>Ga0105238_10008795_pt1 | contig 10104 bp, 6 predicted proteins | sample KBSC34metaG_FD_81526 | JGI IMG/M metagenome (GOLD analysis project Ga0105238, IMG submission 81526) | Corn rhizosphere microbial communities from Kellogg Biological Station, Michigan, USA - KBS C3-4 metaG | ecosystem: Host-associated > Plants > Roots > Rhizosphere > Soil | place: Michigan, USA...
GCGGCATGCGACTGCGCCAGATCTCGCTCGACATGAGCTTCGCGCAGTCCTTCGACGGGCGCGCGCCGGACGCCTATGAGCGGCTGATCATGGATGTCGTGCGGGGCAACCAGACGCTGTTCATGCGCCGCGACGAAGTCGAGGCGGCATGGAAATGGATCGACCCGATCCAGAATGCCTGGGAGAGCGCCAGGCAGGAAGCGCAGGGCTACACGGCCGGAACCTGGGGACCGTCGGCCTCCATCGCGCTGATCGAACGTGACGGACGGACATGGCACGAGAGCAATTGAGCGAGGCCCGCTACAACTGGAACGGCTTTGCCGATCGCCAGGACCTGGCGACGGCGCTTGCCGGCGAGATTGCCGATCGGCTGACCGGCGCCATCGCGGAACGCGGCACCGCGCTGCTCGCGGTCTCCGGCGGCAGCACGCCGGCGAAGTTGTTCGCCGTGCTGTCGACCACTCCAATCGCCTGGGACAAGGTCACGGTGACGCTGGTCGACGAGCGCTTCGTACCGCCGTCCTCGCCGCGCTCGAATGCCGGACTGGTGGCGGCGAACCTGCTCCAGAACGAGGCCGCGGCGGCACGCTTCGTGCCGCTCTACCATGAAGCGGCAAGCATCGAGGACGCGGCGGCGGCGGACAGCGAAGCCCTGCGGTCGCTGCCCTGGCCGCTCGACGTGGTGATCCTCGGCATGGGCGGCGACGGCCATACGGCTTCGTTCTTTCCCGATGCCGGCAACCTCGAGGAATTGCTCGACCCGACCTCACAGCGGATCGTGCTGCCGGTGCACGCGGCGAGTGGCGGCGAGCCGCGGCTCACGCTGTCGATGGCGCGCATCATCGCCGCCGGCTTTGTCGCGCTGCATATCGAAGGCGACAACAAGCGCACCGCATTTGACGGCGCGATGGGGCCTGGCGCGAAAAAGCCCATCCGCAGAGTGCTCGAGGCGGCGCCGAAACCGATAGAGGTGTTCTGGGCACCTTGATTACAACATGACGGCCCCGACGGCGCTGGGAGGACGCTTGCCGGGCTCGAAAGGACGGACCATGACAGCCAGACGCGATATCGAAGCCATCACGGAACGCATCCGCCAACGTTCGAAAGCCGGCCGAGAAGCCTATCTCGGCCGCATCGCGGAGGCGTCCAGCCGCACCGCCAATCGCGCGGTGCTGGGTTGCGGCAACCTCGCCCACGGCTTTGCCGTTTGCAGCCCGTCCGAAAAGATCGCGCTTGGCGGCGACCGCGTGCCGAACCTCGGCATCATCACCTCCTACAACGACATGCTGTCGGCGCATCAGCCCTTCGAAACCTTTCCGGCGCTGATCAAGGAAGCGGCGCGCGAGGCCGGCGGCATCGCCCAGGTCGCCGGCGGCGTGCCGGCGATGTGCGACGGCGTCACGCAAGGGCAGCCCGGCATGGAACTGTCGCTGTTCTCGCGCGACGTGATCGCCATGGCAGCGGCGATCGGCCTCTCGCACAACATGTTCGACGCGGCGGTCTTTCTCGGCGTCTGCGACAAGATCGTGCCAGGGCTGGTGATCGCAGCGCTCACCTTCGGACACCTGCCTGCGGTCTTCATCCCGGCCGGACCGATGACGACCGGCCTGGCGAATGACGAGAAGGCCAAGGTCCGCCAGCTTTATGCCGAAGGCAAGGTCGGCCGTGCCGAACTGCTGGAGGCGGAGTCCAAATCCTATCACGGGCCGGGCACCTGCACCTTCTACGGCACCGCCAATTCCAACCAGATGCTGATGGAGATCATGGGCCTGCACACGCCCGGCGCCTCCTTCGTCAATCCGGGCACGCCGCTGCGCGACGCGCTGACCAGGGAAGCGGCCAAGCGTGCGCTGGCGATCACCGCGCTCGGCAATGCCTATACGCCGGTCGGGCGCATGATCGACGAGCGCTCGATCGTCAACGGCGTCGTCGGCCTGCACGCCACCGGCGGCTCGACCAACCACACCATCCACCTGATCGCGATGGCGGCGGCCGCCGGCATCGCGCTGACCTGGCAGGACATTTCCGACCTGTCGGAGGCCGTGCCGCTGCTCGCTCGCGTCTATCCCAACGGGCTTGCCGACGTGAACCATTTCCATGCCGCCGGCGGGCTTGGCTTCCTGATCCGTGAGCTGCTCGACGAAGGGCTGTTGCACGAGGACGTCCAGACGGTATGGGGCGAAGGCCTGCGGCCTTACGCGGTCGAAGCGAGACTTGGCGACGATGGCGGCGTCGTGCGCGAAGCGGCGCCACTCCAGAGCGGCGACGAGAAGGTTTTGGCGCCGGCCGGGAAGGCGTTCCAGGCGACGGGTGGCCTCAAAGTGCTCAGCGGCAATCTCGGCCACGCCGTGATCAAGACCTCGGCGGTGAAGCCAGAGCGCCGGGTCATCGAGGCGCCGGCAAAGGTGTTCGACAGCCAGCAGGCTCTGAACGACGCCTTCAAGGCCGGCCAGCTTACCGGTGATTTCATCGCGGTCATCCGCTTCCAGGGCCCGAAGGCCAACGGCATGCCGGAACTGCACAAGCTGACCACCGTGCTCGGCATCCTGCAGGACCGCGGGCAGCGCGTTGCGCTGGTGACCGACGGGCGCATGTCGGGCGCTTCCGGCAAGGTGCCGGCTGCAATCCATGTGACGCCGGAAGCGGTCGAGGACGGACCGATCGCCAGGATCCATGATGGCGACGTCATCCGGCTCGACGCCGATGCCGGCACGCTGGAAGTGCTGGTGCCGGGAACGGAATTCGCACTGCGCCGCACGGCGGAAGCCGACCTCATCGGCAACGAGTTCGGCTTCGGTCGCGAGCTGTTCGCCGGCTTCCGGCAACTGGTCGGCCGCGCCGACCATGGCGCCGCTGCTTTCGGAAACGCTTGATCTCGCTTCCGGGATCGTCCAGCAAAAAGGGCGGCTTTGAGCCGCCCTTTTTCTTTTCGTCTTGTCTGGCCAGGCGCTACTGGACGGTGAGCTCGTTCCGCTCACCTGCCTTGACGGTGAAGGGCGTTTCCTTGTCGGCCTTGTCGGTGGTGAAGTTGGTCACCAGCACGTAATCGCCCGCGGCCAGCGTCGTCTGCATCTTCTCGCCGTAGGCGTAGGTCACCTGCTTGCGCTCGCCCTGGATGTTCTTCTTGGCCTCATAGATCTTGAAGCCGTCGGCGCCTGGCGCATCGACCGCCAGGACACCGGCGTTCAGCGTCACGTTGACATCGGTCATCTGCCCGACCGTGACGCTGAAAGGCTGTTCGGCGGACACGGCCTGCACGTCGACGCCCATCACGTAGTCGCCGGGCGGCAGGTCGAACTGGCTATCGGGCCCGTAGGCGTAGGTCACCTGATCACGGGTGCCGTCGAGCTTCTTGGCCGCCTTGTACACCTTCCACCCCACATCCGTGCCGGCCTTTTCCCCGCCCTGGGTGTAGAAGGCGTTGGCCTTGGCCTTGCCGACGCCGACGATCATGTCCTTGTCGACGACCTGGCCGGCCACGAGTTGCATCGTCTCGCTCGCCTCGCCGGCCCCCAGATGCACGGTGACCTTGGTCTCGCCGGTCGGGACAACGAACCTGACCTCCCCATAGTTGGCGTCCGACGTTCCGCCGGGATAGGCGATGCTGATCTGCGCGCCGCGGTCGACATCGGCGCCGGGCGCCGGCCGCGCATGGATGGAAATCTCAGCGGCGTTGAGGTTGAGCGCCGGCTGCGTTGCCGTATCGGCCGTCAACGAGACCTTCTGCTCGGCCCTGGCGGCGCCGCTGGTGGCGACGACGATATAGTTGCCGGCAGCAAGGTGGAATTTGACGGTGTTATAGCCGTAGTCGACATGCTCGCCGCCGGTTCCCTTGGCATCGTCCTTGAAGATTTCATAGTAGACGTCGGACTTCGGAGCCTCGCCACCCTCCTTCAGCAGCGCTGTCGGGATGAGATTGTAGTCAAGCTCAGCCGCCTTCGGCGCAGGCGCGGGAGCCGGTTCTGGTGCCGGCGTAGGGGCTGGAGCCGCGACGGTCTCGACCAGAGCTTCCTGCAGCGCCTTCTCGTCGGACGCCTGGATGTACTTGCCGCCGGTATTCTCGGCGAGACAGGCGATCTGCTTGCCTTCATCGGCCGTCAGGCCGAAGCCGACGACATCGGCGGTGAAGTCGACACCGCTTTGCTTGAGCTCCTTGCCGAGCGCGCAAGGATCGCCGCCGCAGGTCTCCAGTCCATCGGTGATCAGCACCACCGTTGCCTTGTCCTCGGTGTATTTCAGCGCTTCGGCGGCCTGCTTGACGGCTGCCGTCAGCGGCGTCTTGCCGAGGAATTTCATGCTGTCGGCCGCCGCCGAAATGGCGCTGGCGGAGCCGGCCTGCGGCGGTACGATGAGTTCGATGTCGTCGCAGCTGCCCTTGGTGCGATGGCCGTAGGCCATGAAGCCGATCTCGTCATCGGTCGGCACGGACTGCAGCACCGTGCGCAGCGATTCACGCGCGATTTCCAGCTTCGGCTTGCCGTCGATCTGGGCCCACATAGAGCCCGAAGCGTCCAGAATGATGATGACCTTGTTGGCTGCAAAGCCAAGGGTGGTCATCGACAAAAGGAGGGCCGCCGCAGCGACGCTCCGTATCAGTCCCGCCATGGATGTCTCCTGATTTGATCCCTCGTCCGCGCCCGGAAAGCTATTTTAGGTAGCCTGCGGAGACAAGCTGCAAAGCTGATTCATATCGCGCAAAAAGTGTGCAGCGGTTTTGCGTTCAGCACGACCCGTTCTTGGACTCAGGCGCCCGGCACTTGTGCCGGGACAAAGCCCTCGACCTCGACGATCGACCGATAGCGCGGATCGGCGCGCAGGCTTTTGAAGGCCGGATCGATGCGCACACCGAGCAGATCGTCCTCCTTGCGCCTCGCCGATTCCTCGAGATAACGGATCGCGTCGTCGCTGCGACCGAGCATCGCGGCGGTGGTGGCGACCTTGTATGCAGGTTCGCGATCACGCTGATATTGCCGCAGTTGCTCGGCAAACATCGCCTTCAACAAGCCATCGCCACCTTCCCCATCGAGACCCTTTTCGGCGGCATCGGCGACGGCCCGGCGGGCATCGTTGCCGGAGATGACGGCGGCAACCCGGTACTCGCGCAGGAAATCGCTCCAGCGATGCTGGTCGAGATAGATGGTGGCGAGATATTCGGGCGGCGAGCGCAGATTGGGCTCTGCTTCGGCGAGCGGCTGCAGGATCGCCAGGGCCTCGTCGGCGCGCCCGGCATGGAACAGGATGAGCGCCTTGTTGGCCAGGATGCTGCGCGACTGCGGGTTGAGCTCCTGCGCCTTGCCGATTTCGCTCAGCGACCGTTCCGTCTCTCCGGCAACCATGAGCGTCAGCGCGTACCAATGATGGGTCTGGGCGGAAGCCGGATCAAGCCGGATGGCCCGCTCGAACAGCGCGCGCGAGCGGGAAAAATCCTTGTCCCAGTAGAACGCCGCGAAAGCGAGCGCCGCATAGCCGCCGGCATTGTCGGGATCGAGCGCGATGGCGCGGTTGGCGGCGGCCTGTGCCTTCGGATAGGCATCCCTTGCCGGCATCAGCGTGAACTGGCTGACCATGTTATAGGTGTCAGCCAGCTTGGCGTAGGCGTCGGCGTATTTGGGATCCAGCGTGGTCGCCTCTGTGAGCAACTGCATGGCGCGGTTCAGCCCGCTCGCCTGTCTTGTCTCCAGATAGTAGACGGCGTCGAGATAGAGATCCTGGACCTTGGGATCCGGCCTGTAGGCGGCGCGGCCTGGCAGGATGGGAGCGTCACGCATCGAAGCGATGCCGGCGACGGCCACAACGGCCAAGAGCGCGATGGCGCCGGCAATGATGAGAGCCGGCCGGCGGGAGCCAGGCACCCGCGAGACCCGGCCGGTATCGGCAGCCAGAGCCTGCGGCACCTCACCAGGCTCGGCGACGGCAGGCTCAGGCGCGTCAGCCGGTGCCGCCCTGTCGCCCCGCAGCCATTGCTCGAGTTCATCGGTATAGGCAAAGACGAGATTCCTCGCCCCGCCGGAAATCCGGTGGACCGGCAGGCCGCGCTGGCGTTCCCAACGCCGTACGGTGCGCTCGTCGCGGCCGAAGAAGGCAGCGATTTCCTTCCAGTCGTTCAGCCGACGGTCACGCCTGCTCGCCAAAGCCTGCCCCACTGACGCTCTTTGTCCTGACGCAATTCCGAACGGAAAACCGCGTCGCACTTTTCCTGGAATTGCTCCAAACGCCCGTATCTGCCCGTATTCGCCGGTCGCCCCCCACGACCGCCTTGCGCCTAGCATTCGCCAATACTGAAGCGAACCGACGGCAAATCCCGGCGGCCAGATTTGCTTGCGCTGCGATGGATTTCAACCCGGCGAAAATGCGGGGGTCGGCGCAGCTTGACGGAGCGGCGTCTTCCGATGGCAATCAGTAAGTGGTGCGCCGCTCTTCCGATGGCGGGCGGCCGAACTGCAGCCTGTAGCTCTGCGCGAAATAGGAATGCGAGGTGAAGCCGGTGGCGATCGCCACGTCGAGGATCGGCATATTGGTCTGGCGCAGCAGTTCGCGCGCCCGTTCCAGCCTCAGCCGCATGTAGTAGCGGCCAGGCGTGACGCTGAGATGGCGCAAGAACAGGCGTTCGACCTGGCGCACCGAAAGGCCTGCCGATTTGGCGAGCTGCACCGCAGACAGCGGCTCGTCGAGATGATCGGCCATCAGTTCGACGATGCGCCGCAGCTTCTCCGACTTGCCGGTGAGATCCCGCTCCGGCCCGACGCGCTGGCGGTCGCCGGCCGAGCGGATACGCTCGTGCTGGAACTGGTTGGCAACACCGTTGGCAAGGTTGGAGCCGAAATCGCCACGCACAATCTCGAGCATCAGGTCGATCGAGGTGGTGCCGCCGGCGCAGGTGTAGCGCTTGCGGTCGATCTCGAAGACATTGCCGGTGCAGTTGATATCGGGAAAGCGCTCCATGAAGCCGGCGCGGTTTTCCCAATGGATGGTGCAGCGATAGCCGTCGAGCTGTCCGGCTTCGGCCAGCAGGTAGGAGCCGACCGACAGCGCGCCGAGCGCATTGCCACGGCGGCCCCAGCTGCGCAGCGCGGCCAGCACCTTGCTCTTGCCGGGGAATTCGGTGGTCAGCCCGACCGAGACGAACAGGATGTCGACCGGCGGCATGTCGGCCACGGAATAATCGATCTTCAGCGGCAGGCCGTTCGAGGCCATGACCGCATCGCCATCAGCCGAAATCGTCGTCCAGCCATAGAAATCGCGGCCGAGCAGGCGGTTCGCCGAGCGGAAACAGTCGATAGCCGCGGCCAGCGAGAACATCGAGAACTTGTCGACCAGCAGGAAGCCGAACTGGCGGCCACCCTGAACGGGATCGTTCGTGATCGGCCGTTCAACGGGAGCAGTCAGGTTCGGCAATGCAGGGGCTTTCTCAAATCAGAAGGACGGCCGCTTCAGCCCGGCCGCGAGGTAGGCGGAAGCTACAGTGTTCGCCATCAGCATGGCAATGGTCATCGGCCCGACGCCGCCCGGGACCGGCGTGATGGCGCCGGCGACCTTGGCTGCCTCGGCGTAGGCGACGTCGCCCACCAGGCGGCTCTTGCCTTCACCCTTTTCGGGCGCCGGGATGCGGTTGATGCCGACGTCGATGACGGTCGCGCCGGGCTTCACCCAGTCGCCCTTGACCATCTCCGGACGGCCGACGGCAGCGACCAGGATATCGGCGGTGCGGGCAAGCGCCGGCAGGTCCTTGGTGCGGCTATGGGCGATGGTGACCGTGCAGTTGGCGGCGAGCAGCAGATTGGCCATCGGCTTGCCGACGATGTTGGAACGGCCGACGACGACGGCGTTGAGGCCGGACAGGTCCTTGCCGCGCACGCGCTCGATCAAGAGCATGGAGCCCGCCGGCGTGCAGGGCACGAACGCCGTCTCGAGCTCGCCAGTGCCGAGCTTGCCGACATTGATGAAGTGGAAGCCGTCGACATCCTTTTCCGGCGCGATCGTCTGGATGACCTTGCCGGCGTCGATGTGGCCGGGAAGCGGCAACTGCACGAGGATGCCGTGGATCGACGCATCGGCGTTGAGGTCGCCGATGATCTTCAGCAGTTGTTCCTCGCTGGTGTCGGCCGGCAAGGTATGCTGGAGCGAATGGAAGCCGCATTCCTTGGCGGTGCGCGATTTCGAGGCGACATAGACCTGACTGGCCGGATCCTCGCCGACAATGACCACCGCCAGACCCGGCTTGGTGGCGCCCTTGGCCGAAAGCTCCGACGTCAGCGCCTTGACCTTCGAAACCACATCCTCGGCGACACGCTTTCCGTCAATCACTTCGGTCATCACGAACTCTCCGTTTTGAGGCCGCATCGATGCACGCCCCATGCCTCAATCCGGCATCTCGATCCGCCAACGCAAAGTGCGGCAGCTGATATGCCGCGCGGCATTTTCACGAAAATTCGACAAGGCAATCCCGTCAAAGCGTCGTCGGATGCCGTAAACCCGAAACCGGTCGCTTTTATCGAAGGTCGAGCGGTTAAGAAATACGGGCGCTTAGAAATAGCGGCGGCGCGTGCGGCTTTCGGTGAGCTCGCGGACCGCCTGGCGAAATTCGCGCAGGCTGGCGCGGATCTCGTCGATCTGGCCCTGCTGATCGGCGGGCGACTGGCGAGCCTCGCCCGTGGTTGACGACTGCGGATGATAGGATGCCGGCGATGCCGAATAATGATCCTCGTAGGGATCGGGCCGCGTATGGTCGGGCCGATAGGAATAGCCTTGGTCGTATGGCGGCTGGAAGGTCTCCCGCGCCGGTGCTTCAGCCCGAGGATGGCGCTCTTCCAGGGTAGGCGCGCGCCAGGCGCTTTCAGGTGGGACAGAATCCATATCGACCGTTTCAGCCGGCTCGCGCCGCACGAAATAGCGAACCGCCGAAACCAGCGAGCCTAAAAGCCCTACCCTGCCAACGTCGTTGGCCGGCACCGGCGGTGGTGTGACGGACTGGACCTGAGTCGGTGCAGCCGCCGGCACTGGCGGCTCCGGGGGTGAGGCAGGCGGCGGCGCGAAAGACTGAGCCGGAGGTGGCGGCGAGAAAGACGCAGCCGGCGCTGCAACGACAGGCGAGACCCGCGACGGCGTAACGAGCGGTGGCGGCGCCGGCGGCGGAGCGGCCCGATTGGAATGGTTCTCCATCGCCGGAGCACGCTCATCGCCCGTGCGGCGCGAGCGGACATCGGCCGTTTCGCGCAGGCTGGCGAGGATGCCGCGCAGCGCGCCGAGGCCGATGCCGGCGAACAGACCCGCGAACAGGCCGGCCACCGCCATCACCGCGCGCGACGGACCCTTGGCCTGCAGCGGCGCGTAGGCATCCGAAATGACACTGATGTTGGCGGTGTTGATGTCCTTCTGCTCGCCCGTTTCCTTGGCGCGCAGCAGGAATTGTTCGTAGACGGAACGCTTGGCGGCGGCCTCGCGCTCGAGCTCGCGCAACGAAACCAGGTTGTTGTTGACGTCGCCGCTCTGCACCTTGGCCTGCGCAAGGCGCGAGGACAGGTCCTGCTCGAGCTGGACGGAGCGCTTCAGATCGACCTGCAGCGAGGAAGCGATGCGCTGCAGTTCGGCGCCGATGCGTTCGCGCGCGCCGGCAAGCTGGGCGTTGAGCGCTTCGATCTCCGGATGGCGCGGGCCGAGCTTGACCTCGGCGCGGTCGGCCTCCTGCTTCAAAGCCGCATATTGCGAGCGCAATTCGCTCATCATGTTGGAGTTGATTTCCTCGGGCAAGGTGCCGCTGAGGACCGAATTGACATTCAGCGAGCGTGCCGAGGCAGCGCGCGCGTTGAGCTCGAGCGTGCGGGCGCGGGTGACCGAAAGCTGCTCGTTGAGCTTCAGCATCTGGTCGTCGCTGATCAGGTGGCCCTGTGCGTCGACAAGGTCGTGCGTCGCCCTGAAATCCTCGACCTGGCGTTCGGCCGTCTCGACGCCCTTGCGCAATTCGTCGAGCCTGCCGGTGAGTTCGTCGTTGGCGCGGCCCGCGGTGTTGGACTGGATGTCGCTGGAAATCTGTTTGAACGCCTTGACCATGGTGTTGGCGATCAGGGCGGATTTCTCGGCGTTCTGCGTGGTGGCGCTGACCGAGAC
>Ga0105238_10008796_pt1 | contig 10103 bp, 7 predicted proteins | sample KBSC34metaG_FD_81526 | JGI IMG/M metagenome (GOLD analysis project Ga0105238, IMG submission 81526) | Corn rhizosphere microbial communities from Kellogg Biological Station, Michigan, USA - KBS C3-4 metaG | ecosystem: Host-associated > Plants > Roots > Rhizosphere > Soil | place: Michigan, USA...
CTGTCGCGCCTGCATGACATGTTCGGCGACTGGTATCTGGCGCTGGCCGCCTACAACTGGGGCGAGGGCAACGTGCAGCGCGCGATCGCGCGCAACCAGGCGGCCGGCCTGCCGACCGACTACCAGAACCTGCGGATGCCGAACGAGACACGCAACTACGTGCCGAAGCTGCAGGCGGTGAAGAACATCATCGCGAGTCCGCAGCAGTACGGCCTCGCGCTGCCGGACATCCCGAACCACCCGTATTTCGTGACGGTCACGACGTCGCGCGACATCGACGTGGCGGTGGCCGCGAAGCTCGCGAACCTGTCGCTCGACGAATTCCGCTCGCTGAACCCGTCGTTCTCGAAGCCGGTGATCCTCGGCGCGACCGAGCCGCAGATCCTGCTGCCGTTCGACAATGCAGCGGCGTTCGAGAAGAACCTGAAGGCGCACAACGGCCAGCTGTCGTCGTGGACCACCTACACGGTCAGCGAGCGCGCGCGTCCGGCCGCGATCGCCGAGAAGATCGGTGTCGACGCCGATACGCTGATGTCGATCAACAAGATTCCGGCCGGCATGCGCCTGAAACCGGGTTCGACGATCGTCGTGCCGCGTGGCGATGACGACGACGAGGACATCAGCGCGGACGTCGCCGAAAATGGCGTGCTCGCGATGGAGCCCGACGTGCCCGACACGCGCAAGATGCTGATCCGCGTGCGCCGCAAGCAGTCGATGGCCGCACTCGCCGGCCGCTACGGCGTGTCGGTCGGCCAGCTGAAGGCATGGAACCGCACGCATCGCGATATGGTGATGCCGGGCCAGGCGCTCGTGCTGCACGTGCCGGTCGGTCGCGCGGTGCCGGCCGAGCCGGGTCCGGAGCGGATCGCGACGTCGGCGGCCGGCGCGCATATCGAGCGCGCGAGCCTGTCCGTCGGCGGCAAGTCGCGTGGCGCGAAGCACGCTGCCGCGAAGCCGGCGGCCCGCGCGGCGAAGGCGGCCCCCGCGAGGGCGGCCCCCGCGAAGGCGGCGCCGGCCAAGGCTGCTGCCAGCAAGAGCAAGAAGAAGTAACGCGATCGCGGTCGCAACGCGGCGGTCCAACCGGGCCGCGCGATTGCGTTATCATCCGACGAAACGCGAGGCAACGCCGTCACCGAGGTGACGGCGTTTTCATTTGTGCGCGGCGGCGCGGCCGCTGTCGCGCGGGACGTGGAATAACAAGGAGAGGCGATGTCATCGGTGCAGGCGAGGGTGCTCGCGCTGTTTGCGCTCGGGTATTTCGTGTCGTACGTGTTCCGCGGCGTCAATCTCGGCTTCGCGCCGTTCGTCACGCACGAGCTCGGGCTGTCGGCCGCCGATCTCGGGCTGCTCACCAGCCTCTATTTCCTCGGCTTCGCCGGCGCGCAGATTCCGGCCGGCGTGCTGCTCGACCATTTCGGCCCGCGCCGCGTGACGGCCGGGATGCTGCTGTTCGCAGCCGCCGGTGCCGCGGTGTTCGGCGTCGCGCACGACCTCGGCACGATGATGATCGGCCGGCTCCTGATCGGCGTTGGCGTATCGGTGTGCCTCGGTGCGGCGTTCAAGGCGCTCGCGCAGCATTTTCCCGTCGGCCGGTTGCCGCTCCTCAACGGTCTCGTGATGGCGGTCGGCGGCCTCGGCGGCGTCGCGGTCGGCTCGCCGCTGACCTGGCTGCTCGGGCTCGTGAGCTGGCGCGCGATCTGCGGCGGCCTCTCGGTGCTGACGATCATCGTCGCCGCGGCGATCGGCTTCGGCGCGCCGGAAGCCGAACAGCCACGCCACCAGGGCGGGCTCGTCAGCCAGTTCAAGGGCACCTGGCACATCCTGAGCAGCCGCGCGTTCTGGAAGATCTCGTCGTTCTCGGTCGTCACGCAGGGCGTGTTCTACGCGATGCAGTCGCTGTGGGTCGGGCCGTACCTGCGCGATGTCGCGGGGTTCGATGCGCAGCGCGCGGCGCAACTCGTGTCGGTGCTCGGCTTCGCGATGATGGCCGGCTGCGTCGGCTTCGGCGCGGCGGCGCGCATGCTCGATCGGCGCGGGGTGTCCGTCCAGGCATTTTGCGGCGTCGGCATGGCGCTGTTCGTCGCGACGCAAGCCGCGATCGTCGCACGCGTCCCCCTGCCGCCGGCCGTACTATGGGCGGCGTACGGGATGTTCGGCGGCGTCGGAATCCTGACCTATGCGGTGCTGGCCCGTCATTTCCCGGCCCATCTGATCGGCCGCGCGAACACGACGCTCACGCTCGTGATCTTCGTGCTGATCTTTGCGTTCCAGATCGGTATCGGCGCGGTGCTGTCGCACTGGCCGGCGATCGACGGCCATTACCCGGCCGCCGCACACTTCACCGCGTGGAGCGCGCTGCTCGCGCTGCAACTCGCGAGCGCGGTCTGGTACGCGTGGCCCGAGCGCGGCGCTGGCAAGCAGGGTGATCCGGCGGTACGCTGACGGGTAGGGCGGCCTGCGCAAACGGGGCCGCAGCAGCGCGCGCGGCACGCGGTCGCCGCAGTGTCAGGCGCGCCTCATGCATGATCGGACGGCCATATCAATTGAAGATAGGGCCATTTTCGGGCTATAATTTGAAAGTTTGTGCTGATCAACCTCGCACCCTAGCGCCTACCTCACTCATCCCGTTCATCCGCCGCACGCCGCCTGTCGGGCGATGCCGCGAAGCCTCGTGCGCCACGCGCCGGGTTCGCGTCTCGACAACGCAGGTCGCGTCCAGCTAGCGACTCCGCGCGCCCACGCAGCGCGGCGCTCGCGCGGCAGGGTAAACAGGTCGGCAGCAGGGTGTTCCCCAAGGAGCCTCCCGTGTTGCCGTCTTTTTCTCCCGCCTTGCTTGCACTCGCCGACGGCACGGTCTTTCGTGGTTATTCGATCGGGGCCGAAGGCCATACGATCGGTGAAGTCGTGTTCAATACCGCGATTACCGGCTATCAGGAAATCCTGACCGATCCGAGCTACGCGCGTCAGATCGTCACGCTCACCTACCCGCATATCGGCAACGTCGGCATCAACGCCGAAGACGTCGAAGCCACGAAAGTCCATGCCGCCGGCCTGATCATCCGTGATCTGCCCACGCTCGCATCGAACTTCCGCATGGACCGCACGCTCGGCGACTACCTGCGCGACGAAGGCGTCGTCGCGATCGCCGGCATCGATACCCGCAAGCTGACCCGTATCCTGCGCGACAAGGGCGCGCAGAACGGCTGCATCCTGGCCGGTTCGGACGACGAGGCGAAGGCGATCGAGCTCGCGCGCTCGTTCCCGGGCCTCGCCGGCATGGATCTCGCGAAGGTCGTGTCGACTACCAAGCCGTTCGAGTGGAAGCAGACCGAATGGCGCCTCGAAGGCGGCTACGGGATGCAGGAATCGCCGAAGTACCGCGTCGTCGCGTACGATTTCGGCGTCAAGTACAACATCCTGCGCATGCTCGCGGAACGCGGCTGCCAGGTGACGGTGCTGCCGGCGCAGGCCAGCGCGGCCGACGCGCTCGCGCTGAATCCGGACGGCATCTTCCTGTCGAACGGCCCCGGCGACCCGGAGCCGTGCGACTACGCGATCGCGGCCACGAAGGAATTCATCGAGCGCGGCGTGCCGACCTTCGGCATCTGCCTCGGCCACCAGATCATGGGCCTCGCGGTCGGCGCCAAGACGCTGAAGATGAAGACGGGCCACCACGGCGCGAACCATCCGGTGAAGGATCTCGGCGACGGCCGCGTGGTGATCACGTCGCAGAACCACGGCTTCGCGGTCGACGCGGATTCGCTGCCGGCCAACGCGCGCGTGACGCACGTGTCGCTGTTCGACGGCACGCTGCAGGGCTTCGAGCTGACCGACAAGCCGGCGTTCTGCTTCCAGGGCCACCCGGAAGCGTCGCCCGGCCCGCACGACATCGGCTATCTGTTCGACCGTTTCACCGCCCTGATGGACGCGGCGCAGCAGCGCAACGCCTGACGCCACTGAAGCAACCGAAGAACGGGAGATTCGCATCATGTTCGGCCACGCACTCGGCATCACGGATATCTGGACCTACGTGTTCGGCGTGATCTTCATCATCCTGCTGCCGGGGCCGAACTCGATGTACGTGCTGTCGCTCGCCGCGCAGCGCGGCGTGAAGGCCGGCTATCGCGCGGCCTGCGGCGTGTTCGTCGGCGATACGGTGCTGATGGTGCTGTCCGCCGCGGGCGTCGCGTCGCTGCTGAAGGCGAATCCGCTGCTGTTCTCCGTCGTCAAGTACGGCGGCGCAGCGTATCTGCTGTACATCGGCGCCGGGATGCTGCGCGGCGCGTGGCGCAAGCTGCGCGCACGCGCCGATGCGCCGGCCGACGCGCCGCTCGCGGTCGACGGCGAGCGCTCGTTCGACAAGCCGTTCCGCAAGGCGCTGATCGTGAGCCTCCTGAATCCGAAGGCGATCCTGTTCTTCATCTCGTTCTTCATCCAGTTCGTCGACCCGGCATTCCCGCATCCCGCGCTGTCGTTCGTCGTGCTCGGGGCGATCGCGCAATGCGCGAGCTTCCTGTACCTGAGCACGCTGATCTTCGCGGGCGCGCGGCTCGCCGAGCATTTCCGCCGCCGCCGCAAGCTCGCGGCGGGCGCGGCGAGCAGCGTGGGCGGCCTGTTCATCGGTTTCTCGGTGAAGCTCGCGCTCGCCACCATGAGTTGAGCGCAGCCGGCCGACCCGCGACAACGCCACGACCAAGATTACTTACTGAATTCACAAGCCATGCCAAAACGCACAGACATCAAAAGCATCCTCATCATCGGCGCCGGCCCGATCATCATCGGCCAGGCTTGCGAGTTCGACTATTCGGGCGCGCAGGCTTGCAAGGCGCTGCGTGAAGAGGGCTACAAGGTCGTCCTCGTGAACAGCAACCCGGCGACGATCATGACCGACCCGAATACGGCCGACGTCACGTACATCGAGCCGATCACGTGGGAAGTCGTCGCGCGCATCATCGAGAAGGAGCGCCCGGACGCGATCCTGCCGACGATGGGCGGCCAGACCGCGCTGAACTGCGCGCTCGACCTGCATCACCACGGCGTGCTCGAGAAATTCGGCGTCGAGCTGATCGGCGCGTCGCCGGAAGCGATCGACAAGGCGGAAGACCGCCAGAAGTTCAAGGACGCGATGACCAAGATCGGTCTCGGCTCCGCGAAGTCGGGCATCGCGCACTCGATGGAAGAAGCGACCCAGGTGCACGCCGAGATCATGGCGTACACCGGCGGCAGCGGCTATCCGGTCGTGATCCGTCCGTCGTTCACGCTCGGCGGCTCGGGCGGCGGCATCGCGTACAACCGCGAAGAGTTCGAAGAGATCTGCAAGCGCGGCCTCGACCTGTCGCCCACCCGCGAACTGCTGATCGAGGAATCGCTGCTCGGCTGGAAGGAATACGAGATGGAAGTCGTGCGCGACCGCGCCGACAACTGCATCATCGTGTGCTCGATCGAAAACCTCGACCCGATGGGCGTGCACACCGGCGACTCGATCACGGTCGCGCCGGCGCAGACGCTCACCGACAAGGAATACCAGATCCTGCGCAACGCATCGCTCGCGGTGCTGCGCGAGATCGGCGTCGACACGGGCGGCTCGAACGTGCAGTTCTCGATCAACCCGAAGGACGGCCGCATGGTCGTCATCGAGATGAACCCGCGCGTGTCGCGTTCGTCGGCGCTCGCGTCGAAGGCGACCGGCTTCCCGATCGCGAAGGTCGCGGCGAAGCTGGCGGTCGGCTACACGCTCGACGAGCTGAAGAACGAAATCACCGGTGGCCAGACGCCGGCGTCGTTCGAGCCGACGATCGACTACGTCGTCACGAAGATTCCGCGTTTCGCGTTCGAGAAGTTCCGTGAAGCCGATTCGCGCCTGACCACGCAGATGAAGTCGGTCGGCGAAGTGATGGCCATCGGCCGCACGTTCCAGGAATCGTTCCAGAAGGCGCTGCGCGGCCTCGAAGTCGGCGTCGACGGTCTCGACGAGAAGTCGACCGACCGCGACGAGATCGCGATCGAGATCCACGAGCCGGGCCCGGATCGCATCTGGTACGTCGGCGATGCATTCCGCATCGGCATGACGGCCGAAGAGATCTTCGCGGAAACCGCGATCGACCCGTGGTTCCTCGCGCAGATCGAGCAGATCATCCTGAAGGAAAAGGCGCTGTCGGGCCGCACGCTCGCGTCGCTGACGTTCGACGAGCTGCGCTTCCTGAAGCAGAGCGGCTTCTCCGACCGACGCCTCGCGAAGCTGCTCGGCGCGACGCCGGAAGACGTCCGCAAGCGCCGCGTGGAACTGAACGTGCGCCCGGTCTACAAGCGCGTCGACACCTGCGCGGCCGAGTTCGCGACGAAAACCGCGTACATGTACTCGACCTACGAGGAAGAGTGCGAGGCGCAGCCGACCACCAACAAGAAGATCATGGTGCTGGGCGGCGGCCCGAACCGGATCGGCCAGGGCATCGAGTTCGACTACTGCTGCGTGCACGCGGCGCTCGCGATGCGCGAGGACGGCTACGAAACGATCATGGTCAACTGCAACCCGGAAACGGTGTCGACCGACTATGACACGTCCGACCGCCTGTACTTCGAGCCGCTGACGCTCGAGGACGTGCTGGAAATCGTCGACAAGGAAAAGCCGGTCGGCGTGATCGTCCAGTACGGCGGCCAGACGCCGCTGAAGCTCGCGCTCGACCTCGAGGCGCACGGGGTGCCGATCGTCGGCACGTCGCCGGACATGATCGACGCGGCCGAAGACCGCGAACGCTTCCAGAAGCTGCTGCAGGACCTCGGCCTGCGCCAGCCGCCGAACCGCACCGCGCGCGCCGAAGAAGAAGCGCTCGCGCTGGCGGCCGAAATCGGCTACCCGCTCGTCGTGCGCCCGTCGTACGTGCTGGGCGGCCGCGCGATGGAAATCGTCCACGAGCCGCGCGACCTCGAGCGCTATATGCGCGAGGCCGTGAAGGTGTCGAACGATTCGCCGGTGCTGCTCGACCGCTTCCTGAACGACGCGATCGAATGCGACGTCGACTGCATCTGCGACGGTGAAGCGGTATTCATCGGCGGCGTGATGGAGCACATCGAGCAGGCGGGCGTCCACTCGGGCGACTCGGCATGCTCGCTGCCGCCGTACTCGCTGTCGAAGGAAACCGTGGCCGAGCTGAAGCGCCAGACGGGTGCGATGGCGAAGGCGTTGAACGTGGTCGGCCTGATGAACGTACAGTTCGCGATCCAGCAGGTACCGCAGGCGGACGGTTCGAAGCAGGACATCATCTACGTGCTCGAAGTGAACCCGCGCGCCTCGCGCACGGTGCCGTACGTGTCGAAGGCGACCAGCCTGCCGCTCGCGAAGATCGCGGCGCGCGCGATGGTCGGCCAGAAGCTCGCGCAGCAGGGCGTGACGAAGGAAGTCGAGCCGCCGTACTTCAGCGTGAAGGAAGCAGTGTTCCCGTTCGTCAAGTTCCCGACCGTCGATCCGGTCCTCGGGCCTGAAATGCGTTCGACCGGCGAAGTGATGGGTGTCGGCCAGACGTTCGGCGAAGCGCTGTTCAAGTCGCAGCTCGCGGCCGGTTCGCGCCTGCCGGAGTCGGGCACGGTGCTGCTGACCGTGATGGACGCCGACAAGCCGAAGGCGGTCGAAGTCGCGCGCATGCTGCACGACCTCGGCTACCCGATCGTCGCGACCAAGGGCACGGCTGCCGCGATCGAAGCGGCCGGCGTGCCGGTGAAGGTCGTCAACAAGGTGAAGGACGGCCGTCCGCACATCGTCGACATGATCAAGAACGGCGAGATCGCACTCGTGTTCACGACGGTCGACGAGACGCGCCAGGCGATCGCCGATTCGCGTTCGATCCGCATGAGCGCGCAGGCGCACAAGGTCACGTACTACACGACGATGTCGGGCGCGCGCGCGGCCGTCGAAGGCTTGCGCTACCTGAAGGATCTGGAAGTCTATGATTTACAAGGTCTTCACGCTCGCCTAAACTAAGCAGTCAGTTTCCTGTCGAAGCAACACGTGCCGCGGTTAAGCGGTGTTTCCGGTTCACCGGAAATGCGCTTAATCGCGGTGATTTTTTTTATAGCCGTTATTATCGATTGAGCCGTTTATGAGCACCATTCCGTTGACAAAGCGTGGCGCAGAGCAACTGCGCGATGAATTGCAGCGCCTCAAGTCCGTCGAGCGGCCGGCCGTGATCAACGCGATCGCGGAGGCCCGCGCACAGGGTGATCTGTCCGAAAACGCCGAATACGACGCAGCGAAGGAAAAGCAGGGCTTCATCGAGGGCCGTATCGCGGAACTCGAATCGAAGCTGTCCGCCGCGCAGGTCATCGACCCCACCGTGCTCGATGCCGAGGGCCGCGTGGTCTTCGCGTCGACGGTCGAACTCGAGGATCTCGAGTCGGGCGACACCGTCAAGTATCAGATCGTCGGCGACGACGAAGCCGATATCGATCACGGCCTGATCTCGGTCAGCTCGCCGATCGCACGCGCGCTGATCGGCAAGTCCGAAGGCGACGTCGCGGCCGTGCAGGCGCCGAGCGGCGTGCGCGAGTACGAAATCATTTCCGTCAGCTACATCTGAAGCCGGGCGACGTGATGCCGCATCGCGTGTTCCGTCTGCTGTCGGCCGTGTGGGTCGGCAGCCTGCTGACGATCGGGTATGCGGTCGCACCTGTGTTGTTCAAGACGCTGGAGCGGATGACGGCCGGTTCGGTCGCCGCCCAGCTGTTTCGCATCGAGGCGATCCTCGGTGTCGTGTGCGGCGTGCTGCTGCTCGCGCTGTCGAATCAGCAGGTGCGGCGCGGCAGCGGCGATTATCGTCGCGTGCGCTGGATCGTCGCGGCGATGGTCGCGTGCGTGCTGGTCGGGTATTTTGCGCTGCAGCCGTTCATGAACGCGCTGCGCGTGGCCGCGATGGAAGCGGGCACCGATATCGCGAACTCGCCTTACGCGAGTCGCTTCGGGATGCTGCACGGCGTCTCGAGCCTGTTCTATCTCGTCGAGAGCGTGCTGGGGCTGATGCTGATCTGGCGTCTGCCGGCGCGCGACGCCTGAACGGCCTCATTAGCCTGAGCGCCGCACGGGCAGGGCACGGGATGCCCCGTGCCGCCCGGCAGGATTACTTGTCCTGGTGCGGCCGCTTCGTGCTCGCCTGACGCTTTTTCGCGCGCTTCACCGTGCCGCCCGCCGTCACGCGCTCGTTGCCGCGCACGACGACCTTGGTCGGCTTCGGGCGACGCACCGGGCTCGCGTTCGGCGACACCTTGACGACCTTGACGGTGCGCGGTGCGCGGCCTTTCCTGTCGTCGCTGGCTTCGGCCGCGCTCGGCAGCGTGCCGGCACGACGGCCGCGGGCCGGGGCCGTCACGGCGGCCTCGGGCTTCCAGATCACCAGCAGCTTGCCGATGTGCTGGATCGGCGCGGCGCTCAGGCGGTCGCAGATCTCGTCGTAAATGGCGACGCGCTCGTCGCGCTCGTCACCGAACACGCGAATCTTGATCAGTTGGTGCGCGGCGAGGTGCACCTTGATTTCCTTCAGCACTGCGTCGGTGAGCCCTTCGGCGCCGATCAGCACGACGGGCTTGAGCGCATGGGCCTGGGAGCGCAGCGCGGAGCGCTCGGCGGGGGAAAGCGAAAGGGCGGGCATGGAAATGTCGAAATCTAGATAAGGGGCGCTGCGTCAGAAGCGAATCGCGGGAAGTTACCGCATCAGCCGCGCGCCGAAACCACGTAAAATCGCGGCTTGGGCCTCAGAAGGGGCCGCAGCCGCGCGAAGAAGACGCGTATTATCCGCCAAAAGCACGGCTTCACGAAGCAAATAGCAGCAATCTCTCTCTCGAATGGCAAAAAACCGCTTCAACCAGCACTGGCTGCACGACCACATCAACGACCCGTACGTCAAAATGGCGCAGCGGGAGGGCTATCGCGCGCGCGCCGCGTACAAGCTGAAGGAAATCGACGAGCAGGACAAGCTGATCCGTCCGGGCCAGGTGATCGTCGACCTCGGCGCGACGCCGGGCAGCTGGAGCCAGTATGCCCGCAACAAGCTCGCGCAGGGCAAGAAGCGCGACACGCAACGCGAAGGCGGCATCGACGGCACGATCATCGCGCTCGA
>Ga0105238_10008798_pt1 | contig 10102 bp, 6 predicted proteins | sample KBSC34metaG_FD_81526 | JGI IMG/M metagenome (GOLD analysis project Ga0105238, IMG submission 81526) | Corn rhizosphere microbial communities from Kellogg Biological Station, Michigan, USA - KBS C3-4 metaG | ecosystem: Host-associated > Plants > Roots > Rhizosphere > Soil | place: Michigan, USA...
GCCTCGGTAGCACGACCGCTGCGGCGACCAACGAGCCGACTCGCTGGTTTAACGGCTCGGACGCGGCGGTTGGCCTGGAAGCGTCGTTCGCGCGCGTGGTGGCCTTTACGGAAGCACGCTATCAAAGCCTCGCAGGAACGCCGCTTCGCTTCGTTCCGATCACCCTCGGCCTGCGCTCGCCTTGAGCCGCGCGCTGGCAACTCTGCTCAGTCTCATCGCGATCAACGTGCGTTGTTTGGGTGCAACGAGAACTGTATCGGGAACTGCACTCAGGCGTTGACAAGATTCAATGCAGTGACGGTCGCCGGAGACGCGCACGTCTCTCTGGGAGGCTGGAACTACTACGCGCGCCTGGGCGTCGGCCCATGGTGGGGAAGGGACGAGGACCACGCCTCCACCGAGCGCGGCGCGCTCGTGACCATGGAAATCGGAACGCACGACGGCCGACTCGATGGGGGGATCGAGCAAAAGCGTCTCGAAGGGACTCGCGTCGGCGCGCTCCCGCTCATGAACGTGATCGCGCGCATCTCTTACTGAACCTGCCCTGGCGCGCGGCGGATGGTTGCTTAGCGGGTCGACGCTATGCTCTGCCGCCGCGTGTCTCGACGAGCCGCATCGCCTTTTCGCTCACGAACTCGCGATCGTGAAACTTCGCGCCCCACGACAGTGGCGTCACGTCACGATACTCGTGCATCAATTCGTCGCCCACGAAGCGCAGCTGCTTGCGCAGCGAGACGCGCACGTTCGGGTCGGCGCCGTGATCGAGTAAGAGCGCCGCAAAATCGTCCGTTTTCCGCATGCGCTGCGATTGCGCGACGACACAGCCGAACAGCGCGGTGTGTCCACCGAACCCGTCCGCCCCCACCTCCGCGTGGGCATTCACGTCCACACCGTGGGCGAGCAGCCAACGCGCCATCGCCATCTCGTCGTAGTCGACGCACAGGTGGAGGAGTGTGGCGCCGCCGATCGGCCTGGTGTTGAGCGCGAGCGATTCGTCGGTGTGACATCCGATGGACTGGGGGTAGATCTCGGCGTGTGAGAAGACGCGCGAGAGGAGCTTGGGATCGCGGCCGAGGTGCGCCTCGAGCAAGTCGATGCGTCCGCGATGGAGTGCCATCGTGGGCGTGTCCGGCAGTTCAACGCCGTACTGCGCGAGCAGCTCCAGGCATGCGTGCTTTCCCTCGGGTCCGCGCACATACGTCTCGAGCACCAGCGCCGCCGGCGTGCCGCCGTCGTCGGGGACATACCGCGCGTCCGCCCCGTGCTCGAGCAGGAACGCCATGCCATTGGGGGTAAGAGTTTCGGCCGGCCCCAAGAGGGCGGTGGGCTTCGGCCGCGCGCCCATGGCGTAAAGCTGCTGCGCCGCAGCCAACTCGCCCTGGAGACACGCGCGATCGAACGCGTGATCGAGATCCGCGGCGCCAAGCTGGCGGAGCATCTCGATGATGCGCGTGCGTCCCAGGTTCGCCGCGTACGACATCGGCGGACCCCAGTTCTCGCCCACCGTTCCGCGTGCGGACTCGGTGAGCAAGCTCGGATGTTTGATCATGAGCTCGCGCAGTCGCGACACGCGGTCGTGGCAGATGGCGTCGGTCACCTCGCAGGCGAGGACGAGGCGCGGCCAGCTCGGGAGCCCGTAGCTGCGCGCGAGCGCGAGCTGCGCGTCGGCAAGCTTCGCGTCGGCCGCATCCGGCTGCTCCGGATGGTGTTGCTGAAGATCGCCGATCGCGTCGGGATCGCCGCGCCGAATGCCGCGGAGCAGATCCTTCGCCTGATTCTTGAGTTGGCGAAGGTTGGGATGGACGGGAAAGTGACGGTTGCTCATGACAAACCTCCTCGACGGAATGCCCGGAGTCCGCTCCATCGGGCGAAGGAGGTTCGTGAAGAACCGTGTCGTCTTCGAATTCTCTCAGGTGGTCTCGGGCCTTTCCGCGGACTGGCGGCGTCCTGCACGCCGTGCCGCTAACGTATGCTGCACGAACGCGTCGCGCCAATCGGGTATTGAACGCGAGCCAAGCGATGCGCATTCTCCACCGATGCACTTACCTCGTTTCCTGGCCAGTGTCGCCGTCATCGCTATGGTTGGGTGCGCCACCGTGGCGAATTCGGCCGGGCCGGCCAAGCTGAACACCGCCGCCGACGTCTGGGCGACCGGCACCGCGGTGCCCACGCTTCCGGGACATCCGGTCATTCCCGCAACGCCGCCGTCGACGCCTGCCAACAGTCCGCTGCTCCATCCCGAGGACCCGTTTTGGCTCGCGCAGGCCCCGGAAACGTTTCGTGTTCGCGTCGAGACGACCCGCGGCCCATTCACGATGGAACTCGTGCGCGCGCTCGCGCCGATCGGTGTCGATCACTTCTACAACCTCGTGCGCGCCGGTTACTACAACGATTCACGCTTTAGCCGGATCAATGCCGGCTGGATCGCGCAGTTCGGCATCGCGCGCGATTCGCAGGTGACCGTGACGTGGTTGAGCCATCCCATCAAGGACGACTCCGTGCGCGGGCACAACGCGCGCGGCACCTTCACCTACGCGATGCGCAAGCCGAACGACCGGACGGTCGAGATCTCGATCAGCCGGCGCGACAATCTGGTCCAGGACGGCCAGGGCTTCGCGCCACTCGGCACAATCGTTCAAGGGATGGACGTCGTCGACAGCCTGTACTCGGGCTATGGCGAGACGTCGGGCGGCGGCGTGCGCGCGGGCAACCAGGGTGAAGCGATCGTCGGGGGCAATGCGTGGTTCGACGCGCATTATCCGCGACTCGACCACCTCATTCGGATGACGATCGTTTCAGCCGCGCGCTGAACCATTGCTCTCCAATCCGGCGACGGGCCGCCGCGGCGGCCGGTGCGAGGTGTGGGCGCCCAGGCGGCGGTATCGGCGGCGCTCGCCGGACCGATCTTACCTTCGGCGGATTTGAGCAGCGTTGCCGGATCGTAGACCCGTCCGGCCTTGATGACGACGCGCGGATTGCGCACACGCTTGATGTCTTGCAGCGGGTCGCCGCGCAGGACGACGAGATCGGCCCACTTGCCGGCTTCGATCGTGCCGAGGCGGTCGCCAAACCCCATGGCCCGCGCGCTGTTGATCGTCGCGATCTTGAGTATCTGCCAGTTCGGGATGCCCGACGCCGAATACGCGTACATCTCACGCGCCGCGGAGAAGGGGGTGAACCACTCGCCCCAACTCGGGTGGTCGGTGCCGAGGGTCATGAGATCCCCGCCGCCGGCATCGAAGAATGCTTTGATCTCTTTTCGCTTCACGTAGTAGATCTTCTCGAACTGCTTGTTGTTGGTGCGGGGCGGACGCTTGGCGAGCACCTCGCGCATGTACGGCGTCAGGAAGCGGCGCTCGTCACCCGCGTAGTACTCGGTGAGGATGGTGTCCTTGGCGCCGTACATACCATAGGTGCTCAAGGTGGCGTCGAAGTACGCGTGATGCGTGATGAACAACGCGGCGATTTTCTTGAAGGCCGGCGTATCGAACGTCATGTCCTCGTACGAGGCGTACGCGGATTTGTCGGGGGTGAAGGCATCACCGCCCATGAAATGCTCGATGCGATCGATGCCCATGACGATCGCGTCGCGCGGATTGACGCTGCTTCGATTGCCGGAGTCGAGATGACCCGTCACGGTCAGTCCGTGAAGGTGCGCGCGCTCGATCACCGCCTTGAGCTCGTCGGGCGTAATGCCCTTGGTCTTGATTCCCTTGACCCCCAGCTCCGCCCAATGGTCGATCTCGGCATAGATCTGATCGCGGGTGATCTCGCGATTCCAATTCGGGCGCGCGGTGCCGAAGTACGGTCCGGAGTTCATGAGACGCGGACCGACAAGCTCGCCGTTGTCGATCTTGATGCGCAGGGCTCGCATGTCGTCCGGGTTCATTTCGCCGGCCGGGAATGTCGACGTGACGCCGTTGGCGATGAACAGCGGAGGATACGCGACCGTCTCGTCCTTTCGACCGGCGTTGAACAGATCCATGGCGTAATGCGCATGGAGATCGAAAAAGCCCGGAACGACCGTCTCGGTGTCGGCGACCTCGACGCGCTCTGCATCGGCCGCGGCGATCGACAGGTCGCCGCCGACGCGCAAGATCTTACCGGCGCGAATGAGAATTCCTGGGTTTCTCACGCGGGCGTTGCCCGTCGACGCAAACAGCCACCCGCCGGTGACGACGACGTCGCGTTCTTGGGCTGACGCAAGACTGGTGACCAACAACGACAGCAGCAGTGCAACGCGCTTGATCATGCTGAGACCGTCGCGAGGGAAGAGGACTTGACGACGGGTGACGATGGCGCGCGCGAACTTCGGTGTCCAGTTACCGGGGCCCTACTGGCCGGCAGTCCACCCGGCCTGAAGTTGGCTTCGCAGGCGCCACGGCAACGCGCGTTCTGGTCCGCCATCGGTAATCGAGAGCGCCGCCAGGTCGACGATGTCGCTGCGGACGTCTTGAACGACGCCGACCGGGGCCACACCGCCGAAGGCTCGTCCGTGAATCCAGTTGGTCAGCACGATCACGACGAGGTCGCGCTCCGGATCGACCCACATCGACGTTCCGGTGAAGCCGGTGTGGCCGAACGCGCGCGTCGACAGATACTGACCGCAGCTTCCATCTCCCGGACACGTTTGCCATCCGAGCCCGCGCCATCCCGGACCAGGCTTGGTGAACTCGCGAACGGTGCTGTCGGCGAAGAGTCGTGTGCTCCCCGCGACGCCTCCATCGAGCATGAGCTGAGCGAACACCGCGAGGTCACTCGCCGTCGAAAACAGCCCCGCGTTGCCCGCCACACCGCCCAGTGCGCGCGCGGTGGGGTCGTGCACTTCGCCGCGCGCAACAGTGGTTTCCGTGGGAGCGATGCGGCCGCGCAGCCAGGGCGCCGGCCGAAACATCGTCGAGCGCATGCCGAGTGGAGTGTAGACCGCGCGCTGAACGAACTGATCGAGCGGCTCGTGCGTGATACGCTCGACGACGAAGCCCATGACATCCATCCCGAGATCCGAATACTCGTATTCCGAGCCCGGCGCGCGAACGAGGCTGGTCGCCAGCACAGCTTCCCGCGCCGACTCGGAGCCGGCTCCGCTCTTCGGGAGATCACGTCCGGCCGGCAAGCCCGATCGATGGGTCAGCAGGTCGCGAATCGTGATTTCATTCTTCCCTCCGCCGCTGAACGCCGGCAGGTAGTGCGACACACGGTCATCGAGTCGCAGCTTTCCGCGATCGACGAGGACCATCGCCGCGGCGGTCGTGGCGACGACTTTCGTGAGCGATGCAAGGTCATACATCGTCCGCTCGGCATCGACCGCAACACCCGATTGCCAGTCGAGCGTGCCATAGCCGCGCTCCCAGACGACGCCGCCGTGTCTCGCGACGATCACCGCGGCGCCGGGGAAGCCGCCAGCACGAACGCCGCTGAGCACGACATCGTCGATCATCGCCAGTCGCGACGCGGACATTCCCACCGACTCCGGCGCCACCCGAGGCAAGGGCGAGCGTCTCTCTCCCGGCGGCGGACCAGTTCGCGCACCCGCGACGGCGCTGGGGACGGGCGCAGCTGAACCGAAAAGAAGTGAGGCGACAGCGAAGAAACGGACCGAAAGAAGCATCGAACGCCAGACGACTCAGACGGGGCGGTGGTTGCGCCGCGCCAACGTACCGAACGCGGTATCGGAGGATTCTAGTGTGCCACCTTGATACCTCGTATTGGTCATGAGGCTCCCAATCCGACGCCAAGCGAACTGCCGAGCTTGCTCATTAGTCCGGTATGCGATTCAGGGTAATCCGAGTGCCGAGGAGACCGAGGTGGCGGCTCGAGAGGCTGAGGACGGAAAGGCGGCGGCCTACTCGAGTGCGCACCCGACCTCGGGGGCCGGCCTCTCGTAGAGTCGAGCCCCGGAGGGCCTTCCCATTTCACGGGACTTTACTCGGGCCGCGACTGGCCGAAACTCCTAAGTGCGGACGTTATCTTCGCAGCGCCCGATCGTCGGGACGAGGCACTTCGGAAACGGTATGCACATGGCTGACGCTAAAGCGTTGTTTACCCAACGGTTCGATGCGGCGCGCATTGCGTTGACCGAAGGGGACGAGCCCGCCGCCGCCGAACGCCTTCACTCGGCGATAGTCGCGGCCCGCAGCGATCCCAGCCTTCGGCGGGAGCTCGCCATCGCCCTCTTCCAGCTCGGAAAGCTGTCGCGGAAGTTCGGCCGGGCAGGGGAAGCCGAAGCGGAGCCGCTCCTCACCGAAGCGCTCGTCATCAGCGAAAGACTCTTCGGCCGGGAAGACGCCGCACTCGCGCCGCTGCTCAGCGAGTTGGGCCGGCTGCACATTCATCGCTCGCAACACGCGCGCGCAGAGGACGTCCTCCAGCGCTTGCTCGCGATCGCACGCGGCGCGGGCGAGGAGAATGCCGATGTCGCCACCGCGCTCGCCGGCCTCGCCGTTGTGAAACGCAAACTCGGCGATGACGCCTCGGCGGAAGCACTGTTCAGAGATGCGTTGCGTATTCGAGAGACGGTGCTCGGGCCGAATCACATGGTCATCGTCGTGACCTTGGAGCATCTCTCCGAAACGTGCGCGGCGCGCGGGAACTTCGCCGAAGCGTTGGCGCTGCTTCGCCGCGGTCTGGCAACACGCGAGTTGGTGTTGGGTCCTGGCCATGCAACCGTGCAAGCCGCGCGGTCGCGCGTGACCGAGCTGGAACTGCAGGCCGCCGTCGCGGCCGACACGGCGTCGGTTTCCGTCGGGCAGGCCGCCGAGGCTGCGATAGCCTCGCTCAAGCGAGCGCTGTACCCCGCCGGCGATACGCCATCGACGGAGGTGCCATCATCGACCAATTCGAAGAAGCCGGAATTCCTCGGTGCGCCCAAGCTGCGACCGCTTCGCCCAGTCGCGCTTTCGCGCGAACGTGCGAAGACGCCGGCGGTCACCGCTGCGGTGGCCGCCGCCTCGTTGATGGCATCTTCGATACAGACGCCGTCTGCTTCCCAGATCATCATCTCCCCACCCGCGAGCGCTGGTCCCTCAGGGAGCCTCGCCGGTCGCGAATCGGTGGGGGGCGTGCAGCATCGCGATGCCGTGCTCGCGGGAGTCGCGCACAGTGATGTCGCGAGTGACGATGCCGCGGCTTCCGGCTGGCGACCAGCCGCACCGGTCCAAGCCGAATCGCCCGAGTCGGCGCGCAAGAAACGAACGGTATTGTATTCGTCCGTTGGAGTGGCCGCGGTCGCGATCGCGATGGCGGGGCTGCTACTGTCGCGCCCGGGCGCCAGCGGCGGCAGCGACCCCGTTTCCACGAAGACGAGCGCTGCGCAGCGCACCACCGCAGTCGTCGCCCCTGTCGTGCGGGCCCCGGCGACGAAGACCGGATCCGCCGCAACCGGCGCGGCGGCGGCCGCCGTGGTCGCCACGCGTACGGAGTCGGTCCCCTCCGCCAGCGCGCCCGCGCCCACCGCTCCCGTGGTCAAGCCGGAGCAGCAAACAGCGCCGGAGAGCGCTCCGCTCCGCCTGCCCCGTGTCGCCGTTCACCTGGCACCCATCAACGTCCCGCCCATCACCGTTCCGAACATCCCGGCGGCGCAGAGCGTCGACTCGATCGCGCGTCCGGCAACGGAGCGCCAGCGAGCGGCCGACACCGATCGGGCTGGAACGGCGGAGAGAGTCTCACCTCCCGCGCCGGCGGACGTCAATATCGCGGTCAGCCCTCCCAAGATCATCGGGCGCGTGCCCGAGCCGCGCTTCCCGGAGCCGCTGCTGCGCTCGGGACGCCGCGATGGACAGGTCGTCGTGCGCTTCATGGTGAACGAGTTCGGGAGCGTCGATGTCGCGAGCATGATCGTGGAGCAATCGGATCACGAGCTGTTCACGGCTGCCGTGCGCGAGATTCTGCCCCGCTTCCGGTTCGAGCCGGCCCGCACGCACGCACCGGAATCGAAGCCGGTTGCCTCGTGGGTGAGCGTGCCGTTTCGGTTTACGACGAAGAAATAGGGCGGAGGTCGTGGGCGGCCCAGGCAAGGCGAGACGTTCAGTCTCGTGTCGAGGAAATACTCGACGAGTGATGACCGATCGCGAGAGGAATACGCGGGCTCGACGACGGCGAGCGTGAAGTATCTGATGGCGGGCCGATGCTCTTGTCCGCGGGCGCTTCGCAACTCGACGCCGTCGCCAGGACCGCATTCATTGCGGTGCAACACCCCACTGCCAGCCTACCGTTCGTTGACATACCTCAATAGTTGTGGTATCGTCGCGACCTGTAGCCAATTCCTGGAACGCTCGATGGACTGATCCACGCACACGGGTCGCCGCGCGCGAGGTTCTACCGCCTGACACCTGTGGGCAGGAAGCAGCTCGTCGCCGAACAAGATGGCTGGGCGGACTACGTGGCGGCGGTCGGACGGGTAATGCGAGCAACGACGGAGCCGGCATGACGCAGGGCGACCCGAAGTGGCGGCGGTATCTACGCTTCTGGCGGCGCGATCTCGCGGGCGACCTCGATGACGAGTTGCAGTTTCACTTCGCCAACCGCGTCTCCGAGTTCGAAGCGTCTGGAATGCCTCGAGCTGACGCCATCGCGGCGGCGCGCGCGCGCTTCGGCGATTTGGAATCGGTGAGGCGCGATTTGGCTGCGATCGATACTCGAATCGTCCGGAGGGTCGAGATGCGACAATTGTTCCGGGATTGGACTTCGGACTTCCGATTCGCGGTGCGCTCGTTCAAGCGGGCGCCCGGCTTCGTCTTTACCGCGCTCGTGACGCTCGTCGTCGGTATAGCGGCTGTCACGACCATCTTCAGCTTCCTCGACGCCGTCTACTTTGCCCCGCTTCCATATAAGGACGCGAACCGCATCGTCGCCCTGAACGAAGTGCGACAGGGTGAGCCGTTTTCTTTCAGCGCGGTATCTGCGGACGCGGTTCGACTCATTCAGCGTTCGTCGCGCTCGTTCGAGCGGGTGTCGTCGTACCGGGATGCGTTCGGAGTGGCGTCAATCGGGACTGAACCCCGGCCGGTCGAAATCCTGCGCACCGACACAGCCTTCATTCCACTCTTCGATCTTCGACCTCAAGTCGGCCGGTTGCTAACGCCGGAAGAAATCGACGCAGGTGCGTCCGCGGTGATGATCAGCGATCAACTATGGCGAGACGCGTACGGCGGCGATCCGTCGGTTGTAGAGCAGCGGTTGTCAATCGATGGCCGCTCGCTCGCGATCGTTGGGGTATTGCCGCCCGGTTTCCGGTTTCCTCGTCAGACCGACGCGATCACCGGAATGGGGCGGAGCCTCGACACGGCGTCGAGCCACGAGCGCGACTACACAGTGCTCGCCAAGTTGCGCCCCAGCGTCGACCGGGCGTCGGCGCGTAGTGAAGTACGTGAGATCGGCAGGCGCCTTCGCGATGTCGACGCAACGGTGTTCGGCCATGCCCAGTTGGACGTGCAGAACGAGATGCTCGATCGACGGGCGCGACAGGCGTTGCCAATGCCCGGCGCGTTCCTCGGTACCGGCTTGCTGGTCCTCCTGATTGCCTGCGCCAACGTCGCCAATCTATTTCTCGCCCGAGCAGCGGAGCGGCGAGGCGAGATGGCCGTTCGCGCATCGCTCGGGGCAGGCCGCTGGCGGCTCGTGCGTCAGACACTCGCTGAGACCTTGCTCATCGGCGCGATTGCGGCGGGACTCGGGACAGCAGCGTCTGCGGCGCTGGTGCGACTCGGTCTTCACTTTATCCCGACACAGGGGTTTCCCTCGTGGTTCCATGTGTCGCTCGACGCCAACGTTCTCCTATTCGTAGTCGCCGTCACGGTGCTCGTCACCGTCACGGTCGGATTGACTCCAGCCCTCGAAGGATCGCGGTTCGATCTCGCGCGTGCGCTCAAGCGTGGGGGAGACGGTGGCGCGGCGCCGAGCGGGATTGCCCGCGCGAGCAGGCGCGGACTCGTCGTGCAGTTGGCGCTCGCGGCGGCGCTCTTCGTGAGCGCCGCACTCATCGTGCGCTCCTATCGGCGGATCGTGGCAGTCGACCTTGGCTATCCGGCCGACAAAATCGCCGTTCTAACGCCGCTCGTCGATCGCGTTCGGTACTCAGACTTGAACCAACTCATCGAGTTCGCAC
>Ga0105238_10008799_pt1 | contig 10100 bp, 13 predicted proteins | sample KBSC34metaG_FD_81526 | JGI IMG/M metagenome (GOLD analysis project Ga0105238, IMG submission 81526) | Corn rhizosphere microbial communities from Kellogg Biological Station, Michigan, USA - KBS C3-4 metaG | ecosystem: Host-associated > Plants > Roots > Rhizosphere > Soil | place: Michigan, USA...
ATCGCCCGCGGCCTGCACGACGAGGTCGGTCAGGTGCTGACGGGCGTGCTCCTGCAGCTCGACGCGCTCGCGACCGCCGGCGGTGATCGCGAGGCGGACGTCGCCGAGACGAAGCAGGCGGTGCGCGGGGCGCTCGAGGAAGTGCGGCGGATCGCGCGCGAGCTGCGCCCGGAGATGCTCGAGCAGCTCGGCCTCGTGAGCGCACTCACCGAGCTCGCGCGCCGGTTTGCCGAGCAGAGTGGCGTCCAGGTGCGACAGTCCTTCGCCGACGGGCTTCCGCGGCTGTCGGACGCCGGCGAGCTGGCGGTGTACCGCGTCGCCCAGGAGAGCCTCACGAACGTCGCCCGGCATGCGGCCGCGTCGACCGTGGAGGTGTCGCTGCGACCCGGAGCGGGCAGTGTGGTGCTGCGGGTCTCGGATGACGGACGGGGAATCGGGGAGAATGGCGACGTGAACGGCCACGGCGGCCTGCGCGGAATGCGGGAGCGTGCCCTGCTCGTGGGAGGCGCGCTTGCGGTCAAGCCGGCCCGTGGCGGAGGCACCGAGGTGCGGCTCGAGGTGCCGGCGCAGGGCTGATGCCGATCCCGCTCGTCACGAGAATCCTGGTCGCCGACGACCATCCGATCGTGCGGTCCGGCCTGCGCAAGGTGCTCGACGCCAAGCCCGACCTCGAGGTCGTGGCCGAGGCTGAGGACGGGGCCGAGGCGGTTCGCACGGCGCTGGCCGAGGACGTCCACGTGGCGATCCTCGATGTGTCGATGCCAAGGATGACCGGCATCCAGGCGGCCGAGGAGCTGCACAAGCGCAAGCCCGAGCTGAAGCTCCTGATGCTGTCGATGTACGACAGCGAGCAGTTCCTGTTCGAATCGCTGCGGGCAGGCGCGTCCGGGTACGTCCTCAAGTCCGACGCCGACCAGGACATCGTCGAGGCTGTCCGCCGGACGATGCGCGGGCAGTCCTTCTTGTATCCGTCGGCGGTCTCCACGCTCGTGCGCGACTACGTCGAGCGCGGTCGGCCCGACGAGGAGCAGCTGGACATCCTCACCCCGCGGGAGCTGCAGGTGCTGAAGCTGATCGCGGAGGCGCACACGTCGAAGGAGATCGCGAACGAGCTCGTGATCAGCGTGAAGACGGTGGAGCGTCACCGCCAGAACATCCTCGACAAATTGGGGATGAGCGACCGGGTCGAGCTGACCCGCTACGCCATCCGCCGCGGGCTCATCCAGGCCTGACACACGCGCGGGGCTGGGGTCTTCGCCGGCCGGTGATGGGGTGCTCGGCCGATACCGCCGCGCCCATGCGTGCCCGATGCTGCGGGTATGCGATACGAGGAGGAGAGCTCATGAGCACGCTGATCCGGCGCGCGCCGGAGCGAGACGTCGATCTGATCGCGCTCGCAGAGAGCCACGGGTACCGGGTGGACGATCCGGACGGGCGGGTCGGCACGGTCGATGGTGTCGTCGCGGGCGCCTGGAGCGACCGGCCGGATGCGATCGAGGTGCGCGTCGGCCTGTTCCGGCCCGCCGTCCTCGTCGTCGGCGTGTCCGAGATCGCCGCGGTGGATCCGGACCGCCGCCGCGTGCTCCTCGGCAGGAGCGTCGATCTCGCCGACGCCTACCTCCCGTGATCGCGCTCGCGGCCCTCGTGGCCGCGCAGCGACCCGGCCCGTGCCCGCAGCCCGGGGTCTCGGCGCGCGGCTGCCAGGCTGGCCACGGTCGCCGTGGCCAGCACCGCGGCGATGACGGCGAGCGAGAGCCCCGTCGAGATCTCCGGAACGCCCGGCCGGTGCTCGTGGGCGAAGTGCAGCACGAGCTTCACACCGATGAAGACGAGCACCGCCGCCAGCCCGGTCGACAGGTAGACGAGCCGGTCGAGCAGTCCCGAGACGAGGAAGTACAGCGCTCGCAGACCGAGGAGCGCGAAGGCGTTCGCCGCGAACACGATGTATGCCTCGCGGGTCACGCCGAAGACGGCCGGGATCGAGTCGAGCGCGAACAGCACGTCCGAGCCGCCGATGGCGACCAGCACGAGCACGAGCGGCGTCAGGACGCGCCGCCCGGCCTCGCGGGTGACGAGCCGGCCGCCGTCATAGCGGTCGGTGAGCGGCAGCGACCGGCGGGCCGCGACCACGAGCAGGTTGTCGTCGACGGACGGGTCCTCGTCGCGGTGGCGGAAGAGCTGGACTCCGGTGACGATGAGCAAGATGCCGAAAACGAGCAGCATCACGGAGAACGCGTCCAGGAGCGCGGCGCCGATTGCGATGAAGGCCGCGCGCAGGACCAGTGCGGCCGCGATGCCGATGGTGAGCACCCGCTGCTGGTGCTCCGCGGGGACTGCGAACGTACTCATGATGATCACGAAGACGAACAGGTTGTCGACCGACAGGCTCTTCTCGACCACGTACCCGGCGAAATACTGCGCCCCGTAGTCCCACCCCGCCACGAGGCCGAACACGACTCCGAAGACGACGGCGACCGCGATGTAGAAGACCGACCATGCGACGGCTTCCCGGAAGCCGACCGCGTGCGGCCGGCGGGTGGAGAAGCCAATGTCGAAGGCGAACAGGCCACCGACCACGGCGAGCGTGCCCGCCCATACGGCGGCCGAGACGTCGAGCATCACGGCATTCTCGCGGCCGCTGATCCGGCAGGCATATCAGGCATCTCCGCTCGTTGAACGGAGCCGTCCGACCAACCGCCGGCCGACCTCGGTCGCCGCGCCGGCGCGGCGTCGCCTCGAGCCACCGCCGCATGCGGGTATCGAGCAGCCGTCCCCACAGGTGCGCGACGTTGTCACCGAGCAGAGCACCTGCTGCCCCGCGACGAGATCGGCAACAGCACATCGAGCGCGGCCGGCGCGAACACGAGCCCGTATGTCCACGCCGAGCCCGATGCCAGGTCGACGAACGACTCGAACATCCCTCAGGCCGGGCGGCCCGTGCCGATCACCGTCGGGTCGGCCCCCGGCGCGGCACGCCGGCGGCGCGGACCCGCCTCGAGCGCCCGTCCCACGTCGGCCGCGGAGATGATGCCGACGAGGCGCCCCTGGTCGACGACGACGCCACGGTTCGCGGTCGACTCCGAGAGCTCGACCAGGGCGTCGATGGCGAGCGTCTCCGGGTGCAGCGCCGGCACTTCGGCCGCCGGGATCATGCAGCTGCGTACGCTGCGGCCGTCCCACTGGTCCCGGGGCACGGAGGAGACGCAGCGGAACGCGAGCAGGCCGACGAAGCGGCTGTCTTCCATCACGGGATACGTCGTGTGGCGGCGCTGCCAGGCCACGTCGTCGATGAACTCGCCCAGGCTGTGGTCGGACGGAACGGTGATCGGGTCGGCGGTCATCAGGTCGCGGACGCGGAGCCCGGCGAGCGCCTGGCGGGCGGCCACGTAGCGCTGCTCGGCCGTCGCCGCGCCGAGTAGGAACCAGCCGATGAACGCCAACCAGGCGCCGCCAAACGCGCCCTGGAACACGAAGAGGGCGATGCCACCGGCGATCAGCAGGTACCCGAACCCGCGCCCGATGGACGCGGCGACGTTGGTGGCCCAGGCGAAGTCCGCCCTCGCCCCCCAGAGCAGTGCGCGCAGCACGCGGCCGCCGTCGAGCGGCAGCGCCGGCAGGAGGTTGAAGGCGAGCAGGATCAGGTTGACGTACCCGATCCACGCGAGCACGCCGTCCGCGCCGCCGGGCAGCGCGATCGCCCAGGCGAGCAGCGAGCACGCCACGCCGATCACGAGCGAGACGAGCGGGCCCGCGAGCGCGATACGAAGCTCGGCTCCGGCGCTCGGAAACCGGCCCTTGAACCGGGCGACGCCGCCGAACAGCCACAGCGTGATGCCGTCGAGCTCCATCCCCTCGCGGCGGGCGGTGACGGCGTGGCCGAGCTCGTGGCCGAGGAGCGAGGCGAAGAAGAGCCCGGCGGCGATCACCGCCATCGCGATGTAGGTGGCCTGGGAGCGGCCCGGATCCTGATCGGGGAACACGCCGGCCGCAAGCGACCACGTGATCAGCGCGAAGACGACGAGCCAGCTCCAGTTGACCCCGACCTCGACACCCGCGATCCGGCCCAGCCGGAAGCTCGATTCCACGGATCCCCCTCTCCTCGCCGTTGTGCCCGCCGGCCGCGGGGGCGAAACCGTGCGGGCGGGCGGTGGGGGACCACCACCGGGAGGTCTTCCCGCCGGGGCGCGCCTCCGCCGCGCGCCCCGGCTCCTCCCGCTACAGCGAGCGGCTCCGGCCTGGGCTCGTGGGGTTGGTGGGACTGGTGTCCGCTCGCTGTACCCGGATGATCGTCGGCGGGGGCGGTCGGCGCCATGGGCCGCGGGCCGTATCCGGAGCCCTCCCGCTACCCATCCCGCACGACGGCCGCGCCCACGATACGGTTCACCTGTCGAGTGGAAGAGGCGCGACGTGCCGGACGACCCGATCATGCGCTGGGAGTGGGAGGGCGGAGCCCCGGGTGCCATCGTGACGCCTTCCCCGGAAGGCGAAGTTCCGACCGGACGAGCCGAGCGCCGCGGGCATGGCGGCGTGTTCGTCCGGCCGGGCGGCCGGCCGCAGCCCGGCCGCATCGACGCTGGCCGGGGAGCGCGCACCCGGCGTCGGGTGGACCCGCCAAACGGGGTCTGACGCCTGTGTTCCCTCGCTTGGGTTCGCGGGGGCCCGTGCGCCCTGGGCGGCGCTATCGAGAAGCTGCCCGCACGACCGGGAGACCCGCCGCGCCCACGCGGCGGAGGACGCCGGCACCCACCCGCCGGCGCCGCGGCCCGAGGACGACCAGCCGGGCGTCGCGGGCGCGGGCGAACTCGGCGATCCTCTGTGCCGGCCGCCCCTCGAGGATCTCGGTCTGCGCCTCGATGCCGGCCGCCCTCGCCTGCGCCGACGCCGCGCCGAGCGCCTCGCGGGCCTTGCGCAGCGACCGCGCCAGGCGGCGCCCGTAGAACGGCCTGCCCCAGACGGTCGAGGGGCCACGACGCACGTGAACGAGCACGACGGGCGCCCGAAGTGCGCGCGCCGAGGCGATCGCCTCGGCCGTCGCCGCGCTGCCGGCCGCCGATCCGTCGACGGCGGCGATGACCGGTCGCGACGCCGATCCGTCGCCGTTCGGCGCCGCGGCCGGACGCCGCTGCACGCGAACGCGCAGAGCGGGCGGCCGCCGCGGCTGGATCACGATGCTCATCGAACCCTCCCGTGTCGTCTACTCTTGGTCACAGCCTCGTCGCGGCGGGCCGGCGCCGCCATCGGCGCGGCGCTCCATTCGGGGGCGGGGAGGACCGCATGCGTGTGCTTGACTCCGGGCATGCGTGCCCTTCCGCCCGCGTGGCCCTGGAGCGTGCCTCCCGAATGGTGGCGGCTGGATGCCGAGGAGCTCGCGTCGGAGATCGTGCGGCTGAACCGAGCCGCCAAGCCGCTGGTTGCGCTCCTCGACGCCCGCATCGCGCTCGGACAGCGGCCACAGCCGCTTCCTCGGATCGATGCGGCGGACTGGGACGACGCGCAATACAACCTGCAGATGCCGCCGGGGTGACGACGGTCACGTCTCGCGACGACGCTCCTCGGGCCTCTCCGGCCGTACAACGAGAACCGAGCAGTGGGCCTGGTGGGCGACTCGCTCGCTGACGCTGCCGAGGGCCTCGAACGCGCGCAGGCCGCGGCTGCCGACGATGATGAGGTCGGCGTCGCTGGACGCGTCTACCAGCGCGCCGACGGGATGGCCCGGGACCCAGTGGAGCTCGTCGATCTCTCGCAGCATCGGCCGGTCGACCTGTGGGCCGCCCTGGGCCGCGATCGTCCGGACCGTCGCGCCGAACCGATCGCCCAGCTCGGCGGCGATCACCGCCGAGACCAGCGCCTCCCGCGATCCGTCCATGCCGATCACGATCGAGCCGGGTGACCAGGCCGTGTCCTCCGAGCCGCGCGACACGAGCACCGAGCAGGGGGCCTGTTGCAACATCGAGGTCGCGACGTTCCCCAGGAGCATTCCTGCGACGTGCCCGCCCCCGTGGGTTCCGACCGCAATGAGCGTCGCCGCCTCACGATCGAGCGCCTCGAGGAGCGCCGGCACCGGCCGGCCCTCGACAACCCGGGCGTCGGCGAGCGGCACGTCGCGGATCAGCTCCGAGGCCTCCTCCCGTGCCGCGCTCGGGCGCTCCCGAGCCTCGGAGGCCGGGCGGCCCGCCGCCGGGCCGGCCCGCTCGCTCAGGTGCGCCTCGCACACGGCTATCGCAAGGATCCTGGCGCCGTCGGACCGAAGCAGCGTCGCCTGGCGAAGCGCCTCGAAGCCCGCCGCCCCGCCGTCCACGCCGCACACGATCCGTTCAAAGATCATCGTCGTCGGCCCCGTCGAGTGCCGCGATCGTATCTCGCACCGCGGCGGAGAGGTGATCCGCCTCGCCTCATCCGGCACCGCTCTACGCCTGGGAACGCAGCGCCAGGCCCACGACCAGGACGCTGATCACGACGACGATCAGCCCGACGATCGCGACGCCGAGGTCGGTGAGGAACGCCAGATGAACCACGGCTCCAGCCATCACTGAGGATGGCGGCCGACCACCGCGTCGCCGCGCGCGATCTCCTCGCGGACCAGGGCGACGGCGTTCTCGGCCAGGGCCTCGATGACGTCCGAGCGATCGAGCACCCGCGCCCTCGTCGATGCGTCGGAGTGGCGCAGGACGGCCCGGTCCTGAAGGACGTCCCCGATCCGGCGTCCGCGCTGCGCCTCGGTCACGAGGTACCGGGCCAGCCAATCCTCGGTGGCGTCGGAATGGCGGAAGAACTGGTTCAGATCGAACATGGAGTCACCTCCTCCGGGTGCGGGGTTCCTCGGCCGGGGCGCACTCCTGTCGCACGCCCCGGCCTCCTGAAGCAGCGGGCGCCCCGGCCTGGGGACTCGGGTCGTTCGTGTCCGCCCGCTGTACCCGAAGGATCGTCCAGCGGGCGGCCCGGCACCATGGGCCGCGGGCCGCATCTTCGAGCGTCCGTCCCCCCATGCCTCGAACGCCCGTGAAGGGCCCGCACCGTTCGTCTGGTGCGGGCCCTTCACTCGTGGTCAACTCGGCTTGTGACAGATCCCGCGCGGGCTGGACTTGACGCCGATGTCGTGCGTCCAGCTGTTCGCCGTGCCGGCGGTACCGGTGCCGGACGAGAGGTCCTGGCAATCCCACGCCGTCGTGGATCTCGCCTACCGAGTCTCAGGCGACTCTCCAGATGCGCGTGGCATGATCGGCGCGCGATGCCGAACAGGCCGTCTCCGCTCGTCGCGACCGTCTGGATACGCCGCGAATGCGCAGTCTGGGACCGCGGCCCATACCACTGGACGGCGGAGTGCATCGAGGGCCGCGCGCTCGTCAAGGTCGACCGCGCCCAGGCCGACGCGATGCCGAACTTGCGACCGTGCCGACTCGGCGCCTGCCGCGAGCGACGCCGTCGCAAGCCGCGAGGCCAGATGCCGCCACCGGAGCCAACTGGCTCACCACCCTGGCGCCTTCCCGTTTGCGGCGTGTACGTGGCTCGTCCTGAAGCGACGCGCCCGCTTGAACGCGGCTGAAGCACACGCCACCGGCGACGGTCAAGGGACGGCCGCGCGTGCCGAGCGACTACTGCTGTGCAAGCCGTCGCCCTTACGCCAGGCGACGGCAAGCGGGATAAGCGAGGCTGCGAGACCACCATGCAAGCGGCGAGGTATACGGGCCAGGGGCAGTCTGCTTGACAGTCCTCCCACATGCAGTGCGACAATCAGCACTGTTGGAGATCCGGACCGAGCGCCTCGTCCTGCGCCGACCGCGTCTCGAGGACGTGCCGGCGATCGTCCTCGCGTGCCAGGACCCCGACGTTCCTCGTTTTATGCCGGAGGTGCCGATCCCGTACGGGGAGCAGGACGCGCGCAGATTTCTCGCGTCCGTCGATCGGGCCTGGAGGGAATCGGATGAGCGAACCTTTGCCATTGCCCGAGGGGATGACGTGTATCTCGGATCTGTGTCGGTCGCACTCCGGGAAGGCGGCAGTGTCGGGTATATGCTGTCCTCGTCTGCTCGTGGGCACGGCTTCATGACGGAGGCAGTTCGTGCTGTCGTGCGTTGGGCGCGCGAAGTGCATGGCATCGAATCGCTGCAGCTCTGGACACACCCCGACAACCTGGCCTCCCAGGGTGTCGCGGAACGTGCTGGCTTCGCGCGCCTCGGAGAGAGACGTTGCGACACGCCCTTTCGGGATGGGTCGACGGTCGGGATTCTCTTCGAGATCAGGTAGGTGACTCCCGCGAGAGAGCCAGGTGTCATTCCCGAACACTCGCGCACTCCACTCTCGACGGTCAAGGGGACTGCCGCGCATGCAACCCCTCTGGAACCTGCCTTGACTTGGTTGGCATGGAGTCGCAGCGTTGAGGGATGAATGGCAAAAGACTGGTCGCCGGGTTCCTCCTGGTCTTCGGATTCGTCGTGCTGATCGCGGCGCCAGCCGTCATCTGGTTCTATCCGGTGCCCGACATTCCCGGTGGTTGGTGTGGTTCAGGCGCGAATCATGACGGCTACACCGTTGTGGCGCGTGGCACCGGTCGTTCTCATTACCTGGCTGCTTGTGGGTGTAAAGGTCTCCTGCGCCGGGTCATAGGCTGCGGACGCACCATCTCGTAGCACCCCACGTCGCTCCCCACGGTGAGGGGCGTTCGCGGCACCCGCCGTGGCGTGAGCCTGGCCTGGTGGCTGGAACGCCAGGTCGCGCGGATTGACTTGCAACCTACGGCCTCCACACTTGAGGTGTGAATGACCTCAGCGTGCGCCGCCTGACCGACGCCGAACTGATCGAGGCCCGTCGGGGCGGCCCACTCGAACCATACGGCGCTCAGCGTTCCGGCCTGCCGCCACGCCGCGGTCGAGGCGTGGGCGCAACCAACCGGATGTCCTCGATCTCGTGGAGACGATCACCGCCCAGTCACACCCAACCAAGCTCGAACTAAACCGCCACCGCGCACACCCAATTGTCCTTTTGATGCGGTGGGCGTGAGTGAGTCCACGGCATGGCAGAGCTACGTGCGCTACGCCCGCAACGCGAAGAGCCCCGACGGCGGCCCCCGCTCGTAACCCTTGCCCTGACGAGGTTCGACGGGCCACCTTCCATGCGGCCTTGAGTGGGCGTCTGGCGGACGCCCCACACCATCCTTGGCGCTGGAGAGGGCGGTTCTCGCCTAACGGAATCGTTCCGGCCTGGCGTCGGCCGGCATCCGCCGACTGACTCGCGATGCGGTGTCGCCATCAGCCCACAAGCTGTTTCGGTTTGGTTGAGGCCGTTTGCAGGCTGGCCTCGAAATGCCCTTAGGCGGCATCTGACGCGGCCAGCGGCGGTGGTTTCGTCGGTAAGAGCGGGTCGGGTACGCGGTCGCCGAGTCGAAGGAAGCCGGCTCCGGTCAGTGCCATCGTGATGGCGCCGCTCCACCAGATGGCGTTGGGTGATGTTGCGAGCAGCGCGCCCCCGACCGCGGGGCCGGCGGCCACGCCTGCCATGAAGCTGAGCTGGTAGAGCGACATGTAGCGGCCGAGCAGATGCGGGGGCGCGAGCTCGGCGACGAGCGGGCCGAGCACGATGAACTGTCCACACTCGGCGATTGCGATCAGGATCGCGACGCCGGCCAAGACCGTGGTCGCAGCAGCCGCCGACTCCGTCTTCGTTGCGAGCAGGACTCCGAGCATGCCGACTGCAAAGATCGCGCTGGTGACGGCCAGAGCGTGTGTGCGGCGCATGCGCGCCACCGCCCGTGTTGCCGGTACCTGCGCGACGACGATGAAGAAGGTGTTGATGAAGACGACGACGCCGATCTCACCCGCTCCGACTGGTGTGTGTGCCACGGCAAACGGCGGGAGGATGTTGGAGAAGTAGGCGCCGCCGATCATCACGAGCGCGAAGTTGCCCGCGATCAAGGCGAGCAAGAGCCGATCTCGAACCACAGTCCGGAAACCTTGTCCGCTCTTGCTCGTCGAGGAAGCAGTCGCCGTAGTCGCCACGCCGGGATTCGGGATCCCTATGAGCACAACCAGTGCGAAGGCGGTGAACGTGACTGCGTCGAAGAGGTACAGGCCCTGGAACACCCGAAGGTGATGATGGGCGGCTGC
>Ga0105238_10008802_pt1 | contig 10098 bp, 10 predicted proteins | sample KBSC34metaG_FD_81526 | JGI IMG/M metagenome (GOLD analysis project Ga0105238, IMG submission 81526) | Corn rhizosphere microbial communities from Kellogg Biological Station, Michigan, USA - KBS C3-4 metaG | ecosystem: Host-associated > Plants > Roots > Rhizosphere > Soil | place: Michigan, USA...
GAGCCGCTCGTGCGGACGGCTTTCTCGTCTTTGATTGCTCGAATGCTACGCAGTGTTACCAACGCTAGGTAGTTCGCTTTAGAAGCGAGACGTATTGTCGCGCTCGGATTCGCTATTTACGGTTGTTTAGTCCGTGCGGGCCGGTGGCGCCTGCGTCGCGTGCGGGACGGTTTCAACCTTGAAGGGGCTTTCGAGTCATGAGGCTTTCCGCATTCGTCACCGGCGCAGCGCTCGCCCTCACCCTCGCCGCAGGCCACGCCATGGCGTCGCCGAGCAATGTGGGGCCGCCAGCGGGCAACGTGATCCTTGATCTCGATGGTCAGGCGCTTCCGCACGCCTACCAGAACTACACGGCCAGTTTCACCGCCACCTCGACCTCGACGAACCTGTCGTTCGCCTTCCGCGAGGACCCGGCGTTCCTGTTCCTGGACGACGTGAGCCTGGTCGACACCACGGCCGCCAGCGGCAACCTGCTGACGAACGGCGACTTCGAGGCCGGGCCGGTGGGCGCCAGTGCTCCGAACAACTGGACCTACCTGAACAGCTTCGGCGCCTCGTTCGGCGGCGTGGTCGAGGACAACGCGTTCATCGCCGGCGGCGCGCATGGCGGGAACAACTACTACTACGACGGCGCGGTGCAGGCTTACGACGGCATCACCCAGAACATCGCCACCGTGGTCGGCCACAACTACTCGGTGAACTTCTGGCTGAACGACAACAGCAACCTGTCGAACTTCAGCCGCCTCAGCACCAACGGCGACGTCACCGACACGGGCGGCAACGGCGTCGACCTCCTGGTCTACGCCGGCGCGGTTCCGGTCGGGACGCCCGAGCCCACGACCTGGGCCTTGATGATCCTGGGCTTCGGAGGGATCGGCGCCACGATCCGCCGCAAGTTCCGGACGGCGGGCTACGCCGCCGCCTGACCGGCGCGCAACAGCCCGAGCGAAAAGGCCGCCATCCCCCCGGCGGCCTTTTCCATGTCTGACCATTGCATCTGTCATCCCGGCCAACGGAGCGCGCAGCGCGTAGGCCGAGCCGGGACATCCCGGCCAACGGAGCGCGCAGCGCGTAGGCCGAGCCGGGACTAGAACGGGATCTCGTCGTCCAGGTCGGCGGAGAAGTCCTCCCGCGGACCCGAGCCCTGGTTGCGCGGCCCTGACGAGAAGCCGCCGGAATAGCCGCCGCCCTCGCTCACCTCGCCGCCTTCGCCGCGGCCTTCCAGCATGGTGAGCTCGCCGCGGAACCGCTGCAGCACGATCTCGGTGGAGTACTTCTCCTGGCCCTGCTGGTCGGTCCACTTGCGCGTCTGGATCGAGCCCTCGACGTAGACCTTCGAGCCCTTGCGCAGGTACTGCTCGCAGACCTTCACGATGTTCTCGTTGAACACCACGACCCGGTGCCACTCGGTCTTCTCGCGCTTCTCGCCGCTGCCCTTGTCGCGCCAGCTCTCGGAGGTGGCGATGCGCAGGTTCGCGACGCGGTCGCCGGAGTTCAGGGTGCGGATCTCGGGGTCGGCCCCGAGGTTGCCGATCAGGATGGCTTTGTTGACGCTGCCCGCCATGTCGATGTCCTAGCTTTCCGTGGTTGCGGGCTTTCGGCCCGGGCCGAAGCTAGCCCGGCGCCAAGGGATGGGCAAGTATTTGTTCCGCCTTTGTTCACGGGCTGTCGCGAACCGTCCACAGACGATTTGCCGCCTATGGCTCCGGCGGCGGCCCCGGCATCGCGCCCGGGATCGCCAGGCGGCCATCGCCCGTGCGCACCAGCGCGACATACCGCGGACCTTCCAGACTGGTCGAAGTCAGGACGCCTTCCTTTTGAAGGAACAGGAAATTCGCCTGATAGGCGCCGTAGATGTTCTGCTGGTTGCCGCCCAGGCGCAGGAACTTGATGCGCATGGCTTCCAGGTTGGCCGCGCACTGCTCGAGGCTCTTGGCCATCACCAGCTTGTTGTACTTCAGCGACCCGTCCTTCTGCGGCACCACGTGGTAGCAGACCCCCACGTCGCCCGGCGGCTCGGTCTCCTTCTGGCAGGCGGCGAGGCCCAGTACGGCCATGGCGGCGATCAGCGGGGGGGCGAGGCGGGTCATCGGCGTTTTCTACATAAGTAAACAGAAAATGGAGAGGTGGCTCAGGCGGGCGGGCAGCCTTGCGACTGGTCGGCCAGCGGGCGGAACGTGTGGTTGTCGGCGGAGACCTCGATGCGGCCGGGCGCCACCAGGCGCAACGTCTGCTGGCTCCAGCGCCCGTAGGCGGCCTCCCCGGCCCGCTCGCAGCGCCCCGCGAACAGCACCTGGACGCACCCGCCCAGCGGCAGGTCAGCGGGCAGCTTTCGCCACTGGTTGTCGGCGAAGCGCCAGCAGGCCCCGGCCGGCCCGCCCTGCAGCGCCGGCGTGACCACCGCGGCCGGAGCGACCTCGGCGCTGACGTCCGGCGCGGCCTTCGCCTCCTGCGGCGGCAGCGGCGTCAGGTTCGGGCCCGCGCCCTGTGCGGCGGCCAGGGCGCCGGTCTGGTCGAGCCCGACGTCCAGGGCGTCGGTCGCCACGCCGTTCCGCTTGGCGCACTCGGCGATGGTCATCTCGCCCACCAGCTGCCCGCCGACGAAACAGCGCAGCGGCCTGGTGGGATCGGTGCGCATCACCGCCTGTCCGGCGGAGTCGATCACCAGCCCGGCCTGCGAGGCCGGCGGCGGCGGCGCCTTCTCGCCCCGGTGGCTCAGCACCAGGACGCCCGCGAACGACAAGCCGGCCACCAGCGCCACCGCGGCGCCGGTGAGGGCCAGCGCGGTGCTGCCGTCGATCTTGCGTGCCATAGCCCTCGCTAGACCGCGGGCGCCGGGGTTTCAAGCGCTGGGCGCGTCAGGCGAAGAGCGAGGTCGAGCCGCCGGTCAGGCGGGCGAGGCCGGCCTGCAGGTTGGCGATCTGGTTCTGCAGGTAGGTCGGGACGGCGCCGTTGGCGTTTCCGGCGTTGGCCGGCGGCGGGTTCTCGGCGTTCGTCAGGTCGCGGTAGGCGGTGCGCACGTTGCCCATCGCGGTCGCCACCGACGCCAGCGTATGGGTGATCTGCGTGGGATCGTTCAGGTTCAGGTTCTGCGACAGGCCCAAGCCATAGATCTTCGAGCCGCCGTCGGCCGGAACCACCTTGCCCTTGACCACCTGGGTGAGGTTGATCGTCCCCTCGCTAAGGCCCAGCGTCTGCAGCGCGTCCTTGCCCACCGGGCCGGGGCCGACCTGCACCGTGATCGAGCCGTAGGTCGGCACGATCTTCAGCTGCTTCGTGCCGTCGAGGTTGTGGAACACGCTCGCGGTGGCCTCGAAGCCGCTGGCGCGGTTGATCTTCTGGATGAGCGTTTCGAAGGTCTCGCCCGGGTCGATCGTGACGGTCTTGGGCAAGCCGCCGCCCCCGGTGAGCGTGAACTGGTCGCCCGGCCGCAGCGAGCTCTGCGCGACCAGCTCCTGCGAATCCGTCGTGGTCAGGGTTCCGCTGGGCAGGCCCAGCCGATCCAGGACGCTCGCGCCGGTCGGCGCCGCGGCGATGGCGGTCGGCGCATCCACGCCGTCCTTGCCGGTGAAGCGGCGCGACCAGGTCGCCTGGCCGGTCGACATGTCGATGCTGGCCAGGAAGCCGTCCTGCTTGCCCACCACCGGCTGGTTCGGCAGGTCCGTGCCGGCGATCCCGGCGATGAACACCTGGTTGCCCGAGACCGCCAGCGACGTGGCCCGGTCGTCGCCGGCCCCGCCGTAGTAGGCGATGGCGTCGGTGGGCTGGGTCGACAGGTCGGCCGAGATCTGCGCCACGAAGGCGTCCGACCCGCCGGACGCCGCGTTCTTGATCGCGCCTGCCGAGAGCGCCCCGTTCGAGGTCGTGCCGGCCACCACGAGCTGGCCGTTCGCCATCGACAGGCCCGCGATCGAACCGCCCTGCAGGTCGCCCAGATCGCGGGTCGCCGACAGCACCGGCTGGCCCGACGACACGTCGAAGGTGCGCAGCACCGCGTGCCCGTTCTCGACGCTGGCGGTGATCAGGTTGTTGCCGTTGACCACCATGCCCTGGGGCTTGTCGGGGCCCGTCGTGCCGAACGACTGGGTGAAGGTCGCCTTCGGCGCGCCGGTGGTGTCGGTGGTGAAGCCCTCGATGTAGCCGTCGTAGTCGCCGATCGGCGTCGTCGCGCCCGGCATCTGGCCCTGCGCGCGGCCGGCCACGTAGACGGTCGAGCCGTCGCCGCTGAACGCCACCTGGTCGGCCTCGTCGTTCAGGCGCGAGCCGCGGCGCTCGGTCCACAATTCCTGCCCGCTGGCGTCGTAGAGCGTGACGAAGCTGTCGGTGTTCTCGGCGAACGAGCCCGTCGCGCCCGAGTTCAGCGCCCCCTGGGTCGCGCCCAGCAGGTCGCCGGTCAGCGACCCCGCCACCGCCACCTGCCCGTTCGCCGAAACCGCCAGGTTGAGCCCCGTCGCGTCGCTCGAGGCGCCCAGGGTGCGCGTGTAGATGAGGTGGCCCGCGGAATCGTACTTCAGCAGCGCCACGTCCGTGTCGCCGTTGATCCCCTGCCCGTTCACGCTGCCCTTCACGTCGGCCAGCATGTAGACCGAGCCGTCGGCGCCCACCTGCGTCGAGCGCACCGTCGTGACGTCAGAGTCGAGGTTCTGCGCGAACACCCGTCCGTCGACGAAGTTCGCCTGGCCCGCGACCTGCGGCGGCGTGGCGACCTGGTTGGTGTCGGTCTGGAACTTGGCGAGCTGGACGTTGGTGACGCCGTCGTTCGTGGTCGGGTCGTTGTCCGGGTTCGGGTCGCCGACCGTCTGGGCCATGTAGATCGCGCCCGCCGTCTGCGGCGCGCTGAACGTCACGCTCTCGCCCGTGGAGACGTTGACCTTGAAGCCGTACTGGTCCTGCGCCGGCGCCACGGTGACCGCCTTGCCGCCGACGTTGACGGTCTGCGGCTGGCCCGGGAAGCGGTTGGACGCCAGGCGGGTGTCGACGCCGGCGGCGGCGAGCTGGGCGTTGATATAGCCGATCACGTTGGCCAGGCTGCGCGGCTGCGCGCCCAGGTTCGACAGGTCGATCGGCACGTTGATCGTCTGGCCGATCCGCTTGACGGCGATGTTGAACACCATGGCGCCGGCCAGCGCCGGGATGTCATCGGTCAGCGTGTTGGCGAGCGGCGGGCTCTCGTAGCTGGAATCGCCCGTCGTGACCTTCAGCGTGCTGGACGTGCTGGAGCGGTCGGTGCCGAGCGCCAGCCGCAGGTTGGTGAACTTCGTGTTGTCGACGAACGCGGTCACCTGCGACAGCCCGGCCGCGAAGGCCTTGGCGAGCTGGCCCTGCTCGACCGGCGCAAGGTTCTTCGCCTGCGCCCGCGTGGCCAGGTCCGACAGCGTGCTCAGGCCCTGATACAGGTTGAACAGCTGCTGGTAGTCCTGGTTGTACGCCATCGTCTTGGCGTCGGTCGCCGGGTTGCCGGTGCTGACCTTTGCGCTCGAGAAGGTGGTGTCCGTCCCGATCACGTTGTGGCCGGCCAGCGCGTTCTGGACCTTGACGCCGGCCTGCTGCGCCGTCTCCTGGCTGTTCCACGGCGGCGGCGGGACCGGGGCCTGGGTGGCGGCGGTGACGGCGGCGCTGTCCAGCGGGTTCCTGGCGGTGACGGCAAGCGTCGTCATGTCGACGCCGCCGGTCGGGGCGCCGAACAGCCCCACCAGCAGGGCCGAGTTGCTCGAGTTGAACGTGATCGTCATCACGCACCGCCAGCGGACACAGCTCCGCCGCGCGAGTATGCGCGTGCGAGGGCTGACGGTTCGTTAAGACGAGGGCTCAGATCGCCCTCGAGAGCACTTCAAGAACCATGCACAACACCTTGATTAAAAACGAAAAGGCCCGAGCCAGGCTCGGGCCGTTCCTTACGCCCCAACGGAAACTGGGTCAGCCGTTCCGGAACAGCGACAGGATCACCTGCGGCGCCTGGTTGGCGATCGAGAGCGCCTGGGTGCCGAGCTGCTGCTGCACCTGCAAGGCCTGCAGCCGCGCGCTTTCCTTGGCGAGGTCGGCGTCCACGAGGTTGCCGACGCCGTTGGTCAGCTGGTCGGTCAGCTTGCTGACGAAGTCGGCGTGATTGGCGATCTGCTTGGACTGCGAGCCCAGGTTGCCCAGCGCCTGGTTGGTGTTGCTGATCGAGGTGGTCAGCTGCGCCAGCACCTGGGTGGCGAAGGTCACCGTCGTCAGCGACGCCGTCGAGGGCACCGTGATGATCGTCCCGCCCAGCGTCAGGTTCTGGCTCGAGAGCGTGATGAAGCCGTTGGCCTGGGCGTTGGCGATGAACTTGATCTGGTTGACGCTGCCGTCCAGCAGGTTGGCGCCGTCGAAGTTGGCGTTGGTCACCACCTGGGTGATTTGCCGCAGGATCGACTTGAAGTCGCTGTCCAGCGCGTTGCGGCTCGCCGTGTCGATGGACGGGTCCATCGCGGCGGTCACCTTCTCCTTCATCTGCACCAGCAGGTCGGAGATCGTCTGGCCGGCGGTCGAGGCCACGTCGGCGATCGAGGTCGCCCGGTCGAGGCTCATCTTCACCGCGCCCAGCGAGCCGATATCGGCCCGTTGGCCCTGGGCGATGGCCCAGACGGCGGCGTTGTCCTTGGCGGTGCTGATCGCCAGGCCGGTGTTGATGCGGTCCTGCACCTGCTGCAGGTCCTGGGTGGTCTTGTTCAGGCTCTGCAGCGCGACGAGCGCGGCGGCGTTGGTATGGACGCTGAACGGCATCGGCCGGATCTCCTGGTCACCGTCCGGGGCTCGCCCTCGTGCGAGTCGGACTGTGAAGTCGACCCGACGCTATGGAGTCGTGGTATTCAGATGGTTAACGCCGAACGCGTTTTGCCCGCCGCGGCCTGAGCCGGGCGGTTAACCGTTCGAACTGTCGCCGCGTAAGGGAGCGGCGTTTCGAGGCCTCAGGCCTTCGTACGGACCACGCTTCCCGCCTCGTAGTCGACCTGGTCCTTCAGCTGCAGCACTTGCTCACGGGGCAGCTGCTGGACCACTTCGCCCGTCAGGCGGTTCACGGTCTTGTAGACGTACAGTCCGCTGGCCTTGTCCTCTTCGATGACCAATCGCATGTCGGCCTGATCCAGGCCTTGGGCCGGCGGGGCCGCCGCGGCATCCGTTGCGGGACGCGGCGAGGGCGCCGGCTTTTGGCCGAAGGTGGGATCTGGCGTGGCTGCGAAGGCCGCAACCTTGTTGTCCATGTCTCCTGTCGCGAGCGCGTTTTGCGCTCACTCTCCATGAAGGAAGGAGCGGACGGCGGGCGGTTGCCCGCCCGCCGCCGCCGAATGGCCTATCGGAACAGGCCGAGGAGGATCGAAGACGATTGGTTGGCGATCGACAGGGCCTGGATGCCAAGCTGCTGCTTGGTCTGCAGGGCCTGCAGGTTCGCGCTCTCCTTCGCCAGGTCCGCGTCCACCAGGTTGCCGATGCCGGCGTCGATGGTGTTCTGCAGCTTGCCGATGAAGTCGAGGTGCGAAGCCAGCGCCTTGTCGCCGGTGCCGAGCTTGCCGAGCGCGGCCGAGACGTTGGCGATGGCGGTGTTCAGGAAACCAATCATGTTGGTCGCCGTCGTCACGGTGCCGATCGTCGAGGTCGTGCCGATGTTCGAGGTCAGCGCGGTGCCGCCCAGGGACAGGTCTTGCGCCTGCACGGTGATCACCGAGGTGGCGTCGGCGTTGGCCAGCGCCTTCACGGTCGTCGCCGTGCCGAGGCCGTTCGACGCGCCCAGCAGCATGTTGCCGCCGTTGAAGTTCGCGTTCGACACGGTCTTGTTGATCTGGTCACGCAGCGACTGGAATTCGCTGTTCAGCGCGTTCCGGCTGTTGGTGTCCAGGGTGGTGTCCGCGGCGGCCAGGGCCTTTTCCTTCATCTGAAGGAGCAGGTCGGACACCGAGTTGCCGGCCGAAAGCGCCACGTCGACGGTCGATTGACCGCGCTGCAGCGACTCGATCACGGAATTCAGCGAGTTGGACGTCGCACGCTGGTTCTGCGCGATAGCCCAGACGGCGGCGTTGTCCTTGGCGGAGGCCACCTTCAGACCGGTGTTGATCCGGTTCTGGGTGGTCATCAGGTCCGACTGCGTCGCCGAGAGGTTCTGCAGCGCGACCATGGCGCCGACGTTGGTGTTGACGCTGAACGTCATATGGGTAGTCCCCTTTTCTAGGTCTCGGCCGCCATTTTGGCAGCCATAGGCGTTTTGCCTGCGCAGGTAGGCAGCAAGCTCCGGGCCAGAATCGGGGGGCCTCAGAGACCCTCTATATCATTGAAAAGACTTCGTTATAGGTCGATTTACCATGTCCTGACCCGGCAGTTCTTGCCGGGCTCGGCCGCCGCCAGGCAATTCTTGCCGACCACCCCGGCAGAAAGCGCAGGCCGGACATGACGACGCCCGCCGGCGGGGCCAGGCGGGCGTTCCTCGGAAACGGGATCGGGGAATCAGGCCGCCGCGGCGTTGGGCGCCGGCGCCAGGCCCTGCATGATCAGCTTGTTGACCTCGATCAGCGGCTCGATCTGCTCCTGCCGGCGGATCACGGCGCTGGTGTGCCGCCCGACCCACAGGCCCAGCGAGATGATCGAGGCGCGCAGGGGCGGCGGGAGACGGTTCTGGGAATCCGCGCACGCGTCGGACAGCACGGTCCACATGCGCCGGTTCCAGTCCAGCGCGTCGACGCGGCGGGCGACGTCGTTCGGATCGGCCTTGGACGCCTCGATAAGGGCCAAGGTGACCTGAGCGAACAGCCGGTATTCGGTCTCGCGGGGGCTCTCAGCCCTCGCTGCGGCCTGCTGATACGCTTGAAGGGACATTCCCCAGCCTTTCGTCTTCGTAGTCCATGATCTTCCGGCACAGCATCAGCGCCTTGTAGAACTCGCGCGACATGCAGTGCTTGGAGATGCTTACGCAGTCCGCCAGCACGGAGGGGTTCGAGATCACCCCCATGAATTCCGTCAGCCGGCGAACGAACTCGTCGTAGTAGCGGTCCGCCCCCGCCTCATCGAGGTACATCATCATCACGGGGAAGTAGATCCGACGCGCGGGCGTGGTCGCGTCGTCCTCCTGCATGATGTCCTTCTCACGCAGGACCGAGGCCTTGTTCTGAAGCACCAGGACGCCCCGGCGGTCCCCGTTCTGGACCACGGCGCCGTTCAGGACGAATTTCTCCCCCGGCTTCAGCGACAGTTTGAGCGGCAAGTCCGCCTCCCGATCCCAGCGAAAACCGAACCGATGCTTCGATTCGAACGACCCATTGTCGCCTTCTGCCGGGTCCGCGTCGTGCGGCAGTTAAGCGTTCGCCGGTTAACGGCCTGTTGCGTGCGCGACAGACGGCTGGGACGGCGGCGGAAGGCGGCGTCGCCGCCAAGTCTTAACGCGCCATTAGCCATGTTGGCAGAGGAGTCTCAGGGTTCCAGGAGTCCTGCATTCCGCCATGTCCAGCGCCCGCCGAACCGCCGTCTCCGCACAGGCCCTGCAAGCCGCCCATGCGCCGCGCAAGGTCACCGCCGACGCGCTGGGCCGCGCGGGCTCGGCCGACGCGCTGGCTCGCCTCAACAGCGCCATCGCCGAGGTCAAGGCGCTGGCCGCCCAGCCGATGCTGCAGCGCGCCGCCGACGCCATCCGCGCCGAGGACCCCAAGAGCGCCTGCGAATGGGCGTTGAAGGCCCTGGAACAGGACGAGCGCTCGGGCTTCGGCTGGTACCTGCTGGGCATCGCGCTGGAGCGCGCCGGCGACTTCGCCAATTCCATCCAGGCCTACGAGAGCGCGCTGAAGCTGCTGCCTGACCACGCCGAGGTCGCCAACGACCTGGGCCGCCTCGCCTTCCGGCTGGGCATGATCAGCCAGGCCGAGCAGCTGTTCCGCGCCTTCATGGCCCGCTACCCCGACAACCCTGAGGCGGCCAACAACCTGGCCTGCGCCATCCGCGACCAGGGCCGCCACGACGACGCCATCGAGGTGCTTCGTCCAGCGATCATGAAGACGCCCGAGGCGGCGATGCTCTGGAACACCATGGGCACGATCGTCTCCGACCAGGGCGACTTCGAGAACGCGGTGATCTTCTTCGCCGAGTCCCTGC
>Ga0105238_10008805_pt1 | contig 10096 bp, 11 predicted proteins | sample KBSC34metaG_FD_81526 | JGI IMG/M metagenome (GOLD analysis project Ga0105238, IMG submission 81526) | Corn rhizosphere microbial communities from Kellogg Biological Station, Michigan, USA - KBS C3-4 metaG | ecosystem: Host-associated > Plants > Roots > Rhizosphere > Soil | place: Michigan, USA...
AGTTCACTCGGTCAACCTGCATCAAGACCTGCCTTCGGTAAGTATGATATCGATGGCGATGGTCGGGACACCTATTTCTTCCGGCAGCATGGTTAATCCCAGATTAAACTTGTGAGTCCGGGCCAGTCTTTGCCCGGTCGGTGGTACGATTTCGTGCTCAGGCAAACGGCACGGGTGATCCGCCAATAATCCGGCTTTTTCATGAAGATACCCTTCGATTTCGCGCGGGATAACCGCCGCTTGGGCTTCAATCACCAACCAAATTGTGCATCTGCAGTCGGCCCATGGCTCATTTTGCCATATTGAAAGAACGAGCGCGTCATCTCTGTGTCCGGCAGCGCCGGCCCGGAGTGAAACGCACGGACAAGCCTCTCAGGCATTTTGATATCCAGTAGCGCACAACTCGCGCTCGCGTGGAAGTAGACACTCCTTTCAGAGCTGAAGTATCCTTGCAGGCGAAGCCTTGCCGCGCAGCACATCCAGAAGCGCAAGCACATTGCCTTTCAAGCGTCCGCGCCGGTCAACCCATGGCTCAGGAATGACGCTACGAGCCAAATTCGCAGCGATATTACGGGACATAAGCCAACGGGCATGTCGCCAAGACATCGTGCCCTTCTTAGTTAAATAAACCGGATTTGCGATTTGCGAATAGCCCAGCCTGACGCCCACACTCCGGCCCGCCTTGACACCCAAATGAACGCCCCTAAGAAGGTCGTTTTGCACAAGGCGGCCGCACTGTGCCACCTGATGCGCAAAATCCATGTCCTCTTGCCATCCATACAAAGGCAAATTTTCGTCGAACCGCAACTGATTGTCGCGCACGCAGTCCATCCGGAAAGCCATGTTGCAGCCATAAAGGCCATAGACGGGTCGCGAACCGCCGCGACGGTCCCAATTCTCCTTTTGAAGAATTTTGAGGCCTTGCTCGAGGCTTAAACCCGGGCCGGTGACGCCGTCCGCAAGGACTTTTCCCGTAACACCGACGACGTCTTTTTCACTCTGGAAGATTTGTTCAAGCTGTTCCAGATAATGCCGCTCAGGCAAGAAGTCATCGTCGAAAAACACTACGACGTCGCAGTCGGCGGCTCTTGCTAGGATATCATTGCGCTGCGCACAAAGTCCGCAAGGTCCAGTAGCTACGACGATGGGAAAGGGAAGATTGGGAAAGTCGCGATCGCTTACTTTGTCACTAACAAGAGGGCATGCTAGCAAGAGGTCTGGAATCCGCGTCTGGTTGCGCAGGAGGCCTATTGTCTGTTTGACAAGTTCACCTCTACTTGCTGTCGCAACACCGACTGCGATCCTCAACGGTGAAGTAGCCATGCTGTCCCGTTTGATGAGATTCTTCGTAACGGAGCGCTGGCCCCAGGTTCACAGTGTAAACGCATCCCGCCATATGCAAGGTTAATTTGATTGTGGGGCTGCGGCCGGCCACCCCTTTCTTAAACCCTTGAATAAGAAAATGAAATAGTGTGAGTGCACCTTAACCAATCTGTGCGACAAAGGCTGCCAAGATGAAAGCCCTCGGTTGCCTCAACAATGGTTACGATCAGTTGCCCCGCAAAGCATCCTAACGACGAAACAGGCTAGACGTTTTTCTAGTGAAATTTGCAACAGGATGATTGGAAATCGCTTGGCAAACGGCTGTTTCCTCTTTGAAGGTTACGTCTCCGCCTTTAAGCCAGCCGGTCGTACCGCCTTTATCGCAGGGGTTTTCTGCGTTGAGGGCCGGGCTTGGGTCTGGCAAAGTGCGTCGATGCCATGAGCGCAGCGCAATTCATTTTTATCATGTCCACGCTTGGTCGCACCGATGACCTGGTTCGCTTTTTCCATGGTCTGGCCGCACAGGGCGATTTCAGATGCAGGATCTTCCTCTCCGATCAAAATGACGACGGGCGCCTGCAGTCTATAATTTCGGAGTGGTCGGAGAGGCTCTCGATCCGCGTAGTCCGATCGACGCGCGGCATTTCAAAAGGTCGCAACGCCGCTCTAACCGCTGCCTTAGCCGAGCTCGCTCTTGAGGAGCCTAGCGGGGAGTGTATCGTCGCCTTCCCGGACGATGATTGCTGGTACTCCAAAGACGTTCTTTCAAGGGTAGCGACGTTCCTCGAACAGCGCCCCGAAGCTTCCGGCATTACTGCCCGTTCCGTCAATGAACTCGCCGTTCCGAGCGCGGCATCAAGTCCAAACATGCAAATAGAACTCACGCCTCGGAATCTATTTCAGGGCAGTATGGCAATTTCGTATTGCATCTTTTTGCGGTTAGAAGTGGTACGAACGGTTGGCTTGTTTGATGAAACACTCGGTGTCGGATCAGGGACGCCTTGGGGGGCGGGAGAAGAGAGCGACTACCTACTGCGCGCGATCCGGCGAGGCGCACGGCTTTTCTATGAGCCTGATATTCAGATTCATCATCCGGACAAGGCACCTCTGTCCGATCCATTGCGATTTTTGTCGTATGCACGGGGTCACGGTCGCGTGCTGAGACTTCATGGCTACCCTTGGGCGACGCTAGCGAAGGATGTCTTTGTGGCGCTCGGAGCATTTCTAGTCAAAAGCGTGGCGGAAAGACACGTCATGTATCCGTATTTGTATCGGGCATGGGGTTACATTATGGGGTACAGCGCTCGGATCTCTCGGTGACGGCGGCTCGTCGCTCGGCACCGGGCAACCCATTGCTCGCTCAACGCCTAATCGATGACAGGCGGCTAACCATCGTTCACTAAGTTGCCAGATCTATCTGTCATGGCTTGAAGAGTGACGTAGGACGAAGCAGTAGACGGTTTGGCGAGAAAATCGGAAGCCGCCAATCCAGCGAAAATGCCGAACACTAGCCCCGGATCTGCCGTGGCTTGAGCTACCGCCGCAGGTATCAGCGCAAGGACCGCCGCCCACGCAAACGAAGCGCGTAGGCGTTGCTCTGGGCTCCCTTGAACACGGTGAGTCTGAGCCTTCATCGGTTTCAAGATCGTCCATAAGGCGCCAACGAATGTAATAATTCCAATCACACCCATCGATCCGGCTATTGCAGATACAAGGCCAGAACTGCGCAGGCTTCCTGCACCGACGCCAATCCAGCTCGAAGCCCAGAATGCTTCCCAAGCCTTATGGACCCAGAAAGATCGCTGAATGCCTGACATACTATGCAGCTTGGCAACGGTCATTTCCTGCAGGATGTCCAGCATCAACTTGTTCATCGCGGGCATAAACACTTCGAGCGCCAGGAGAACAGTCCCCGCGAGCGATGCAACAATTACAAGACCCATATTTTTAGTTACCGGCAGTCTAAGAGGCGTAAACGCCATCCTCAGCAACAAAATCAACACATAACCGCCGACGCTGACATAAGCAGTCGAGGACGTCGTCAACAAAAGCATGACAAGAAGTGCAAGGGAAGTTGTACCGGTCATTCTTGGTCTTTCCGCACGCATCCACAGTTCGGTGTTCAACACCCAAAAAGCAAAAGCGTATGCGGCATAGGCGGACGGCTCAGGAAAAATGCCCGCCACGCGCTGTACACTGGAGACCTCCTGCACAAGCTGCGAATAGTTGCCGTTTCGGAAAAAATCCAAGAAATCCCGTAAGCCGGCTTTGCTCAGGATTATGTCCAAAGCACCGAAGATAATGTGAGTCCAACTTACGACAACTATCGTTTGCAGCAGGAGCTTTTTGCGGTGTTCCAGGCCCCCAGCAATCATGGCGGAAAAAAAAGCCAACAGTGTTCCCAAAAGGTAGACAGCGGTCGTGATGTTTTGGGAGGAAAATTGCACGGGCGCCGTTGCATAGAGGCTCCACGATCCTGTCATGCGGACTTGAGGGACATTGACCGCGTGAAAAAATAAGCGTGGTAACAGGAAGGCTGTCAGCGCACCGTAAATGCAATAGCAGGCGAGGAAAGGATTTTGTGCAAGCGCCTTTGCCAGGATTGGAAAGCGCCCTGCCGGGGACAGTAAAATTCTGATTACTAAAAAAAGGAGGGCGAAGCTGGCTGGGGGTATGCTGGAACCGCCGAGAGCAGGCAAACTCAATGCCGAGGCGCCGCCCAACAATGAAGCGACGAGCACTAGGCCCAACATCATAGTGATAGAGGCCGGCATCATACAGATAGCCGCAAAAACGATCAGAAAGCCAAAGATCGTTGGTGTCATCGATAATTGCGCGCTAGCCCTGCCTGGCCAAGATGACACAAGGGCCGGACCAAAAGAAGAATTAACTGGACCTGGCAGCCGTCAAGCACGGCTATTCATCGTTCGATCGACGATCACCTTGAATCCGGCACGGAATCGTTCCTCCGAGAACGCCTCGGCATGACGCCGAATCGCGCGACTCTCGAAGGCGGCTTCCTGCGCCTCGAAGTCCTTTATTGTTTGTTTCAGGGCCGGTGCGGTTTGTTCGGAAAAAAAGAGACCTGTCGTGCCCTGCGCAACGCTTTCGAGGGCGCCGCCCCGACCAAAAGCCAGAACTGGGCGTCCACACGCCATGGCCTCCAAGGGCACGATGCCGAAATCTTCCTCGCCTGGGAAAAGCAGTGCGCGGCAATTGGCATACAGGCCCTGCATCTCTCCGTCCGACACCCGGCCAACGAATTTTACGTTTGAAGGCGCCGTTGACCGCAACCGAGCTAGGTCCGAGCCGCCGCCGGCAACAATCAAGGGCCGATCGAGACCGCGAAAGGCCTCAATCGCGATATCTGCCCGCTTGTAAGGAACCAGTTCGCTGAGAAGCAAATAGTAATCCCGGGTCGGAGCGGCACACGGGACATAGCGCGTGAGATTTACCGGGGGGTTCAAGACTTCTGACGCCCTGCCGTAATATCGCTGGATCCGTTGGGCGACGAATCGCGAATTTGCAACGAACGTGTCGACGCGAGCGGCGGTTGTGACATCCCATTGTCGCATGCGATGGGCTACGCCTCCAAAGAAACGTCGCGCCGGCCAGGGAAGTTCATCTTTGTATAGGTGATAATGGTCCCAGATATACCGCATAGGCGAGTGGCAGTATGTAATGTGCTTGGAATTGGGCGGAGGAATAACCCCCTTGGCGGGCCCCGATTCACTCGAAATTACCAAGTCATATCCAGACAAATCGAGTTCTTCGAGCGCCCGAGGCATGAACATCAGGTACTTTTTGTATTGGCTTTTGGCGAATGGCAAGCGGCTGATCCCGGTACATTGAATCCTGTGACGAAGCAGCTCCTCCGAGATCCTGTCGCGGTCGATCACGTGGGTAAAAATGTCAGCTTGAGGAAATAGTAGCGCGAGTTGCTCTAACACGCGTTCTCCGCCGCGCATTCCTACGAGCCAATAATGGATGATTGCGACACGCAAAGGTTCACCGCCCTAAACAGCTTTTGGAACGATAAGCTTTAGAGGTTTTTACTGGATTAATTGGAGAGTTGGCGAGAGAGCTTTGCGCTAATTCGAGCCGTTTTGGCTTAGCACCGCTGGGATGGTGGCCAGCAGAATGACCAAGTTCATGTGGGTCGACTGCCGCCTAGCATAAAGGACATCACACGCTACCCGCCGCCGGTAGGTGAGGTTATTGCGCCCACTCACTTGCCACATGCCCGTTATCCCAGGACGCACGGCGCAATAGTGTTTAAGCCAGCGGCCATAGCGAGGCGCTTCATCTTGGACAATTGGCCTCGGACCGACCAAACTCATCTCGCCGCGCAAAACATTTATAAGCTGGGGCAGTTCATCCAAGCTGGATTTGCGCAGGAAACGACCAAGGCCTGTAATACGGGGATCGTCGCGTAGCTTCTGATCCAACGCCCATTCGGCCCGCGCACTAGCATTGGTCGCGAGCAGTTGATCTAGCCGCTTGTCTGCGTCCATGACCATGGTGCGGATTTTCAAGCAGGGAAACATCTCCCCGCCTTGTCCGATTCTGCGGTGGACAAAGAAGATCGGACCACCGTCATGGAGTTTAACCAGAAATGCCAAGACGAAGATCAGGGGGGCAGTGAATATCAGCAGGGCCAATGCGCCAATCACATCCATCAACCGCATGACGAAGCTGATGTTCTTTTGCGGAAAAGGACCGACCAGCGAATCGCGAAGCTGAACGGTTGCAATTCGCGGGATTGCAACGTATCCGGGCCCCTCGATCGCCTCTCTTTGTCCCTGCCCCATATCGCCCCTACTCACACCTACTCGCGGTGCTCAACCTGCCGGCTGTAAACGCAAAAAAGCCCGATTCGCTGCAGTACCAATATGCGGCAGATACAACCACACGCTATACGCGAACTCAACGAGTTCCGATGTGCGTTCACACAATGTTCTTTTTTTATAGTTAACGACGCTATAACTCTGCCATAGATAACAGGAGCTTGTTATGCTCGCGGACACCGGCGCATCATCTCGCATCTGCAGCATTTGCAGCGCTTGAGCCGCCAGCGCAATTGCGCCGCTAACGAATTGGTAAGGGGTCCCTTGCACTATTGCCCCCGAGTAGGGGCCACAGTGAAACAAAAAGCTCGAAGTGTTTGGAGGGTTAATCTCGGGACCATCCCAGAGATTTTCATACTGCGACTAATAAGTCGCAGTAGTGTGAGTCGCAGCCTGGGAACGACCGTTCAGCGCTCTTCGGAAAAATGGTCTCCGCGCAAGACCTTGGCGTTCATCGGCATTTCATGCGGCGCTTTCTGGGCTATGGTGATATACTTATTCTGGGGATGAATCCGAAAACCGATAGCTGATGCGCCTAATCTGCAATTAAGCTAAATGCTATAACTAGGAACGATGCGGTTACTTTTTGGCACGTTCAGTCGCGTAGCGCTTACGCTTGGCGTCGGCATGACGGCCTTTTTTTCAATTCCGGCCGTCGCGCAAAGCACCGCGCCACAATCAAGCCCCATACCCTCCGGCAGCTTTGCAGAACCGCCACAAGGTTATCTTGATTTCTGCGCTCGGCATTCGGACCAATGCGAGCCCGCTCGTCCTAATCTTGCTGTCGGATCGTTAGAACCCGGGTCGGCGGCGATATCCTCCGGCGACGATACAGTGCATCCCGCGTCGACTTTTTTGGGCGATTCGGGGCAAAAATTCGACTGGCAGAGAGTGTTCACGTCAGCCGCCACTGTTGGTCCCCTGCAAGTGCGGCCGAAGGGCAACGTCGCAGGCGGCGCCGCCAGAGCTGCTTTTCCGGCAATGACCGCAGAATTTTGGCACCAGTTAGAGACTGTCAACAGGACCGTAAATGTCTCGGTGCGGTCTGTTTCCGACGCTGTGCATTATGGTTTGCAGGATTATTGGGAGCTGCCATTCCAGGGCGGACAGAACGCCGGCGACTGCGAAGATTATGTATTGCAGAAGCGGCAAATGTTGTTGGCTCGCGGAATTCCAATGACCGCCCTATCGATCGCTTTGGTCAAAACTTCATGGGGCGAACCACACGCGGTCCTTCTGGTTCGTAGCTCTCAAGGCGACTATGTTCTGGATAACCTGACGCCATGGATAGAACCTTGGACCCAAGTTTCCTATAGCTGGATCAAATGGCAGTCGGGTGATAACCCTGAGGCTTGGGTGAGATCCTCGGTACGTTAGTTCTCGCACCCGGAAGGCCTTCCCGTTGTTTTAGATCCCACTGAGATCAGAAATCTACGTGCAAACCCAGGCAGTGGCTTTGAATGGAAGGTTTTTAGCGGCGCCTGCCACTGGGGTTCAGCGCGTCGCAGAAGAACTTATTAAGCAGCTCGATATTCTGCTTGAGGGCCGCCCCGCCGCCGCCCGCTGGACCTTATTCGCGCCCCGAAACGCGAAAAGACATTTGGCTTTAAAGAATATTGCGGTGCATTACGGTCAGGGGTCGGGCAGCATTATTTGGGAGCAGTTCGAGCTGCCGAAGCTTGCTCGTGGTCAACTGTTGGTAAGCCTCTGCAATCAAGCGCCGCTTTTACAAAAGGGGGGCTTACTCATGGTGCATGACGCACAGACGTTCATTTCCCCGGAATCCTACTCTCCGCTATTTCGCTCATGGTATCGCTTCACCCTACCGAGGTTGGGCGCCGCAGCTGCCCGGGTCGTGACGGTCTCCAATTACTCCCGCGACAGGCTGATTGAGCACCACGTCGCCGCACCGTCAAAAATCAGCGTGATTTATAATGGCATCGATCACATTTCTTCCATTAAAGCTGACAGTTGCTACGTAAGCAGGCAGGGGCTTACGCCGCAGGGCTACGTTCTGGCGTTTTCCAGCACGCAAAAACACAAGAATATCGCTTTGCTCCTCGAGGTTTTTCGGCAACCGGCGATGCGCCACCTCAAGCTTGCGCTTGTGGGAGGTGCCGGAAAGATCGAATTCCAGCGCAATGGCTTGAGCCCGTCAGACAACGTGTTGTTTTGCGGAAATGTCTCTGACGCTGAGCTCCGGGCAATGTACGAAAATGCCCTTTGCCTCGCTTTTCCGTCCACGACAGAGGGATTTGGTCTTCCCCCTCTGGAGGCCATGCTCTTGGGCTGTCCAGCGGTTGTCTCGCCTCGGGGCGCCGTTCCGGAAGTATGCGAAGAAGCAGTAATTTATGCCGATCCTTACAGTCCAAGCGAGTGGAGCAACGCCATAACTCTAATTGAGCGAGATGCAGCCGCCAGGGCGAGCCTCGTCGAAAAAGGCCAGCGCCGCGCCCGCAACTTCAGATGGGATATCAGCGCACAACAACTGATGTCCAAAATCGAAGATATAATGGCCGGGTCGCCGCCATAACGACGCTACAAATCGTCCGGCCTGTGGCTCGATGGCGGCAATCTGTCTTCCTTGCGAAATCCGCAACGTGCCGGGATGTATCGCTTATCAGTGCCAATCCTGCGAACTATGCCTGCGGCGGCGCTCGTCCGTACTTATGGTGCAGAAGTACTTAGTGTGCTCCAAGTCCGGCGCTGGATCGGCAAGGCGCGTGCTCCCCAAACGTCGTTCGATCGCTCGTGTCCCGCACGGAAAGGACGAACACGGCAAATTCTCTATGTGATCGAAAAGTCAACGTCTCGCGCGGTGGTTGTCCTGCACATCGGTTCTTTTTGAAGTAAAAGCCCGTCCAGCAGCTTATCTTCGTCCAGATTCATATATTCCCAGCGCCCATTCACTTTGCGGCGAACTGCCCGACCTACGATCCGTTCGCCGCTTACGCTCCGGAAATCCTGCCAGGGTTTGGGCGAGAAAAAGTGCCAATGTGAAGGGTCGTGAAAAAACCAGCTCATAACAGCCTCGCTGAAGCTCACGAAACGCACCCGGTAAAGTTTACTATAGGTCGGGTTTTTCGGACAGCCCATTCGAAATTTCGGCACTGCAGCAAACGCGTCGCTTACGGCACGGTGGGGAAATATTGGGCGATAGCAAGGCGTTGTGCGCGTGTGGTCGCCAATTTAAAAACTAGCGTTAACCTAAATAGACTTCCGTCACGATTACGATTTAAGCGGGCGTGCGAGGTTAGCGTCGTTTCGAAATAAACCAAACGCGCCCCCGGCAATACGGAGAAACCGTGGCAAAAGAACACTCGCGCGGCTTTCGACGCCGTCGTCAGCGTCGCGTTATGATAGCGGTAGCTGTTACCACGCTCATTGCGGCCATGCTTCTTGCGATAGCCTTCTTTGCCCTGATGCGAGACGTTGTGAGCTGACGGGACAACGCTAATCGGCGCTTTGGCGATGATCTGCGGGTGTTGAATTGCGCCTTTTGAGCAATATTGTCCCGATTTGACGCGAACGGCCGCTATTTCGCCCAATAAGCACTGGCCCAAGTTGTGCACCGATCTGGAAGGCTTCCAATGCAGTCCCGACCGTGCAGAAACGCAATGTTCCCCGCTCGCGCAAAGAACCTGGCCATATAGCTGCTGCGGTACCGCGGCTGCCTAACGGTACGCTCCGGGATGAGCTTATCAAGCGTAGCATCGACATTGTTGCCGCCATCGTCGCAATCATCTTCGTGTCGCCTTTGATGGTTGTCTGTGCCCTTTGCGTCTGGGCGGTTTTTGGAACTTGGCCATTGGCACGGGAAGTTTGCGTCGGACAATATGGTCGCCAATTTTCTTTGCTGACTTTCCGCACCCGCGAGGAAGGAATTGCTTCTGACGCGTTATTCGAGATCCGCAAGAGAAGGTTCG
>Ga0105238_10008806_pt1 | contig 10096 bp, 14 predicted proteins | sample KBSC34metaG_FD_81526 | JGI IMG/M metagenome (GOLD analysis project Ga0105238, IMG submission 81526) | Corn rhizosphere microbial communities from Kellogg Biological Station, Michigan, USA - KBS C3-4 metaG | ecosystem: Host-associated > Plants > Roots > Rhizosphere > Soil | place: Michigan, USA...
CAGTGGTGTCCCTGCCGCTGGCGCCCGGACGAGCCGAGGTCCCGGCCGGCGGCGCCGACGCCGGCGGCGACGATGACGACACGGGCGAGCTGTCCGAAGACCGCCCGGCCATCGAACCCCACTTCACCCGCTGAACGGGGCCGCGATCAGACGATCCAGCAGGCGCCGCCCCTCGGGCCAATCATCGAGACCGCTCTCCGCGTTGAGGTGACCGCGCGCCCCCGCGTCGACGAGCTCGCTGCCCCACGCGGCGGCGACCCGGCGGGCGAAGGTGAAGTCGGCGTACGGGTCGTCGTGGCTGGCGACCAGCACGCTGGGGAACGGCAGGCGCTCGAGGGGCAAGGGATCGAAGCCCCGCGCGATGTCGGTGGGGAAGCTGATCGCGTCCGGGTCGGGTGGCGCCACCAACAGCGCTCCACGGACGTGGCGCGCCAGCACGTCGCGCGACGGTGCGGTCGCGGCGGCGTGCGCGACCAGCAGGCAGCCGAGGCTGTGCGCCACCAGAACGACACCCGGGCCCTCCTCGTGCTCGCCCTTGCCTTGGCGAGCCATCTCCACCGCATGCGTCAGGGCCGCCACCCAGGCCGCACAATCGGGGTGGTCCCAGTCGTCCTGCAGAACGCGGCGCGCCCCGGGGATCGAGCTCTCCCACAGCGACTGCCAATGAGCCGGGCCCGAGTCGTTGATGCCGGGCAGGATCAAGATCGCCACGGGACGTCCGGCGGGACGAGCAGCAGAAGCGTTCGCCATGCGGCCGCGATTCTGGACGACCGCTCAGCCGCCCAGCAAGCGATCCAGGTTGGCCTTCTCCCAGGCGCTCGCCCGCTCGAAGTCCGGGTAGGCCCGCTCCTCGGCCAGGAACGCCTCCGTGTGGAAGATGCGACGGGGCCCCTTGCGGACGATGTCGTGCCGGCCGTGCAGCATCTCGTGAAAGACGATCCAGCGGATGAAGTAGTCGGGGACGTCGGCCTGGTCCAGCACGGGGTGGATGCGAATCATCCGATCCTCGACGGCGAAGCTGCCCATCTTGATCGACCGCCGCGGCTTGCGCGCCGTCACGGGTCCCCAGGTGATGCGCGCCTGCAGCTGGGCGTCGAAGCGCTCTGCGTTCAGCGAATCGAAGATGGCTTGCAGGTTGTGGTGCTGCCCCGCCGTCCGCACGTTGATCTGGCGCGGCTTTCGCTCCTGGCGCTTGATGACGTGCTGGTGCCGCTCGATGTAGTCGCCGAGCAGCTGAGAGGCCCGCCGATCGTTGTGCACCACGTACCGCGCCAGGGCTCGCACCGTCCGGGGCGGGGCGCCGAGGAACATCTTGTGCAGCCGCAGGCGGTACCCGTCGGGTCGGCGCCGCACCGAGATCATGCTGTAGTGGTTGTCGGTCAGGGCCAGCTCCAGCCCCTTGCCCGACGGAATGTACAGCTTCAGCGCCACCACCAGCGCCCGCTCGCGCGCGGCCGCGTCGTCCGCGGGCACGAGACGAGCCTGTCGAGGCGCCGCGGCGGGCCGCAGGTCGCGCCTCGACGCGGCGGGAGCGTCGGCGACCGGCCCGACCGTCGGGTCCGGGCTGGCAGTCGCAGGCACGGGTTCGGCGAGAGCGGGCGGCGAGGCGGCAGACGGGAACAGCGACAGCTGGCCGGGCAACGGCGTTACCGGACCGAGGGAGTCCGGAGCTAAGGTTCGGGTCAAGGTGGCCTCTCTTTGAGCATGCTCTCCCTCGGCTGAGCACGGAAAGGCTATCAGCGGACGCCCTCGCCCGCAAAAAACCAGACAAATCGCGTTTCGGCTAGGTCCGCATGTTCATGACTAAATTCCTGTTGATAACTTCACAGGAAGGCCATGAAACATGGGTCTCTCCTAGCTGGTCGGGGTCTTCTGGGGAGGAGCGAGAGGGCTCGAGAGGCAGCCGCGAAGGGTGCCCACGCCTGCGACCCGCATACAGGTTGCCGTCCGATGCAGAGAGGCGGTGGGCGTGAGCACTCTTCGAGGCTTCATCGGACGGCCATCCAGAGGTATCAGGATTGCGATCCGGCGGTCAACAACAAAAATGCAATTCGAACTTGCCTTTTCATTTTTCGTCCTTCGATTTCGGCTCCCCGCGAGCCCTATGCGGCCCCCTCCGCGGCTTCTTCTCGAGCAGCGCGGCCGCAGCTGCAATCTCTTCGGCGCGCGTGTGGATGTACGTCGCTGTCGTTGCGAGGTTCGCGTGACGTAGGACGCCCTGTATGTCGGTGAGCCGCGCGCCCTGGCGGTTGAGACGAGAAGCGACCGAGTGGCGCGTATCGTGCGCGTGCACGCGCACGTCCCCCGGCGCCGCCTTCACACCGAGGCTGTCGACGGTCGCGCGCTACCCTCGGTGAAAGTGCGCGTAGGAGAGCGGGCGCCCCGGGCGCTGCTTCGACGCGAACACGTAGGGGTTGCCGGCGACGGGCGTGATCAGGCGGAGCGCGGCTATCGCGTCGTCGGTGAGATTCACCGTCGCCGGCCGCCGGCCCTTTCCGAAGTGCGTGCAGGTCGACGAACCACCGGTGCAAGCCGGGAACGTCACGGCCGCCGCATTTGATGCAGTATCAGCAGTGACGCTGAAGCCGCCCGAGGTACGCGCCACCGCCACGCGGGCATAACTCGTGTAGGTCGCCTCGCTGGTGGTCTGGTCGCCCGTCTCGCCCGGGTCGGCCGTGTGGAGCGAGATGTAGAACGACCCTGCGGCGGTGCTGCCACGAAGCCCCGTCGCGTCCCCGATGTTCGCCCAGTTCGCGTTCTGGAACAGCAGCAGGACGAGCAGGTTTTCGGCTTCGTTGGTCAGCGACATGCGATCTCCTTGAGATCACACGTATCGCCGCCAGGCAGACACCCGGTACTTTCGAGCGCCCCTACCGGCCGCAGCGGTCCTCGGCCAGGCAGTCCGGCGCGCGCTGAGTCACCTGACGCCTCGACGTGGCTATGAGAATCCGATGCTCAGCGATGCGATTGACAGTGCGTGAATAGAAGAACCCCGCCGAGCCGTGGGCATCGACGGCGTTCTCGTCACCTGCATCGCCGAACAATGCGGCGACAGACCTCTTTTTCATCGCTGCTTCGCTTCCGAAGGGCATGGTCTCACGGGCGTGCGGCTGGCAAGGCTTGCGACGTCGTTACTCGCCGCTCCGGCCCTGGCACACGCGGGTCAATTAGGGTCCGCTAAAGGGGGTGTGCGTGGACAGCAGATTCCCAACATAACAGGTGCCATTCCACGTTCCGCCCCATCCGGTAAACTCCAAATGATTATTGCCGCCGAACGCGATGTTTTCCCAGTCAGTATGGCAAGCCCCATTGATGGTAGCCGTAACAGTCACGCGCGTGTTCGTGAACTGGTGCCCAGAGGCAGACCGGTCGATGATGTAGATAATTGAGGAGATCAACCCTTCTGACGTCGATTGTTGAGTCAGCCCATCTTGAGTCCAATGCATGAAGTCCAGTCCCTGCGTTGGGGGGACCATCCCTCCAGGGACGTTCACGGAACCGCCGATGAACTTTCCAGTAACCCGGTCCGCTGCCTCGACACGAACATTGAACGAGGGCGCTGCACGGGTGTCGGTATACGCGAGTCTTATGGTTTGGTCGTAAAGCGCCCCCGTGGTAGCGCTGACTTCGTCAACGTCCTCAGCGGCGCAACCCTGTGCGCCTACGCCAGCTAATAAGACAACGAACGCGCTCAGCAAAGCATGCGATAGAGGGCTGTTCCTATGTGCCATTTGAGTCTCCTTTTGGGTTCTCCCGCGAGGTGCTTTTAGAACTATTCGCGGTGCGTGGCGAGTGACCGCGATCACCCCTTCATGGCCCGACCCCAGCGAGCCTATTTCCACGGCGACGACCTTTCGCCCAGGCTCGATCACCTCGGCACCCACTTACAGCTCCGGTAACAGCTTCAACCGGGTGCGCCGAACGCGGCGGTCTTTATGACCGCGATTCCGAGTGCGTCCATTGCCTCGTCACTTTTTCACCATCCACATCGCGGAAGATGGAGCAGATGAGGAATCGCTCTTAGTCGTCGCAGGCGTCCGCCGCCACGCAGTTCGCGGCACGCGTGAGACACCCGACGTCGTACGCGAACACCCCGGACGCCTGCACGTTCTCGCAGGCAGGTACGCACCGGACGCCGCCGCCCCCGCACCCGAGCTCGTGCAGCCGCGCGCAAGCCGTCTCGCAGGTCGCGCCCGTCGGGTCGACCACGGGCTCCGGGTGGGGAGGTTTGACGGTCCCGCAGCCCGCGAGCGCCACAACGATCGCGAACACCAGGGCCAGCAGAATCACGACTCCGCCCACGCGGATGCCGTCGCGGATACCAAGGGCGAGGTCCTGGTCGTCAGCTTCGTCGAACTCGTATCGGTTCACAGCGACACCTCCGAGTAGAGAGGCGCGCTCGCCACCATCCACACGTCGTCCGCAGTCTCCAGATAGTCCCAGGCGATCCGGAACCATCCGGCTGGCCGTAGCCGTCGCCCCAGCTCGTGCGCGCCAGGGCGCTTCCGCGGTCAAGGCCCGCGAGAAGCATCGCGTGTCCCCCGACGATCTCGTCGCCCGAGCCCGGCGTCTGAGCGATGCCCGTCGGCCCGAGCTCGCCATCAAGGAACGCCCGCGAGACATCGACCCCAAACACGACTGGGTACCCACTCCCCAGCGCGCGCTTGATGTCGTCCACCAGGTGGCCGCCGCTCGAGAGGATCCGGCGGTAGTCGACGTCGGGGCGGTCGGCGTCGCGCTGGTCGAAGGCCTTCGCCATCGCCCCGAGAGGTGGCTGGCGCGCGAAGTTCTCGATCAGGTATGGCCAGGCGCTCTCTGGCGCGAAGCCGAAGATGTTCAGCCCCGCAAACGCGAGGTGGATGAACGAGCCCGCGTCGATGGCCTGCTCATGAACGTAGGCCCGCGCCACCCAGTAGATGGCGAGCCGCGAGGCGAGCTCGGTCTCCGCGGGGTCAGCGCCGAGGCGCACCTGCACCGCGCGCACGGCGTCCGCGATGGCGTTGGCGACGCAGCTTCCAAGCGGCCCCTGGTCGAGTGCCGGCCCGAAGAGCTGCGTCAGGTCCGAAGTCGTCGGCACCGGCGCGGCGCCCAGGTGGTGGTTGGCATCTCGGTCGCGGGGGCCGCCGTCGGGCGCTCGGCGGTAGCCGAGGGTGCGGGTCAGCACGTCGACACCTCGCCGTTTGTGATGAAGCCGTGCCAGCCCTTCGATCCACGGGGTCCGTGCTTGAAGTCCACGGACGGAGTCAGCGTGATGGTGTCGAACGTTTCACCGTTGCGCTGCCATCCGAATCCCGACGCGCCGGAGACCGGTGGAAGGCCGTCGAGCGGATTCGCGAACGGCACCCAGATCCGTTCCTTCTCGCCTTCGGTCGGCACGTAGCCACCGCGGCCAACCATCGACGCCTTCTCGGCGCAGCAGGCGCCAGGGCAGTCGAACCACACGCCAACGCGATCGGTTCGCACGTGATCGCGGTTGCCCCACCGCGGGTTGAGGTCGACGAGTCTCATGTCCGCTCGATTTCTTTTCCGCACCCCGCGTGCGCCGCGCAGTCAGCCCCGTGGTACACACGAGCCGCCCGCCCGGGCAGCGCGCTCCCGCACGTCAGCGGCACCGCGCGCTCCCGCGCCAACGCCGAGGACACCGCCGAGGCACGGCCCGCCGCCTCGCCCGCGCCCATCGCCGCCCGCATCTCCAGCAGGCGACGCTCGGTCTCGCGGAAGAACAGACTGAACCCGAGGTCAGTGCAGAACGGAACCGTCTCCGAGTCGGGGCACTTCATCGACACGCCGGGCTTCGGCCCCTCGTGTGCGGCCTCCATGCGGCCGGAGCAACGGTGCACGTGGTCGAAGGACAGCAGCAGACAGGGCTGGTCGTGGATCCAGCCGAGACGGGCGACGTCGGATCCAGCGCGGTCAAGGCGCCGTGGCCGCCGCGCGCGCATCCATCTCCGCCGTCGGAGCGCCTTCGGCGCCTTGGCGCGCGGCTCGGGCTTGGGGAACGCGAGCTCGCTCACGTCCGCGCCTCCGGCGCAAACTCGACGCGCACGATGGTGGGGTTGGACGTCCACGGCCGATCGGGGTTGATCAGGTCCCAAAGGCGCGCGTATGCGCGCCGCGGATCTACGTTCCAGTCTGTCCAGCCCCACCCGAGGTCATCCGAGCCCGGGAGACCGTCACGATCTGGGATGCCGTACTTGATCGTCTGGCCGTCCTTCGTGATGGCCTTCAGCCCCTCGGCCTTCGCATCCTCCTCGGTCATGTCCTGCAACTTCTCGACGCGCACCGAAGCGATCGGCATAGCGATCCGGCTCATCCACCGGCACATGTGGATGGAGACGCGCGTGCGGCCTGCCTCCTTGACGTCCCAGGAGGACCAATTGCCGTTGCGCTTCCCATCGGCGACGTACTCGATCGGCGCCCAGGGACGTCGATAGCCAGCGTCGACAGCCTTCACGCCGATGGCGACGGGACTCAGGCCGTCAAGATCCTTGGCGGTCCGCCACGTCTCCTTGACCCAGATCGGCCATCACCGCAGGTCCTCGACCAAGCTATCCAGCACGTCCTGCTGGTCCTTGTTCAGCCGGCCCATGATCCGCTCGCGGTCGACCCAGGCCTGGACGCGAGTCGCATCTCGGGCTGGCGCGTCCGCGCACACATGCTCGTGCGAACCCGATCCGTTCGTCTCGAAGTAGAGGATCGGGCTCTTTCGCGTGCCGTCCATCACGGCGCACCCCACACGCAGAGCGCGAGCGCCAGGCCATACGCGGTCAGCAGGAGGGCAAGGGCCGCCCTCACGGTAAGCCCCCGAGCACAGCCACGCCCACCAGCACCGCCATCACAGCGAGCAGCGCCCACCAGTTCACCTTCGGGCCGCGTGGGCGCGGGGCGCGCATAGACGGCCGAAGGTCCAGCAGCGACGCGCTCACGCTGCGACCGCCTCTGGTTCCCGGCACGTCTCCACCACCTGGGCCAGCCGCCGCTTGAGGACCTCGTCGGTCTTCAGGCGCCGGGCCAGTCGGGCGTCACCCGCAACGAGGGACGAATGGTCCCGGCGGAGCACCTTCGCGAGCTCCGGGTAGGAAGCCAGGCCCGAAAGCTGGCGAACGACCCAGACGACCTCGTCGCGAATCGGGATCGACCGCCGCCGTGTCAGCTGCAGCTGGCCCACCGTGTAGCCAAGGCGCTCCGCCACCGCCTCGACGAGGGCGGCGAGAGCCGGGTCCCCCTTCCGAGAGGCGTCGACGCGCCTACGGACCGTCTTGCCCGCGAGCGCGTATTCGAACGCCTCCCGCATGGCATCGACGGACCCGACCCGCTTGCGCAGCTCGTCGAAGATGGCGACGCAGCGGGCGGCCGTGTCGCGGGTCACGAGGCCCTCCGGAACCGCGCTTGCTCCCCCTTCGCGAAGCGGAAGAGCACGCGACCCCGGTCACAGAAGGCCATCGGAGGCAGGCCGGCCTTGGCGGCGGCCAGGCAGCGAGGGCAGGCGCGGCCGTGGTCGTGGAGCGCCGCTACCGCCGGCGGCATGCGCTTCGGCACAGCCAACCGCGCGACCTGATGCGGACCGGCAACCGTTCCGAGGTGCGATTCGGAAGAGCCGATGGGGCCGGAAACTCGGCCTAGCTCATCAACTTTTCCTGTTGATAACCTTCGCGCCTCCTGGGAAACATGGCCCATCATGCGCGTGAAGGTGTTGTATTTTGCCGTACTGCGCGAGCGGCGCGGGACCCCGTCGGAGACGCTCGAGCTACCGGCTGGCGGGGACGTCGCCATGGCGCTCGCCACCATCGCCAAGAGCAACCCCCTGGTCGCGCCGCTGTTGCCTCGGGCGCAGGTGGCCGTCAACCAGGTGGTCGTGCCGGCCACGACGTTGCTGGGCGACGGGGACGAGCTGGCGCTGATCCCCCCGGTGTCGGGCGGCTCGGGGAGCCGGGTCGCGGTGCTCGATCGGGCGCTCGCCCCGGGCGCCGTCGCGGACATGGTGACGGGGCCGGAGCGCGGAGGCCTGGTCACCTTCACCGGGCTGGTCCGCAAGCACGGCAAGATCCCGAACGTGGTCCGGCTGGAGTACGAGGCGTACCGCGAGATGGCCGAGCGGGTGCTGGGTGACATCGTCAGCGAGATCGAGCGCGAGATCCCGGGCGCGCGCCTGGCCATTCACCACCGGGTCGGCTCGCTGCAGGTCGGCGAAGCCGCCGTCATCGTGGCGGCCTCGGCGCCTCACCGCGGGCCCGCCTTCGACGCGTGCCGCGCGGCGATCGACCGCCTGAAGAGCCGCGCGCCCATCTGGAAGAAAGAGGTCGGCGAGACGGGCGCCGAGTGGATCGAGCACTGCTGTTGAGCGAGCATTGCTGTCGGGGCGGCGGCCGTTGACGCAGCGTGGACGCGACAAAGTTGCGTAGAGTTCCGGATTCAAGGAGCAACATGCGAGCGAGCCAGAACCTCGGCCAGAACGTCGGATCGATCGATCGTCTCGGCGGCCAACTTCCCGGCGGCCAGCGCCCCGGGGGCCAGATCCTCACCGCGACCGTCGCCGCCTTGGCGCTGTGCGCGCTCGCGGGGTCGGGCGCCGGCTGTTCCCCCGACACGAGCGGCCTGGCGAACATCGACGGAGGCGCCACGGGCGGGCACGCCGGAACAAGCGCCCCCGGAGGCCGTCCGGGAACGGGCGGAGCAGCGGGTCGCGGCACGGGTGGATTCGCGGGCCGCGGCGGCAGCGGTGGAATGGCGAACGGTTCGGGGGGCGTGGCGGGAGGCGGCGGTCGAACGGCGAGCGGTGGCGCCGGCGGCGGTGGAACCGGCAACGGCGGGCGCCAGATGGGCGCGAGCGGCGGGACCGGCGCCGCGGGCGCTCCCGGATCGGGAGGAGCCGGCGGGAACATCGGCGCCGGCGGCCGCGGGGCTCCGGGCACCGGTGGCAACCAGTCGGGAAGCGGCGGGTCCCCCGGCTCGGGAGGGGCCTCGGGCGGAAGCGCAGGCGCCGCTCCCGGCACCGGTGGCAACGGCGGCGCTCTCGGAAACGGCGGCCGGATCGGAGAGGGCGGCCGAGACGGGAGCGCCGGGCGCGGGGGAAGCGCCTCGGGCGGGACTGGCGGAGGCGCCATCGGGGGCAGGGGCGGCGACGGCGGCGCGCCGGGGCCGGACTGCCGGACCGTCGACGACTGTCGCCTCGAAAACGACTGTTGCCAATGCGCGGCCGGGCCCGCCTCGGACCCGCGGCCGATCTGCGCGCGCGAATGCCTGTTGAGCCTGTGCTCCTCGATGCAGCTGCCGCCCAATCAGATGTCGTGCACGGCGGGCCGGTGCGTGGCCGGGTTCGACTGCGAGCCGCCGCGCACCGGGTGCGCGGCGGCGACCAAGCCCACCTGTCCCACGGGTCAGGTGGCTGCCGTCGCCGCGAGCTCCGGCCCCGGACCCGGCGGCCCTGGCACGAACGGGTGCTACACCGGCGGCTGCGTCCCCGCCGAGCAGTGCACCAGCGTCACGAGCTGCGCCGAGTGCGGGCCGTCGCTCGCCTGCGTCGTGTACCAGACGCAGACCGGCGCCGAGTATCACTGCGTGACGCCCCCGCCCGCCTGCTGGGGCGATTTCACGTGCGGATGCCTGGGCCCCAGCGTCTGCACCGGAACCCACCGCAGCTGCACGAATCTGTCCGGTCAACGGGGCGTGAGCTGCAGCTGCCCGACCTGCTGACCGGTGATCGAAAGAACGAGGAAAGGCGAGGCCAAATGATGAGGTCGGGGCGGCGAATCTTCGGGTCGAAGGCCCGCGGGGCGGGGCTGGTGGCGGTGTTCCTGCTCGGGCTCGGCGCGGCGGCAGACGCTACAGCGCCGACTCCCGCGATTGCGACCGGGACCGCCGGGGCGGGTGGCGCCGCGGGCGCGGCAAGCGACGAGACCGTCTGGAAGGACTTCATCGATTGGCTACCCTCTACGCCGGTCAGCCAGACACCGCAGCCCATCTTCGATCTGTATCGCCAGCGTCTCGTCGGGAAGGGCGCCACCCCCGCCGAGGCCGAGCGCCGGCTGGGCGTGGTCCTCGGCGGCATGCGCACGCGCACCGATGCGCTTGATCGGCTGGCGTCCGACATCGCCAA
>Ga0105238_10008809_pt1 | contig 10095 bp, 8 predicted proteins | sample KBSC34metaG_FD_81526 | JGI IMG/M metagenome (GOLD analysis project Ga0105238, IMG submission 81526) | Corn rhizosphere microbial communities from Kellogg Biological Station, Michigan, USA - KBS C3-4 metaG | ecosystem: Host-associated > Plants > Roots > Rhizosphere > Soil | place: Michigan, USA...
GAGCACCCGCGTAAGCGACATGGCTTCGAGTGTTTCGGCGACGGCACCCACAAACTCGCCATGGCTGAACACCTGGAAATCGAAATAGTCGGTGGCGCTCGCAGCCCACAGACGCAGCGTGTTGATGGTCTTGCCGCCGTAGCCGACGACAGGACGATCGTAGGGGATGCCGATGAGCGTCGAAGGCTTGCCCACGATGGCGCGCAAGCCGCCTTCACGAACCTCATATGAGGCGTTGAGCTTCACTTCGACCTGTTCCTGGGGCCGGGCGACTTCCCAGGGATCGCGGTATCGCAGCCAGTTGTCGGGCTGTTCCTGCTGCCAGCCGTCGCGGAAGACCTGGCGGAACATGCCGTATTCGTAGCGGAGGCCGTAGCCCATGGCCGGGAGTTGCATGGTGGCCATGGAGTCCAGGAAGCAGGCCGCGAGGCGGCCCAAGCCGCCGTTGCCGAGGCCCGCGTCGGGCTCTTCGTCGAGCAGGGTGGGCCAATCCAGGCCGTGCTGGGCGATCAGATTCCGGACTGCGTCATCCAGGAACAGGTTCGTCACGTTGTTCGCCAACGTGCGGCCGATCAGGAATTCCATCGAGAGGTAATAGATGCGCTTGGGGTTGGCGCGAGAGTAGGTGGCTTCGGTGTCGATCCACCGCTGCGAGAGGATGTCGCGCACCGCGCGAGCAAAGGCTTCGAAGCGATCCCGCGGGGCTGCCGAGCTTGGATCTACAATGGTATCGGTGACGAGGTGGCGTTCGTAGCTGTCGAACCTGACCGCTTTCGTGGAGCCGTCTGCTGCCATGGTGTGCCCCTTTTTGGCTGTCATCCATTTTGATCAGGGAATGTGACAGAGAGAACGCAGCTGGGAAATCGCCCGGATGGGGGCTGTCCTCGTTGCCCAGGTGTTGCGCCACCGCCAAAGGCTGCTCCGGGCAACGGTGAATTGGGGTAGCCTCATTGCATGCGCCAGCCTCCCGGGGCCCGGCGACGAAGCTGCGCGCGTCCAGAATGGGCCCCGCGGTCGTGGAAACAAGAGCGGGGGTCTTTGACTGAATGGCGCAATCTGAAGGCCGGCCGGCGGCTGCCTGGTCGTCGAACCTTTCGGTCTACTTATGTACGGCGGGTGCCTCTGTGGGCCTGGGAAGCATCTGGCGCTTCCCGTATCTGGCCGGCACGGGCGGTGGCAGCGCCTTCATTCTCATCTTCATCCTGGCATGCGTGTTGGTGGCGACGCCGCTGCTTGCTGCGGAGTTCGCGCTGGGTCGAAAGGCGCGACTCAGCCCCCCGGACGCCGCGGGTGCAGTGGCGGGGGATCCACGCTGGAATGCCATCGGCATCCTGGGAACGCTGGCGGCGTACCTGATTTTCTCGTACTACACGGTGATCGCCGGCTGGGTGTTGGCCTACGCATGGAAATGCGCGATCGGCCTGCTGGCGGATGCGGGTCCTCAGCATGTGGCGGGGCTGTGGACCGAGTTTCAGGCTCGGCCCCTCGAGGTGGAGTGCTGGCATGCCGCGTTTGTCGCCATCGTGGTCGTGATCTCAGCGCGCGGGCTGCAGGGTGGCATCGAGCCTGCAAACAAAATCCGGGCACCGGCGCTGTTGGTGTTGTTGCTGATCCTGGTGGGGTACGCACTGTCCACCGGGGATGTGCGCCGCGGATTGACCTTTGCCTTCAAACCTGACTTCTCCGCGGTCAACGCCCAAGTGGTGTTGTCCGCCATCGGCCAGGCCTTCTACGCAACAGGCGTCGGGCAAGCCATGATGATCGCCTTCGGCGCCTACATCGAGCGCGGCACCTCCTTGGTCCGCACTTCGCTGGTGATCACAGCCTCGATTCTGGGGGTGTCGCTGCTGGCCACGATGATGATTTTCCCGTTGGTGTTCGGCTATGGAATGAACCCGGCGCAGGGGCCGGCGCTGGTATTCGATGTACTGCCGCGCGTCTTTACCGAAATGCCGGGCGGTCGGCTCATTGGGAGTTTGTTTTTTCTGCTGTTGGTGCTGGCCGCGACGACGCCGTCCATTGCGCTGCTGGAGCCTGTGGCGGCCTGGGTGATGTCCCGTTTCGGGTTGTCGCGGGTTGCGGCGGTTTGGGCGATCGGCATTTCCTCCTGGGTGCTGGGCATCGGTTCGGTGCTGTCGTTCAATCTGTGGGCTGGGTGGTTCCCGCTGAGCTTCATTCCTGTGTTCGCGCACAAGACGGTGTTCGACCTGTTGGATTATGTGTCGTCCAACATCATGATGCCGGTGGGGGCGCTGCTGACCAGTGTGCTGGTGGGGTGGCGTGTCAGTTCGGTCTTCGAGCGCGAGGAGCTGGCCGAGACTACGCCCCTGGCTCGTACCGCAATGGTGTGGTTGCTGCGGTATGTTTGTCCGCTGGCCATCCTGGCCGTGTTCATCGCCACCCTGGTTTGAGGTGCGCAAGAATCGGAATGCGCTTGCGTCTCTCGGTCGTGAAAATGGTACGCATCATCCAATGCTTCAGGACGTGCCATGAAGTCTACAGTCGAATATTCGGTCAGTGACTGCTCGCTCGGGTCAGTGCTGGTTGCCTCCAGCGCCAAGGGTGTTTGCGCGGTTCTCCTGGGGGCGTCGCCTGCGGTTCTGAAGCAGGACTTGCAGGAGCGATTTTCGGATGCGGAGCTGAGGATCACTGCGGTCACCGCGTTGCACAAGAAGGTCATTGCGTTTGTGGATGCGCCTCGGGGCAGCTTCGATGTGCCTTTGGACGCTCGGGGAACCGACTTTCAACGCAAGGTCTGGCGGGCCCTGCGGGAGATTCCGGCGGGGGCGACGGCGAGCTACCTCGACATCGCCAACCGGATCGGGTCACCGAAGTCCGTGCGCGCTGTCGCTGCTGCCTGCGCTGCCAACCCGATCGCGATTGCGATCCCTTGTCATCGGGTTGTGCGCAGTGACGGTGGATTGTCAGGGTATCGCTGGGGTGTTGAACGGAAGCGGGCGCTGCTCGCTCGCGAGGGTGCAAGATGAGTGACCGCGCGGGCAACGAGGCTGGCAACATCGATTGGGATGTCGTCGGCGCCGATCTCGATGGCCAGGGTTGTGCTGTCCTGGAGCGTCTGCTGGAGCCGGCTCAATGCCGGTCTCTGGCGTCCCTGTACTCTCAGGAAGGCATTTTCCGCAGCCGTGTCGTGATGAGCCGGCACGGCTTCGGACGAGGCGAGTACAAATACTTCTCATATCCACTGCCGGACCTGGTTGCGCGGTTGCGTGCCGATTTCTATCCACGGCTGGCGCCTATCGCCAATCGTTGGAATGAGCTGCTGAACATCGATGTTCGTTATCCAATTCAACACTCGGAATACCTGAAGCGCTGTGCCCAGGCCGGCCAGACGCGGCCCACGCCGTTGCTTCTTCAGTATGCGGCAGGTGATTACAACTGCCTGCACCAGGACTTGTATGGCGAGCACGTCTTTCCGCTACAGGTCGCCGTGCTGCTGTCGCAGCCCGGTGAAGACTTCATCGGCGGTGAGTTCGTCCTCACCGAACAACGCCCCCGCATGCAATCCCGCGCCGAAGTCGTCCCCCTACGCCAAGGCGACGCAGTCATCTTCGCCGTCCACCACCGCCCCGTAAAAGGCGTCCGCGGTATGTACCGCGTAAATATGCGCCACGGCGTAAGCCGCCTCCGCTCCGGCCACCGCCACACCCTCGGCGTGATCTTCCACGACGCGACGTAAGGTCCATGACCTCTGAGGTCATTGATGGCGTGACCCGCGGTTTTCTAATCTGCGGGCATGGACGAGTTATCTGTTCGAACACTCCTGAAGACGAAGGCAGTCACATTGCTGGATGTGGCGTGCCGGGGGACTTGTAGGCATCGCAGTCCGGAAGAGTGCGCTTCGGCTACGCACATGGTGTTTCCGTATCGCGGCGTGTATGTGCGGCACGTCGGGCGGAGTGAGGCGGTTGCCGAAGCGAATCAGGTGTTGTTCTTCAACCGTGGGGAGGGCTATCAGATCAGCCACCCGGTTGCCGGAGGGGACGCCTGTTTATCGATGGTGGTGGCTGAGCCGGTTCGCGCGGAACTGGCGCCGCAGAAGCCGAATGAGTTGCGACGGCGGATCACCACGGAGGCTCAGACACTGCTGGTGCAATTGCGGCACCGGTTGGTGAAGCAACTCATTGGCGAGCTCGAAGCCGAGTCGCTGGCGCTGGCCTTGGCGCGAAGCGCCTTGGGCGAGGGTGCGCCGCTGGGGACTTGGGGCAAGCGGAAGCTGGTGGAGCGGGCGAAGCTGGTGTTGGCTTCGGATCTGGCGCGGCGCTGGACGCTGAGTGATGTTGCTTCCGAGGTGGGCGTGTCGCCGGTCTATCTCACGCAGGTCTTCAAACAGGTCGAAGGCGTCCCACTGTATCGATACCAACTGCGATTGCGCCTGGCACGCGCGTTGGAATTGCTCCCGGGTGCCGATATCAGCGCACTCAGCATGGACCTGGGATTTTCCAGTCACAGTCATTTCACAGCTTCCTTCAGGCGCGCGTATGGCCGCACGCCGGTGCAATTCTTAAAAGGGATGGGATCATGAACCGTAGAACATTTCTGGCGGGATCGGCGGGTGGGCTGGTCTCGGGACCTCTGTTGGCCCGCATTGCTCGCAGCAAGGGACTGGCCGGCGATACACACACGGCCGAAGCAGACGCCGCAGCCGCGAAGCGCTACGACAAAGAGCGCAAGTTTGCGCAAACGACGTTTGGGCGGATTGCCTACATCGACCGAGGTGCAGGGCCTGCGGTGTTGTTCCTCCATGGCTTTCCGCTGAGCAGCTTCCAATGGCGCGGCGCGATCGACCGGCTGTCTACGGACAGACGCTGCGTTGCTCCGGACTCCATGGGATTGGGGCACACCGAGGTGGCTGCAGGGCAGGGCGTCACACCCGCGGATCAGGCCAACATGCTGGCGGCGTTTCTCGACAAACTGTCGCTCGACAGTGTCGATGTCATTGCGAACGACAGTGGCGGCGCGGTCGCACAATTGTTTGTGACCCGATACCCGCAGAAAGTGCGCACGCTGCTGCTCACCAACTGCGACGTGGAGCCTGACAGCCCGCCGGCGGCCCTGAAGCCGGTGCTGGACATGGCGCAGGCCGGTGTCTACCCGGATCTGTGGCTCGAGCCCTGGTTGAATCACAAGGACGTCGCGCGCTCGGCGTATGGGCTGGGTGGAATGTGCTACAGCAATCCGGCGAATCTGACGGATGTCGCGCTCGAGCAGTATCTGGGGCCGCTCGTTGCGTCGGCGGAGCGCAAGGCGTTGGTCAATCAATATACGCTCGGCTTGTCGCCGAACCCGCTGGCCGGGATTGCGCCGCTGTTGAAGAAGTGCACACAGCCCACTCGCGTCATCTGGGGAATGAGCGACAGGATTTTCTCCACGCATAGCCCCGATTACCTCGCCGGTCTTTTCCCGCGATTCACGGGGATTCGCCGGATCCCGGAGGCCAAGCTGTTTTTCCCCGAGGAATATCCCGATATCATCGCCGCAGAAGCGCGCTCGCTATGGGAGCGTGCGTGACCATGAGGTTCGAGGGTGCAAAGCCTGGTCATCGCGAAGCGGTTCTGCGGACCGCCGACGACCGCTAACGGCGGTTATTTCTCGGGAATGGTCGCTGCTCGAGTGCCGCGACCACAGCCGCTATCGGTGCGACTCAAAGCACCGCCACCGCTGGACACAGAGCTAGGTGTTGTTGCGACGCCTGATGGCGGAGTCGAAGTGCGAGACGGGGAGCGCCTGCTGGGCAGCTGCGCTCCGGGGACACTCGATGTAAATCTCCCTCCGCTTGTCTCGTATGAGAAGGCGGTGGAAGCTTCGCGCAACTACATGGGGTTTACCAAGCATCCTTTCCCGACGTGTTTTGTTTGTGGTACGAAACGACATCCTGGCGATGGTCTGTGCATATACGCTGGAATCGTAGCGGGATCAGACGTCGTCGCTTCACCATGGACGCCGGACGCATCGCTCGACAGCGGCGATGGGACGGTGAGGCCGGAATACATGTGGGCTGCGCTGGATTGCCCAGGGTACGCGGCTGTTACCCCCGATGAACGGATGATGTTGCTCGCACAGTTCACCGCAGAGTTTAACCAACCTGTTAGAATTGACGAACGGTGCGTCGTGGTGGGGTGGGGAATTCGCTCCAGTGGGCCCAAACACGAGGCCGGTACGGCGTTGTATGGCTCAGATGGCAAACTTCGGGGGCGAGCGTGGGCACTGTGGGTGGAGCCCCGCACGACACGGTGATGGCTGTTAGTAAGCAGTACTTGGATTATCTCCTCGGCCAGCTCAAAGGTTTGGGAGGCGTTGAAGCGCGACGCATGTTTGGCGGCTTGGGTTTGTACAGCCGGGGCACGTTCTTCGGGTTGCTGTACAAAGACCGTTTGTATTTCAAGACGGATGAGTCGACTCGGCCGGAGTATGAGGCGAGAGGCAGTGAGGGCTTCCAGCCCCGTCCGGGCGTCAAGGTGCAGATGACTTACTACACCGTGCCGGCCGAGGTCCTCGAGGACGAAGACGAGCTCGTGCAGTGGGCACAGAAGGCCGTGACGGCAGCACTGGCCAAGGAGGCCGCGAAGGACCCCCCACCCAAGAAGAAGCCGAGCCGGTTCAAGCACTAGGTGACGCGCGAGGAGTGGTAGCGCTACCATAGCCCGTCCGGCAGACGCCGGCATAGGGGGACTGCAGGATGCTCAGCGCGCGTCGTATTCGCTCATTCGCAGGCGGAGTGCTCGTCAGCTTGGTTGGCTTGCCGGCGCTGACGCCTGCTGTAACGCCGGTGGCGCAAGCGCCGGCGCAAGCAGCCAACGGGTCATCTGCCAAGCCGGTCTATCTGGACACCAGCCGCAGCTTCGAGGACCGCGCAGCGGACCTGGTCAGCCGCATGACCCTGGAAGAAAAAATCTCCCAGATGCAGAACGACGCGGTGGCAATCCCCCGCCTCAGCGTCCCAGCCTACGAATGGTGGAATGAAGCCCTCCACGGCGTCGCCCGAGGCGGCCTCGCTACGGTGTTCCCCCAAGCCATCGGGCTTTCTGCCACCTTTGACCCCTCCCTGATGCACGAAGTGTCCTCCGCGATCAGCGACGAGGCTCGAGCCAAGCATCAGGAAGCCGAACGTCGCGGCCAGCACGCCCGCTACCAGGGCCTCAACTTCTGGTCCCCCAACATCAATATCTTCCGCGACCCTCGCTGGGGCCGTGGACAGGAAACCTATGGTGAGGACCCCTATCTGACCGGCCGTATGGGCGTGGCCTTTGTCACCGGTATGCAGGGCGACGACCCGAAGTACGTCAAGGCTGGGGCAACCGCCAAGCACTACGCGGTCCATAGCGGCCCCGAGCCGGAGCGGCATCACTTCGATGTGCATCCGACCGAGGAAGATTTATACGAGACCTACCTCCCGGCGTTCCGAGCCCTGGTGCAGGAGGGTCATGTGTCTTCCGTCATGGGCGCGTACAACCGCGTAAACGGCGTTTCAGCATCAGCGAGCCCGCGGCTTCTCCATGACATCCTGCGACAGGATTGGGGCTTCAAAGGATACATCGTCTCGGATTGCGACTCCGTCGACGACATCTTCAAACAACACAAGTCCGCCAAGTCCGCGGAAGAGGGCGCCGCCATGGCCCTGCGCGCCGGTATGGACCTGGACTGCGGCCATGCCTACGCGGCTTTGAACGGCGCCGTGAAGCAAGGCCTCGTGACTGAAGCGCAGATCGATACAGCCGTACGCAGGCTCATGCTCGCACGCATGCAACTCGGCATGTTTGATCCGCCGGCCCAGGTCAAATGGGCGCAGATCCCGTACAGCGTCAATCAATCACCCGAGCACGACAAGTTGGCACTGCGGGCCGCCGAGTCCTCCATTGTGCTGTTGAAGAACGACGGCGTGTTGCCGCTGTCGAAGAGCCTGCGCACCCTGGCGGTGATCGGTCCAAACGCCGATGACACGGTGGCATTGTTGGGCAACTACTTCGGAACGCCGTCGGCCCCCGTCACCGTTCTGCAGGGTATTCGCAACGCAGTTGGGTCAAACACCAAGGTTGTGTATGCGCGCGGAGCCGATCTGGTGGAGGGCCGTGAGGAGCCCCGGGCGGCGCCGGTGATTGAGACGCAATACCTACGGCCCGCTGCGGGCTCTTCCGCTCATGGCTTGAAAGGCGAGTATTTCAAGGGACGCGACTTCGAAGGCCAGCCGGCACTAACACGAACGGATGCGCGCGTGGCGTTCCGTTGGGATCGCGGCTCGCCCACTGACGATCTCGTTGCTCAGGGCCAGCTGGCCGCCGAGAAAGCGATTCCGAACGACAATTTCTGCATCCGCTGGACCGGCCAGTTGCTGCCGCCCGTGTCGGGCCGCTACGAGCTGACAGTCGGCGCAGACGACGGATTCCGGTTGTATGTGAATGGCAAGCTGGTGATCGACAACTGGCACCTGAATCCGCGCATGCAGAGCCAGAGCGCCCCCATCGACCTGGAGGCCGGCAAGCCCGTCGACATCAAGCTCGAATATTTTGAGGACATTCGCGACGCGGAAGTGCGTCTCGCCTGGCAGCTCCCGGGAGCCGAGGATCCAGTCAACACCGCGTTGGATGCTGCGAAATCGGCTGACGCGGTCGTGTTCGTGGGCGGCCTCTCAGGCGATGTGGAAGGTGAGCAGATGCTGGTCAGCTACCCAGGCTTCGCCGGTGGCGATCGCAACGATCTGCGGCTCCCCGGCTCGCAGCAGAAGCTCCTGGAAGCGGTGCAAGCGACCGGCAAGCCGGTTGTGTTGGTCCTCATGACCGGATCGGCCCTGGCGGTTGACTGGGCGAAGCAGCACATTCCCGGGATTTTGCTGGCGTGGTATCCGGGACAGCGCGGGGGCGATGCCGTCGCCGATGCGTTGTTCGGCGGGATCAATCCGGGTGGGCGACTGCCTGTGACCTTTTACAAGGCGGACGAGAAGCTGCCGCCCTTTGATGACTACAACATGAAAGGGCGGACCTACCGATATTTCGCAGGCGAGCCCCTGTTTCCGTTCGGCTATGGCCTGTCGTACACCCAGTTCGAGTACTCCGGTCTGAAGGTCGATGAGGCCAAGGATCGCATCCAGGTCTCGGTCGACGTCAAGAACGTCGGCAAGCGCGCGGGTGATGAGGTTGTTCAGCTCTATGTGCGTGAGGTCGCGCCTCCTGTCAGGCGCGCCGAGAAGTCACTGCGTGGGTTCCAGCGTTTATCGCTGCAGCCGGGTGAGACCCGCCACGCGACCTTCACGCTGGTCCCGGACAAGGACTTCACGCACTACGATGTCGAGCGCAAGCGGTACGCCGTCAACAAAGGAAGCTACGAGCTGCAGGTCGGGGCCTCCAGCGCTGACATCAAGCTCAAATCAACTGTAGCGGTTCACTGACTCGCGATTGCCATCTCGATGGCGTCTGCAAGGCCACCGTGGTCCACGAGGTCCACGGTGTGCTTTGCCGCGGCTTTGACCGCAGGATCTGCGTTCCCCATCGCAATGGGACAGCCGACGATTCGCAGGGCCGACAGGTCGTTGCCGGCGTCACCCGCGTACATGACGTTCTGCAGAGGCACGCCGTACTCGTCAGCGATGCTGCGTATCGCAGTCCCCTTGGTGACTCCATCGTGCGTCAGTCCAACAAACTGCGTATCCACCATCAGGGGGGAGGTGGATTGTGCGACCTCGAGGCCGGGATGGGGGGCAGCAGTGAACTCAGTCGCGCGCTCAGGCGACAGCAGCCATTGGGCGCGTACGACGGGTTGAGTGAGTGAATCGAGAGGGCGCGGCTCATATGCGAGACCGAGCAGCTCCGCATGCTCCCTTGCCCAAGGCGCGGTGCTTTCCACCACGTACCCGGTATCACTGTAAAGCTCGAGCACCTCGCCAGTGCGGCGTGCCTGCTCGATGAGCGCTTCTACCCAGTGCACCGGGAGCGCAACTGAGCGCGAGTGCCCGGTGGCGAGATTGAGGATGCTGGCGCCGTTTTGAAAAATGTGCCAGCCGCGCGGTTCCAGGCGGCGAGCGTACTCCAGCGCGAGGCCGAAAGCGGGGCGGCCGGAACACAATGCCAGGTGAATTCCGCGCTC
>Ga0105238_10008810_pt1 | contig 10094 bp, 8 predicted proteins | sample KBSC34metaG_FD_81526 | JGI IMG/M metagenome (GOLD analysis project Ga0105238, IMG submission 81526) | Corn rhizosphere microbial communities from Kellogg Biological Station, Michigan, USA - KBS C3-4 metaG | ecosystem: Host-associated > Plants > Roots > Rhizosphere > Soil | place: Michigan, USA...
TTCCCACTCCCGCAGCGAAGCTTCCCACTGCGCGATGGCTTCGCGGACCTTGGACGCCTTGAAAAGCACTTCAGCGTAATGATCGTGCATGGTGGGATCATGCGGCGTCAGGTCGACGGCCCGGCGCATGTTGTCTTCAGCTTCGGTAAGGCGTCCCATGCGGAAGTACACCCAGCCGAGGCTGTCCAGGTAGGCACCGTTATTGGGCTCGCTATCAACTGCCTTCTGGATCATTCCCAAGGCTTCCGGCAGCCGGATATTGCGGTCGGTGAGCATGTAGCCCAGATAATTCAGCGTGGCCGGATTGTCGGGCATGACGGCGAGCACTTTGCGGAATTCGGTTTCGGCGGCAGCCGCATTCTTGGCTCGCTCAAACATCGCACCGCGCTGGAACCACACGTCGATCTTTTCTTCCTGGGACTCGGACAGTTTCTCGGCGGCGTCCAGGGCTTTGGCGGCGTCGTCAAATTTTTTACCTTTGACGTAGAGATCGGCCAGCTTAATCTGAATAGCGCGGTCGTTCTTTCCATCCAGCAACTTCTTTACATCGGCCGCGGCCGCGTCGGTTTTGCCCATTTCGGCCAGCAGCGACGCGCGACCCACTCGCACTTCACGGTCATTGGGCCACTTCTTGACGGCGGCGTCGGCTTCGTCCTGAGCCTTCGCGTATTCCTTGCCGCCCATATAGGTATCGATAATACTGGCGCTGGCATGAGGTGCCCTGGCGGGATCCAAAGTCGCGATCTGGCGATAGGTGTCGACGGCGGGCTGGGTCTGATCGGCCAGCCGCTGCATCACGGCCATCTGCTCCAGCAGGTCTACCCGTCCATCCAATTGAGCCGGATCATAGGTGGCTCGCTGGGTTTGCTGAAGAATGCCTTTCAGGGCCTCGATGGCCTCGGCTGGCTTTCCTTCCGCCTGGAGAATGTAGCTTTCGTTCAGCTTGACCTGGATATTGGCCGGATCGATTGCTTTGGCTTTGTCGGAGGCTTCGCGCGCTTTAACCAGATCGCGTTTTTGGCGATAGAGCTGCGACATTCGCAGATACGCGTCAGCGTCGGTAGGATCGTCGGCCACCAGCTCCTGATACGCTTGCAGCGCCTCATCGTAGCGTTCCGCGGAGATCAGGTACATGGCCATTTTGCGTTCCAGTTCCGGACCGTTGGGCGGATTCAGCTCCAGGGCGTGGCGCAAGGTATCAGCCGCCAGACCGTATTCCTTCATCTGCTCATAGGCATCCGCCAATCGGCTGAGGCTCTCGGCGCTGGGATCTTTTTCGGCGGCGCGCTTCAGCAGGTCGGCGGCTCCGGTTCCATCGCCCTTGATGCCTAAAACGGTAGCCAAGCCGGTGAGACCATCTTCGTTATCAGGCTCGAGATCCAGCGCCTTGCGAAACGACTTTTCGGCCGCGTCGGTATTCTGGGAAGCGCTTTGCAAACGACCCAGCCAAACCCAGGCGTCCGGATCTTTGGGCGCGAGCTCAGTGATTTTCTGATACTCCAGCGTGGCCTGACGGAGCATCTGCTCGTTTACGCGGCCGCGCTGGGCGTCGATCTGGCGGACGTAGATTCGCGCCAGAACGCGATGCGCCGCAAGATCATTGGGATTCGTTTTGATGGCCTGCTCGGCGTCGGTTTGCCCGTCGCGCATACGGCCGCTCTGGCTGTATAAGTCGGACAGTTCCTCGGCCAGCAGCGACGACGATGGATCCGCCTTGATCGCAGCTTTGTAATTCTCAATCGCGTTATTCACGTAATCCGTGCGATTGGTGCCGGCCCCGGCCAACTCGGCATATAGATGAGCCAGCGTGTAGTGATAATACGCCGTCGCTCGGTCCCCGTTCGAGACAGGCGCGTTTCCCTGCCCCCAGCATGCCCCGGCCCCCAGCAGGGAGATCAGGAAAATCGCGTTCAGTGGTCGCATATCGATTCGTTTCCTTAACCGGCCAGTTGCTCGCACTGGGTTTGGACCGGCGAATCCTACACCCTCAGTATATCCAGCTCCTGTAAGAGCCGTTCGGCACACGTTACGATGGCAGGACATGGAGGCGAATGTCCAGCGTCCTTTGGTGGTTATCGTCGGGCCCACCGCATCGGGCAAAAGCGATCTGGCCTTGCGCGCGGCAGAAACTTTCTCCGGAGAAATAGTCAATTGCGATGCCCTCCAGCTCTACCGCGGTTTCAATATCGGTACCGCCAAGACGCCGCCCGAAGCCCGGCGCGGAATACCTCATCACTTGTTCGACGTACTGGATCCCCAAAACAGTTACTCCGCTGGCGATTATGCCCGAGCTGCCCGCGAGACGATAGCGGAGATCGCCTGCCGCCGGCGTTTGCCTATAGTGGTGGGCGGCACGGGATTCTATCTTCGGGCGCTGCTAGACGGACTGCCTGCTTTGCCAGCGCGCGATGAAACTGTGCGTGAACGGCTAAGCCAGCGGGAACAGAGCCGCCCTGGATCGCTTCATCGGCTGCTGCGGCGGCTGGAACCATCGGCGGCCGCCCGCATTCACGCGCATGACGTCCAGAAACTTACCCGCGCTCTGGAAATCAGGTTATTGACGCGCCTGGCCCTGCCTGCGCCCTCCACGGCACGCCCTCTCGAAGGCTTCCGGCTGTGCCAGATAGGACTTGCCCCTGCTCGATCGTTGCTGGTGAACGCCATTGCGTCACGCACCCGTCAGATGTTCCAGGGTGGGCTGCTCGAGGAAGTGCGAGATCTGCTGGCTCATGGTCTCTCGGGCGCCGAAAAGCCGTTCGAGTCGCTCGGATACAAGCAGGTTTTGGCGCATCTGCGCGGCCAGATCTCACTGGAAGAAGCCCTTTCAGCCAGCGAAATCGAAACCCGACAATACGCCAAGCGCCAGCAGACCTGGTTTCGGCGGGATGGACGCGTCATGTGGCTGACAGGATTCGGGTGGGATCCGGCGGTCTCCGAGACCGCTATCGGCGTGATACGCAAGTTCTTGTCAGGATGACCGTTACCGTTCTACAGAGAACCGCCCGAACGGCCGATGGGAAGTACTTGAAGCGACTGCCCATGAGGAATACGCTCCGATGAGTGCTACCCAACGAGAACAGCGCCGCCGTGCTCCGCGGCGTAATATTAGCGTCCCATCTATTATCCGGGTCGAGCTGCGTGACGGCATGGGCCATGCGCGCAATGTGACCGCAGACCTGGTGGATTGGTCCGACACCGGACTGAGCATCTCGCTGGTAGCCCCCATCAAAGAAGGCACCATCGTCCACGTTCGTGGGAAGCTCGGCGACGAGCGCATCGAAATTTCCCGGCGTGCGGAAATTACGTGGTGCTGCGAGGATCCCAAGGGCGGATTCCGGGCGGGCGTCGAGTTTCTGGATATTAAGGCCGAGCGCGAGCAGGCCAGCCAAGCCGGCGATCAGCATCGCGATGACGTTCCCCCGCAATTTCAACAGCAGGATTACTACGAAATCCTGCAGCTTAGCCCCAATGCCGACACCGAGACACTTCATCGCGTCTACCGGCTTCTGGCACAGCGCTATCATCCGGACAATGCCGATACGGGCAACCCTGAATTGTTCCTCAGTCTCACCGAGGCCTATCAAACCCTGAGCGATCCGGAGAGACGGGCGGCCTACGATGCGCGGCACACTTCGGAAAAGCGCCTGCGCTGGAAAATTTTCGATCAAGCCTCGATCGCCAGCGGACCGGAAGCCGAAAAACGCAAAAGGCAGGGAATCCTGGCGTTGCTTTACGCTACTACGGTGAAGGATCCGGAGCGCGCCTCCATGACTGTCCACGGGTTCGAAGAAATGCTGGGCTGCCCGAAAGAGCACCTGGAAGCCGCACTGTGGTACCTGAAGGGTAAAGGATTCGTCCAGCGTACCGACGCAGGCCGCTACGTCCTGACCGTCAATGGTTTCGAAGAAGCCGAAGAACGCTGCGTCAAGCCTATGCAGGCTGCCGGCGAGCTGGCAGCACCGGCGAAACAGAAGTAACCTGTTCCGCGATTGTTAGACTGGGGAAATGCGGTTTCTTCTGTGCACCCTGTTCGCTGCCGGAGCATCCGCAATATCGCTGTGGGCGGACGATACCGCCGTTCTTCCCTTCGCCAACATTTCCTCCAGCGCCGTTTCCGGCTCCGGAAGAAGCTCCGCCAACGTCGATTGGATCGGTGAAAGCATCGCGGAAAATTTACGCGCTACCTTTTCGGTCCGCGGCATACTCACGCTAGAGCGCGATCGCATCGCGGAGGCGTACCGTCGTTTGCAATTGCGCGAGCGAACGGAACTCACCGAGGGATCCATCCTTAAATTGGGAGAAGTCCTGGACGCCGAAAAAGTGGTTTACGGGACTTTTTCTTATGCGCCTTCTTCGAATACGCCAGGGAATGCTAATGCTGCCGGCGCCGCGGCTGCTTCCAAGCGATCGCTGAAGATTCAGGCGCGCGTCTCCGACCGGCGGCGGCTCCGCCAAAGCGCTGTCTTTGAAGAAAGCGGCGCGATTGAGGATCTGGCCACGCTGGAAGCCCATTTGGCCTGGCGGGTTCTGACGGCTGTGGCTCCCGCGCAGGCGCCCGCTGAATCGGAATTCCGGTCCCTGCGCGCGCCGGTTCCCCTGGACGCGCTGGAGAATTACATTCGGGGACTGCTGGCTTCCGCCCCGGATCAAAAGGAAAAATACTTCGCACAGGCAGCGCGTCAGGATCCGGACTTTTCTCCTCCGGCTTTTGAGCTGGGAAAAATCTATTTCGACCGGAAGGATTACCGCGAAGCCGCGCAGTGGCTGGAGCACGTAGGTCCAACCGAGAACCACTATCGCGAAGCCAGTTTCCTGCTGGGCATCGCGCGCTATCAGGCTGGGAATTTCGACGCGGCGCAGAAAGCTTTTCAAATGATCGCGGCGAAAGTTCCTATCGGCGCCGTGTGGAACAACCTGGGCGCCGCCGAAAGTCGCCAGAATCTTCCGCAGGCCATCGATACCTTTCGGAAGGCTGTGGAGCAGGATGCCAGCGATCCGGATTATCACTTCAATCTGGGTTATGCCCTGTTCAAGAAAGGCGATTTCGCGGTTGCCGCCGACCATTTCCGCGAAGTGCTGGATCGCAACCCTGGCGACCAGATGGCCACACTGCTGCTTGGCCGTTGTCTGAAAAAACAAGGTCTGCGTGCCGCCACACCCTCCGACGCACGCCTTCAGGCCCTGGAGCGGCTCAAGTACACCTATGAGGAACGCGTGTACTTCCAGCTCAAGTCCATCCTGGAATCACCCACAAAATCTTCCGAGCCGCGACAGTGATGTAGGAGTCTTCAGTTATAATCCTTAAAGCTCATGCTCGAAGCCTTTGGCGCTTCCGATCCCGGTTGCGTTCGCAGCAACAACGAAGACTATTTCCTGGTGATCCCCGCCATCGGTCTGTATTTAGTGGCCGACGGAATGGGTGGCGCGCAGGCGGGGGAGCACGCCTCCAAGCTGGCGGCGGAGACCATTGAACAGGCGGTCAAACAAAACGGGAAGTCCATGGATTCCGACGGCCTGGTGGTCGCCTTCGGTCGCGCCAATCAGCGCGTGATGGATGCCGCCGCTGGAAATCCGGACATGGAGGGAATGGGAACCACGCTGGTGGTCGCCCTGGAAAATAACGGTGACCTGCTGATTGCCAGCGTCGGAGACAGCCGGGTTTACACGTTTTACAACGGTACGTTGAACGCCATCACCGAGGATCAGACCTGGGTCAATGAAGTCGGCCGTCGGCTGGGTATCGACGAGGAGAACCTCAAGAGCCATCCCATGCGGCACGTGCTGACTATGGCCATCGGCGTCTCGGAAAACCTGCGCGTGCATACCTATCGGATAACGCCGTCTCACGGCATGCTGGTTATGCTGTGCAGCGATGGTCTCCACGGCGTAGTATCCGATGATGAACTCAGCAAGGCGCTGGCCTCGCAGGCATCGCTGGAGGCCAAGGGCAAAGAATTGATCGCGTCAGCCCGTTCCCGCGGCGGACCTGACAATATCACCGTGGTACTCCTGCGCGCGGCATAAAGAGAACCGACCATAGCTGGTCACCTGACGAGATATGGTCGGTCCGTAGAGAGTTGTTGATTAGCGTCCGCGGTTATCCCGGCCCTGATTGTCGTTATAGTCGCGATTCTTTTTATCCCTGTCCGAGCGATGGTCGTGCGGAATCTGGCGGCCGTTTCCAGACCAATATCCCTCATAATACTGTTGCCCTTCATAGCGCGGCCCTACCCACGACGCACCCTCCGACGGAGGTCTCGTGTAGTAGCCGTTATGCCAGACATAACGGTTATTTGACGGATACCAGTAACCATCCACCCACGCATATCCAACTCCCGGGCTGCGCGGACGGGTCCGTACGACGCGCGGAGACGGCGGTGGGCCAATCCTGATTCCAACAGATACCTGGGCGAAAATGGAACTTCCTGCCAACAACATGACTGCGAGTAATTTCTTCATTTGAACTGAGTTTCCTCTGAGAGGTTATAGGCACGCGCGCGGCCAAACGTTAAGGGAGGCCAAAAACGAGCTCGATTCGATGGAAATCAGGATTCTATCGAGGCTGTTTTGCGACTTTCACGCTTGCGGACGCGCCAGGAAAATATAGGCGGTTGTCCTTTACTTCCAATCAAGTATGCTACTCTCAGTTCTAATACATGCGAACTGTCGACCTCATTCATCAGAAGAGGGATGGCGAAGAACTGTCTCCAGAGGACATCGCTTCTCTTGTTGACGGTTATCTGAACGGGGAAATCCCCGATTATCAGATGTCCTCCTTCCTCATGGCCACATATTTTTCGGGCATGAGCGATCGCGAAGTTAGTGCCATGACCGAGCGGATGATCGCTTCGGGGGAAACGTTGGATCTCTCGAGCATTTCCGGAGTGAAGGTCGATAAGCATTCGACCGGCGGAGTCGGGGACAAAACCAGCTTAGTGGCCGCGCCTCTGGCTGCGGCGGCCGGCGCAATGGTCCCCATGACGGCTGGACGCGGTCTCGGAATCGCCGGCGGAACATTGGACAAGCTGGAGGCCATTCCGGGACTCCGCACCAATCTCAGCGCGGACGAGTTTCGCGCGCAGGCGGCCGAGCATAAGCTGGTTTTCGCCGCTGCCCCCGCGACGGTCGCACCCGCCGACGCCCGATTGACGGCGCTTCGGGAAGCCACTGCGACTATCGAATCCATCCCGCTGATGGCCACTTCCATCATGGCGCGCAAAATCGGCTTAGGCGTGGACGCTCTTGTGCTGGACGTGAAGGTGGGTTCGGGAGCGTTCATCAAGCGGCAAGTGGATGCGCGGCGGCTGGCGCAGTTGATGGTGGGCATTGGCCGGCGCATGGACAAGAAAGTTCAGGCGCTGATTACGGATATGAACCAGCCGCTGGGTTTCGCCATCGGCAATGCGCTCGAAATCATGGAAGTATCGCAGACGCTTCAGAACGTGGGACCCACCGATCTCACGCGCCTCTCTCTGGAGCTGGCCGCTCGCATGATCTTCCTGGGCAAAGTGACCGCGACGCTGGAGGAAGCCCGCGAGCTGGCCCAGACCAAGCTGCTGGACGGATCGGGCTATCGCAAATTCCGAGACGTGATCACCATTCAGGGCGGCGACGCCCGAGTGCTGGATCGTTTCGAGCTGCTGCCCAATGCCACCGGCGCGCGCGAGATCAATTCGCCCCGGGCAGGCTATGTGAGCGCCATCGATGCCGAAGGTATCGGTATGGCTTCGGCCATGATCGGCGCGGCTCGCGAGAACAAAGACGATGCTATCGATCCGGCGGTGGGCGTGATTCTCGAAGTCAAAGTCGGCCAGAAGGTCGACGCCGGCGGCGTGCTGTGCCGCCTGTATTACACCCGCGAGGATCGCGTGGAAGAAGCCGCGCAACTGGTGGAGGACGCCTTCCGCATCTCCGCCACGACACCCCCGGAGCGTGCCTTGATTCTCGAAGTGGTAGGCTGATACAGGCTGTCAAATGGAGCGGTTTACCGGACTGCTCGGACTTCTTGTCATCGTCGCCGTCGCGCTCCTGTTTTCGAACAATCGCCGGGCGATACAGCCGCGCGTCATCTACTGGGGCCTGGGCCTGCAGTTCGGGTTCGCCTTCCTGGTCTTGAAGACTCCCATCGCGGAGTGGTTCAAAACGCTGAGCAACATGGTGAACAGCATGCTCGGCTACGCCATTGAAGGCAGCAGATTTGTTTTCGGCGATAAACTGGGCGCTCCCAACGATCAGTTCGGAACAGTGTTCGCTTTCCAGGTGCTGCCGATCGTTATCTTCATCGCGTCGTTCTTTGCGATTCTCTATTACCTGGGCGTAATGCAGGTATTTGTGCGCGGCATGGCCACCGTAATGCAGAAGGTGATGGGCACCAGCGGCGCGGAATCCACCAGCGTGGCGGCCAGTATCTTCATGGGGCAGACCGAAGCTCCGCTGACCATTCGGCCGTTTCTGGCCGGCCTAACGCAGAGCGAGCTGTTCACCATCATGACCAGCGGCATGGCGCATGTTTCCGGTGCGGTGATGGCGGCCTACGTTTTAATCGCGCATGTCGAAATACGACATTTGCTGACCGCCGTGATCATGACGTCACCGGCAACGCTGATGCTGGCCAAGATTCTGATGCCGGAAACCGAAAAGCCTGCGACCATGGGGGGCGTCAAGATCGAAGTGGAGAAGCCGGGCGTGAACGTGATCGACGCTGCTGCGCGCGGCGCTTCCGATGGTCTGCATCTGGCGCTGAACATCGGGGCGATGCTGATCGCCTTTATCGGTCTGATCGCGATGCTGAACGGAGGATTGCAGGCGCTGCACGCCACGCGTTTCTTCGGATGGCTGCCGGATTCGATGCAGGGAATTCTGGGCCGGATCTTCGCGCCCATCGCCTGGCTGCTGGGAGTCAAGTGGAATGATTGCGCCACGGTGGGGAATCTGCTGGGAACGCGGCTCATCCTGAACGAATTCGTAGCGTTTGTGGATCTGGGAAAAATCGGCGCCATGCTGGATCCGAAGTCATTCACCATCGCGACGTACGCGCTGTGCGGATTCGCCAACCTTAGCTCGGTGGCCATTCAGGTGGGCGGCATCGGAGCGCTGGCGCCTTCCCGGAAATCGGATCTGGCGCGGCTCGGCATGAAAGCTGTCGCGGCGGGAACGATGGCGAACTTTATGTCGGCGTGTATCGCGGGAATGCTGCTGTGAGTGTTGGAGTGATTCTTGGAAGCGGGCTAGGCTGGTTCGCGGACACGCTGGACAATCGCACGGAGACGCCCTATTCGCAAATCCCCGGATGGCCGGCGTCCACGGCCTTGGGGCATGCGGGAAAACTGGTGACCGGCCGTCTGGGCGAAACCAAGGTAGTCATGGCGGCCGGGCGCGCGCACTTGTACGAAGGCTACACCGCTGCACAAGTAGCCTATCCGATTCGCGAGCTGGCGTGGCGCGGCGTAACCAGTCTGATAGTCACCAATGCAGCCGGCGGCATCAACACGAGCTACGAGCCCGGAGATCTGGTGCTCATTTCCGATCACATCAATTTGATGGGCATGAATCCGCTCATCGGGCCAAACGATGAATCTTTCGGTCCGCGCTTTCCCGATATGAGCGAGGCGTACTCGAAGGAATATCGCGAGATCGCCAGACAAGCTGGATCCGCGCTCGGACTGACACTCCGGGAAGGCGTTTATGCCGCGCTGCCCGGACCGAGCTATGAAACTCCGGCGGAGATCCGCTTTCTGCGAACCATCGGGGCCGATCTGGTGGGGATGTCCACGGTGCCCGAAGTCATCGCGGCGAACCATCTCGGAATTAAGGTGCTTGGGATTTCGTGTGTCACCAACATGGCTGCCGGGATTCTGCCGCAGAAACTGACGCACACAGAAGTGCTGGAAACCGGAGAGCGCGTCAAGGACACTTTGGCAGCATTGCTACGGGCGGTGTTGCCGAAGTTGAACTAGACTGTAGCGGGTTTCCGAAAACGGGACAGAGTGGTCTGTCCCGTTTTCATATCCCGACTATAGGCGATAGATCGTCACGCCGCTCAGCAGTTTCGGATAAAAATCAGTCGACTTTTGCGGCATCACGCCGCCGGCGAA
>Ga0105238_10008815_pt1 | contig 10091 bp, 6 predicted proteins | sample KBSC34metaG_FD_81526 | JGI IMG/M metagenome (GOLD analysis project Ga0105238, IMG submission 81526) | Corn rhizosphere microbial communities from Kellogg Biological Station, Michigan, USA - KBS C3-4 metaG | ecosystem: Host-associated > Plants > Roots > Rhizosphere > Soil | place: Michigan, USA...
AATCTGCTGACGGATCCCGTGCTGAAGTCGATCGACGAAGAGCTGAGCCGGACTCCCGGAGCGGTGGCCTCGGCCAACCCACCGCGCCCGATTACTCCAATTTCACGGAACTCGCACCTGGCGTTCGAGTTGCGCACGATTCCATTGTGGCCCGATGGAGCTCCCGGAGCGACGGGCAGCAAACAAGAAGACATTCCTACGCTGACTGTCGTAGCTCCGGACGGTGCGCCGACAAACGGAACAGCCGTGATTGTTGCCCCGGGAGGTGGCTACCAGGGGTTGGCTACTGGTCAGGAAGGCCGCGAGGTTGCGGATTGGTTTGCGGCCCACGGTGTCACCGCATTCGTCCTGACATATCGGCTCGTCAGCGCGGGCTACAAGCATCCTGTGCAATTGCAGGATGCCCAGCGTGCCGTGCGCTGGGTTCGATCGCACGCCCGCGAGTACGTGATCAACCCTGATCGCATCGGCATGATCGGCTTCTCCGCCGGGGGCCATCTGACTGCCATGACCGAAACCCTCTTCGATGAGGGCAATCCGCAGGCAGCCGATCCGGTCGATCAGGTGAGCAGTCGTCCGAATTTCGCGGTCCTGGTGTATGCCGCAATCACACTGGATGAGACCCACGGTCGTCGCATTCAACTCCTGGGACCGCATCCGGACGAGCAAATGCGACGGCAGGTTCGTCCCGCCGAGAATGTGACCTCGCGTACGCCCCCGACCTTCATATTCCACACCACGAGTGACGAATTGGTGGATTCCGAGGATTCGGTGATCATGTACCGTGCTTTGCATGCCGCTCACGTTCCGGTTGAGATGCACATCTTCGGAAAAGGCCACCACGGACTCGGATTTGGAATGACCGAGCCGACACTGCGCATCTGGCCGACCTTGCTCGAAGGATGGCTGGCCGATCTGGGGATGTTGAGCCCATGACACGGCAGTGGCACAAACAGCAGCCGCACGTGCTGCAGGCGGGCGTAGCGATCGCGCTGCTCCTCATGGCAACCGCCGCTGCCCCGACACCCGGCGCCGCCCCGACACGCGCTGCTGCCCCAACACCCGCCGAGGAGGCCGCGACCGCAGATACTCTAGCCAGCCAATTCGCCAATCCGCCTGACGGCGCCCGGCCACGGGTCTGGTGGCATTGGATCAACGGCAACATCACCAAGGACGGAATCGCAGCCGACCTCGCCTGGATGAAGCGCGTCGGTATTGGCGGAGTGCAGCATTTCGATGTTGGACTGACTCAACGCAGCGTGGTCCCGCAACGGTTGGTCTTCATGACGCCGCCATGGCAGGACGCCTTTCGTTTCGCCGCCGACACCGCAAACCGACTCGGGCTGGAGATGGCCATCGCATCATCGCCGGGTTGGAGTGAGAGCGGCGGTCCGTGGGTGAGTCCTCCAGAGGCGATGAAGAAGTTGGTCTGGAGCGAGATACCGATTCGCGGTGGCCGGCACTTTCGCGGTACGTTGCCACAGCCGCCGACGGTCACCGGGCCGTACCAAGCCATGGCCTCGAGTAACCAGCAGCAGGTCTACTACGCTGATGCCGCAGTAGTCGCCTATCCGGAAGAGGCAGTACCTGCTGTTCCCGATCCGCGCTACACGTCGGCCTCGGGTGAGGCAGTAGATTCCGCAGCGCTGTTGGATGCGAGCCTGGAAACCAGCGTCACCGTGCCAGCGGCCGCGCCGGGAGAACCTCCCGTCGTGCTCATGAGTTATGAATCGCCGCAGACGATCCGTTCAGCCACTTTGTTCATTCGCAACGCGAAGATCATGTTCACGGAAACGCGGTTACTACCGCGCCTCGAAGTGCGGGACGGAACGGGCTGGCGTCGAATTGCTGATCTGCCTCTCAGCTTTGTGCCCACGACAATCAGTTTTGCACCTGTGACCGCGCAAGAGTTTCGCGTCGTCGTAAGTCCCCGCGTTGGTGCCCGTCAAATCAACTCGGTGCGCATTGCCGACCTTCATCTGTCACCGCTCGGCCGGGTCAATCAGTTTGAAGTGAAAGCGGGCTTTGATGTAGCACCAGATTACGCTGCTCTCTCCGACCAGGCCAATCCTTCCGAGCCTGGGGTTCGCGCCGACAAAGTAGTGGATCTCACCGCTCGCATGAGCCCTGAAGGAGTGCTCGATTGGACTGCCCCGGCAGGCCATTGGCGAGTGCTGCGTCTGGGATATTCGCTTCTCGGTGTGACCAATCATCCGGCCGCGCTGGAGGCAACCGGCCTCGAGGTCGACAAGTACGATGCGCGGGTGGTGCGAGGTTACATGCAACATCTGCTCGAGATGTATCGACAGGCAACGGGACCTGACCTCTTTGGCTCACAGGGTGTGCGAGGCCTTCTGACTGACAGCATCGAGGTGGGAGCATCAAACTGGACGCCCGAATTGATCCAACAGTTCCAGCGGTTGCGCGGCTACGATCCGCGGCCATGGCTTCCCACTCTCACCGGCGTCATCGTCGGCTCGCGCGCACAAAGCGACGCCTTTCTGTACGACTTCCGCAGGACCTTGGCCGATCTCATTGCCAGTGAGCACTATGGCGAAATCGCCCGTTCCGCCCATGAAGCGGGTTTGAAGGTGTACGGTGAATCTCAGGAGGGCGGATACACCTCGCTGGGCGACGATATGACCATGCGCGCCCATGCCGACATACCGATGGCGGCACTGTGGACATTTCCACGAGACGAGGCACCGAACCAGAGCGCATTGGCCGACATGCGCGGCGCGGCCTCCGTGGCGCACGTCTATGGACGGAATCTCGCTGCCGCCGAGTCAATGACCAGCATGATGAAACCCTGGGCGTTCGCGCCTTCGGATCTGCGCCGCATAATCGACTTGGAGTTTGCCAACGGCATCAATCGACCCGTGATCCACACTTCGGTGCACCAGCCGCTCGATCAACCGCCAGGCATCTCCCTGGCTGTTTTCGGCCAGTATTTCACTCGACTCGAGACCTGGGCCGAGATGGCCAGACCCTGGATCGACTACATCAGCCGCAACAGCTTTTTGCTGCAACAGGGGCGCAATGTCGCGGACGTGGCGTACTTTGTCGGTGAAGAGGGTCCTTTGACTGCGTTACATGGCGATGAGCCGGTCCGCTACGCCTACGACTTTGTGAACGCCGACATGTTGCTGGACACACTTTCGGTGGAAGGTGATCGGATCGTGAGCAAAGGTGGCGCGAACTACCGTGCGCTGTACCTCGGAACATCCAGTCAGCGCATGACGTTACCTGTCCTGCGCCGCATCGCCGAGTTCGTCGAGGCTGGCGGTGTTGTCATAGGCAACGCGCCAGTGACGTCGCCGAGTCTCAAAGATGATCCCAACGAGTTCAGCCACCTGGTGAGCCGTCTCTGGGCGCGTGGAAGCGTGAACACGGTTGGTAAGGGTCGCATCGTGCCCGGAGGAAATCTGGAGCAGGCACTCGCAGATTTAGGGATCGCACCGGACTTTAGTTATAGCTCAGCCGCCACCGACACCCAAGTGCTGTTTGTGCACCGTAGTTTGAGCGATGGCGATGTGTACTACATCAATAACCGCAGGGACCGTTCCGAGAAACTCGAGGCCCACTTCCGCGTTGGCAACAAGAAGCCCGAGATCTGGCGCGCCGACACTGGAACGCGCGAGCCTGTCACCTACCGAATCGAGGCAGGTGAGACGGTGATCCCCCTGGAGATGGCCCCGGAAGATTCCTTCTTCGTTGTATTCCGCGAACCTGCGACGGTAACAGCCCTGAGTGTATCCGCCTCGCCGCTGGTGCCCGCAGGCGAGTTGCACGGGCCGTGGACTGTCCGATTCCAGGCAGGGCGCGGAGCACCGGAATCGATTCGACTGCCACAGCTAACGTCTCTCACCGAGCACTCCGACCCCGGAGTTAAATATTTCTCAGGCATCGCCACCTACACAACTACATTCTCGCGACCGGCCGGCGTCAAAGGGGACGCGCCCCTCTGGCTCGATCTCGGACGTGTGGGCGAGGTCGCCGAGGTGTACGTCAATGGGAAGCTCGGTGGCACACCTTGGAAGCCACCGTTTCGCGTCGACATCGGCGCTGTAGCAAAGCGTTCTCACAACACCCTGGAAGTTCGTGTTGCCGACCTGTGGATGAATCGCCTGGTCGGCGATGCGCAGCCGGGTGCCCAAAAGCTGACTTTTACGATTTTCTCGACCTATCCGGCCAATGCGCCCCTGCGACCCTCGGGCCTCATGGGACCGGTGCAGTTCATGACGACGGCCGCAAGGAAGATCGCCGTGAACTGACGCAGCACGCACTAAACCTGCATTCCGAAGTCAAATGGGGGCTATCGTGACTTTGCCAACACAACATCTGGGCGGAGTGAATCCTTCCGCATCGGGCCGTCTCGCAGGCTGGATCGTGTTTCTCGCGTTGTTTCTCCTGTTCGCCATTCCCGTTGCGTTATGTCTGGCCCGCGACGAACGGCTGCAGGCGGCAACAATCAATCCCTGGGGTGTATCGCCCAGCGGGCCCTGGCGCGGTCCGTAGCCCTCTACAGATCGGCAAGGGCTGATCGAGACAGGTCAGCGGGCCTCACGTGACAGGCGCGCAGGATGCGTGTTCGTCCAATTTTGACAGGTGCACAATGAGTGATGAGAAAGCAAACGTAACGCGACGAGCTGTGTTGGCGGGGGCCCTGTCGGGCGCCGTGGCGGGCTGCCAAGCATGGCCCAACGCGAGAGCGGGTGGCCCCCGAGGGCAGAAGTCCTTCCTTTGGGGAGTTGCCACCGCGGGACATCAAATCGAGGGCAACAATATCAACTCGGACTATTGGGTCATGGAGAACGTCAAGCCGACTCTGTTCGCGCAGCGCTCCGGGGACGCGTGCGACAGTTACCATCGGTTCGCGGAGGACATCGGGCTCATCGCCGCTGCAGGCTTGAATACCTACCGCTTTTCACTCGAGTGGGCGCGTATCGAGCCGAATGAGGGGCAGTTTTCGGAGGCTTCCCTGGACTACTACCTTCGCGTCGTCGACTGTTGTCATGCCAAAGGCATCCGCCCGGTCGTCACCTTCAACCACTACACGACTCCGGCCTGGTTTGCAGCCAGCGGTGGCTGGTTGCGAGCGGACGCGCCACAGATTTTCGCCCGCTTTTGCGACCGGGCCGCATGCAAAATCGCCCAGGGAATCGAGTTCGCTTGCACCTTGAACGAGCCGCAGGTTGACCGTCTGCTTCGGGGGCAGTCGTTCGCCGCGTCCCTGTTGGCGGCGAAGACCAAGATGCAGGCCGCGGCAGCCAGGCGCATGGGTTCGGACCGCTTCGAGCCCTACTTGACGGTTATGGACAGTGATCAGTACCTGCAGCCCCTGATTGCCGCTCATGATGCAGGTTTTGCAGCGATCAAGGCCGCGCGCAGCGACCTACCTGTCGGCGTTACTTTGGCGGTGGTGGATTTTCAGGCCAGCGAGCCTGCAACGCGCATCGACGAAATACGCAACCACACCTATGCAGCCTGGATGGAAGCGGCCAGGCGGAATTGTGACTTTGTCGGCGTGCAGAATTACAACCGGGAAGTGATCGGTCCCAACGGGACGGTCACGCCCGCGAAAGAGGCTGAAAAGGATTTCTTGGGACGGGAGGTTTATCCAGAGGCCTTGGGAAATGCCGTCCGATATATCCACGAGGGCACCGGCAAGCCGATCCTGATCACTGAAAACGGTATCGTCACCAATGACGATACGCAGCGCGTGCGCTACATCGATGGAGCGATCGCCAGCATGCGCCGGGTGATGACCGAAGGCGTTCCAGTTCTCGGCTACATACACTGGTCACTCCTGGATAATTTCGAGTGGCTGCTCGGTTTCCATCCGCACTTCGGCCTGGTTGCCGTCGACCGGAAAACGTTCGCGCGAACTCCCAAGCCGAGCCTCGCCCATTTGGGGCAGATTGCGCGGAGGAGTCCGTTAGGTTGAGGGCACGTAATGTAGACGCCCGCCAGCATCAGTCGCTTTGCATCGGTCGGGTTGAGCTCCGTGCGATGCGTCCATGAGGTGATTTGAGCTGGTCGGTGGTGATCGTTGGCGAATCCGCGTCAGCTTGACTCGAGAGGCGCGTGACGATGCCACTGGCCATCACCAGTCCCATTCCGACCCAGGCGAGCAGCTTGGGGCGATCATTCCACATCGCCATACCGAGCAGGGTCGTGAATACGATCTGAGAGTACCCCAGCAGCGCGACCAGCATCGTGTGGCCTCCCTGGTAGGCAAGCGTCAGCATCACATGCCCCGCGATACCAGCGAGTCCGGCACCGAGCACGTACACCACGCCCTCGGGATCCAGTGATGCCGGGTGGCTCAGCAAAAACCACGGCAATGCCCCGATCACGATGCTCAGGGAGAAAAAGAACACCGTGCGCGATGCAGGTTCATCGAGGCGACCCAGTGCTCGGATGTTGAGCGCGGTAAGGGCCGCCAAAATTGCCGAAGCGATGGCAATTGCACCTCCCACCAGTTGTGAAGTGTCATAACTTGCGTAATTCGCGCATGGTGGGCCAGGGTTTCACGCGAAGCCGGCCGAGGATTCCACGGCATGTCGGCCGTGATGCGGGACAACGTGACTGTGGCTTAAGGAGAGTGCGAGGTCAATGGGCAGGTTTCGCTTCGGAGCGCGCCGTGCTCTTTTGTTTGCGCATCGATTCCCCGGTCAGTGTGAGCCGGTATGCGTTGTGAACCAAGCGGTCGAGGATCGCGTCGGCCAGAGTTGGATCATTTAGGTACCCGTGCCATTCCTCCACGGGAAGTTGGCTCGTGATGATCGTGGACTTCTTGTCATACCGATCCTCGAGGACCTCCAGCAGATCGCGTTTTAGCTGATCGGTAAGGATCGCCAGACCAAAATCGTCGATGAGTAGTACGTCGATCTTGGCGATTTGACGCAGCAGCGCCGAGCGGCGCTGTAGGGCATGGGCACGAGCAAACTCTTCGGCGAGCCGCGGCAGCCGATAGCAGCGTACGCTGTAGTCGGCACGGCATGCGGCGTGGGCCAGCGCCGTGGCGAAAAAACTCTTGCCGACGCCACACGGTCCGGTGAGTAGCACGTTGTAGCGCTTAGGGATCCAGGACAGATCACGTACGGTGGCCAGAGTGACTGGGTCGATACCCCGTGGAGTTCGAGTATTGAGATCCTCCATGCAAGCCGCCGTTTGAGGCAGGCGTGCCCAGCGCAACCTCTGGGCGAGCCGGCTATTAGCACGCTCGGCTCGTTCGTGTTGGATCATGAGAGCCAATCGCTCCTCGAAGCGCATGCCCTCGATCTCGCGGTCGGTGAGCTGTTGTTCAAGAGCTGCGGCCAAGCCGTGCAAACGCATCTCGCGGAGCTGCTGTATTAACGGTTCGATCAACATCGTCAGATTTCCTTGGGTGGTTGAGGTAGGTAACGTTCGATCAGTGGAAGTAGTCCGGTCCGCGTACGTTGGGATGTTCGCTCGGGGTCGCGGCGCTCTCAGTCTGAAGTGACAGGCTGCGCTGGCTAGTATCCGTGCCACCGCGGGCCTGCTGCAGCAGGTCGCGCAGCGTTCGGTAACTGAAGGCTCCGAGCTGCAGGGCAGCGCCAGCGGCGTTCTCGAGAGCCTGAGGGCTGAAGTCATCAGCCAGGCGCAGGATCCCCTGGGCATTGCGGATCGTCTCACCGAGGTGCTTCTTGCCCAGGGCCTGTTTGGCAAGCACCGCGGCTGTGTTGGGGCCGATTTTGCTCGCCTGATCCAACAGACGATCGAAGCCAAGAGCTCGATAAGCGCGGTGCTCGGGTGGTCGATGCGCCTCGATTGTGCGTCGCTGATATGGCCGCTCGACACGCGCGTGCGCGGCGATGAGTGCTCCGCGCTGAAAGATCTCCACCAAGTGTGCGCCGATGCGCACATCCATACGCTGCCCAATCAGCGTGTACGGCACGGAGTAATAACCGCGGTCGACTTCGATGTGGTGATCGCGGTGCACGAGCGACCGGTGCCAGGAGGCATACTCGTAACGGCGCGCGGGCAGTGCCTGCGCGATCGGGCGTTCATAACGCTCGAAGAGTTCGTTGCGGCTACCTGGGCGCTTCTGGAATGGCTCAGCATTGATCTGCGCGACGATGTGGGTGATCGCGGTGTTGAGTTCCGTGAGGGAGAAAAACACCGTATCCCTCAGCGCGGCCAGCACGCGCCGCTGCGCGATGAGCACCGCCGATTCCACCTTGGCTTTGTCACGTGGCTTTCGAGGGCGCGCCGGGAGCACTGCCAGCCCGTAGTGCTCAGCCAAGTCGCGGTACGTCGGATTGAGTTCGGGATCGTACCGCAGCGCGCGGCGTACGGCGGTGGCGGTGTTGTCCGGAACGAGCACCCTGGGCACGCAGCCCGCGGCCTCCAAGGCGTTCACGTGTGCGGCGAGCCAGTCCGGGCTTTGTTGGGTGGCGGTCGCTTCCACGTACAGCCAGTGGCTGAAGCCCCAAGCAGCAACGAATAACCACACCGCACGCTGCTCGCCGGTCTGCGGGTCCGTTACATACGCCGGATCACCGCCATAATCGACGAACAAGGCTTCCCCGGGGGAGTGCTCCTGCGCCAGAGTCACCTCGGCGCCTGTCGTTGCACGCCAGCGCTGATAGCGCACGCAGAAGGCGGTGTACCTCAGCCCGTTCGGATGTTGGGCGAAATACTCGCGCCACAGTTGGCGGCGCGTGACGTGCTTACGCGTCAGTTCGCGTGCCACATACGCGAAGTCCGGCTCAGCAAACTCGGCCGCCGCCACCGTGGGCGCGCGCGGATACAGTCGCGCCTCAAGAGCCGCGTCATCAACTTCTTCGGGTAGCGGCCAGCCGACGCCCGCTTCGCGGGCGCGCTTCAGGCACTCCTGCACCGTCGAGCGAGCGCAGCCAACGCTTTGCGCTACCGCTCGATCGGTCAAGCCGCTCGCCCGCAGCCTCAAAATCTCTCTCACTTTGCGCATGGACAACCTTTCTTGAGCCACCGTCGCCGTCCCCTGTGGGCAAAAGGGATCGACGGTACCGGAGGTTGTCCCGCATCAGGAATCGCCGGCCCGGATTGCCCTGAAATCCTGGCCCGGCATGGCGTGAAATCTCAGCCCGACATGCCGTGAAATCCCGGTCGGGCATACCGTGAAATCCGAGGCCGGCATGACGCGAAAGGTCGGTCCGACATGACGCGAATTACGCACGTGGGTTCAGCTCTGGCCGGAAGTAGTGCTTTCGCTCAATCCACACGAATCCGTCGTGCTTGCTGATGACCGCGACATCAATCGGCCCACCGACTGATTCCGATTCCCGGGTCACCCGCTCCTTGAGAGATTGAAGCTCTACGAGGCTCTAGGCAAGCGCCGCTAAATCCGAGACCGGCAATGACGATATGACCCTAGCAAGGGGTGCGTAGTGCTCCTCTCTTACCTTATCGTACCAATCAGCTTGTCCGTCCGATAATTCCTTATCTATCAGGTCCTTAAGCTCATCTACGGAGGTATCTGGGGAGTATTTCTTCAATACCTGCTCGGCAACCTGAGTGAGGGCCTTCTGGGTAGCGCGATGCACGTGAGCGTAAGCGTCAAAGCCTATGCCGAACCTGAACGTGTCGATCATGTTGTCCTGCGCGAAGCCCTCGATGACTCCAAGCGAGCCGCGCTCGATGGACTTTGAACGAGCTTGAACAGCGATGAATCTGTCCGCCAAGAAGCCAAAGCAGTTATGAAGCTCGAAGGCCGGATAGTAGTCGTGAGTGCCGTAGCCGCCGATCACAATGCCGGTGTTCGCGAGATATCGGTCGTAGTGGTTCATTAGCTCGCGAATCGCCAGCTCAGATAAGGTGTCAGCGATTGGACCGAATTCCTCGACGATTGGCACCCATACTTTTTTGATTTCGGCGAGGACAGCTTCCCGGTAACGCGCAATCGCTGCGTCAACGTCTTGCGTCGTAACTGGCTCATGAGGCTGCTCGCCTTTGAGTGTCTCGACTAGTGCGGCTATTCCCGCAGCGAGAATTGTTGATGCCTCTTCGGCTTTTGCGTTCTTGTACTTCTCGGAGTCCCTGACCATCCGCTGCGCCGCGAGCATTGCTTGGATCGCGTTGCC
>Ga0105238_10008820_pt1 | contig 10086 bp, 7 predicted proteins | sample KBSC34metaG_FD_81526 | JGI IMG/M metagenome (GOLD analysis project Ga0105238, IMG submission 81526) | Corn rhizosphere microbial communities from Kellogg Biological Station, Michigan, USA - KBS C3-4 metaG | ecosystem: Host-associated > Plants > Roots > Rhizosphere > Soil | place: Michigan, USA...
GGCAAAACCGGAACTGCGCAGAAGGTCGATCCCGTCACTCACCTCTACTCGAAGACGATGCATATCGCATCCTTCGCCGGCATCGCGCCCGTCAACAATCCCGTCATCGCTATCGCTGTCGTCATGGATAACCCCAAGGGCGCGTCCTACTATGGCACCGCGGTCTCCGCTCCCGTCTTTGCAGAAGTCGCTCAGCAGGTCCTCGAATACCTCAACGTTCCGCATGATGTTGACGTCCAGCAGCCCAAAACGAAGTCACCTCTGAAGCAGGCGAAAATCGAAATGCCGGTCCAGGAAGATGACGCCGATGCCAATCAGGCCGACGTCAACGCCCTCTTCGCCGCCGTCAACGATCTTCCCGCCGACGATCCGCTGCGTCAACCGCAACAAGCTCCGCTCGCAGTGCCCGCAACGCAAATCGCCTCCGCAACTCAACCCGCGTCCACATCCATTTCAACCAGCGATCAGTCTTCCTCGGCCACCGATCAGCAACAGAACTCCGCAGCAATCTCTTCGGAGGCTCCCCCAGCAGCACCGCCCAAACCGACTTACGTCGCCATCAGCGATGGCAAGAAGCTCAACGTGCCCTCTTTGGTCGGTCTGCCTATCCGAACTGTGATCGAGATGACTGCCGCGCAAGGCCTCCAGGTCCAGATCACCGGCAGCGGCACCGTCCGCGAGCAGGCCCCCGCTCCCGGCACCAAAGTTCCCAGCGGCACCAAAGTAGTAGTTCGCTGCGGCCGATAAGCCGATGCGCGCTCTACGTTCGTAGTTTGGAAACCAGTTTGTTCAATCAAAGAACGACTGTCATCCCGAGCGGACCCTGAACGCAGTGAAGGGGCAGCCGAGGGGCCCGCAGTTGCTCCTCCTGCACTCAATCGACCTGCACCTTCGATCGATTCGATGTGCTCATCTGACATCTCACAACAATCCGCATTCGCCCCATCTACAATCATCCAAATGCTCTGGCCCGACCTCATCGCCGAACTCACCGCCGTCGGCTCCTCCGGCTCCTCCTCACAGCCCATCGCCGGCATCGAATACGACTCCCGCCGCGTCCGTCCCGGCTCCGTCTTCGTCGCCATGAAAGGCGGCACCACCGACGGAAATCGCTACATCGACAAAGCTATCGCCGCCGGAGCCCTCGGCATCATCACCGACTCATCGCAGGCCTTCGACCATCTCGTCGTCTACAAATCCGAGATCCCCATCGTCGAAGTCGAACACGGCCGTCGCGCACTCGCCGAAGCGTCTGCCGCATTCTTCGGCCACCCCGAGCGCAAACTCGCCGCCACCGGCATCACCGGCACCAACGGCAAAACAACGACCGCCTTTCTCACCGAAGCTCTCCTCAACGCCGCGTCGCGCAAAACCGTCCTCATCGGCACCATCGAATACCACGTCGCCGGCGAAATCCGCCCTTCCCTCCACACCACGCCCGAGTCGCGCGACGTCTTCGAACTCATGGCCGAAGGCACAGCCCGCGGAGCCACCGAACTCGTCACCGAAGTCTCAAGCCACGGCCTCGATCAAGGCCGCAACTTCGGCATTCCCTTTGATGTCGCCGTTTTCACCAACCTCACGCGCGACCATCTCGACTACCACGTCACGATGAAAAAATACTTCGCCGCCAAGCGCCTCCTCTTCGACGGCACAATCTACCCCGCCCCCCGCGTCTCCGTCCTCAACGCGCACGACGAGCGAACTCCCGATCTCATCGCAGCCGCTCGCAGTGCCGGCTCCAGCATCTGCACTTATGGGGTAGGCATCGGCGACTTCCGCGCTGCGTCGCACAAGCTCACTCCCGGTGGCGCCATCATTCAACTTGAAACTCCATTCGGAGCCGCCCAGCTCACTTCACATCTCGCCGGAGACGTAAACGTCCTCAATCTCCTTGCTGCCTTTACCGCCGCACACGCGCGCGGCATCGCCTTTGACGAACTCGCCGCAGCCGTTCCGCATCTCAAGCCCGTACCCGGCCGCTTTCAGCCAGTAGACGCCGGCCAGCCCTTCACAGTAATCGTCGACTACGCCCACACCGATGATGCTCTCCGCAATCTCACCGCGCTCGCCCGCCAGCTGGTCGCCCCTAACAACGGCCGCATCATCACCCTCTTTGGCTGCGGCGGCGATCGTGACCGCACCAAGCGCCCCAAAATGGGCTATGCAGCAGGTGAGGGAAGTGACCTCGTGATCGCCACCAGCGACAACCCCCGTTCCGAAGATCCCCACGCCATCCTCGCCGAAATCGAACCCGCTCTCAAGGATACCGGCGTCCGCTACGTCATCGAGCCCGATCGCACCTCGGCGATTGCTACCGCCCTCAAAGAAGCCCATCCCAACGACGTCGTTCTCATTGCCGGCAAAGGCCACGAGAAAGAACAAATCCTCGCCGACCGCACCATTCCCTTCGACGACTCCGAAGTTGCACTCGCAGCCTTGCGCGATTTAGGGTACGGTGGGATGTCATGAAATTGACACTTGCAGAAGCCGCCATGGGTGCGGGCGCCATGCTTGAAGCGCCCTCCAGCCTCTCGTTTCCGGGCGGCCGCGTAGCCACCGGCTACTCCATCGACTCGCGCACCATCGCTCCCGGCGAACTTTTCTTCGCTGTCAAAGGCGAGCGCTTCGATGGCCACGACTTCATCATCGCTGCCGTCGAGCGTGGAGCCATCGGCGCGGTCGTCTCTCGCGCGAAGCTCCCTACACTCCCCGACGCCGCCCTTGCAGTCCCGCTTCTCGTCGCTGAAGATTCTCTTCTCGCCCTTCAGTCCCTCGCCTCGCACGTCCGCCGCCAATGGGGCAAGCGCGTCGTCGCCATCACCGGCTCCGCCGGCAAGACCACAACCAAGGAAGCCGTCGCAGCTGCGCTCTCTGCAAAGTTCAACGTCCTTAAGTCCATCGGCAATCTTAATAACGCTTACGGACTGCCACTGCAGCTCCTCCGGCTCGAGCCAGACCACGAATACGCCGTCGTCGAGATGGGCATGAACCACCTTGGCGAAATCGCCGCTCTCTGCCGCATCGCATCGCCCGACTGGGGAGTCGTCACCAACGTCGGAACCGCGCACATCGAAAACTTCGTCGAAGGTCAGGCCGGTATCGCCCGCGCCAAGTACGAGCTCATTGCCTCGCTTCCCTCCAGCGGAATCGCCTTCCTGAATTGCTCTGACCCCTATGTCTCTCAGTTCGGTCGCGACCACCACGGTAAGGTCGTCTATTTCGGCATCGGTCCCTGCGGCGATCCCGCTATCCTCGACGTCAAGGAAGATCCAACCGGCCTTCACGTTCACTATCGCGCCGGCGAGCACGACGGCCGCTTCATTCTGCATCTCCTCGGCGCTCACAATGCGCAGAACGCCATTGCCGGACTCGCAGTTGCCATCGAAGCCGGAGTCGCCATCGATCACGCCGTCGCTGCCCTCGAGTCCCTCACCCCCGGCAGCAAGCGCGGCGAAGTCCTCGAAATCGCCGGAGCCACCATCCTCAACGACAGCTACAACTCCAATCCTGAGGCCCTTCGCTCCATGATTGGCACTCTCGCCTCGCGTCCCGCACATCGCCGCATTCTCATCGCCGGCGAGATGCTCGAAATGGGCACCCATGCTGAAGCTGCACACGCGGCATGCGGCAAAGCTGCAGCAGAAGCAGGCATCGATCTCGTCGTCGGCGTTCGCGGCAATGCGCAACATCTCGCTGCCGCAGCCTGCTGGGGTGGAACCGCCTCAATCTTCCTGCCCGATGCCCAGACCGCCGGCGAGTGGCTCGCCAAAAACATCCAGACCGGCGATGTCATCCTCATCAAAGGCTCGCGCGGAGTCCAGCTCGAACGCGCCATCGAGATCCTCAAAGACCAGATCGCTACGAATTCATCGGAGACTCAGTGACAAGGAATAATTCCCTGAAGCAAAGGTGGGTGCCCCGTCCAATTGACGGTTCTTGTCGATTGGGTGGGAAACGAAAGTGGTCGCCCTTCATCGTTCTCCTATTCTCAATCCTCTGGGCGATGCAAGGCTCCGCTCAGAAGAACCCCTTCACCGAATCGAACCCCTCCTGGGTTCAACCCTTTCCAGCGTTCAAGATTGCCGGCAATCTCTACTACGTTGGCTCTCAGGATCTGGCCGCTTACCTCATCGTCACTCCCGAGGGCAACATCCTCATCAACTCCAACCTCGAGTCCTCTCCGCCGCAGATCAAGCAAGCCATCGAGTCCCTCGGCTTCAAATATGCCGACACGAAAATTCTCCTCATCAGCCACGGCCATTTCGACCACTGTGCCGGAAGCGCCCAGGTCAAGCGCGAAACCGGCGCGAAGTACGAAGTCATGGAGCAGGACATCTCTGTCGTAGAATCCGGCGGCCGCAACGACTTTCACTACGCCGCTAGAAATTCATTCTGGTTTCCCCGCACCAAAGTCGACCAGGCTCTGCACGATGGCGACACTGTCTCGCTCGGCGGCACCACCCTCACCGCGCATCTCACCGCCGGACACACCAAAGGAACCACCACCTGGACCCTCGACGAGCAGGACAATGGCCGCACTTTCCACGTTGTCATCGTCGGCAGCCCCAACGTCAACCCCGGCTACAAACTCGTCGACAACAAAACCTATCCGCAGATCGCCGCCGACTATAAACATCAGTTCGAAGTCCTGAGCAAACTCCCCTGCGACATCTTCCTGGGTGCCCACGGCGGCTATTTCGGCCTGCACGAGAAATACGATCGCTTCAAAAGTGGAGATAAGAACGCCTTCATCGATCCCGCAGGATACAAGGCCTACATCGCCGAACGCCAGCAAGCCTTCGAAACCGAACTCAAGAAGCAATCTTCGGCGACAAAGTAGCGGGTGCCCCATCCTTGCGGAGCAAGGGTGGGATCATTTCGGACCTATCACACCTTCCAGAACTCAACCGCGCCCTCAGGCAGCGTAGCGAGCACTCGATCAAAGGCTTCCTGATCCACGTTGCGACGGAGCGCCCGTGCCACAATCTCGATTGAGTCGTCCGGAGCGTAGTTGTGCAGCGGCCGCAGGTTCTGCACCTCTCGCGTCATTGTCTCGCGATCCTCAAAGGGCCGCCGCGGCTCATCTGGATCCCAGTCGGCAACGAACAGTGCGCGAAGTCCCACCGGCAGCACATTCGCGAATCGAATGGCATCCTTCAGTTCGAGCCTTCGCCGGAAAGCCTGCAAAACACCCTGAGCCATCGTGTACACCGGGTGAGTATCTTGGAAACCGGCCTGATCCCGGGCATCGGTCAGGAAGTCATAAAAACCTATTCTCGCCTGTTGGTACTCAAACGGTACCATCGCATCACCTCAAAACAGGATTACCCTGGCTCTCCAAAACCGGCACTCCCATCCTAAGCCCTAGCCATTCTTGCAGCGCTCGAACAGGAACTACCTCGGTGCTGCTGGTTTCCCAAATCCGCGAACTCCGCCAGCTCAGTCAGCTCCGCCTGCTCCCATTCACTCCCCAGATTCACGTCCTCACATCCGCACTCGTCGTCATCCCCACCGCTAGTAAAATCAACCTGATCCCGCCTCTGATCCGGCATTGGAGACCACTTGCTCTACTGGCTGCTCTACGAAAAGCTGTTCCCGTTCTTCCATCCATTCCGGATCTTCCGCTATCTCACCTTCCGCACTGTCTTCGCATCGCTCACCGCCCTGCTCATCGCCATGTTCATCGGGCCGTACGTCATCCAGAAGCTTCGCGAATTCCAGATCGGCCAGTACATCCGCGAAGAGGGCCCTAAGTCGCATCAGAAAAAATCCGGCACGCCCACCATGGGCGGAGTCCTCATCGTCATCGCTATCCTCCTGCCCACCGTGCTCTGGTCCGACCCCGGCAACCCATTTGTCTGGATCGCCGTCTGCTCTACGCTCGCCTACGGGGCCATCGGATTCGCCGACGACTACACCAAAGTTGTCCACCGCCGCAACCTCGGGCTCACCGGCCGCGCCAAGCTTTTCTGGCAGGCACTCGCTGGTGCCGGCGTCGGCGTCGTCCTCGTCGTCCTCACTCAATTCAAGCTCTTCGCTACACAGGTCAGCGTCCCCTTCGTAAAATTCCTGCACCCCAATTTCCAGTGGCACGCGTGGCCGGCAACAATTCCGCACCTCGGCTTCCTTGCATTCATCCCATTCATCGCCTTCGTCATCTTCGTTTTGATGGGCACTTCGAACGCCGTCAACCTCACCGACGGCCTCGACGGACTCGCCATCGGCTGCACCATCATCGCCGCCGGAGCGCTCACCGTCCTAACCTACGTCAGCGGTCACGTCGTCTTCGCCGATTACCTCGAGCTCCAGCGCATGCCCCTCGTGGCCGAACTCACCGTCTTTTGCGGATCGATGGTCGGAGCATCGATCGGCTTTCTCTGGTACAACGCCCACCCCGCTGAAGTCTTCATGGGCGACGTGGGCTCGCTCGCACTCGGCGGGGCCATCGGCACCGTCGCTGTCATCATCCGCCAGGAATTCCTTCTCCCCTTCATCGGAGGAATCTTCGTCCTCGAAGCCGTCTCGGTCATGTTGCAGGTCGGCAGCTACAAGCTTCGCAAAAAGCGCATCTTCAAGATGGCGCCGCTCCACCACCACTTCGAACAGCTAGGCTGGAGCGAATCCAAAGTCATCGCCCGCTTCTGGATCCTCGCATTAGTCTTCGCCCTCTTCGCCCTGACCACTCTAAAGCTCCGCTAGTTCCACCACTAAAGTGGGTGCCCCATCCTAAACGCCTGTTTTGCGTTTAGGGTGGGATACGACAAAGCGGGTGCCCAATGTCCCTTTCTTTTGGGGACGTGGGAGACGAAACACTGCGCAGACACAAGCACCGCTCACTCCCATGCTTTATTCTTGTCCTGCACCCATGCTCGAGCTCAAAGGCAAAAAAGTTCTCGTAGTCGGACTCGGCAAATCCGGACTCGCCGCCGCCATTTTCCTTCGCCGCCAGGGAGCCCACGTCACCGTCTCCGACATCCGCTCCGCCGAAGCCCTCGCCAAAGACATTCCCGCTCTCCTTGATGAGGGAATCAACGTCGAAGCCGGCGGTCACGGCCTCCTCACCTTCCGCCGCCAAGACCTCATCGTCGTCAGCCCCGGCGTCCCGCTCGACACGCCCGAACTCGTGCAGGCCCGCAATCTCGGCCGCCCCATCATCGGCGAACTCGAACTCGCCGCCCGCTACCTCAGAGGCCACATCCTCGCTGTCACCGGCTCCAACGGAAATACCACCACTACCTCGCTTATCGGCGAGATCCTCGAGAAGTCCGGCCTCCCCACCCAGGTCGGCGGCAACATCGGCGTTCCCGTGGTCGCTCTCATCGAAGGCTCAACCGACGACACCTGGAATGTCCTCGAGGTCTCCAGCTTCCAGCTGGAAACCACCGAGCAGTTCCACCCCCGCATCGCAGTCATCCTCAACATCACGCCCGACCACCTCGACCGCCACGGCACCTTCGAGAACTACGCTCTCGCCAAAGAGCGCATCTTCCTCGAGCAGACCCAGAACGACTGCTGCGTCCTCAACGCCGACAATCCCCGCGCCGCCGCTGCCGCCGATCGCTCCAAAGCCAGCGTCTACTGGTTCTCTCTCAAGCATGCCGTCGAACAAGGCGCCTGGGTCGATAACAACAGCATCGTCTTCCGCTCCTCGCCGGCCGCCGCACCCGAGACGATCGCGCCCCTCACCAGCATCCCCCTCAAAGGCGATCACAACATCGAAAACGTTCTCGCCTCCGTCTGTGCCGCGCGCCTCGCCGGAGCCTCCGTCGAATCCATCCGCAAAGCCGTCGAAGAGTTCAAAGCCGTCGAGCACCGCCTCGAGTTCGTCGCCACCGTCAATGGCATTGACGTCTACAACGACTCCAAAGCCACCAACGTCGACGCCACCGCCAAGGCCATCGCCGCATTCCCCGGCAACATCCACCTCATCCTCGGCGGCAAAGACAAAAACTCCGACTACACCGAACTCAACGACCTCCTTCGCGCGCGCGTCAAAGCCGTCTACACCATCGGCTCCGCCGCCGCCAAAATCGAGTCGCACCTCCGCGGCATCGTCCCCATCCACTCCTGCGAAACCCTCGACAAAGCCGTCGCCGCCATCGCCGCCGCCGCCCACCCCGGCGATATCATTCTGCTCGCCCCCGCCTGCTCCTCCTTCGATCAGTTTGAAAACTACGAACAACGCGGCCGCGTCTTCAAGCAGCTCGTCAGTGACTGGGAAGCCTCCCGTGGCGGCCTCGCCACTCTCCTCTAACGCACCCACTAACTTCGCTGAAAATCACCGACTGTCATCCCGAGCGACCGCAGGGAGCCGAGGGCCCCGCAGTCCCTCCTGCGTTTCACAAACGCCGAAGATTCACTGCCCAACTTGACCACTTTGATCCCCACCCCGCTCCCCATCCAAATCTCCACAACCCACCCGTGAAACCATGAAGCTTGAACCACAAATCATCGGGTGCCCCAGTTCTCGATTTTGAGACCTGGGTGTTCACACGTATCAGATCCGAGCATCAATGGCCAAACGCGTAGGCGTCGACAAATGGATCTTCTTCACCACGCTTCTTCTCGTGGTCGTCGGCCTCGTCATGGTCTTTTCCGCCTCCGCCATCACCGCGCAGGCACGCTTCCACTCGCCTTACGCATTTGTCGGACGCCAGGCCGGATGGGCACTCGCCGGCATCTGCGCCATGCTCGTCCTCTCGCGCATCGACTACACCCGCTACAACACGCCCCGCTTCATCTTCCCCGCGCTCGCCCTCACCACCATGCTTCTCGTCGTGGTCCTCCTCTTTCGCGACTCGCACCATACCCATCGCTGGATCCGCTTCGGGTCTTTTTCATTTCAGCCCTCGGAAATCGCCAAGCCCGTCATCATTCTCTTCCTCGCCTGGTTCCTCTCCACCCGCCTCGACCAGATGTCCGACTGGCGCAACACGCTGGCAAAAGCCGCGCTCATGCCCGTCGTTTTCATGCTGCTCATCGTCAAGCAGCCCGACCTCGGCACCTCTCTCGTCGTCGGCGGAGTCACCGCCATGATGCTGCTGCTCGCCGGCATGGAGTGGAAGTATCTCGCCCTCGCCGCCGCCGCCGCCGCGCCCGGCCTCGCCGTACTTCTCTTCTGGGTCCCCTGGCGTCGCGCCCGCATGCTCGCCTTCCTGCATCCCGACCTCGACCCCCAGGGCGCCGGATTCCACATCAACCAGTCCCTCATCGCCGTCGGCACCGGAGGCTTCATGGGACGCGGCTACATGGAGGGCATGCAGAAACTCTTCTATCTCCCCGAAGCGCAAACCGACTTCATCTACGCCAACATCGCTGAAGAGCTCGGCTTCCTCGGCGCCATGGCCATCCTCATCCTCTTCATCGTCCTCGGATACCGCGGCCTCCGCACCGCCTTTCGGTCTACGGATCCGTTTGCCCGCCTCACCGCCTTCGGACTCACTACCGCCATCCTGCTTCAAGCCTTCTTCAACATCAGCGTGGTCCTCTCGCTGCTGCCCACCAAGGGAATCCCATTACCCTTCATCTCCTCCGGCGGCACCAGCCTCTTCTTCACACTCGCCGGGATAGGCATTCTCCTCAACATCTCGAAGAAGGTCGATTGACTCGTAAGCGCTCAAGCGATCTCGATGTCCTCTCCTTCCGCCAGCACTCTTCACCTCTCAACACGGCTGTCATCCTGAGAGCACGGGGCCCCAAGCGTTTTCTTCAGCTTGGGGGTGGTAAGCGAAGGATCTGCTTTTCGCAGCCAGACGTGACCCGAAACACTCTTCCTACACCGCTCGCCGGTCTATCCTCACCAGCATGCGCGATCACGTCTACTTCACCTACATAGTCGTCAGCAAAAGTCGTACCCTCTACATCGGAATCACAAGCGACCTCCGCCAACGCATCTTCGAACACAAGACCAAGGCACACGAAGGATTCACTTCGCGTTACAACTGCAATCGCCTGGTTTGGTTTGAGAAATCCAACGACGTGAACGCCGCCATCGCTCGGGAGAAAGAACTGAAACGCTGGCTCCGTTCCAGAAAGATCGAACTGATCCAATCCACCAACCCCACCTGGGAAGACCTAAGCGCC
>Ga0105238_10008826_pt1 | contig 10083 bp, 8 predicted proteins | sample KBSC34metaG_FD_81526 | JGI IMG/M metagenome (GOLD analysis project Ga0105238, IMG submission 81526) | Corn rhizosphere microbial communities from Kellogg Biological Station, Michigan, USA - KBS C3-4 metaG | ecosystem: Host-associated > Plants > Roots > Rhizosphere > Soil | place: Michigan, USA...
AGGTAGAGCGGCTTCAGCGGCCCGGGTGTGCGGGCCGCGGCCAGCCGGGCCACGGCGCGGGCGTCGCAGCCCTCGGCCTCGACCACGCGCGCGCTGGCGCTCACGTCGGCCAGCAGATGCGCGCCGGAGCCCACGAGGGTGAAGGGCCGGCCCTGCGACAGCTCGGCGATCCGCGCGGCGGCGTCGCCGGCGGTCAGCGCATCGGGCGCCATCAGCGCGCGGCCGTCTTCGAACGCCTGCAGGTAGAGCTGGCCGCGCCGCGCGTCGATCGCGGGGAAGACCAGGCCGTCGATCCCGGCGGCCATCGCCTCCAGCGTGCCGATCCCGACCGCCGGCTTGTCCAACGCAAGGCTCAGGCCCTTGGCGAACGCCACGCCCACGCGCAGGCCGGTGAAGGAGCCCGGCCCGACGGTGACGCCGATGCGGTCCAGCGCATCGAATCCCAGCCCCGCCGTCGCCATCACCTCGCGCGCCATCGGCGCCAACCGCTCCTGGTGCCCGCGCGCCATGGATTGCGACGCGAACGCGCGCACCGCGCCGTCCTCGAGGACGGCGACCGAACAGGTGGCGAGGCAGGTGTCCAGGCCCAGGACCAGCATCGGGCTTGCGATTAGCCGCAGTCGGCTCCCGCGGAAAGGCTCAGCCCAAAAGGCTCAACCGAGCGTCTGCTCAACGCCGGTGACCTCGGGCACGTAGTGCTTCAGCATGTTCTCCACGCCCGCCTTCAGCGTCGCCGTCGACGACGGGCAGCCCGAGCAGGCGCCGCGCATGTTCAGCCACACCACGCCGGTCTTCTCGTCGAAGCGGGAGAACAGGATGTCGCCGCCGTCCTGCGCCACCGCCGGGCGGATGCGGGTGTCCAGCAGGTCCTTGATCTCGGCCACGATCTGGGCGGTCTCGCCCTCGTAGACACCCTCGTCGTGCCCCACCGCATCGGCCGAACCATCCGCGAACAGCGGCTGGCCGGAGGTGAAGTGGTCCATGATCGCCGCCAGGATCGGCGCCTTCAGGTGGCTCCAGTCGTGATCGGGGTCCTTGCCCACGGTCAGGAAGTCGGGGCCGAAGAAGACGCGGGTGACGCCGTCGATCTCGAACAGGCTCTGGGCCAGGGGCGAGCCCGCCCCCTCGGCGGCCTCGCGGAAGTCGCGCGTGCCCTCGCCCATCACCTCGCGGCCGGGCAGGAACTTCAGCACCTCGGGGTTCGGGGTGGCTTCGGTCTGGATGAACATCCCGGAGATGTGGCGCCGAGGCAGAGCCCGCGCAAGCTTGGCGGTCAGGCGAGGTCGGCGATCTCGGTGTCGGTCAGGTCGCCGGGGACGATGGTGACGGGCAGCTTGCGCTCGCCCCACTTGACGCCCTCCTTGGCCAAAGACGCCACCAGCGGGCCGGGCCCGCGGCCCTCGACGGCGGCGGCCAGCACCAGGATCTTGATGTCGGCATCGGCGCCGATCACCTGGCGCAGGGCCGCGCGCACGTTCTCCGCATCGACGATCAGGAACTCCGGCGGATAGCCGGTCTCGGCCTGCACCAGGGGCGCCGAGTCCTGCAGCGCGGCCTCGGCCTCCTCGCGCAACTGGCGCTCGATCTCCTCGCGCACGCCGCTCCAGTGCTCGAACACCGCCGGCTCGATCACCCGCAGGATCGCCACCCGCCCGCTGGTCGAGCGCGCCCGGCGGCAGGCGAAGCGCAACGCCGCCTGGAACTCCGCCGAGTCATCGGCCACCACGAGGAACTTGCGCGCGCCCATCGGCGGGACCGTGACGCGGGCCCGAGGCGTTCGCAAGCCTCCTCGCCCCCGGCGAAGCCGAGAGGGAGAGGATCGAGGAGAGGGGCTACGGCGACCAGAACCCCACGATCTTCTTCACTTCGGCGATCGTCGGCGCGGCCTCGTCGCGGCAGCGTTCGCCGCCCTGCGCCAGGATGGCGTCGATCTGCGCCGGGTCGGCCATCAGCCGGCGCATCCGCTGGCCGACCGGTCCCATCACCGCGACCGCCAGGTCCGCGAGCTTCGGCTTGAAGACGCCGAACCCCTGGCCGGCGAACTCGGCCAGCACCGCCCGCGACGTCACGCCCGCCAGCGCCGCATAGATCCCGACCAGGTTCTCCGCCTCCGGCCGTTCCTGCAGCGCCTCGAGCGTGTCGGGCAGCGGCTCGGGGTCCGTGCGGGCCTTCCTGATCTTCTGCGAGATGGCGTCGGCGTCATCCAGGAGGTTGATGCGCGAGTAGTCCGACGGATCGGACTTCGACATCTTCGCCTTGCCGTCGCGCAGGCTCATGATCCGCGCGCCCGGGCCCTGCACCATGGCCTCCGGCAGCGGGAAGAACCCCGGCCTGCCGAAGTCGTGGTTGAACTTGCCGGCGATGTCGCGGGTCAGCTCGATGTGCTGCTTCTGGTCCTCGCCCACCGGCACGTGGGTGGCCTTGTAGAGCAGGATGTCGGCCGCCTGCAGCACCGGATAGGTGTAGAGCCCGACGCTGGAGCGCTCCTTGTGCTTGCCCGACTTCTCCTTGAACTGGGTCATCCGGTCGAGCCAGCCCAGCCGCGCGACGCACTGGAAGATCCAGGCGAGTTCGGTGTGCTGCGGCACGCTCGACTGGGCGAAGATCACCGCCTTCTTCGGGTCCACGCCGGCGGCCAGGTAGGCGGCGGCGATCTCGCGGGTCTGGGCGGCCAGCGCGGACGGGTCCTGCCACACCGTGATCGCGTGGGAGTCCACCACGCAGAAGATGCAGTCCATCTCGTCCTGCATGCGCACGAACTTCACCAGCGCGCCCAGGTAGTTGCCCAGGTGCAGGGCGCCGGAGGGCTGGACGCCCGAGAACACGCGTTTGGGGCCCGCAAACGGGGCCGGAGCTTCGTCGGTCATGGGATCTAGGCTTCTCTAGGGAGTGGCGGACGCGCGCAAGGGCGCAGGCTTCAAGGGGTGAGGCCGGTCAGCGCCATCGTCCGGTGGTGCGAGAAGTCATGGGCGCGCTGATTAAGGGGCGCGCGCCCGTTCGGCAAGTCAGCGCCGCCGGCGCCCTAGCGCGGCGCGGGCCTCGCTCAGCGTCAGGCCGCCCGAGCCGAACAGCAGCAGCGGATAGGCCGCCGCCGCGCCCAGGGCCACGAGGGCGATGGCGAACTCCTTGGCGCCCAGCCTGATGAGGTGGACATGGCCGAAGACGCCCTGGATGGCGTCGCGCCAGTGGCCGACCGCCAGCAGCAGGCCCGCCAGCGCCACGTTGGCCGCCAGGATCCGCGCCAGCCGCGCCACCGCCTGCGGCGCGGGCCGGTAGTGCGAGCGCCGGGCCAGCGTGATCGCCATCATCGCCACGTTGGTCCACCAGGCGATGGTGGTGGCCGCCGCCACGCCCGGCACGCCGATCAGGTAGAAGAGGCTGACCCCCACCGCCACGTTCACCCCCACCGAGATCAGCCCCAGCCGCATGGGCGTGCCGGTGTCCTGGCGGGCGAAGAAGGCGCGGTTGAAGAGCTGGGCCAGCACGAACGCCGGCACGCCCCAGCCATAGCAGAAGAGCGCCCGGGCGGTCTGGTGGGCGTCGCCCAGGGTGAACTGGCCGCGGGTGAACATCGCGTCGATCAGGAAGAACGGGATCGTGACCAGCGCCACCGCGCATGGCAGCGCAAACGCCATGGAGAACAGGATCGCCTCGTCCATCGCCCCGCGCGCGCCGGTCTCGTCGCCGGCGTGGATGCTGCGCGACAGCTTGGGCAGCAGCGCCACCCCGATGGCTACCCCGATCAGGCCCTGCGGCAGCTGGTAGAGGCGGTCGCAGTAGAACAGCCACGAGCGGGCGCCGTTCACCTGGCTGACCAGGATGCCCGAGACGAAGACGCTGATCTGGGTGGCGCTGGCGGCGATGGCGCCGGGTACGGCCAGCGCGATCAGCTTCTTGATCTGCGGCGTCAGCCGCGGCCAGCGCACGTCCACCTTGGCGCCCGACTTGCGCACGCCCCACCACAAGAGCGCCGCCTGGCTGATCCCGGCCAGGACGATGCCGATCGAGCCCCAGATCGCCGCCTGGTGCGGGGTCTTGGCCGGCAGCACCGTCACCAGCGTCCAGAGGTTCAGCAGGATCGGCGCCGCGCCCGACAGGATGAAGCGGTTCCTGGCGTTCAGCACGCCCGACAGGTGCGCGTAGATCGCCATGCACGGCAGGTAGGGCATGGTGATCTGGGTGAGCAGGATCGCCAGCTTGAACTTGTCCGGATTGGTCGCGAAGCCGGGCGCGATCAGATACATCAGCCACGGCATGGCCAGCTCGGCCACGACCGTGACCGCGACGGCGGCGGCGGCCAGGGTCGCCATGGCGTCGGCGGCCAGCACGTCGGCGACCTCCTCGCCGTCGGTCTCGAGGCTGCGCGAGTAGGCCGGCACGAAGGCGGCGGCGAACGCGCCCTCGCCGAAGATGCGGCGGAACAGGTTCGGGAACGCCCAGGCGGTGTTGTAGGCGTCGGCCACGAAGGTGGCGCTGGCTCCCATGGTGTAGCCCAGCGCCAGGTCGCGCAGGAACCCGGCGAACCGGCTCACCATCGTGAAGCCCGAATAGACCAGCGACGAGCGGATCAGCCCGGTGGACTTGGGCGCGTTGTGGGCCTTGTCGGCGGGCGGATCGGAGGCGGCGGCGGTCACGCGCGGGGTTCTAGCCTGCGTCGGCGCCGAGCGCGCGGGGCAAATTGACCCCTCCGGCTACGCTGGCGCTACTTCAGCGGGCGGATCTTCAGGTCCCTGAACCACACCGCGTCGCCGTGGTTCTGCAGCGCGATGTAGCCGGTGTTGCTGGAGGCGAACTGCGGCCACTGGCGGAACTTCGAGTGGTCGACGCGGCTCTTGAAGTCCGGCGAGCCCAGGTCGTACTCGGTCACCTTCACCCCGTTCAGCCAGTGCTCCACGTGGCCGTGGCGCACGGTGATCTTGCCCTGGTTCCAGTCGCCCACCGGCCGCGTGGCGTCGGTCGACGGCGCGTAGAGCGCGAACAGGCTGGCGGCGCGCTGCAGCGGCGGCTCGCCGTGGGCGTTGTCCAGAATCTGGTACTCGGGCCCGCTCTCGTAGGTCTCGTCGCCCACCTCGATGACGTGGAACATCACGCCGGAATTGCCCTTCGGCGAGATCTTCCACTGGAAGCTGAGCTCGAAGTCGCCGTACTGGTCCTTGCTGATGATGTCTTTCGAGGTCTTGGGGTCCGGCGACAAGGCCCCGTCCTTGACCTTCCAACCCTTGTCCGGCTCGGCGGCGCGGAAGCCGCGCCAGCCGTTGAGCGTCTTGCCGTCGAACAGCAGCTTCCAGCCGGCGGCCTTCTCGGCTGGCGTGAGCGTGTTGGGCTCGGCGGCCAGCGCGGCGCCGGCGGACAATACCAGAGCGGCCGCAAGGCCAAGGACGGCGGCTTTCATCGGCACTCCTACAAACCCAGCTTCTGGAACGCGCGCTCGAGGTGCGCCTTGACCTCCTCGGACGGGCCGGGGTCGGACGTGCGCGGCACGTTGCCGATGTAGCCGATGTCCTTGAAGCCCTGCGGCGTCGTGTAGTAGGCGCCGACCACCAGGGCGCGCATGCGCCGGAAGAAGGTGTGCGCCGTGGTCTTCGGCTTGGCCGCGGCCAACGCCTGCAGCAGCGCCTGGCGCTGGCCGGCGCTGGCGGCGGCGAAATCCACGCCCCAGCGGCGCTGCGAGCTGATCCGCAGGCCCTCCAGGCCGTCCAGGAGGATCGCCCGGTCCTTCATCTGGTCCGGGTAGGGCGCGCTGACCCACTCGTTCAGGAAGTCCGGGATCCCCAGCGCCGTCGCCGCCGGCGCGGACCCGCTGGCCGGCAGGATGTAGTCGGCGAAGAGCGCCGCGGCCTGCAGCTGGGCGGCGGTCATGATCCGGGGCCACGGCGCCTTCTCGGGCTTGGCGAGCTTCGGGTCGGTCCCGTAGCCCTTCGCCTTCGGCCGGCCCTCGCGGTACTCGCCGTAGACCACCACGCCGGCGCCGCCGGCCAGCACCGCACCGACCACGCCCACCCAGGCCATCGCCGAGCGGCGGTCGACCTTCTCGACGTAGGGCTCCTGCGGCGCGGCGACCTTCGGATCGGGCTCGGTCTTCAGGGGTTTCGACTTGGACGGGCTCATGACAGCGCCCCCTGCTTGGCGAGCGTGGCCAGGTGGTCGGACGAGCGCCACGCCAGCGCGATGATCGAGAGCGTCGGGTTCTTGTCGGGGCTGGAGACCAGCACCGCGCCGTCGGTGACGAAGAGGTTCGGGACCCCCCAGCTCTGGCCGTACTGGTTGACCACCGAGTCGCGGTCGGACGCACCCATCCGCGCGGTGCCGACCTCGTGGATCATCTCGCCGCCCTTGGAGATCGCCTTCCTGCCGTCGCGCTCGACCTTGCCCAGCGGCTTGCCGCCCAGCTTGTCGATCACCTCCAGGAAGGTCGAGACCATGTGCGCGGCCTGCTTCGTCTCGCTCTCGCCCCACTTCCAGTGGAAGCGCAGCACCGGCACGCCCCACTTGTCCTTCACGCCCGGATCCAGCTCGCAGTAGCAATCGTCGTTGGGGATCATCTCGCCGCGGCCGTTGAAGCCGATGGTCGAGCCGTACTTGCGCCGCAGGGTGGCGCGCAGGTCGTCGCCGACGCTGACGTCGCCCTCTTCCAGGAGCCGCGCCACGCTCATCGACGGCATGCCGCGCCCACCGCCGATCTCGATGTGGTAGCCGCGCGGGAAGCCCAGCGCCTTGTGTTTGTCGTAGCCCCACCAGGGGATGTAGGTGTGCTCGGTCCCCTGGCCGTCGTCGTTGGTGGGCGGCAGGTTCTCCAGCTCCGGGAACTGGCCGGTCACGCCCAGGCCGACGGAGTCCATCAGATAGCGGCCGACCATGCCGTGGGTGTTGGAGAGGCCGTCGGGGAACTTCGCGCTCTTGGAGTTCAGCAGGATGCGCGCCGTCTCGCCGGAGCCCGCCGCCAGCACCACCGCCTTGGCGGACGCCGAATGGTGCTCGCCGGTCTTGCGGTCGACGAAGTTGACGCCCTTGGCCTTTCCGCTCCGGTCCAGCTCCACCTCGTAGACCAGCGCATTGGTGCGGATGGTCAGGTTGCCGGTGGCCATCGCCGGCGGCAGCAGCACGGTCGTCGACTGGAAGTTCGCCCCGATCGCGCAGCCGCGGCCGCACGGCGTGGCGAAGAGGCAGGTGTTGCGCCCCTCCATCTGGCCGGTGACCACCGCGCCGTGCATCGGGATCACCGGGATGCCCATGGCCTTGAAGGCGCGGCCGTAGAAGAGCTCGAACGCCCGCGGTGGCGCGCTCGCCATCAGGCAGCCGTCCGGCGAGTCCGGCGTGTTGGTCAGGCTCTGCGGCGGATAGGCCCCCGACACGCCGATCAGCCGCTCGGTCTTGTCGTACCATGGCGCCATGTCGTCGTAGGTGATCGGCCAGTCGTAGCCCAGGCCGTCGCGGCTGCGCGGCTTGAAGTCCATCGGCCCGAAACGCAGCGCGATGCGCCCCCAGTGGTTGGTGCGCCCGCCCAGCATCCGCGGCCGCCACCAGATGAAGGGGTCCGACCCCTCGGCCACCGTGTAGGGCTCGTTCGGCACCTGCCAGCCGCCGTCGACGGTGGCGTCGTAGAAGCCGAACGGCTTGTCCGGCGTGCCGACGCCGCGCAGCGGCGCCTCGGCATTGGTGTTGAACATCGGGGTCTCGATGCGCGGGTCGTAGTCGCGCCCGGCCTCCAGCAACAGCACCTTCAGCCCCGACTTGGTGAGGTGATAGGCGCTCATGCCGCCGCCGGCCCCGGAGCCCACGATGATCACGTCATAAGGTTCGGCCGTCATCGATCAGCCTCCTGTCCTGGCCGGAACCGGCACATAGGTTTCCAGCGACTCGTCGGGGAAGCGGACCGTCTGGCCGGTCTCGGCGGACTTGTAGAGGCCCATCACCATCTTCACGACCTCGACGCCGTCCTCGAAGGTCTCGATCGGCGTTTTGCCATGGCGGAAGCACTCCACCATGTGCCGGTTCTCGCCGATGTAGCCGTAGATCGCCGCCTCGTCCTCGACGATCGGCATCAGGCCCTGCTCGGCGTTCTGCTTCTCCACCAGGTCCTCGCCGGAACCGCCGCTGATCGCGCGGCTCAGGAACACCTTCAGCGCCGGGTTCAGGGAGGAGAACTCCATCGCATACTCGGGGCCCAGGAGCGCCAGGTCGATCCGCAGGCCGGGGCCGACGTAGGACCAAGACGTCGAGGCCTCGACGATGATCTCGCGGCCGGCCTCGTCCTCCAGCATCACCGTGGCGCGGGCGAAGTCCTCCACCGGATGGCGCACCATCTCGACGCCCTTGAAGTCGCGCGCCAGCGTCTTGGCGTACCTCTCCTGCGTCCACTTCAGGTAGCCGACGTTGCCCTGCACGGCCTTCAGCTTCAGCGACTCCCGCGCCGCGCCGGGCTCGGTCAGCAGGAAGCGGCCCACCTCGACCGAGTGGCACATCATGTCGCTCATGACCCCGCCGCCCTGCCTGTCGCCCTGCCAGAACCAGGGCTCGTGCGGGCCGGAATGCTCCTCGGCCGCCCGCGCCAGGTACGGCCGCCCGGCGATCGGCACGGCGCGGCGCCAGACGATCTCCTTGCCGCGCTCGACGGCGGTCGAGAACACCTGGTTCTCCAGGTAGCCGTGCGCCAGGCCGGCGTCCTCAGCCAGCTTCAACACCTCGCGCGCCTCGGAGAGCGTGCGGCCCAGCGGCTTCTCGCAGGCCACCGCGCGTACCTTCGACTTGCCCGCCTTCACCGCCGCGGCGATCGCCCGCATCACCTCCAGGCGCCGGTCGTTGGGGGCCAGCAGCCAGATGGCGTCCACGTCGTCGGCGGCGAGCAGGCTCTCCAGGCTGGCGTGGGCGCGGCAGGGTCCCAGCTCCAGCCGGTTGGCCTCGGCGGCGAGCGCGTCGCGGTGCTCGGGCGTGGGCGAATAGATGCCGGTGACGGCGGCGTTCCTGACGCTCTCGAACGCCTTCAGGTGGAACTTGGCGATGAAGCCGGAACCCACGAAGCCGACGCGCAGAGGAGGTGGCGCCTCAGATAACCGCGCCATCCCGTTCGCCCTCCCGAAGCACCGACTTTGCGCGAACTTGGCGCCGGGCGCGGGACAGGTCAAACATGGCCGAAGCGGGGCAGAGAGACCCGGCTCCAAGGGTTTTCGGGGGAGGCGAGCGATGACCGTCCGCGTGCGGCTGTTTCTGATGATGGTGCTGCAGCTGGCGGTCTGGGGCGCCTGGGCGCCGAAGCTGTTCCCCTACATGGGCATGCTGGGCTTCGCGCCCTGGCAGCAATCGCTGGTGGGCTCGTGCTGGGGCCTGGCCGCGGTGCTCGGCATCTTCTTCTCCAACCAGTTCGCCGACCGCAGCTTCTCGGCCGAGCGGTTCATGGCGGGCAGCCACGTGATCGGCGGCGCCGCCCTGCTGGCCTGCGCCTTCCTGACCAGCTTCTGGCCGTTCTTCGCCGCCTACCTGCTCTTCAGCCTCGTCTACGTGCCGACGCTGTCGGTCTCCAACGCCATCGCCTTCGCCAACCTCAAGGACCCCGCCAAGGACTTCGGCGCCATCCGCATGGGCGGCACGGTGGGCTGGATCCTGGTCTCCTGGCCGTTCATCTTCCTGCTGGGCGCCAAAGCCGGCCCGGACCAGGTGCGCGCGATCTTCGTGGTCGCGGCCATCGTCTCGTTCGCACTCGCCGGCTACAGCCTGACCCTGCCGCACACCCCGCCGAAGACGGACGCGGTCGGCGCCGACCCGCTGGCCTGGCGCGAGGCCATCAAGCTCCTGGGCGTGCCCTTCGTCGCCGTCCTCTTCGGGGTCACCTTCATCGATAGCGTGATCCACAACGGCTATTTCGTGATGGCCGACGCCTTCCTGACCAACCGCGTCGGCATCGCCGGCAACCTCTCCATGGTGGTGCTCAGCCTCGGCCAGTTCGCCGAGATCGTGACCATGTTCATCCTCGGCGGCGTGCTCGCCCGGCTGGGCTGGAAGACCACCATGATCGTCGGCATCCTGGGCCACGCCGCGCGGTTCGCGGTGTTCGCCTTCTTCGCCGACAGCGTTCCCACGATCGTCGCG
>Ga0105238_10008828_pt1 | contig 10082 bp, 8 predicted proteins | sample KBSC34metaG_FD_81526 | JGI IMG/M metagenome (GOLD analysis project Ga0105238, IMG submission 81526) | Corn rhizosphere microbial communities from Kellogg Biological Station, Michigan, USA - KBS C3-4 metaG | ecosystem: Host-associated > Plants > Roots > Rhizosphere > Soil | place: Michigan, USA...
ATTCTTCTGACGCCAGGTGACACCGGCTTGTTTTACCGGCTCGCGAGTTCCGTTGCGCTAGTGTGCCTAGGACTCGTGGTAGGTTTCGTATTTGACAGAGAACGCCGGCAAAAAAGCATTCTACAAGCCACGGCGGAACAGCTCAGTTCCGTGTACGAACGCGTACAGGCAAACTTCGAAGGCATGAAACGCATTGAAAGGCTTTCAGCGATTGGCCAACTATCCGCGGGCTTGGCCCACGAGATTCGGAATCCCTTGGCGAGCATCGCAGGAGCGGCGTCCATTCTAAGCAGAAATAAGAATTTGGAACCGAAGCACGCCAAGTGCATCGACATCATCGCAAGTGAATGCGACCGGCTTAATGGACTCTTAACGAACTTCCTCGACTTTGCGCGCCCTCGCCCGCCTCACCTCCAGACAATCCACGTAGATGCAGTTCTCGATAACGTTCTAGCCCTTGCCAGCCACGGACTCCGGGGGAAGGTGGTCCACTGCAAAAAACAAACGCAAGCTGACTTACCACGGGTCGAATGCGATCCCGAACAACTGGAGCAGGTATTGTTGAATCTGATGATCAATGCGATTGAGGCCAGTCCGGACGAAGAGACCGTAACGCTGTCGGCAGGCACTGAGGAAGGCAGCGTCGCGGTCCGAGTCATCGATCAGGGCCACGGCGTAGCCCCGGCTCATATCGACCGGCTCTTCGACCCGTTCTTCACGACCAAGGAACATGGGACTGGGCTCGGGCTTCCTGTAGCTCATCAGATCATGACGCAGATGGGCGGGACGCTCCGGGCGCAACGCAACTCCGGTAAGGGGATGACTTTCTCAATCGTTCTGCCGGCGAGGCGGGGAGACTCATGAACCCGGCGCGCATTCTGGTTGTAGACGACGACGACAACCTCCGCTGGGTGCTTAAGACCCAACTCGAAGATATGGGCTACGCGGTTTCCACGGCTGAGAATGGCGAAGATGCGTTCGTGGCGATCGAAAAGGACCCGCCGGCACTTGTCTTGACAGATCTGAAAATGCCCGGGCTCTCCGGGATGGAACTGGTAGATCGAATTCGATCCGAATATCCGGAGGTTCCTTCCGTTATCATTACCGCGTTCGGCACGATTCAGAGCGCAGTTCAGGCGATGAGAGCGGGCGCGTACGACTACCTCACGAAGCCAATCGATTTTGAAGAACTAGCCCTGGTGGTTCATCGTGTTCTGGAGCATTTTCGGCTTGTCGCGGAAGTCCGCGACCTCCGGGCGAGTCTGGATCGCAAGTATGGATTCGAGAACATCATTGGTCATTCCGAAGCTCTGCTTTCTCTGCTCGATACCGCCGCGCGCGCGGCGCAGAGCGAGTCGACGATCCTCATCCACGCGGAAACCGGGACCGGCAAAGAGCTCCTGGCCCGCGCGATTCACTTCAACAGCCGGCGCCGCGAGAAGCCATTCATCACGATTAACTGTGGGGCTATTCCTCGAGAACTACTGGAATCCGAACTGTTCGGACACGTCAAGGGCTCATTCACCGGAGCCGTGGCGCACAAGGCTGGAAAGGTGGAAATGGCGGAGCGCGGCACTCTGTTTCTCGATGAAATCGGGGAGATGCCGGGTGAGCTCCAGGTCAAGCTTTTACGGCTGATTCAACAGGGTGAGCTTGAGAAGGTTGGAGCCACATCGCCAGTCAAGGTCAACGTGCGTATCGTCGCGGCGACACACCGTAACCTGCGCGCCATGATCGAGGACGGCACCTTTCGCGAGGATCTATACTACCGGCTCGCTGTGATTCCGCTTCAGTTACCGCCTTTGCGTGACCGCGCTGAGGACATTCCCGAACTGGTGGAGCACTTTTTTTTGCAGACTAGGGAGAAGCAGGAACGGCCCGGCCTGGTGCTTCCCCCCGCCTTGCTGCCCCGTTTTCAAGACTATCGCTGGCCCGGCAATATTCGCGAGCTGGAGAATGTTATCGAACGTATTGTGGTTCTCACGCCTGGCGATGAAATTACCCTGCGAGATCTGCCTGATTTCCTTCGCCGTGAGCGGCCGATGATTGATACGCTGCAGCTCGAATTACCGCCCGGGGGTATCAGCCTGGAAGGAGTCGAGAAAGAACTGCTGGGCCGCGCCCTCGACAAGTTCAACGGGAATCAGACTCACGCCGCCAAGTACCTGGACATCAGTCGAAAGGCCCTCAGGTATCGGATGGAGAAGTTCGGCCTTTCAAGGAAAGGCATTGAAGATGAGGAAGAGCTGGATCGATCCGAAGATGCTCACTTGAAATAAGAGCCGCTGAAATCCTCTCATTGGCCAGCAACTTGCTTTGACATAGCGGGCCGCCCCAATAGGAGATCCCATGATTCAGTTAAAGCGTGTATACGAGAAACCCGCGCTGCGCGATGGCGTCCGAATTTTGGTCGAACGGCTTTGGCCAAGAGGTCTGCGCAAGGCCGAAGTCCACGCCGATGACTGGCAGAAGAATGCTGGCCCGAGCGACCGTTTGAGGAAGTGGTTTTCTCACGATCCGGACAAATGGACGAAGTTTCAAAGCGAGTATTTCGAGGAGCTTGACGCAATGCCGGAAGCCTGGGAGCCGATCTTGAAGGCTGCCAAGCGCGGGAAAGTGACACTGCTCTATAGCTCGCATGACACGGAACATAACAATGCGGTGGCGCTGAAACGGTACCTTGAGGCAAAGTTAGAGCCTGCACGCGCCGCTCCCGCGCGCCAGCGTGCTTGAGCGGAACAATAGTATTGTTTGGCTTGGAAAGAGAAGGATGTCATGGGATGGAACGTCGCTCAAAAACTCATTCGTTCTCACCTCGTCGAAGGCCACATGGCGCCGGACAGGGAAATCGGCATTCAGATTGACCAGACATTGACCCAAGACGCCACGGGCACCCTGGTGATGCTTGAGCTGGAAGCAATGGGTCTCGACCGGGTCCGTACCGAACTTTCCGCCCAGTATGTGGATCACAACCTTGTTCAGGAGGATTTCAAGAATCCTGACGATCACCTATTTCTCCGTAGTGCCTGTCGCCGCTTCGGCATCTGGTACAGCCCCGCGGGTAACGGCGTCAGCCATCCGGTGCACCAGGAGCGATTCGGGAAACCCGGCAAGACACTGCTAGGCTCCGACAGCCATACGCCTGCTGCGGGGGCGATAGGAATGCTTGCGATTGGCGCCGGCGGACTGGATGTGGCTCTCGCGATGGCGGGCCAGCCTTTTTTTTTCAAAACGCCGAAAATCTGGGGGGTCGAACTAACCGGGACACTTCCGGATTGGGTGAGCGCGAAGGACGTGATCCTGGAAATGCTGCGGCGGCACGATGTCAGCGGCGGCATCGGCTGCGTGATCGAATACTATGGGCCGGGGCTCGCCGGGCTCTCGGCGATGGATCGTCACGTGATGGCGAACATGGGCGCGGAACTCGGCGCGACCGCTACCGTTTTTCCCTCCGATGCGGAAGCGCGCCGTTTCCTGAAGTCGCAGGGACGCGAAGCCGATTGGACGGAGCTTGTGGCCGACCCAGATGCCGATTACGACCGCCGCGACGAGATCGATCTTTCCAGGGTTGAGCCACTCATCGCGATGCCGTCCAGCCCGGGAAATGTTGTGCCCGTCAGGGAGGTCGCGGGACGGGAAATTCATCAGGCGTATGTCGGTTCTTCCGCCAATCCTGGATATCGCGATTTCGCGGTGGCGGCGGAAATCGTAAAGGGAAAACGAACTCACGATCGAGTCTCCTTCGACGTTAATCCTACATCGCGGCAGATCCTCGAGAATCTGGTTCGCGACGGTCATTTGCTAAGTCTGATCCACGCCGGCGCCCGCATTCATCAGGCAGGTTGCAACGGGTGCATAGGGATGGGCCAGGCCCCAGCCACGGATAAAATCAGCCTACGGACCGTTCCCCGGAACTTTCCAGGCCGCTCCGGCAACCGCGAGGACAAAGTCTGCCTGGTGAGCCCGGAGACCGCCGCCGCATCGGCGCTTACGGGAGTGATTACAGATCCGCGCAGTCTCGATATGCCCTACCCTTCTATCGCGGACCCGGACCAGCCGATGCTCAATCGTCAGTTGCTAGTTCCGCCGCTTCCCACCGAAGAAGCCGGGCGCGTGACGCTGGAGAAAGGCCCGAACATCGCATCGCTCCCGGTGCTCGATGGTTTGCCCAACCGGCTAGAACTGCCCGTTCTCCTTAAGGTAGGTGACAATATCTCCACGGACGCGATCATGCCGGCTGGAGCGCGCGTATTGCCGTTCCGAAGCAACATCCCGAAGATCGCGGAGTTCTCCTTCGACATGATCGACCAAACCTACTGCCAAAGAGCGAAGGAGCTGGAAGGAACCGACGGCCATGCGGTGGTTGGCGGCAGCAACTACGGCCAGGGATCGAGCCGTGAGCATGCCGCGCTCGCACCACGATTCCTGGGTCTGCGCATCGTACTCGCTCGTGGCTTTGCCCGGATCCATGCGCAAAACCTCGTGAATTTCGGGATTCTGCCATTGGAGTTCTCTGATGCCTCGGAGTACGATCAGATCGGCAGCGGCGATACGCTTGTGTTCGACGATCTTCATGAGAGGATCCGCCAGGACCGGGTGTCGATTGAGAACCGCAATCGCAGCCGGACGTTCGAAGCCCGGCACAATCTTTCGGCGCGGCAACTAGAGGTGCTACTGGCCGGAGGCGTCATCAATTGGATCAAGAACCGGCTCTGACCGGCTGCGCTAGGATAGCGTGCTTTTTCCGTTCCAGGCCGGCTAGAACGTGCTCGTAAGCGGACGCGAATGCCGCCATTCCGTCCTTCTGTAAAGTTTCCGCGATTGCCTGTAGATCGATGCCCAGTTCAGCCAGCCTGACGAGGGCGGCTTGAGCTTCGTCCACACTCTCGGTGACTGTGCATTTCACTCGTCCGTGGTCGCGGAACGCATCGAGCGTCGTCGGCGGCATCGTATTCACGGTGTCCGGTCCTATCAATTCCTCAACATACAATACATCCCGGTAACTCGGATTCTTCACGCCAGTGCTGGCCCACAGAGGACGTTGGACGCGGGCGCCCCGCTGCTTCAGCGCCGTAAACTGCGCTCCGTGAAAGATTTCCGTAAAGCGCCGATAGACCATCTTCGAATTTGCTATCGCTATGGTCCCTCTCAGGGAGAGGGCGTTTGTCGTGCCGATGGATTCGAGCGCTCGATCCACGGCTGTATCCACGCGGCTCACGAAAAACGACGCCACCGACGCAACCTGGGCAGGTTCGCGGCACTGCTCAAGACCCCTGATATAGGCGTTCGCGACCGCTTCGTAATGGTCCAGAGAAAACATCAGAGTGATATTGACGTTGATACCCTGCGCGATTAACGTCTCAACCGCACGAACTCCTTCCGGCGTTGCCACGACCTTGATCATCAGGTTTGGCCGATTCACTGCTCGCCATAGCCGGCGGGCCTCTGCAATGGTCGAGGCAGTATCCTTAGTCGATTGCGGAGGCGGCTCCAGACTGACGAATCCATTGGCGCCGCCGCTCGACTCATAAACCGGTCGAAGAAGATCGGCCGCCATCCGAACATCCTCAATGACCACGCTGTCATAGAGCGCACGCACATCCGTGCCGGGCGCCTTGGCCAGCAATGAACTCAAGGCGTTGTCGTAGTCGTTGCTGCCGTCGATCGCCTTCTCAAAAATGGTGGGGTTGCTGGTTACGCCTCCGAGGCCGTCATCCTCAATCAGGCGTCTGAACTCACCATTGGCGAGAATGCTCCGTCTAATGTAATCCAGCCAGACGAACTGGCCTTGTTTGTTCAGGGCTAATAGTGAATTCATGCGGCTCCTCTCCAATCCGGGGCGCAGCGCCGGAAAGACCGGCGGTGGCACTTAAACAAACTCATGCAGGTGGATCACCAATCAGCCCGCAGGTGATTATCGGGATCACCAACGAAAGGCCCGAATGCGGCATAGCTGCGCCGTTTGGGCCACCACCCCTCCGCCTGGCTAACCAACCAGACCACGACGCCACCATCTTCCGTGGCCATTGGAGTGCAGTTAGCTCTTGCAGCATGTCATTTCAATTCATCACTGCCATTCCGTTAAACGTCTGGAAAGGCAGCGGTTGCTTCGTCGGCATCGATACGCTTGCGACGGGTATCCGGGCCCTGGGCGGTGACGTCAACTTCGTCACTCCTGGATTCCGCTTTCCCGTCTATGCCGCCAAAAGGACCCTGTTTAACCACATGCTCCGCTATCGGCTTTTCTCGAGCGGTGACACCATCGTCGGTTTTGACGCGGATGGATATTCCATTGCCGGACGCCGTCGGGCACAGCATGTGGCGTCCATCAAAGGCGTCATCGCAGACGTGTTGCCTTATGAAACAGGCTTGACGCGGGCAAGCATGGCTTTCCAAGCGCACCTTGAAAGGATGCATGCGCAAAGAGCAGATCTCGTCGTTACGCCCAGCCGCTATTGCGCAGAGCGTCTCGATGAGCTTTACCGCGTTCGCAACGCGACAGTTATCCCCGAGTTAATCGATCTTGACAAGTGGAGGACATTGTTGGCGGAGAACCCGGCGGCCACTTCGAAGAGACAACGTTTCGTTGTACTGTGCGTGTGCCGGTTTTATTCCCGGAAGCGTGTTGACGTGCTGCTGCGCGCCGCGGCTCTCCTCAGAGCACGAGTCCCCGAGTTGGAAGTGCGCATCGTCGGGAGAGGGCCGGAGGCCGCCCGATTGCTGCTTTTGTGGAGAGCCTTGCGCCTTCAGGGGAGGGTGCTATGGCTCGGCGACCTCACTCCTAATGAACTTGCGACCGAGTACAATGGCGCCGATGTCTTCTGTTTACCGAGCGTTCAGGAAGGGTTCGGTATCGTCTTCCTGGAAGCGATGGCGGCCGGCAAACCGATTGTGGCGGCTCGCGCCGCAGCTGTGCCGGAAGTCGTCCATAACGGAGTTCTGGTGGAACCCGAAAACGAAGATGCCCTTGCAGACGCACTCGACAGCCTCTATAGGGATTCTCAATTACGTATGTCGCTCTCCGCCAGTGGCCGGCGCCATGTGGAAAACTTCGAGATGCGGCGCATTGCCCGGCGATTTATGGAAGCCGTAGGTGCTGGAACGAAAGAAGTGGAGGAGATCGTCCAATGAGAAGTTCGAAATACCTGCTGCTTGGTGGCGGGATGGTCGCCGGCTATGCGGCGAAACAACTTGTCGAGAGCGGCCTAAAGGCAGGCGAGCTAACAATCGTGTCGGCCGATGGCGCGAACCCATACGAGCGGCCGCCTCTTTCCAAGGGCTTCCTCGCCGGGAAAGACTCGGAAGCCAGTATCTTTATTAACACGGACGACTTCTACCAAAGCCACGGCATTACGATTCACCTCGGCGCCGTAGTAGATGGGATTGATCTCGACCAAAAGACAGTACACCTGCGTTCCGGCGAGGAAATCGGATTCGAGAAGCTAGTCGTGGCAACCGGCGCCCGAGTAAGGACGCTGGACATCCCTGGGGCCGATTTGGCGGGCGTCTACTACTTGCGCACTCTCGAAGACTCGAAACGCATTCGCGAGCAGGCCGGAAGCGCGAAGCGGGCAGTCGTAATCGGCGGTGGATTCATCGCCATGGAAGTGACCTCGGTTCTCGCGCAAAAAGGGATCCAGACAACGATGGTGATGCCCGAGGACCGCATCTGGAAGCGCTTCTTCACTTCGGCCATGTCCAAGTTCTTCGAGAACTATTACACGGAGCGAGGCGTGCGGTTCGCCAAGAACACCAAGGTTATGGAACTGAAGGGCGTAACTGGCGCTAAGTCGGTCGCACTGGAAAGTGGCGCGGTCCTGAATTGCGATATGGTCGTAGCGGGCGTTGGCGTAAGTCCTGTTACGGAGCCCCTCATCAATAGCGGAATTGAACTGACGAACGGAGTGGTGGTGAATGAATACCTCGAAACCAATCAGCCGGATGTCTACGCGGCCGGCGATGTTGCCAATTATTACGACGTCCTGTTTGACAAGCATCGCCGCATAGAACATTGGGACAACGCGGTTTCGCAGGGTCAGCATTGCGCCCGGATCGTCTTAGGCGAACGAAAGCCGTTCATACACGTCCCCTATTTCTTCTCCGACGTTTTCGATCTCTCTTATGAGTTCTGGGGCGACCCTTCCGGCGCGGAAGAAATCATCGAGCGTGGAGACCTTTCGAGCAACAGCTTCAGCGTCTGGTGGTTGCGGCAGGGCAGACTGGCGGCAGCCTACGTGATGAATCGTCCGGAAGAGGAGCGCGAAGCTGCCCCGCGATTGATCCAGTCAAAAACGGCAGCGTCCGCCGCAACGCTACCGGGAGCGCACTAACCCACAGAACATGGCGATCGGCTTGCGAACTTGAGCGATTCAGCGGGTTGCATATCGAAGATACAGATGGTTCGTGCTGCATTTGACACTGATGAGTTTGAGCCAAGGCGCGGTCTGCGGAAGGAACTCCGCGCCGGAGATCACGCCGGGGCGCGGCCGTGTTTCGGAACGGCCGGCCAGTTGCGGAGCCACGGTGAGAAAGAGTTCGTCCATGCAGCCGTTGGCAACAAAGTCTCCGAAAAGGCCCGGGCCCCCTTCATGGAGCAAGAGCCTCACCCCGAATTCACTGTGCAGGAGGTTCAGGATTGAGGCAGGAGGGATTTTCCTATCTGGAGCCTCGATTACCCTCACTTCAGCCGAAGGGAGCGCTGCCACTCCATTTCTTGCGAGAAGCCCGGCGCCATTTGGCGACGTGACAAAGAGCGTTCGCACATCACGAGTGCGGAACGCCGCTCTTTGGAGATCAACGCTTCCGCTGCCGCTCACGATTACATTCAGTGCAGGCTCCCGTTTTCCCAGCACTCCCTCGCGATATCGCGCATAGCGCTCTTGAGCCTCTGGATACACATGTTCCGGCAGCCATAGATATCCCGAAGGAACCTCTCTTAATGTGCCCGCACCCACGATTACTGCATCCGACGATGCCCGGAGGAGTCCCATGATGAAACGATCCTCCTCGTTAAGGCCGCTGATCTCGCCGCCGCCCGACTTCCCCGGTATCTCGAAACTCACCACTCCGTCGAGTGTGCTAACGAAATTGCCGATTACATAGGGCCGATCATCGTGCGCAGGGAATCGCAGGTCTCCGCCGTAAGGAACCCTCAATTCTTCCGGTAAAACGGGCCGATCTTGCGCGGGGTGCCTATCAAGCAATGTAGAGATGTGTTCCATGGTCTTCGATAAGCCGGCCAGTCATTACAAGACTCTCCAGCATTACATGGAAGTAGATGAGGCCTCCATAGGGCTTCCATTTACGGATCACGCGCGCCACGCTGTCATAGAAATAGGTCGAGCCGGCCCATTTCACGGAGTAGGGTGTATTCAGCAGTCCACCGGCCCACGCTCCGCAGATCCATCGGCCGGGACACTGCCTCGCTGTTGTCCAGAGCCGCAAGCCGATTTGCCGAACTCTCATGACACAAGTCGATCAATGCACGGGGTTTGACAGCGCTGAACCTTAGCGATCGTACGGTTTCGGGAACCGCCGCAAGGTTTTCCGATCTTGGAAATGCGGATCGCGGGCCATTCCCCCTTTCAAGCGTCCGCCCGCACGCGGCCCACAGCCGGTTGAGTAACATGATCCAGACCGTCAAACTAAGCTGTTGGCAAGCAATGCCATTCACGGCGGCTTCCCAAATAGTGGGAAATCGAGGCGGTTTCAAACCGAGGAACCGGGTAACACTCGATGCGCTCCTTCCTGTCTTGGCAACCGACAAACGCGCCCAGGAAGATGCCAGGCTCCTACTTTTTGACACCGCTTTGACAATTCTTCCTTTAGAGTGAACTTGGGACGCGTTTTGCCGAGACTTCTGCTGGAGAGAGAGCGCGTGCTGGTCGTGACAATACCGAGTGTAGACGAGCGGTTGGCTCGAATCGAAAAGGTCACCAAGGGAGAGTGTGATGACGTCCGTACGTAGAGAGGAATATCATGTCCACAGTATTTGTTGAAAGAGTCCGACAACTAAATGGGGAGGAGAAGCTCCCCGCATTCGCTGAGGTGGAGAAAACCATCGAGAAGATCCGACAAAAAGC
>Ga0105238_10008829_pt1 | contig 10082 bp, 8 predicted proteins | sample KBSC34metaG_FD_81526 | JGI IMG/M metagenome (GOLD analysis project Ga0105238, IMG submission 81526) | Corn rhizosphere microbial communities from Kellogg Biological Station, Michigan, USA - KBS C3-4 metaG | ecosystem: Host-associated > Plants > Roots > Rhizosphere > Soil | place: Michigan, USA...
GCACGGATCACCGACAGGTTATTGCGCTTCTTATCCGGCTGCGCGTACTCATACAAATAAACGGGCAGGTTCAACTCAGTACCGACACGCTCTGCTAGTCGGCGGGCATATTCCGCCGTCTCCTCCATGCTGATATTGCTGATGGGGATAAGCGGACAAACGTCGGTAGCGCCCATGCGGGGATGCTCGCCGGTGTGTTTGCTCATATCGATCACCTCACCCGCCTTTTTTATAGCCTGGTAAGCCGCTTCTATCACCCGCTCGGGTTCGCCTACAAAGGTTACCACGGTGCGATTGGTAGCCTTACCGGGATCAACATTCAGCAGTCGCACACCCTCCACGACCTCCACCGCATCGGTGATCTGTTTGATGATATTCGGGTCGCGGCCCTCGCTAAAGTTTGGAACACACTCTATTAATTGCATGGTTTTAGAAGATTTGAGATGTGAGATTTGAGAAATGAGATAAATCTTTCACAAATTCGAAATTGAACATCCGAAATTCGAAATAATACCTCATATAGCTTCTCCTTTTTTATAAACTTTAATTGGTTTCAACTTCCCCTGGTGATACAGTATCTCTCTATAATCAGTACAGGGGTAGGCTTGCATGTCGGCCAGTTTGCCTTTTTCTAATATGCCGCGGTCGTACAAATTTAGTGCTTTGGCGGCGCGGAAGGTGAGTCCTGCAAAAGTTTCGGCGGTAGTTAGCTTTTCGTAGGCGCTGAGTACCGATGCCTGTAACAGCAGATCGCCCATTGGGGCCGAGCCGGGGTTCCAGTCGCTGGCGATGGCCAGGCACGCCCCTGCGTTTAATAATTTACGCGCAGGGGCAAAACCCATACCCAAACCTAAGGAAGCACCCGGCAATGCAACTGCAACCGTTTCGGAAGCAGCTAATCGTTTAATTTCTTCTTCTCCGCTGGCTTCGAGGTGATCAGCCGATACAGCGCCGACATTCACCGCCACCTCGCTGCCACCCGTGCTGAACTGGTCGGCATGGACGGTGATATCAAAGCCCATTTTCTTAGCCACCTCTAAATAGCAGGCAGCGTCAGCAGGACTGAATGCGCCGTCTTCAATAAATATATCTACCCGGTTAGCCAGGTTGTCTTGTTTTATTTTAGGGAGGAGTTTGTTCAATATCAACTCCAGATATTCTTCTACCGGACCGTTAAAGTCTTTCGGTAGGATGTGGGTTGCAAGGCAGGTGGCTATTAAATCGACTTTGCTTTTTGCAGCAGCTTCCTTTATCGCTTGCAGTTGCTTTATTTCTTCTTCAACCTTTAACCCATAACCGCTTTTTACTTCGATAGTGGTTACACCGTTTTTTGTATGCTGATCTACTCTTTTTAATAATAGATCAATCAGTTCTTCCTTACTTGCTTTCCGTGTCTGAGTTACCGAATCCCAGATACCGCCTCCTGATTTAGCAATTTCGAGATAGCTTTTGCCGGCGATGCGAAGGGCATAATCTTTTGCACGGCTACCTGCAAAACATAAGTGTGTGTGGCAATCTACAAAGCTGGGAATGAGCACGTAATCGCCAGTGATTTCTTCTATTTCAGCATCGGGGTTTGATTTTCTTATGGTTTCAAAATCTCCGACTCCTGTTATCAATCCGTTATCGGTCGATACGCCTCCTTGCGGGATGATCTGCAATGCGTCATCCGCGATGGAGCCTTTCATAGGGAGTCCCGATAAAGGAAGGAGTTGCGTGAAGGGACCGATGAGTTTTTTCATTTGTCTATTTTATTGTTCGCGTTGTTTCATGTTGCTGTTACTAAGCGAACGAACGAACATCAATTATGTCATCCCGAACTTGTTTCGGGACCCCACAGGGCAGGCCGACGCTTGCTTGGTCTGCGATTTGCATGTAGCAGACTTGTCTATCGCAGACCTTTATGATGGGGTGCTGAAACAAGTTCAGCATGACGTTTTTTTATTTGTGACGGTCAACAATTGCTTCCGCCCACCGCCATGCGCCTCGCGCCATCCCCTATATCTTCAACCCAAACTTCTCCGCTGTCTCCTCCGCCTGCTCATACCCCGCATCCGTGTGACGGAATATTCCCATGGCAGGATCATTATACAATACTCTTTTCAAACACCTTGCCGCCCGCTCTGTACCATCGGCTACTATTACCATTCCCGCATGTTGTGAATATCCCATACCTACCCCACCGCCATGATGGAACGATACCCATGTTGCACCTCCGGAGGTGTTGGCCATCAGGTTGAGCAGCGGCCAGTCGGATACGGCGTCTGAGCCGTCCTTCATGGCTTCGGTTTCGCGATTGGGTGATGCTACGGAGCCGCAGTCCAGATGGTCGCGACCGATTACTATCGGGCCTTTTACTTTGCCGCTTGCTACCAGTTCATTAAATATCAATCCTGCTTTCTCGCGCTCTCCCATACCTAACCAGCAAATTCGGGCCGGTAGTCCCTGGAAAGCGATTCTCTCTTGCGCTTTATAAAGCCAGTTGATCAGGTGTTTATTTTCGGGGAAGGCTTCTATCAAAGCCCTGTCTGTTGTGTAAATATCCTCAGGATCACCGGATAACGCTACCCAGCGGAACGGCCCTTTTCCCTCGCAAAACAGTGGACGGATATAAGCCGGTGTGAAGCCGGGGAAATCAAATGCAGCCAATTCACCACCCTGACGGGCAAACTCGCGCAGGTTGTTTCCGTAGTCAAATGTGATTGCACCCATTGCCTGCAGATCGAGCATAAAGCCTACATGACGCGCCATACTTTTGAGTGAAAGGCGCTTGTATTCTTCAGGATCGCTTTTGCGAAGTACTGCCGCCAATGTGAGTGATAAACCGTTAGGCACGTAACCATTCAGCGGGTCGTGGGCCGATGTTTGATCGGTGAGCATGTGGGGTACGATGTTATCTTTTATCAGGCGTTCCAGCAGATCGCCGGCATCGCTTACCAGTCCTACAGACAATTCTTCACCCAGCTCCATGGCATCTTTTACCCATTCAATGGCTTCCTCGTAGGAGTGTGTCATCCGGTCGATGTATTTGGTATCGACTCGTTTTTGTATACGCGATTCATCCACATCAGCACCAAGAAATACCGCTCCGGCCATGGTTGCAGCAAGCGGTTGAGCTCCACCCATTCCGCCTAAACCTGCGCTAACGATCAGTTTCCCTTTCAGATTGTTATTAAAATGCTGGTGACCACATTCTACAAAAGTCTCGTAAGTACCCTGCAAAATACCCTGCGTACCGATGTATATCCAGCTTCCGGCGGTCATCTGGCCATACATCATCAGGCCTTTGGAACGTAGTTCGTTAAAATGCTCCCATGTGGCCCATGCAGGCACCAGGTTACTATTGGCAATAAGCACACGCGGTGCTTCCGGGTGACTGCGGATAATACCCACCGGCTTACCAGACTGGACCAGCAAAGAATGATCCTCATCCAATTCGAGTAACAGCTCAATGATCTTCCTTAGCGATTCCTGGTTACGTGCAGCCTGACCGATGCCGCCATACACTACCAACTCATCCGGGTTTTCTGCTACCTGACCATCGAGGTTGTTCAACAGCATACGCAGAGGGGCCTCCGTTTGCCAGCTTTTGGCGTGCAACTGCATACCTCTCGGCGCTTTGTAAACCGGGTGGTTGGCGTATGTTTTAATAAATTCTGAACTCGTCATCATTATCCAGTTTTATATCGTTTTTCTCCGCTATCGAATTCACTATCTTCAATAATGAACCCTCACAGATGATTTTATGTAATTGTTTAATGTCGTCGGCAAAAATGCGGTCGTCATTTATGAATGGCACATGCTCGCGAACGTAGTTGTGGCAGGCTTCCAGTACCGGGGTCGATTTTAACGGTCGACGGAAATCCATTGCCTGCACAGCATACAACAACTCGATAGATTGTATGTATTCGATGTTATCCAATACCTGGTGCAGCTTACGCCCGCTTATCGAACCCATCGAAACGTGGTCTTCCTGACCCAAAGAAGTCGGCACGCTATCTGCACTAGCCGGGAAGCATAAGATTTTATTCTCAGTTACTAATGCTGCTGTTGTATATTGAGGGATCATCAATCCTGAGTTCAATCCGGCATCAGGCACCAATAGCTTAGGCAGACCATATCGACCCTCACTCATCAGGTAGCAACGGCGGTCGGCTATATTACCTATTTCGGCAGCAGCGAAGGCAGCGTAATCCAAAGGCAATGCCAAGGGCTGACCGTGGAAGTTTCCGCCGCTGAAGGTATCGTCAGCGTTAAAAATGATCGGGTTGTCGGTTACGGAGTTTAGCTCAATCTCTGTCAATTCTTTCAAATGTAACCAAGCATTTCGCGAAGCACCATGTACCTGTGGGATACAACGTAATGAATATGGATCCTGTACACGGTCACAATCTACATGGGAGTTTAATATCTCGGAATGTTCCAGTAAAGTAAATAAGCGATGCGCTACAAACCGGGTTCCTTTAAAAGGGCGGATGTTATGCAGGCGTGGATCAAAGGGTCTTGATGAACCCATCAATCCTTCTAATGACATAGCTCCGATAATATCGGCAGTCTGCAATACCTGGTGCAGGCGCTGAACAGCTTTTACGGCAAATGATAAAATGAATTGAGTACCATTAATTAATGCCAATCCTTCTTTAGGGCCGAGCTTTATAGGCTCAAGGCCGTGCCTCTTCAACATCTCTCCTGCCGGTAATATCTTGCATTTCTCCTCTACTTCGCCCATACCGATCAACGGCAAAAACAGATGGGCCAATGGTGCTAAATCGCCCGATGCTCCTACTGAACCTTTTTCAGGAACAACCGGGATGATGTCATTGTCGATATGCCAGATAATGCGCTCAATGGTTTCCTTGGAGATACCCGAGTAACCCTGAGCCAATGCATGAACTTTGGTTATCAGCATCAGCTTGGCAATCTCCGTTGGGATAGGTTTTCCAACACCTACGCTATGGCTTTTAAGCAGGTTATATTGTAACGTACAGGTATCTTCTTCAGGAATATGAGTGTTACACAACGGGCCAAAACCGGTATTGATACCATAAACCGGAATTTCTCTTTCAACGATCTTCGCTACCTCCAACCATGAAGCACGGATATTGGCATGTGCCGCTGGGCCTATGATCCCCCTTACCTTACCCGTAGCGATATCGATACAGGTGCCAATGGTTAGATGCCCGGTGCCATAATTAAAGGACTTTCCCATGATCGGCTGGTTTTAAGGTGGACAATTTTTCGCTTATTTTCTCCGACAGACTTACTGAACGGAATTTATTTTCAAGTGCCGTAATAGCGGGTAACAGATGCTGACATTCGGGCTCATTACAGGTCAGCTCTTCCATGGCTTGGCTCATGGCTTCCCAAATAGGCAGTATCCGATCCAGCAAAGCATGACCGGCTTTGGTGAGTTGCACCAATTGCCTGCGGCCGTCGTCGGCACTCGTAGTAGTCTTTATGAGTTTTCTATTTTTCAGATTGGCAACCAACTGACTTGCCGCTGGATGAGAAACGCCAATAGTATCACTCAGCTCCTTAATAGATAAGGTGCCGTTGTTCAGCAAAAGGTAAAATACGGGGAACCAGCTGGCATCAAACTCAATGCCTGCCGCCTGGTAAGTTTTGTTTATCTCAGATAAAAACGATTCGCTCAAACGCCTTAAGCGACTGCCCAAAACAAGGTAGCCGAGGCTCTCATAGAAATTCATTGTGCAATTTATATAAGTACTTATATAATTGCAAATTTTGGGGTGGAAATTTTGAGTTGATTAAGTTAAGTGGTTGATTAGGTTAAGTAGTTGGAATGGTTAAGTTAAACCTAATCCAACCCAATCAGATTATTCTAACACAATCAACTCAAAAAATATTTGCTTTTCACATTTAAATACCTAATTTAGAGAACCTTATTATATCTTATATAACGCTAATACTGTATTTCCCCTGGTTGATGTGGTGCTATTGATTCAATAGCATGTGATGAAATTTTTATTGTTACTGGTGTTTTCTGGACTTTAAATTTTTCTGTTATGCAAACCCAAATATCTGTTAAAACAGCTGTAGTGGCTGTAATTATTGCGCTCGCTTTTTTTGTCTCGCTGGAGCTTTACCTGAGACATGCAGGCGGATTTGTAGGCTACGATGACGGCCCTGAACTATGGGCGCATAGCCGCGACATGGTTTATGAACCATCCGATAAAGCTGTTGTATTTACCGGCTCATCGCGCATTAAGTATGATTTGGATATCCCAACCTGGGAGCAATTGACCGGTACTCATGCGGTGCAACTAGCAATGGTGGCTTCATCACCCCGTCTCTTTTTGACTGATCTGGCCAATGATCCTAAATTTAAGGGTAAGCTGATTGTTGATGTGACCGAAGTACTATTCTTTAGTCATCGCGGCACCACCTATCCCAGCCAATTTGTATCATACTATCATAAACGTACACCTGCTCAAAAAGCAAGCTTTGTGTTGGACAAACCGTTTGAAGCACACCTGGTATTTCTTAATGAAGGTCATTATGCAGTAAATGCGTTACTAGGCCGTCTGCATGTGCAAGACCGACCCGGAGTTTATCCATTCCTGGATTTCCCATCTGGCTTTGACCGGACAGCGTATAACCGGCAATGCATCATGACGCCAGAATTTGTAGCCGATACTAACCAGCACAACCAGGTAAAAGCGATCTGGGGGCTGTTAAAGAATGACCCCACCCCACCTATGAATGGTAAAGACCTTGACTCTACTATGCTGTCGGTAAAAAATGACGTAAACAAGATCAGGGCCAGAGGCGGAGATGTCATATTTACCCGAACACCATCGACTGGATTCTTTTGGGGCGCTGAGCAACATCTGTTCCCCAGAAAATTGTATTGGGATAGGTTGTTAGCCGAAACTGGCTGCAAGGGTATCTTTTTTACGGATTACCCCGACATGGCTAAACTCGATTGTCCTGAGCTTTCGCATTTAAGCCCGGCCGGTGCCATCATCTACACCCAAAGCCTCGTCAACGTACTCAAAAAAGAAAAAGGCTGGAGTTTTAACCAACCTGCTAAAACAGTTTATAACCTGACTAATAAAAACTTATCGCGCCATGGTTTTTAACTCTTACACCTTCATCGCCTTTTTTGTTATTTTGCTACTATTGCATAATCTTCCCATTTCATGGAAGGCAAAAAAGATAAACCTGCTAATAGCCAGCTACCTGTTCTATGCAGCCTGGAACCCACCGTTTATACTGCTGCTGTGGCTATCTACGGTGGTCGATTTTTTTGTAGGCCGGGCATTGTATACCCAACCAAATATCCGTAAGCGGCGGCTGCTATTAGTAGTCAGCCTGATCGGCAACCTGGGTATGCTGTGCTTCTTTAAATATGGTGGCTTTATCCTGGAAAACTTTGTACATCTTACCAATGTACTTGGCATCGATTATCATCCGGCTAAGCCAAATATCATATTACCGGCAGGTATCTCATTCTATACCTTCTCTACATTGTGCTATACGATAGATATGTATAGGAAGGAGAGCAAACCCGTAAAATCCATGCTTGATTTTGCCTTGTTTGTTACTTTCTTCCCGCACCTGGTGGCCGGACCAATTGTTCGTCCGCCCCAACTGGCGACACAGTTTGAAACGCCACGCAAAGCAAGCAGGCAGCAATTATTAGATGGCCTGATGCTTATAACCCTTGGCTTATTTATGAAGGTAGTATGTGCGGATACGCTGCTTTCGGCCACAGCCGATACGGTATACAGTGCCGGGATACCGATGGGGCCACTTGATGCATGGGCAGGGGTACTAGCTTTTTCAGGACAGATCTTCTTTGATTTCGCAGGTTATTCCACCTCAGCAATTGGAGTTGCTTTGTGTTTAGGTTTCATTCTGCCGCAAAACTTTGCATGTCCATATGGCGCGGTCGGCTTTACCGATTTCTGGCGCAGATGGCATATTACCCTTTCGGCATGGCTACGCGATTACCTTTATATCCCGCTGGGCGGTAACCGTAAAGGAAAATTCCGGACCTACATCAACCTGATGATAACTATGCTTATTGGTGGTTTATGGCATGGCGCTAACTGGACATTCGTAGCATGGGGTGGTTTACACGGCGTATATTTATGGATAGAGAAAGCCATCCGTGATAGTCGCTCTAAGATATCCAAAGCACCACCTGAAGGCACGCCGGCCCCAGTGGTTGTTACTGCGTCCTTCGGGCCACCGTTAATCGGCAAAAAATCAGCCAGCTTTGTTTATGCACTACTCACTTTTATACTGATCTGTATAACATGGGTGTTCTTCCGTTCCACAACTTTTGGTGGCGCAGGGTTATTGCTGGCTTCTATGTCGGGTCGCCTGGCTCCTGTTGGGCCGCCTTTATTGGCAACTGTCGATATTATCAAAGTATTCGTAGTGATCGGTATTATGCTGATTGTACACTGGTCAATGCGTAATACAACTTTTCTGAAAACGATGGGAAAAATACCCTGGTGGGCGGTGAGCATTGTATGGGCATGCATGCTAATTCTGATCATTTTAAGCCAGGGGACCAGCAAAGCATTTATTTATTTTCAATTCTGACACGATTGTAGGATTTAAAGGATTAGATTGATTTTACATTATTATAAAATCGCTCTAATCCTTTAATCGTGTTCTCACATACGTTAAATCATATGATACAGTAACCGTTTTGCCATCGTCGTTATTTACATCCTGGTATTGGCGAACGGTATTTTTGTCTATGTTGTAGAATTTAAAATTGCCCGTTATTGGTTTATTCTTCTGCGTGCTTTCGTAAGTGAACTGCATCGCATTATCCTTGTAAACGCCATTCAGATATCGTTGTGCTACGCCTCCGGAGCCTATCCAGTCCTGTTCCCATTTACCCATAGCAGTATTGTAATAATTGACACTTTTACCCGAACCGCCATTTACATCGGTCCAGTTTTCCAATATCCCGCAGCCACCTGCAATACTTTGTATAATGCTATGCCCGACGACATTTTTTGTGCCGGTTTGATAAACGTCCCATTCTCCGATCCAAAAATCAAAATCATGTGAATGTGGTTCTGCAGAGCAGGGCTGTTGTTTTTGTTGTGCGAAAGTTTGCACACTTACAATCATTAATAGAATTGTGATAAGTGATTTCATTTCGGTCTATTTAAGCCAGTTCGTATTGAATTTTACCCAGTAAATATCATCCCAGCCATTACCGGTGTTAGTGAGCATATCTTTCAATTGCCGGTAACTTTTTGTTGATCCATCTTTAAATGAGCTGTTCAGTCTGTTACTCGTGAATATCAGGTATTGCTTATCCCAGGTTACGAATGGGCAATAATCAAGTGAAGTCGAATTAAGGGGTGGCGGCAAATGCTTTACAGGCATCCAGTTCCCTCCGTTATCTTTATGACCGATATACAAATCGCCGCCACCCATATCGTCGGGCCTGCCATAGGATGAAAAAATAATAAACCGTTCATCCGGATCGACAAAAGCATTAAACTCGTCATATTTGGTGTTGATGTCTTCGGGTAAACTCTCAGGCTTACCGTATTCCGAACCGTTCCATTTACAAACTACAATATCCTCGCTGCCTTTACCATAATCGGCCTCAACTGTAAAATACAGGCTGCCACTTTTAGTGGCAGACGGATAAAATTCATTTTTGGCTGAATTAACCATGGTACCTAAATTCTCAGGCTCGCCCCATTGGCTATTAGCTAGTTTTTTAACCTTCCAAAGGTCAAAGTCTTTTGCCTTATCGCCATTTAATGGCCTATCTGATGAGAAAAAGATCGTTTGTCCATCCGGAGAAAACGCAGCCTCCAAATCCCGGTAGCGGCCAGAGAATGATGCGACTTCGGGCTGGCTCCACTCCCCGTTTTTCAAAGTCAAGTGTAAAATGGTACTGCTGGCAAAACGGGCTTGTTGCAGCGTTAAGAATATTTCGTCGCCTTTGGGTGATATGGCAAAATCGCGGTTGCTTAAGCCATCGGATAAAATGCCTCGCGCGAATAGTTGAGGGGTATCAGAAGGGAGCTGTCCACCCGGATATTTTACCTGTGCGACAGCTCCGCTAAAGAATA
>Ga0105238_10008831_pt1 | contig 10081 bp, 7 predicted proteins | sample KBSC34metaG_FD_81526 | JGI IMG/M metagenome (GOLD analysis project Ga0105238, IMG submission 81526) | Corn rhizosphere microbial communities from Kellogg Biological Station, Michigan, USA - KBS C3-4 metaG | ecosystem: Host-associated > Plants > Roots > Rhizosphere > Soil | place: Michigan, USA...
AGCAGCCAGACCACCTTCCTCACCCGCTGGGATGCCTGGACCACCAGCTTCAATATCGCCGTCGCCCGGCCTTTGACCGGCGGCGGGTTCAATGCCAGCCAGGATGCAGACGTCTACCAGCATTACAGCTACGGCAAATCCATTTACGCGACGACATTAACGACGCCAGGCGCTCCGGCCGGCTTCACCGGCGGTCATGCGGCGCACAGCATTTATTTCGAAGTGCTGGGCGATCACGGCTTCCTGGGCCTTGGCCTGTATTTCCTTTTGCTGGCATCCACGGCGCTGCTGCTTTTCAAGGTCCGCCGACAGGCAAAAAAAATCCCATCTGCAAAGTGGATCGTGGAACTAACTTCCATGATCCAAGTTTCGTTCTTGGCCTTCTTTGTGTCCGGTATTGCACTGAGCATGGCCTATTACGATCTGGTCTATCTCTTCATCGGTATTGTACTTGCGTTGGATGGCTTGATCCGCGATATCAAGAAAAACGGACAACAAGCCACGACCGATTTCGGGGGCACGCCGGCTGTGGCCAAAACAGGAAAGTGGAGAGCTCCGGCGCTGCAGGCGACCTAGGTCTGGGGGTATGACGCGGCCCGGCCGCGGTCCTTGGCAATCCTGGGACAGGCATGCGGCACCGGCAGTATCCGGTCGGCATGATCTTCATTTTCAGTTCGCCCCGCAGCGGTTCAACCTGGATTGCAAAGGCTTTCGACAGCCATCCCGATACGCTTTATCTGCACGAACCTGACATTGTGGACCGCGGCGCCGACCTTTTGCCCCACTGGTTTGTAGGCGACGATGTCTCCGGCTGCGGGGACAGGGCGCAGCAATATCTGTCGCGGTTGTTGCGAAACCGAAATCTGCGGACCGTCGGGACCAAGCCCTTCTTCCACAAGAATTACAGAAGCGATGCGGCCGGGAAAATGCGAGCCGGTCTCATCTATGCAGGCAAAGGTCTGGAAAGAGCCGGCCTCACCGCGCTGTCTGGACAAATCGACATACCCGACATGGCCAGAGAAGGTTTTTCGCCACGCCTGGTGATGAAATCGGTCAGTGCGCTGGGCAGGATCGAGGCGCTCGCGACGTCTGCTGTGCCAATTTCGGCCATACTCCTGCTGCGCAATCCTTGCGCCTATGTTCATTCCTATCTGCGGGGCAACCGCATGGGGATGATGCGGGCGCCCGGTCCCATGGGCCGGTTGCTGCAGACCCGCTCCGCCCGGCGGCTCAATGCCAATGCAGCATTGGACAGGACCAACGATCCCGTCGAGCGGCTCGCCTGGGGATGGCTGCTGGCCAATTGTGAAGCCAATGACGCGATAGAGCAGACCGGCGGCATCGTGATAAAATACGAAGATGTGGCAAGCAGCCCGGAAGCGGAGTTGCGCAAGCTCTTTTCTCATCTGGGTCTGGACTGGCCGGATAGTACAGCGCAGTTCCTGAAGGCCTCATCGGGCAGCGAAGGGTCCTATTACTCGCTGACCCGCGATTCCATGGTCGCCATCAGCCGGTGGAAACAGGAAATGCCGTCGGCCCAGGTCGAGAAGGTCAAAGACATCGTCAGCCGCGCCCCCATCGGGCAGCAATACTTCGCCTAGGCCGGGATCGTATGGCGGGTTCGTGCGTTTGCGCCCAGCCACACGGTTACCAATTGGCAACACCTGGGGTTCGGGAAATGAGCGGTGGGACGCCTTGAAGATCTTTTTCTTTCAGATAGTTGCAAAGGTTCCCGATTTACCACTGGGCGGAAATACTTGTTTAACGGGTCTGGTATAGACCTAGCTTAACGGGCAAAATCGCTGCAGTTGAAATGTTGCAGTGCGTCGCAACGCCAACGCGATATTGGGCTAAGTCATTATGCAACCTTGGAAAATCCGTCTTCGGACGTACCTGACTGGCACCTGGCACTATCGCTGGATCGGCATGGGCGTCGCCTGGGCCGTCTGCGTGATCGGATGGCTGGGCGTCATGCTGGTTCCCAATCAATTCCAGGCCGTGTCCATGATCTATGTCGATACCGACACGATGATGGCGCCGCTGCTGAAAGACCTCACGGTCACCACCGATCCGCAGCAGCAGGTCTCGGTGATGCTCAATACCTTGCTGGCGCGCCCCAACCTCGAGCAGGTGGTGCATCTCACCAACCCCAAGGCCAACAGCATGTCGAGCGCGGACATGGCCAAGCAGGTCGAGAACCTGCAGGACAACATCACGATCAAGCCGCTCAGCACCAAAAATCTGTTCCAGCTCTCCTTCACCGACAAGGATCCCGACAAGGGTCTGAATGTCGCCCAGACACTGCTGTCGATCTTCGTGGACTCCAATATCGGCAACAAGCGTCACGACCTGGAAGGCGCCCAATCTTTCCTGGACACCAAGGTCAACGAGTATGAAACCCTGGTGCGCCAGGCCGAGCAGCGCCGTACTGCGTTCCGCCAGGCCAATCTGGAAGTGCTGTCCAATACCATCACGCCGGACCAGGCGCGCAAGCAGGTCGAGGATGCACGCCAGCAAGTGGCCGGTGCGCAGGCCCAGCTTTCCAGTCTGCGTGGCCAGCTCTCCACCATTCCCAAGATCATCTATATTGACGGTCCCGGCCCGCTGGTTTTGGGCACCGGCAATACGCCCACCGGCGGCAGCCTCTTCCAGCAGCTGGCGACGGCCAAGCAGTCGCTGGTCGACCTCAAATCCCGCTTCACCGACGATCATCCCGACGTGAAGGCCATCAAGCGCCAGATCGCGACATTGCAGAGCGAATTGTCGGCGGCGCCTGCCACCGGCGCGCAGGGCTCGGGCTCTCAGTCGATCCCCAACCCCGTCTATGTCCAGACCCAGAGCAAGCTTTCCGACGCCCAGACCAATATGGCGCTGCAGTCCCAGAGGCTCGGCGAAGCCCAGGCCAATATGGACCGCGCGCTGAAGATGAGCTCCAAAGCCATCGAGATCAGCGCCCAGTTCGCCAATCTGGACCGCGACTATGACCTGGTTCACAAGACCTATCAGGAGCTTCTGGCTCGCCGCGAATCCGCCAAGCTGTCGCAATCGGTCAATGACGAGCAGTCTTCGATCAATGTGCGCATCGTCGAGCCTCCCAAGAAGGCGGCCTTCCCTGTCGCGCCCAATCGTCCGCTGCTGAATTCCGCGGTCATTCTGATCGGCATGCTGGCCGGTATCGCGACCGCGATCGCTCTCAGCATCAATGCCGGACGCTTCTTCGCCAAGGAACAGCTGGCGGCAGAGTTCGACTATCCCATCATCGGTGTCGTCGGGCGGCTGGCCCGCGCCGACGACGCTCTCAACACCAGGCGTGCCTATACCGCGCTTGCTGCCTGTACCGGCCTGTTGCTCTGCGGTTATGTCGTGGTGCTGGTCGCTCTCGATGCTTCGTTCCGCCTGACCTTGCGGGGTATACTATGACGGATAAACCCACCCCTCCGCTCAATCTGATCGAGCGGATGGCCCAGCGCCTGGAAAAGGAAGCTGCCGGTCAGCCTTCGGCACCCAGCTTTGCCAGCCGCGCGGTGGAGCGCGAAACGCTCGACAATTCTGCGACGCTCAGAAATGGCTCGGCCCCGACGGTGACGGCGCGTGAGCCGGCCCCGGCGCCCATTCCGCAGCCCGTTCAGCCCATGCCGCGTGGCGTCTCCGCCATCGGTCCGGCCGCCGCCTTGCACACGCCGGCGCCTGCGGTATCGCGCGCGCCCGAACAGCCCACCGCCCCGCCGCCCGCCAAGACGGTCCGCCTGGACTTCCGCGCGCTGCGCCAGAACGGCTTGATCACGCCGGACAATATGACCTCGGCGATCTCCAACGAGTTCCGCGGCATCAAGCGCCGTCTGCTGCAGAAGGTGCGCGATCCCCAGACCCGCGCCGCCGTCAGCAATCTCATCATGGTCACCAGCTCGCTCCCGGGCGAAGGCAAGACCTTTTCCTCCATCAACCTGGCCTTGAGCTTGGCGGCCGAGCGCGGCCTGCAGGTTTTGCTGATCGATGCGGACGTCATCCGCCCCTCGGTCGGCAACATGTTCGTGGCTCCGCCCAGTGAAGGTCTGACCGACCTTTTGACCGGCAAGGTTTCGCGCGTCTCCGATGTCCTGCACCGTTGCACCGACATCCCCAACCTGGCGGTGATTTTCGCCGGCAATCCCAGCGTCAACACGCCCGAACTGATTTCGAGCGGCAAGATGGCGAACCTGTGCAAGGAATTGTCGGCGCGCTATCCCGACCGGGTGATCGTGCTCGACACCCCGCCGGTCCTGGCCTCTGCCGAACCGGCGATCCTGGCCAGCTATGTCCACCATCTGGTCATGGTGGTTGCGGCCGACCAGACCGACCGTCACCAGCTGCGCAAGTCGCTGGAGTCCGTCGCTTCCTGCCAGAGCGTGAGCCTGTTGTTCAACAAGGCGCCGAGCTGGAACGAGCAGGAATATGTCGCCTATTACGGATACGCCAATCCCGGTGCCCAGACCGCGCACGCTGAATCCTAGTTTCGCGGGTAGCCATGTATACGAGCTTCTACAAGCTGCGCGCCGAGCCTTTTCTCTTGACGCCGGACGAGCGCTTTTATTTTGAAAGCAGCGTCCATTCCCAGGCCATGGCGCACCTGACCTATGGTCTGAAGCGCGGCGAAGGCTTCATCGTCATCACCGGCGATGTCGGCGCAGGCAAGACCACCCTGGTCAAGCGCCTGATCGCCACCATCGATCCCAGCAAGATCGTCGCCGCCCATGTCGTCACGACCATGCTGTCGGGCCATGACCTGCTGCGCATGGTGGCTGCAGCTTTCGGGCTCAAGGATCTGCCGGGCGACAAGAGCGGCATCCTGCTCAAGCTGCAGGAATTCTTCGAAGCCACCCATCGCGATGGCCGCCGTGCCCTCCTGATCGTGGACGAAGCCCAGAATTTGTCGGAAGGCGCGCTGGAAGAGCTTCGCATGCTCTCCAATTTCCAGGTGCAGAATTCCGCTCCGCCCTTCCAGAGCTTCCTGGTGGGCCAGCCCCAGTTCCGCCGCATCATCGCCCATCCCGATCTGGAGCAGCTGCGCCAGCGCGTCATCGCTTCCTATCACCTGGGTCCGCTGAACAGCCTGGAATCCGGCAACTATGTGCTGCACCGGCTCAAACAGGTGGGCTGGACGGGCGATCCCTCTTTCCCGATGAGCGCGATCGACGCCATTCACCAGCATACGGGCGGCATTCCGCGCCGCATCAACACGCTGGGCAACCGGCTGCTGATCCTGGGCTACCTTGACGAACTGCACGCCTTTTCGGCCGAGGACGTCAATCGCGTCGCCGCCGACCTCGCCAACGAAAACGAGGCGGTGGATGCCGGCCTGCCGATCAGCCCGGCCAACGATACCACGCCCGCAAGCCAGCAGATCGTGGCCGCGCGGCTGAACGACATCGAAGAGCGGCTGGCCAAGCAGGAAGCTTTCAATCGCCGCGCCGGTGCGATCATCCAGCAGCTATTGACCTTGATAAGTTCGGAGACGCCCTAAGCCCGGCCGGGCTGAGGCGGGAGGGCCGTTGTGAGTATCGACGAAAGCGTAAACGACCCGATCGTTGGCTGGCGCAAGCGGCCAGTGGCAAATCTGTTGGGCTCCGACCTCAACGCCATGACCGTGGACGTGGAAGACTATTTCCAGGTCGAGGCGCTGTCCCCCCATATCTCGCGCGAGGAATGGAACAGCCGCGAATGCCGCATCGAGGCCAATGTCGAGCGCATCCTGCAGCTTTTCGCCGACAACAATACCAAGGCGACTTTTTTCACCCTGGGCTGGATTGCGGAACGCTATCCGCATCTGGTGCGCCGCATTGTCGACAATGGCCATGAACTGGCCTCGCACGGGCTTTCCCATTACCGGGCCGATCATCAGTCGCGGCCGCAATTCAAGTCCGATGTGACCCAGGCCAAGCGCCTGCTGGAAGATATCGGCGGCACCGCCGTGAACGGCTACCGCGCCACCTCCTTCTCCATCACCCGCCGCAATCTCTGGGCGCTGAATGTTCTGGACGAAGCCGGATACAAATACAGCTCCAGCACCCATCCCATCAATCACGACCTGTACGGCATTCCCGAACAGCCGCGTTTTGCCTTCTATCCCTTCGCCGATACCAGCTTCATGGAAATTCCGGTCACCACCATGCGCCGGTTCGGACGCAACTGGCCGTCGGGCGGCGGCGGATATTTCCGGCTCCTGCCCTACGGGCTTTTCAAGCACAATTTGAAAGCGGTGCGCTCTCACGACCGCCAGCCCTGCATGTTCTATTTCCATCCCTGGGAAATCGATCACGAACAGCCCCGCATCGAGGGCACCTCCTTCAAGACCCGCGTGCGCCATTATCTCAATCTCGACCGCACCTTCGACCGGTTGAAGCTCCTGTTGAAAGACTTCCGCTGGTCCAGCGTCGATCAGGTGTTTTTCGCCGGCCCTGCATCGAGACAATGATGCGGGACAGTCTGTTTCTGTGCCACCGCCTGCCCTATCCTCCCAACAAGGGCGACAAGATCCGCTCCTATGCCCTCTTGTGCCACCTGGCCAAGCGTGGGCCGGTGCACCTGGCCTGTTTTGTCGATGATGCCGCCGATCTGGAATATCTGGACGCGGTACGCAAGCTGGCGGGCGGCGAATGCTATTTCGAACCGCTGGGCAAGGGCGCCAAGGCCTGGCGCAGCCTGACCGGCCTTGCCACCGGCAAGCCGCTGACGACGGCCTGTTTCGGCAGCCGGCGCCTGCAGGACTGGGTCAACCGGATTGTGCGCGAACGCCCCATCAGCGACATGGTGGTGTTCGGCTCGGCCATGGCGCCTTACCTGCTCGATGCTCCGATTGCGCAGGCGCGGGTGCTGTTCGACATGGTCGACATCGATTCCGACAAATGGCGGCAGTATGCGGGCCGCTCCCGCGGCGCCTTCAAATGGCTGTATGGCCGCGAGGCGCAGAAGCTGGAAGCCCTGGAATGCGAGGCCGCAAAGGCCTTCGGCTACACGCTTCTGGCTTCCGACTTCGAGGCCGAGACCTTCCGGCACATCGCCCCTTCCAGCGCCTTCAAGACCCTGGGATGGACCAACGGCGTGGATCTGGAAAAATTCTCCGCCAGCGGTTTTGAGAACCCGTTCCAGCCCGATGAACTTCCCATCGTGATGACCGGACGGATGGACTATCGGCCCAATCATGAAGGTGCGGTGTGGTTTGCCCGCGAAGTCTTTCCGCGCGTCGCGCAAATGGTACCGCAGGCGCGGGTTCATTTTGTGGGCGGAGGCCCGCCCCCTTCCCTCAAAGCCGTTGCCGGGCCGAAGATTGCCGTCACCGGCCAGGTGCCCGATGTGCGCCCCTATCTGCAGTTCGCCCGCGCCGTCATCGCGCCTCTGCACATCGCCCGCGGCGTCCAGAACAAGGTCCTGGAAGCCATGGCGATGGTAAAGCCGCTGGTCGCGACCCACGACGCCACACGTTCATTGGCGGTAGAAGCGGGCACCCATTTGTGGGTCGCAAACCAGCCCGAACAATTTGCACAGGCCGTGGTGGAAGCCCTTACCGGCCCCCGGCGCGAAGAGATCGCGGGCAATGGCCGCAGTTATGTGGAAAGTCATCACAGCTGGCCGGATCTGCTCCAGCAGGTCGACCGCCATCTGGAGGCGCTGAACCCCGCACATCAGACCGGCACCGTGCCTCGCGCGGCCGGCGGCCAGCGGCTCGAGCTATCGGCGCGTTACAAGTCATGACCGCGATCGCCCTGCCCCAATCCGATCGCGCTATCGCAAAGGCCTGGGCCCGCCACGGCGCGGCCCTGGGCGTTCTGCTGGCCCTGACGCTGGTGGTCTTCCAGGACGCGGTGTCCGCCGCCGCCAAGGTGTGGTGGGTGTCTCCCACCTATTCGCATTGCTTCCTGATCGTGCCCATCGTGCTTTGGCTGGTATGGGAAAACCGGCCCGCACTGGCCGCGACGGCTCCGGCCCTGTTTCCTCCGGTACTCCTGCTGACGCCGCTGCTGGGGCTCTTGTGGTGGATGGGGCAGCTCGCGGCCATCAATGAAGTCCAGCAATATGCCATTGTCGGCATGATCCAGGTGCTGATCGTCGCGTTGCTGGGACTCAATGTTGCCCGCCTGATCTGGTTTCCCATCCTGTATCTGCTGTTCCTGGTTCCGACCGGAGAATATCTCATCGGCCCGATGCAGCGCTTTGCCACGCATTTCGTGGATGTCAGCCTGAACCTGTTGAACATCCCGCATTACACCGAAGGCACCACCTTCGAGCTCACCAATGGCCGTTTCGAGATCGCCGAGGCCTGTGCCGGCCTGCGTTTCCTGATTGCCACGGTGACGCTGGGTGTTCTGTTCTCCTATATGATGTTCCGGAAGATCCACAAGGCGGCCCTGTTCCTGGTCGCCAGCGTGGCGGTGCCGTTGATCGGCAACGGCCTGCGCTGCGTCGGGATCATCGTGCTCGCCCATTTCACCAACAACCAGTATGGCGCTGGCGCGGACCACATCGTCTATGGCTGGGGATTCAACGTCGCCATCCTGCTGGTTCTTGGCCTGCTGGGTTCGCTGTTCCGGGACGATATGATCAAAAGACCCGAGATCCGCACCGAGTTGCCCGTGCCGCCGAAAAAACTGGCGGCAACGGGCCTGCTGGCGGCATCGCTGCTGGGCGCCGGCCCTGCGCTTGCCTTCTGGCACGACAACTTCTTCTCCGGCTCCGATCTCACCGCCATCTCCAGCCCCTTCACACTTTCCGGATGGCAGCAGGTTCCCGCTTCCAGCACCTGGCGCCCCGACTTTTCCGGCTTCGATGCCCAGGCCCAGGCGGCGATCATTCCCATGGATGGATCCGATATCCTGGCGACCGATCTTTTTCTGGGCTATTACGCGCGCCCGCGGCCCGGCCATTCCATGACCGCGCATGTCAACCGTTTCTGGGATCCGGAAAAATGGACCCTGTCGGACAACAGCACCGTCACGCCCACCCTGGCCGGCAAGCAGGTTGCTTTCCAGGAATGGATCGTCACCTCCACGCTCGAAAAGCGCATGATCTGGTCCACCTACTGGGTGGACGGCCAGTTCACCACCAGCCTGCTTCGGGTCAAACTGCGCCAGGCCGGCGCTGCACTCAAAGGACATGAGGGACAGGCCGTGCTGGCGCTCTCGACCCAGATGGAAGGCTCACCGGAGGAGGCGCGCCGGCGGCTGTCGCACATCCTCACCGCGCTCAATCAATTGCCCACCCACCTGGACGACGCCAATCGCACGGCGCCCGCCGGAGGTCGCTGACAGATGTGCGGAATCGTCGGCTGGTTCGACCCCAAAGGCCATCGCCCCCCTGATCGCGCACTGCTCAGGGCCATGAGCGACGCCATCGCCCATCGCGGTCCCGACGGCGACGGACATCATTTCGAGCCGGGCCTGGGCCTGGGCCATCGCCGGCTGGCGGTGATCGACCTGGTCAGCGGCGATCAGCCCATGCTGTCTCCCGACAAGACCATCTGCCTGATCTTCAACGGGGAGATTTTCAATTTCCAGGAACTGCGGCGCGAGCTGGAGCAGCGTGGCCATGTCTTCGTCACCCATTCCGATACCGAAGTCATTCTCGAGGCCTGGCGGGAATGGGGCGAGGATTGCGTCAGCCGCCTGACCGGACAGTTCGCTTTCGCCATATGGGACCAGCGGCGTGAGACCCTGTTCCTGGCGCGCGACCGGCTGGGAGAAAAGCCGCTCTACTATTGCATGCTGGCCGACCAGACGCTGATCTTCGGGTCCGAATTGAAGGCCTTGAAGATCCATCCCGGCCTGGACCGCAGTATCGATCCCTGCGCCGTCGAGGAATTCTTCGCGCTTGGCTATATCGCCGAACCGCGCACCATCTACAGCGCTGTGCGCCAACTTCCGGCCGGCTCGACATTGACCATCCGCCGGGGCGAGCAGCCGAAAATCCGGGCCTATTGGGATCCCGCACCGGCCCATATCGACAATAGCGAACTCAACAATCTGGAGGACGCCCTTCTCGAGCGGTTGAGCAGGATTGTGAAATCCCAATTGGTCGCCGATGTGCCGGTGGGCGCTTTCCTGTCCGGCGG
>Ga0105238_10008832_pt1 | contig 10080 bp, 7 predicted proteins | sample KBSC34metaG_FD_81526 | JGI IMG/M metagenome (GOLD analysis project Ga0105238, IMG submission 81526) | Corn rhizosphere microbial communities from Kellogg Biological Station, Michigan, USA - KBS C3-4 metaG | ecosystem: Host-associated > Plants > Roots > Rhizosphere > Soil | place: Michigan, USA...
CCCATCGTGGGCGATGTGCGCGGCAGCCATATGATGGTCTGCGTCGAATGCGTCGCCGACAAGAAGACCAAGCAGCCGATGCCGGCGGAATGGGACGTCGCCTATCGCATCATCAATCACGCCATGCCGCGCGGGCTGCTGGTGCGCCCCTTGAGCAATATGATCGTCCTCTCCCCGCCGCTGACGGTAACCAAGGCCGATATCGACCAGATCGTGGAGATCCTCGGCGCCAGCATCCGCGCCGTGGCGGACGAGCTGATGCGCGAAGGGCTGTGGCGCAGCGCCGCCTGAGAGCGCACTGACGGGGGGATGACCATGGCCGCTCTGCTCGATGCCTCCGACCTCGCCGTGACGGGGCCGCCGCCCGACCGTGTCGCCCGCGTGGCGGTCGAGGGCGGCCGGGTCGTCGCCTATGTCTATGGCGAAGCGAATGCGGAGACCCTCCTCTGCATCAACGGCGGACCCGGCATGCCGAGCCGGCGGCTGCGCGAGGCCCTGCATACCCTCTCCCTCCAGGGCTTTCGGGTGCTGTTCCACGACCAGCTCGGCACCGGCGCCTCGGACCGGCCGGACGATCCCAGCCTCTGGACGCTGCAGCGCTATGTCGGCGAGGTCGAGGCGGTGCGCGAGGCGCTGGGCCAGGGCAAGGTGCATCTGCTCGGCCATAGCTGGGGCGGCTGGCTCGGCATCGAATACGCCCTTGCCCATGGCGACAAGCTGAAGAGCTGCATCTTTTCCAATACCAGCGCCGATACCCCGACCCATCTGGCGGAGGTGCGCCGGCTGCTCGCGGCCTTCGGGACCGAGACCCTGGCCATGATCGACCGGCTGGAGGCCGCCAGCCAGTTCTCCAGCCCCTTCTATCGGGCGATCTCGACCTTGTTCTACGGCCGCCATTCCTCGCGTCTGGCCTATCTGGCCGGCGAGCGGACCGACCATGAGCCCGTCAACATGCAGATCCAGACGGCGCTTTGGGGGCCTGCCGAATTCTCGGCCATCGGGGAGCTTGCCACCTGGAACCGGCTGCCCGATCTCCACCGGCTGAACCTGCCGGCCTTGGTGCTGGTGGGCGCCTATGACTACACGACGCCGCACAGCGCCGGACTGCTCCAGACAGCGCTTCCCAATGCGCGGCTGGTCCTCTTTCCCAACAGCGCCCATTCGGCCTTTCTCGATGAGCCCGAGGCCTATTTCGCCGCGGTGACCGGATTCCTGCGGGGCCTGTGAATCTTCGGGCCGCCGGAACAGAGGACATCACCGCCCTGGCGGCGCTGGCGCGGCACATCTATGCCGAAGCTTTCGGCCCGAGCTTCGACGCCGCCGACCTGGCCGCCCATCTCGGCACCAATCTCTCCGATGCCTATTTCCGCCAGGCTTGGGAGGAAGATGTCTTTCTGCTCGCCGAAGCCGAAGGCCGCCTGATCGGCTTCGTCCAATTTGGGCCGCTGCGGATCGCCGTGCCCGCACCGTCTCCGGAAGACCAGGAATTGCGCCGCCTCTATGTCGAGGCCGGATTCCGGAACAGAGGAATCGGCCGGCGCCTGCTGGAGGCTGCCCTGGCGCATCCGCGGCTCCAGCGGGCGGCAAGAGTATTTCTCGACGTCTGGGAACAAAACCAGGGCGCCCGGCGGTTGTATCAGAGCTACGGGTTTCGGGTAATCGGCGGCCATGGTCTGGCGACGGCTTCCGGCACGGCCCCGGATCAGGACTTGATCATGCTTCGCTGCTGCGGGATATCCTGACCCAGGGCAGGATCGGCAGCGGGGGAGCCGGGAATGCCTAAACTCAGTGTTGAGGGGCGGTTGTTGCCGGCGGCAAGCGGGCCCTTCGCCGCCGTTCGTGCCTCCGTTGACTGACGGGCCTATCGCTAAAACCTTCCGACTATGCTGCTATCCGCCTTCCCAACGGAGGCCGCCATCAAAAACGTGCAAATCAAGACAGCGCCGGCCATGGAAATACTCTCTGATTTCCCCCATGCTCGGCCCCCCAAGCGCGCCGCCATGGTGAATTCCCGGAACGTATTAGGGTCGTTCCTACGCGCTGTCTTCCTGCTGACCTCCCTGGTGATTGCCGCCATCATCATCGGCGAGGTCTATCTCAGCGTCGGGAATATCGAAGGCCTGGCCGGCCGCGAGGCGCGGATTCTCAACACCTATCAGGCGAAGCAGGAGATCCAGCACCTCCTGGTCGCGGCCGACGACATGCTGCTCTCGACCCGGCATTACCTGCTCCTGGCCGATCAGAGCTATGAGCTCCAATTCGACAATGCGCTCAACATGCTCCGGCTCTCTCTAGACCGCCTTCGGTTGCTGACAGCGGAAAGCCCGTCGCAGCAGCAAAGGCTCGATCAGATCGAGCAGCTCTTTCCCGCCCTTCGGGACAATTTCGACCGGCTCTCGGAGGTATTTCGCCAATCCGGCTACAATGGGGTCGCCATGCTCCTGGAGCGGGGGGAGGACATCCGGCGGCAAGACCTGCTGGAAGAGCTGGTCCGCCAGCTCGACAACGAACAAGGGGCACTCCTTCTTGCCAATATCGCGGCGGACGCTCGGCAGGAACGTCAGGCCTGGCTTCTCGTCGCGCTCGGCAGCGCCCTGTCTGCGCTCGTCGGGCTGGGGGCCTTCCTCCTGCTCCACCGCGATCTCGCCCAGCGGCGGCGGATCGAAGCCGAGCTCGCCGATAAGACAGGGCTGCTCCAGACGACATTCGATAATATCGGCCAGGGACTTGCCGTCTTCGACCGAAACCTGAAGCTCGTCGCCTGGAACCGGCAGTTCGTCGAGATCTTCAGTCTGCCGGCATCGCTCGCCGCCGTCGGCCGCGGCTACGCCGACTTCCTGCGCCACCGCGCCAGCCGCGGCGAGTTCGGGGAAACCGGCATCGAAGAGCATATCGAGCAGCTGGTCGCTGGAATGCGGGCGGCCACGAACGCCACGCTGACCGGAAAGATGGACGGCCGGTCGATCGAGATAACCCGGCAGCGGATGCCGGACGGCGGCACGATATCCACCTATTCCGACATCACCGAGCGCAAGAAGGTCGAGCGGACCAAGGACGAATTCGTCTCGACCGTCAGCCATGAGCTCCGCACGCCGCTGACCTCCATTCAGGGGGCCCTGGGCCTGATTGTGGGCGGCGCCCTGGGTCCAATCCCACCCGAGATGAAGGCGATGATCGATATCGCCCATTCCAACAGCGAGCGGCTGGTCCGGCTGATCAACGACATCCTCGATATCGAGAAGATCGAATCCGGCGGCCTGGAATTCCGCCTTCAGCGCCAACGGCTGTCGCCAATCCTGCGCAAGTCCATCGAAGCGAATGCAACCTACGCCGCAAAATACAACGTCCGAGTCCGGTTCGAGGAGGGCGCGCTCGACGCGGAGGCCGACGTCGATGCCGACCGCCTGACCCAGGTGATGGCCAATCTCCTCACCAACGCCGAGAAATTCTCGACCCCGGGAGATACGGTGGTCGTCACGCTGCAGCGCCGGGGAAAAATACTGAGGATCTCGGTCACCGACCACGGGCCCGGCATCCCCGTCGAGTTCCGGGACAAGATATTCGGTCGCTTCGCCCAGGCCGATACCTCGGACTCCCGAAAGAAAGGCGGCACCGGCCTCGGGCTCAGCATCGTGAGGGCCCTGGTCGAGCGCATGCACGGCACCGCGAGCTTCACATCCGAAGTGGGCGCCGGCTCGACCTTTTTCGTCGATCTCCCGGATCGAAGCCCGTCGGCTCAGCCCTCTTCCACCGCCGCGGCGGGCGACGCGCGGCCCGCCAGAGGACAGCGAGTCCTCCTCTGCGAGGACGACCCCGAACTTGCCGGCCAGATGAAGACGATCTTGACGAGCGACGGATTCGATGTCGACCTCGTCTCTTCGGCGAGCCAAGCGCGAGACGCGCTGGCCGAGGGGGGATTCGCGGCGATGACACTCGATTTCGAGCTGCCCGACGAGGACGGGCTCAAATTCTTCCGAACGCTCCGTGCGGATGACAGGTACCGCAGCCTGCCGGTGGTGGTCGTTTCAGCAGACGCCGATGAGGGCCAGACGGAGGATGGGACGGATACGATCGGAGTCGTGGACTGGATCCAAAAGCCGATCGCAACGGACCGGCTTCTTCGCGCGCTGCGCCTGGCTACCGACGGCATGGATGGTGCCCTGCCCCGGATCCTCCACGTCGAGGACGATACCGACGTGGCCAATGTCGTGGCCGGGATATTGGGGGGGTTGGCGACGATCGACCGCGCGGACGGCCTGCGAGCCGCCAAGCATCTGATCCAGACAAGACCCTACGACCTCGTCATTCTCGATCTCGCGTTTCCCGACGGATCGGGAAACGAGTTGCTGCCGCTGCTGCCGGAGGGGACTCAGATCGTCGTCTTTTCAGCCTCCGAGCCTTCCAAGGAAATCGCGCGGCGGGCCGCTGCCGTGCTCGTCAAGACGCGCGCGTCGAATGCCATGTTCCTCGCCACGATCCGCCAGCTACTCCGCGACACGGCCAGCCGTGGCGCAAGACAAGGGAGGGTCGCATGACCATCGATGACCAGGAACCGATCCCGGACGACCTGGAACGGATTCTATATGTCGACGACGAGCCCGATATCCGCGCCATCGCCAAGGTTGCCCTCGAGGTGGTCGGGGAATTCCAGGTCCTCTTCTGCGCCTCAGGGCGGGAAGCGGTCGATCAGGCGTCGAAATTCGCGCCCGATCTCATCATCCTCGACGTGATGATGCCGGAGATGGATGGTCCCTCCGCTTTGGCGGCCCTGCGCAGCCTGCCGGAAACGGCGACGACACCCGTCATATTCATGACGGCAAAGGTCCAGAAGCGCGAGATAGCGCACTATCTCGCCCTCGGCGCCGTCGGCGTGATCCACAAGCCTTTCGATCCCATGATGCTGGCCGATGACGTGCGGCAGCTATGGCTTTCCGCTCAGCAAGGCCGATGAAAAGCTTACCGCCGATGCCGCCGGCCGCCGGTAAAGAAGACAGCCTTGTCTGAGGTAAAAGGCGACGCCCGTTTCGGGCGGCAGTGGCCGAAGGCATTGCCCCCCCTCGCCCGCAATCTGATATTTTTGACGGCCTTCGTCGCGCTCGTTCTTGCCGAGATCCTGCTGAGCCTCGCCAATCTCAATACGCTGGTCGCTCAGCAGGCCCGGACCATAGCCGCCTATGAGACCAAGGACGAAGTGCAGAACCTTCGAATCGCGGCCGACAACAGCCTGATGGCGACGCGCTCCTACGTGCTCTTCGGGGATTCCGGCTACACGAATGCATTCGGCCAGGCGAAGGATGAGGTCATGGCGTCGCTGGCGCGGCTGAAGCTTCTGTTAGCCGACGAACCGTCGCAGCGCCAACGCCTCGCCGAGATCGAAGCCCTGTTTCCGCAGTTTCTTGGGAACTTCGACAAGGTCATACACCAGTACCACGCCTCGGGGGCCGAGGCGGCCATCGCGCAGCTGCGACTGCGAGACGACGCCCTGCTCGCCGAACATCTGAATGATCTTCTCGCCCAATTGAGCAGCGAGCAAGGCCGGCTGCTGCGCGAACGCTTCGCCTTCGACGCCCGGCAGGAGCGGCAGACCTGGGCCCTCATCCTCCTCGGCGCCGCCCTGTCGGCGCTGGTCGTGCTCGGGGGTGCCTTCTTTGCCTACCGGGACCTCGCCGAGCGCAAGCGGATCGAGAAGGAGATTTTGCAAAAGACAGCCCTGCTCCAGATGACGTTCGACAACATCGACCAGGGCGTTGCCGTCTTCGACCGGGACTCCAACCTCATTTCCTGGAGTCAGCGGTTCGTCGACTTCTTCGATCTGCCCCCAGACCTTGTCCGGGTGGGCCAGTCCTATTCCGCCTTGTTGCGCTACGGGGTCACCAAGGGCGACTTCGTCGCCGACGACGTCGATATCGACACCTATGTCGAGAAACGCGCCGAGGGACTGCGCAATGCCACAAATGTCGCGATGGCCCCGCGCCCCGACGGCCGCGCCTTCGAAGTTACCCGCAAGCGCATGCCGGACGGATCGACGATCGCGACATACACCGAAGTGACCGACCGCAGGAAGGTCGAGCGGCTGAAGGACGAGTTCGTGTCCACCGTCAGCCACGAGCTGCGCACGCCGCTGACCTCGATACGCGGCGCCCTGGGGCTGATTTCCGGCGGCGCCTTCGGTGCCGTGCCCGGCGAGATGAAGCCGATGATCGACATCGCCCATGCCAATAGTGAGCGGCTCGTCCGACTGATCAACGACATTCTCGACATCGAGAAGATCGCCTCGGGCAGCATGGACTTCCGGATTCATCGTCAGCGGCTCTCGCCCTTGATCCGGCAAGCCGTGGAAGCCAATAGTGGCTATGCGGCCCAGTACAAGGTGAACATCCGGTACGAGGACCGGGCGCCGGATGCGGAAGCAAGCGTCGATGCCGACCGGCTGATGCAGGTGATGGCCAATCTGTTGTCCAACGCGGCGAAATTCTCCGCCCCCGGCGCCGACGTCATTGTGAGCCTCGATCGCCAGGAGGGAGGGTTGCGCATTGCGGTTCGGGACACCGGGCCCGGCATTCCGGTCGAATTCCGCCGAAAGGTGTTCGACCGCTTTGCCCAGGCCGATACCTCGGATTCGAAGAAGCTGGGGGGGACGGGCCTCGGGCTCAGCATCGTAAAACTGATCGTCGAGCGGATGCTGGGCACCATCGGATTCACCTCGGAGGTCGGCGTCGGAACGATTTTCTTCGTCGATCTGCCGGAGCAGCTGCGTGTCGAGCAACGATTGCTCGGGGTGTCCGCCGGTCAACAGCCCGATCGGCCAAGGGTTCTGGTCTGCGAGGACCATCAGGACGTCGCCCTTCTGCTCCGCACCCTGCTCGAGCATGGCGGCTTTGCCGTGGACGTCGTCTATACGGCGCGGGAAGCCCGCGCAGCTCTTGCCCGGCGGGAATATACGGTCATGACATTGGATCTCGTTCTGCCCGACGAGGACGGGCTGAGTTTTTTCCGGGCCCTGCGCAGCGACGACAAATACCGCCATCTCCCGGTCGTGATCGTATCGGTAAAGGTGGAGCAGGCGAGGAAGGAGCTGGGCGGCCCATCGAGCGGGACATTGGACTGGGTTCAGAAGCCGATCGATCCCGAGGTCCTCCTGAAGGCGGTCAAATGGGCGGCCGGCGGAAGGAAGGATCACAAGCCCCGGATCCTTCATGTCGAGGACGATGGCGATGTAGCGAAGGTGGTCGCCGCCATCGCTGCAGGGGTCGCATCCGTCGAGCGGGCCGACACGCTTCAAGCGGCCAAGCAAATGCTGGAAGCGGGATCCTATGATCTCGTGATTCTCGATCTGAATCTTCCCGATGGCTCCGGCGGCGACCTTGTGCCCTTTCTGAGCTCCGGCACGCCAGCAGTCATCTTTGCCGCGGCCGACCCGCCCGAGCATCTGACCGGGCAGGTCGCCGCCTCGCTGGTGAAGACCCGCGCCTCGAACCAGATCGTTCTGGCGACGATCCGCCGGGTGTTGGAGGATTCGGCCCGCCAGAAGAAGCGCCCGGCAGGCCCGACGGAGGCGAGCGGCGTCCGCGGCGGTCCGGACTAGCTAGCTCAGCTGCTCGGAGCGCGCCCGATAGCGGTCCCGGGTTTAGTCCAAATCCTCTCGATGCGACGCGAGGCTGGCCGCGAGCCGTCGGGTGATCCTCACCATATCGGCCTCTTCGCGTTCGAGCCCGTAGACCGTGAGGGGGAAATTGAGCGGCTTCTGGATCTCCCAGATCCGTTCATGCCGATCGGGCGGCAGGATGCTGGCGGGGTCGCCGACCGCGACCCAGCCGATGGGGACCGTTGTGCCCGGCGCAAGCCGTGTCTTCAAATGCACGACGCCATTCACCCGGACCTCGCAGCCCTTGCCGAGCTGCGCACCATGGAAGACCGCGGCGCCAGTCGCGATGAAGACTTCATCGGCCACCGTGCACCCCACGACATGGGCGTTGGGGCCGATCAGGCAGTTGTTGCCGATGGCGAGGGCGTGGCGTGCGCCGGCACGCAACACCGCATTCTCCATGACGATGCATTCGTGGCCGAGGACGATCGCCCCACCTTCCGCGATGATCTGGGCACCGAAAAGGATCCGGCAATCGGCACCAATCGTCACATCGCCGCAGACGACGGCATTGGGGGCCACATAGGCCGTCGAATCGATCTTCGGGCTCTTGCCGAGATGAGTGAGGATCATGGCCGGCCCGCCAGCAGGAGCGCCAATTCCTCCAGGATCGGGATCTGGCCCGGATTGAGGCGACGCTTCGCTTCGGCAAAGCCGAACCACTGCCCGCGGTCTACTTCGGGGAAACGCTGCGTCCTGCCCGAGCGCGGCGGCCATTCCATCTCGAACTCGTTGCTCACCAGCCTGGCTTCGTCGATATCGCCCTCGACTGCCCAGGCATGGATCGTCTTGCCGGTCTTCTGCCGGCGGGGTCCCAGCGCGATAAAACTCCCATCGATGCCCTGGCCCACTTCCTCGCGGAATTCCCGCTTGGCGGCGATCAGCGCATCTTCCTCTTCCGTAAACTCGCCCTTGGGCATGGACCAGGCGCCGAGGTCCTTCTTCGCCCAGAAGGGCCCACCGGGATGGACGAGAAAGACCTGCCATTCCTCGCCGGCCCGCCGATAGGCCAGAATCCCCGCGCTCTGCTTGGCCACGCTACTGGACCCAGATCTCGCTGGAGGCCACGCGGCCCGCGCCGTCGATCACGGTGATCCGCACCTCCCCGGGCCCGTCAGGCTGCCATTCGGCCTGGCGGCGGAAGGGCGTGGAGTCGATGCGCTTGCCGTTCACCAGCCAGAGCAACGGCAAGGCCCCGCCATCGGCATCGAGCGGCAGGCTCTTCAGCGCCTGGCCCTGGCGGACCAGCGCGATGGTCGAGCCGTCGACGGGAAAGGCGATCTCCGGGCCGCCCTTGCCCTCACTGGAGGCGCGCAGCCGGGCCAGGATCGGCCGGGCATCGAAGTAGCGGAGCATGGCGGGGAGCTCGGCATTGGTCGCCACCAGCGCCCCCTCGGGCGGCGGCGGAAGCGGAATCTGGCGCATCGGCAGTTGATCGAAGACGCCGAAGAGGATCGGCGCCGCCGCCTCGCGCCCCATGCGGCCGGGGGAGAAACTGCCGTCGGGACGGCCGACCCAGACGCCGACGGTATAGTCGGCCGTATAGCCGATGGCCCAGGCATCGCGGAAGCCATAGGAGGTACCGGTCTTATAGGCCACCAGCGGGGCATGGGCCCGGTTGGTGCCGGCGAGCCAGCTCGGCGGCGGCGGGGTCTCGCCCAGGATCTTGGTCAGATACCAGGCGGCGACCGGGCTCATGAATTTGCGCGGCGTGCCGACGGGGTCCGCCGGCGTCAGCCGCAGCGGCCGGATGCTGCCGCCCGTGGCGATGCCGGCATAGGCCGTCACCAGATCTTCCAGGCTCGTCCCCACCCCGCCCAGCACGATGGGAAGGCCCGGGGCCTGGCCCGGATCGGGCAGCTGCAGGGGCAAGCCCACATCCCGGAACAGGCTGGCGAAGCGCAGCGGCCCGACCCGGCTCAGCAGCGCCACCGCCGGCAGATTGAGCGAGAGCTGCAAGGCTTCCCGGGCCGTCAGCTCGCCATGGAAGCGATGATCGAAATTCTGCGGCGCGTAATCGCCGAAGCGCATCGGCCGGTCGGTGACGATGGTCTCGGGGTGGATCAGCAGATCGTCGAAGGCCAGGCCGTAGACGAAAGGCTTCAGGGTCGACCCGGGCGAGCGGATGGCGCGGACCATGTCGTTCTGGCTGCGGCTGCCGGCATCGAAATAATCCGCCGCGGCCACATAGGCGCGGACCGCCATGGTGGAATTCTCCACCACCAGGATCGCGAGCGTCGCACCGGCCTCGAGACCCAGCCGCTGACGCGCCGCCAGCGCCTGCAGCCGGCGCTGCAGATCGCCGTCGACAAGGCTCACGATCTCGCTTTTGCCGGGCGCGGCGGCAACCAGCCGCTCGGCCAGATGCGGAGCGTCGAGGGCGGCCGGCAGGCGACCGGCGGGAATCGGCCCGCTCGCCGCTTCGACCGCGGCCG
>Ga0105238_10008833_pt1 | contig 10079 bp, 8 predicted proteins | sample KBSC34metaG_FD_81526 | JGI IMG/M metagenome (GOLD analysis project Ga0105238, IMG submission 81526) | Corn rhizosphere microbial communities from Kellogg Biological Station, Michigan, USA - KBS C3-4 metaG | ecosystem: Host-associated > Plants > Roots > Rhizosphere > Soil | place: Michigan, USA...
CTGCTGGTGCGCTCCTGGAAATAGAAGTTATTCGACAATCTTGGAATCCGCCTGGAACTTCTGGTAATCGCGATAGGTGATATCCAGCTCCTCACGCAGCTTGCGCAGATACACCAGGCGGGCGTCGGCACGAACGCTGATGTGCGCCGGGAGCCAGACCTCGTCGTTCACGCGGACCTGATCGAAATTCAGTACGGCGCCGGGCGCGAGCTTCACTAGTCCCAGGCCGAACGAAATCGGATCGATTACTTCTACCTCCGCCTTGACCCACTGATAGTCGGTCTGGTCCACCCAAATCTTGCCGCGCAAATGAGCCAGGATCTCGGCCCGCTTAATCTTCGGTTTGTAGCCGGGCTTGGGCTGCGCTCCGATGATCCACACGGGACGCCCGCCGATCTCCTCTGTCCCTTGCACAGTCAGGTTGAACGCCTCGGGAACCTCGCGCAGATAGCGGCGCTCCTCGGCGCGGTCCTGGTCTTCCTTGGCTTTATCGGATGCCGATTCGTGTTGCCGCTTGGCCGACTCCTTATCCACTCTCTCCTGTTCCTTGCGGGCTTCTTTGGCGGGCAGCGATTTATCGTCGCGCTCCACGAGCTTTCCGTAGGGTCGACCGCCCAGAACCATGAACTCGTACGTCTGGATTTCCTTGGAGCTTAGGTTCCCGTTGCGCCCGTAGCGACGTTCCTCGACACGTTCCAGAAACGTGTAGTTCTTGAAGCGTTCGAAGTTGGTCGCATCACGCTCGACGGAGCGCCGGATAATATCGGTGGCATCCTGTGCGTGAGCCTGGGTCCGTAATAGGAAAATGGCGCTCAGCGCCAGGAGGACTACTCTGACCACGCTTCAATTATGACGCGCGCGCGGGAATTGCCTGAGCTCTCAGCGGAAGCGTGATGGTGAACTCCGCTCCGCGAGCATCGGTTCGATTAGCGGCGCGCACGTAACCGCCATCTTCTTTCACAATCGTTTCGACGATGTGCAGCCCCAGGCCGCTGGAACTACCGCTTGAACCAGTGGTTACGTGCGGCAGAAACAGATGCTCCAGCAGTCCGGGGGCGATGCCCGAACCCTCGTCGCGAACCACGATTTGAATATGCCCGCCGGTTCTGCGGGCGCAGACTTGAATGGTTCCCCCGGCCGGCATGGCGCGCATCGCATTCAGGAAAAGATTGATCAGCACCCGCTCCCAAGCCCAATGTCCGCCCAGCTCGATTCCGGGTTCCACCTCGCAGGCAAAGGCGATTTCCGGTCCACGGCCGGCTTCCAGGGAATCCTCGACAAAGGCGATGGCATTGGCCAGGATTTGTTCGAAGGGAGTGTCCTCGCCCGTGCCTGCCTGGATCCCGGCGGCGATATTCTTGCCGCGCTCGACGCTGCGCAGAATCGCGGCGGAGAGCTTGGCGTAGCGCGGGTCGCCCGCCAGCAGGTCGGCGGCATCCACCAGCGTCTGGAACACGTTGTTGAGGTCGTGCACCAGGCCGGAGAGCGTCAGATCTTCCCGAGTCTTCATGTTTGGACGATCTGTCGCAGTGTACCGAAAAACTCGGGAAAAGACACGTCCGCCGATTCCGCGCCCTCGATGGTGCATGGCCCGTCGGCTGCCAGGGCGGCCACAGCGAAGGCCATGGCAATCCGATGATCCCCGGCTGAATCGATCTCGGCGGCGTGAAAACTTTGGCGGCCGGGGACGTGGAAACCCTCCGGATTGGTCTCTATTTTTACGCCCATTTGCCGGAAACCGGCTTCGATGGTGGCGATGCGGTCGGTTTCCTTGACCCGCAGCTCGCCGGCATCGCGCACCGTCAGGCCGTTACTGCTGGCTGCGCCGAGCACGGCCAGGGCCGGGATCTCGTCGATCAGAGCGGCGGTCATCGCACCCTCGATCACCCCACCCGTCACGGGCGAGGATTGCACCCGAAGGTCGCCGATCAGCTCTCCGCCTACCTGGTGAACCTCGAGGACCTTGATCTGCGCCCCCATCGACACCAGAAAATCGAGCAACGCGGAACGCGTCGGGTTCAGGCCGACCCCATGGATCACCAGGCTCGATTCCTTGAGCAGGAGTGCGGCCACCATGAAAAAACAGGCCGAGGAGAGATCGCCGGGTGCGACCAATTCCCGCCCTGTGAGGCGCGCTCCTGCATGGAGGCGAATGGTCCGTTTTTCGATTTCGATCTCCGCCCCGAACTCCTTGAGCGCGATTTCGGTATGGTCCCGCGTTCGCACCGGCTCGCGGACGATAGTATCGCCCTGAGCGAACAAGCCTGCCAGCAGGACGCAGCTCTTGACCTGCGCACTGGCCATGGGGAGGTGGTAATCGATGCCATGCAGGGTGCCGCCATGAATCGTCAGGGGCGGAAATTTGCCCTCGCGGGCTTCAATCCGGGCGCCCATCTCGGTCAGCGGACCGATAATGCGCCCCATGGGACGCCGGGAGAGCGATTCATCCCCGCCGATTCGGGACGTAAACGGCTGGGCCGCCAGTATTCCGGACAGCATACGGATGGTCGATCCGGAGTTGCCCGCATCGAGTATGGCCGCAGGCTCCTGGAGCGGCCCACCCTCAATCACCACCGACCCCTCCTGCCGCTGGATCTTCGCCCCCAGGGCAGCCATGCATGCCAGCGTCGATTGGCAGTCCGCGCCGGTGGAGTAATTGGCGATGGTGCTGCGGCCGGAAGCAATAGCGGCCAGCATTCCATAGCGGTGGGAGATGGATTTGTCGCCGGGCAGCGTGATCACGCCTTGGATGGCTCGCGCCGGGGAAATGGTTTCGCGCATGAAGTACTAGTGTAAGTTGCAGATAGCCCTCCGCGCGCGGCTCTCAGCAAGCGTGCCCTTTCGAGAAACACCTTAGTCCGCGTTCCATTTTGGGCCCTAATTGTTTGTTACAAGGCGGTCGATGGATGTGAAAGTAGAGGATATCGTGTCGGCGCACACGAAAGTAGAAACCAGCACGCTGCCATTGCGGCAGGAATCCCGGCTTCCGCGATTTGACAGCGCGTCGCTGGATCCCGCCTACGTGCCCACCGTTCTGATTGTGGACGATATCGATCTCAACCGCCGCCTGCTGCGCGGAATCCTGAAGGCAACTCCGTACCGGATCCTCGAAGCCAAGCGGCCGTCGGTGGCGTTCTCCCAGCTCGACGTGGAAAAAATCGACTTAATCGTGGTCGACTTGGTGCTGCCCGAGATGAGCGGGATGGAATTCTGCCAGATGGTCAAGGCGGACCGCCGCACGCAGTTGATCCCCATTCTGATGCTCACCAGCATCCAGGGAATCGAGAACGAAGTAGCGGGGCTCGAATCCGGCGCCGATGATTTTCTGCTCAAGCCGCTGCGGCCGGCTTTGGTGCGCACGCGGGTAAGCACCATGCTGCGCCACAAAGCCCTGGTGGATTCGCTGGAGGAAGCGGAAACCATTCTGTTCGCGCTGGCGCAATCGGTAGAGCATCGCGACCGCTACACCGGGTTGCACTGCGAGCGCCTGGCCAGCTACAGCATCGATCTGGCGCACGCCCTGGGATTACCCCGACAGGAGCAACTGGCGCTGTTTCGCGGCGGGTACCTGCACGATATCGGGAAAATCAGCATTCCGGACTCCATCCTGTTCAAGCGTGGCCTGCTCACCGAAGAAGAATGGGAGATCATGCGGCAGCATACGGTCCGCGGCGAACAAATCTGCCGCCCCATGAAAACGCTGGCGCCCGTGCTGCCGATTATTCGCAGCCACCACGAACGCTGGGACGGAAGCGGCTATCCGGATGGCCTGGCTGGCGAAGATATTCCACTGCTCGCGCGAATTCTGCAAGTGGCCGACATTTACGACGCCCTGACCACGGCGCGACCCTATAAACCGGCTTTTTCGCACGAGCGCGCGATGGCGATCATGCTCGAGGAAGTGCACCGGGGATGGCGCGATCCGGAGTTGGTGCCGCTGTTCGCCGAAGTGGTCAAACGGCATGAAGAAGTGGACTCCAACGATCCGGCCATACAACAGTCCCTCGAAGCGATGCGCCGTGAACTGTCGGAGTAATGTTACGGAACCAGGACCGCGGCCCCGTCGATCGCGTCGTTCTTGAGCGCCATCAGCGCCTCATTGGCCTGTTCCAGCTTGAACACCGTGATCTTGGGCCGCAGGCTGATTTCGCTTGCCAGTTTCAAGAAGTCGCGGGCATCGGCGCGGGTCACGTTGGTGACGCTGCGGATCTGCCGCTCACCCCATAGCAGGCTGTCGTAATCGAATTCCGGGATGCGATCCAGATGGATGGCGTTGATCGCTACTACGCCGCCTTTGCGCAGGCTCGACAGCGCCGCGACCACGACATCGCCACTGGGGGCGAAAGTGATCGCACGGTCGAGCGGCAGCGGGGGGCGATCGAGCTCGGATCCCACCCAATCGGCTCCCAGCGATTCTGCCAGCTTGCGATGCGACGTCCCACGCGTGGATACCGAGACGCGGCATCCCCATGCACGGAGCACCGGGAGCGCGAGATGGGCCGAAGCGCCGAAGCCGAATAACCCCACGTGTTCGCCGCGCTGGACGCCGGCCACCCGCAGACTGCGGAATCCGATGACACCGGCGCACAGCAGAGGCGCGATTTCCAGATCGTTAAGTCCGGCGGGCAGGGGAATCGCGAAGTCCGAGCGGGCTACGGCGAACTCCGCGTATCCGCCGTCCACGGTGTATCCGGTGAAGGCCGGCGAATCGCACAGGTTCTCCTCGCCGCGGTGGCAGTACTCGCAGGTTCCATCGATCCCGGCCATCCACGTCACGCCGAAGCGAGTGCCTTCCACTTCGCCGACAATCTGGTGGCCCGGAATGATGTGATTGCGCAGCGGCTTGAGCTCGCCTTCGACGACGTGCAGATCCGTGCGGCACACCCCGCAGGCCCGGACGCGCAGCAGGACTTGCCCCGGCCCCGGCGTGGGGATCGGGATATCGCGGATTTCGAGGGGACGCGACGCGATGCTCGCGGGCGCAGCCAAAACCGCCGCCTTCACAACTAATCAGACCGCCTTTTTAATTCGGTCATGACGCTCGATACCAGTTCCTTCGCGTCGGTGATGCACTTGTCGATCAACTGAACGTCCATGGCAGGCTTGCCCGGCTGCCGCGCACTCTGGCAATAGACTCCGTGCTGTCCTACCAGCACCAGGGCATCGGTCAGCAGATCCAGCGTGACCGCCAGACGTCCCCGCTCACGGCCCATCTGAAATTCATGCTGTTCCAGGGAGTCCTTGCGGTCATCGAAGACGGACATGCTTTATAGTACGCGCTTCATGGTACTTGGTTTCCTGAGATTCTTCGGCACAAAACGCACTAGCAAAGACAGGTGAACAGACTTCAAGTCGTTCTGCGAAAGCTGCGGCGGATCGCAGCATCGGACCTCGCGCCTATCGACAAGCTGCGCTACGTCCTTGGTGGCGCCGGACGGGCCTCAAATCTTATCGCCCACCGGTTGCGAGGCGGCATATCCCTCGAACTCCGCCCGGGCACCACCGATTCCAAAGTATTCGACGAGATCTTCATCGAGCAGGCATACGCTCCGTGCGTCGCTTTGCTGCCCGCGAACCTGGGACCCGTCACGCTGATCGACTTGGGGGCGAATATCGGGCTGAGCGCGCTGTTCCTGACGCATGCACTCGACGTCGTCGAGATCATCGCGGTGGAACCCGACCCCGATAATTTCCGGCAGCTTGTGCAGAATCTGCGCGGATGCGGCCTGGCGGATCGCTGCACGGCGATTCGCGCCTTCGCGGGAGCAGAACATGCTTTCGCGGAGCTGCACAACTCGGGAAACGGAGCCTGGGGAATGCGCATGGGACCGCTGTCAGATGCTGGGACTCCCGTGCTTCCGGTAGCTCAAATCGCGGGTGCCGCTAAGACCAGCGTGCCGATTGTCCTCAAGTGCGACATTGAGGGCGGCGAGCGACAGCTGTTCCTGAATATCCGCGATTGGGAGCATCTCATCCCCTACATTTTTTTGGAGCTGCACACGGAGTTCCTGCCCGTTGAGGAGTTGTTCGGCTGTCTGGAGTCATCCGGCTTTCAGTGGACAGTCCACGGAACCGCGCCCGCAGGAGAGGCGATCGCGCTGCTGCTGCTCGAGCGGGGCGCCCGCCGGAAAGAAAAAGGGGACAGGCAACTCTGTCCACTCCCACGCTAGCAGGCGAAGTCAGGAGCCTACTGGAAGGGACAGAGTAGCCTGTCCCCTTTTTCAGGAGCTCTCGAATCCTGCCGCACATGAGCTAGGGCACGGTCCAGACACCGCGCGATACCCACCCCGAACTCGTGTTTGGTTCCAGAGCCTGCAGGTAGACGGTTTTGGCGCCGCTAAAGGGCGGCGATTTAAACACCACATTGATGGTGAACGAGACGGAGTTGCCGGACGTGGTCATGACCGTGAAGCCGACGGCGCACTGGCTGTTTTGCAGATTGGCCGCGGATCCAACGCCTTTGGTGCTGAGCGTGACCCCGTCATCGCCGTATAGGCCGATGGTCGTCGTGGTCCGGTTGTAGAACAGATAGCATGCGTTGGCCAGATTGGCGGGGGAACCGGCCGTGATCAGCATGGTCATACCGACGATGTTCAATTGCGAAGCCGAATCGGATGCCGTGAAGGTGAAGTTTGGCGACAGACCCGAGCCCGATGCGGGACTGACGGAATCGGCGGTGGGCGCTCCACCGGTTACGGTTCAGCCTCCCACGGTGATCCAGCCGGAATTGGTCAGACTTTCGGCGGCGTAGAGGTACGCATTCTTGGCGCCGAAGAAGGTGGCGTTGAAGGCGATATCGACAGTGACTGTAAGCGAAGTGGTCCCGGCCACGATGGTCGAGTTGGCGCCGCGCAAAGTGCATTGGTTGTTGGAAACCACCGTGGACGATCCCGGAGTCAGCGACGCTGCTCCGTTGGCCGCGACATCGAAAGCCAGCGAGATGGTGTTCCGGGTGCGATCGTAAACCAGGCTGCACGCATTGTTGGTATCCAAGGTCGGAGAGAACAGCATGGCGACCGCCACAATGAATCCGGAACCGCCTTGATCGGAGACGGTGAAGCTGAAGCGCTGGCTGGGACCCGAGCCCGCCGACGGGACCACCGAATTTGCCAGGGGGATTCCCCCGGCGGCCACCAGGAAGGTGCCACGCAGGACGAAGCCGGTATTCAAAACGCCCTCGGACGCGAACATGTAAATGTTCTGGAGTCCACCAAAAGCCGCTTTGAACGTCAGGTTCACCATCAAGATCTGCGACAGCCCAACCGTGTTCACGGAAACCGTGCCGAGAGCGCATTGACTGTTTTGCAGCACTGTGCTGGAACTCACTGGCTTGGAACCGGACCCCTGCGCATCGTCGGAAAAGAGCCGGATCGAACCTGCCACGGGATCGTAAACGATGTAACAGGAATTGGAGAGACTTCCCGAGGTGCTGAACAATATGGCCGTGTTGGTCAAGTTCGAAACGTTTTGTGTGTCGGAGAAGACGAACGAGAACGTCTGGATGGCGCCGGTGCTGGCATTGGGAGACACCGAATCGGCCGAGGGCGTGGGCGGCGGAGTGGTGGCGCTCCAAATTCCCCTCGCCAGGAAGCCGGTAATGGTGCTGGCGTCGGCCGCGTAGATATAGACGGTCTTGTTGCCCGCGAAGCCCGGCTGGAAAATGAGCGAAATCGTAACGGTGAGATTCGTGCCGGCGATGCTGGCGGAACTGCCCGCGCCGTTTAGCGTGCACTGGTCGTTCGCGGCGCTTCCGCCGCCGGGAGTGACCGAGATGCCTCCGGTCGAAGCGTCGTTATTCGCCAGGGCGAACAAATTCGTGGCGGGACTATAGGCGATATAGCAGGCGAAGTTGAGCGAGGCGGTCGTGTTGATCAACAACGCGACGCTGACCAGGCTGGTCGCCCCCGCCGGATGCGAGTATTGCGCCGTGAAGGTGACCGCGTTGCCGCTGCCCGAGGCCGGACTGACGGAAATTGCGGCGGGAAGCTGTGGCGGAGGGGCGGTCACGCCCAGCCGCGCAACCCATCCCGTGCTGCCGCCCACGTTGGATGACTGAATCGCACCCTGCAAGGGCAGATCGAAAGAATTGGTCTGGCCGCCGATGAACATATTTCCGGAAGAATCGGCGGCGATAGCATTCGCCTGATCCGCACCGCTGCCGCCGAACATGGTGGAAAACGTGACTCCGTTGCCGAAGGGGTTGATTTTCGAAACGAAGGCGTCGTAGAACCCTTTGAATCCGGCTTGAACGCCGCCGGCCACGGGGAATCCAGCCGAGGACGTATAGCCTGTTACATACGCGTTTACCGCGGTATCCAGGGCGATGGCGCTGGCCCAATCGAAGCTGGAGCTGCCCAGATAGGTGCTATAGACTTTGATGCTGCCCGCGGGGTTCAGCTTGGTTACGAAGGCGTCCTGAACTCCGTTGAACACGGTCTGGAAAGCTCCTACCGTCACCGGAAAATTCGCCGAGTTCGTGACTCCGGCGACATACGCCGCGCCCGCGGAATCCACTGCAATTGCGTTGGCCTGTTCGGGAGAGCCCGCTTGTCCGCCGGCGCCTCCTAAGTAGGTGCTGTAAACCAGCGCGGAAGGGCTGGTGGAGATCTTGGTGACAAACGCATCCTGACTGCCGCCATTGGTGGCTTGGAGGGGTGCGGCTAACGGGAAATCTGTCGAAAGCGTGCCGCCGGCCACATAGATGTTGCCCGCGGCGTCTATCGCTACACCGCCTACGTGTTCGTCGTTGCTGCCACCGAGGTAAGTGCTGAAGGAAATCGCACCAGCCGGAGTGAGCCTGGTGACGAACGCGTCAGTCTTGCCGCCAAAGACGGACTGCACCGGGATCGATAGCGGGAAGTCCGGGGATTGCGTATCGCCGGCGATATAGGCATTGCCTGAGGCATCCACGGCAATGGCGGTGGCCAGATCGTTTCCGGACCCGCCCAGATAGGTGCTATAAACCAGCAGATTTCCAACGGCGTTCAACTTCAGCGCGAACGCGTCGCGGGAACCGCCCCGGGTAGATCGCACGGCCGCGACCAGTGGAAAGTCGGCGGAGGCGGTGGATCCGGTGAGGTAAATTTGCCTGGAAGAATCGACCGCGAGGCCAGCCGCGCGATCGTCGCCACGGCCGCCGATGTAGGTGGCATAGAGCAGTGTGTCGCCCGCAGGGTTCAGCTTGAATACGAACGCATCCACGCCTCCGCGGTTCACAGCCTGAATGGCATTCGACACCGGAAAATCGATCGCTTCGGTCCAGCCAGCCGCATATAGATCGCCGGACGAGTCCAAGGCCAGGGCTGTAACGGCGCTTTGCGCTGTTCCGCCCAAATAGGTCGAGTAAGAAATCACCGGATCGATGACCAGAGGCTGGGTTCGATCGTAGTCGCCCAGATCAAATATGACGGTGTTGCCGGCCAGGATGCGATAGGCGGCTTCAATGGGGCTCCGGATACCCTCCGATTCCTGGTAGGCCGTGGGTGCTTGTTCGTGCAGCTCGGCGGCGCCGGAGCGGACCACCAGATCGCCGTTTGGGTCGAGAGATATTCGTTCGGCGTCTGGATATTCGAGGCGAATCTGGCGCGGATCGGCGCCGGCCGCCACCAGGAATTCCGATTTCAGCTGGGGTCCACGGGCCCTGTAGTTCATGTCGATTCCGCCATATAGGTTGCGGTAGACAATGCCTCGATAGGTGGGAACGCCGGTGTGCCAGGCGGCCGGGTCGTCGCCAATCAGGAAGTTGGCGCGCGCGGCCATCCCGTCCAGGCCTTCCATGGCGACGCTCGGGTTCGCGCCGGCGAAGCGCACGCGGAGCTGGGTACCTTGAAGCTGGAAGGCCGCGGAATCCAGCGCGAATCCGGCGCGCAACTGCGGTGTTTGCGCGATATAGCGAATCGCGGCATCGGTCTGGCCAGTGTTCGGGATGAAGAATATGGGAAGCGCACGTTCGGTATCGGCTGCGAACGTTGCGAGTCCGGTGGTCAGGAGGAATACAGATAGGGTGGTGTACCGCATGCTGAGGAAGGTTCGGCGAAACGGGGACAGTCGTACATATCTCGTGATTTCGATAGAGGTAA
>Ga0105238_10008834_pt1 | contig 10078 bp, 10 predicted proteins | sample KBSC34metaG_FD_81526 | JGI IMG/M metagenome (GOLD analysis project Ga0105238, IMG submission 81526) | Corn rhizosphere microbial communities from Kellogg Biological Station, Michigan, USA - KBS C3-4 metaG | ecosystem: Host-associated > Plants > Roots > Rhizosphere > Soil | place: Michigan, USA...
ATCCCCGCGAACACCAGGTCGAGCATCCGTCCGGTCTGCTCAGACCGGGGAAAGTCGTGCGACGCGAGAAAGACGCCGACCAGAGTGGTCGCGACATCCTCAGCCTGCACGTCGGAGCGCAGGGTGCCGGCCGCGGCCCCCGCATCGAGGAACTTCTGGAGGGTGTCACTGATTCGCGCACGGGTGTCGGATGCGGCGATCACCCCGGCCTGCGACAGCGCGCGCAGCGACTCGGCCATGCCGCGTTTGCGGGCGACGAACTGGGCGTAGTCGTCCATCCAGAGCCGGAGCGCGGTCGCCGGATCGTGCTCGGCCAGCAGCTCGTCGGCGCGGGCGAGCACGGTGGCGAGTCCGTCGCGTCACGAACCTCCTCCGACGGCGGAGCCGGGCTCGGACTCGCGATCGTCCGAGGCATCGTGGAAGCTCACGGCGGCCGCGTCGAGGCACATCACGGCGCCGGGGGAGTCCAGCTCGACCTCATCCTTCCGACGGAAACCCCGGCGGCGCGCGCCATCGGTCGCCGCTGACCGGCTTCGTCATCGCGAATGGAACCAGTCGCGACACTGCTTCGCTCGGGATGATGGTCGCTCGCGGCCACGCGACGAGCGGCGCGCGACGGTGCCCCTGGAGGGACTCGAACCCCCAACCCTTTCCTTAGGACGGAACTGCTCTTCCATTGAGCTACAGAGGCTGACCGCTCGATCCTAACGAAGTCGGGTCGGGGGGATCAGGGGGGCGGCCGGCTGCACAGTCAGTCGGGCCGCCTCCCGCGGGTCACCAGTTTGCGCAGCGCGAAGCCGGCGGCTCCGGAGGCGGCCATTCCGGCCGCGCCCACCAGCGCGATGAGCGCGAACGGCGCGAGCGCTCCGATGATCGGGCCCGCGCCCTGGTAACCGAGCACCGAGTAGGTGAAGACGATCGCGAAGCCGACCACGGCATCCACCCAGATCGCGGTCGACCAGCGCTTCGAGAGCCCTCCGAGCGCGAGACCGACGACGCCCCAGACCACCAGGTTGAGCCACGAGCCGCGGCCGACGAAGAAGAGGTACTCGGCGACGGCGGCGAGCGCGACGCCGAGCGCGGCGGCGGCCAGGATGCGCAGGGCGACGCCGCCGGCGTTCAAGCGAGGGGGTGATGGCTGCATACCTAGCAATGCTAGGCATCCGGGCGCGGCGGGGCTAGGGGTTCGGCGTCGCTGTCGGAGTCGGCTGCGACAACCCGAGCCGCGGGTAGAGCACCGTGTAGCCCTCCTCGAGCCCTCCGTTCAGCGCGCCGAGCACGTGGCCACCGTTGAGGACCTCGAAGTAGGTGGTCTTCCACCCCACGGCGGTGGTCGCCGCGTATACGGCCTTCGCTTGCGTGCGGTACGCCGCATCATTGGAGCCCACCGTGAAGATCCCGACGGTGTTCGGGTAGGCATGGCCGGCTAACTCGTTGAGCGGTTTGGCCGCGGCATATGCGGCCCGGTTGCCCCCGAAATCCGAGGTCAGGGTCGCGCCGGCGCGATCGGAGCCGGGAAACTCCTCACCCGAGATGTCGAGCACGTTGCCCCAGATCTGCGGGTACTTCACGCCGAACGACAGCGCGCACTCGCCGCCGTTGGAGTAGCCGGCGATGGTCCAGTGGGCGGGATCCTGCAGGACGTGCAGATGCGTGCGGGCCCAGCCGGCGACGTCCTCAACGATGTACGTCTCGGCCTTGCCGTGCCGCGCGGTGTCGAGGCAGAGCGTGTCGACCGCGGGGTTGCCGATCTGGTCGGCCACGAGCACGATCGGCGCGAGGCCGTCGTGCTGCGCCGCGAACCGGTCGAGCACCGCGGCGCTGAACGAGGGATCCGGATTGCCGGGCTGGCCCATCATCATGATGACCAGGGGCAGCGCCGGCGGGTTCGGGGTGAGCGCGGCCGGGGGCAGGTACAGCCCGGCGGGCCGTGCCCTGAATCCCGAAGCGGGGTTCGGGATGACGACCTGGGTCTGGCTGCCGGCGCTCGGCATCCCGGCGGGGGCATGCCAGTTGGCCCAGAGCGCACCGTCGGCGAGCAACGTCGGAGCCGGGGTCGGCGTGCCCGTGACCGGCGGCAGCGTGATCGTCCGATGCATCGAGACGCCGACAACGTCCGCCACGGTGCGGTCGAGCCCGAAGTCGGCATTGATGCCGATGTAGCCGGCCAGGGCGAACGACACGATCGCGACCGAGCCCACCAAGCGATGCCAGGCGGGGCCGTTGATCAGGGTCACGACGGCCAGGCCGACGGCGGCGAAGACGGCAACCGCCCACAGCGTGGTCGTGAGGTCGAGGGCGACCCCGAAGGTGTTGCTCGCCGACAGCCACCACACCAGAGCGCCGCCGATGGCCCCGCCCGCGGCGGTCGTCACGAGCGCGACAATCAGCCGCCGACGTGTGGCAGCTCGTGCCAGCAGCGCCACCAGGGCGACGACCGCGATCGCCGCCACCGCGTACGCGATGACCGGGACGGCGCCGCTCACGAGATCCAACCCGAGCACGGCGCGCGCGAGCGGGCTGGTGTGCGATCCGGTCCACACCTGAAGCGCGAGCACGATGGCCGTGACCAGGGCCAGCACGATCAGACCGGACGCTGCGCCGATGGTGCGCCACGGCCACGGGGAACGCTCCAGCACGGTGACATCATCTCGGTGGCCGACGGGAGAACACCGCGCAGATCCGGGGGCGGGAGTGAGAGCTCTCACAGGAATGGCGACCGGAGTACGGTGGCCCGCATGAACTACGCAACCAATGGACTGCCCGGATGGGTCATCGCCGTCCTCGTCATCGTCGGGCTGTGGGAGGTGATCTGGAAGGCGGTCGGCCTCTGGCACGCGGGATCCGATCGCAACCTGCTGTGGTTCGTGCTGATGTTCGTGCTCAACACGCTCGGCATCCTTGAGATCATCTACGTCTTCGGGATCAGCCGCCCTCGGCGCGCCCGCGCGGCAGCGCCCGCCGACTAGCCGCCGCCTGGCCGCCCCCTACCCACCCCTGCCCGCCGCCTACGGCTCGCCGACCGTGCCCGTCACGATGTCGCCGCCGCGGGTGTAGCGGGCGAAGATCACACCGTTCCGCGTCAGCGCCCCGTCGATGATCGTGAAGGCCGCCGGGATCGCACCCCCGTCGAAGAGCCGCTTGCCACCTCCCAGGGTGACCGGGTAGATCACGAGCGAGAGTTCGTCGACCAGGTCGTTCTCGAGCAGCGTCTGGATGAGGTCACCGCTCCCCCACACCGTCAGGTCTGCATCGCCCGAGGCCTTCAGGGCGCGGATGTCGTCGACGCCGCCGAGGAACGTCGAGTTGCTCCAGTCGGAGGATCGCACCGTCCGCGAGACGACGTGCTTCGTCACCTCGTTGATCCCCGGCCACCCGTCGGCGTGCTGGGGCCAGTAGCCGGCGAAGATGTCGAAGGTCTTGCGGCCGAGCAGCAGATCGCTCGGCGTCATCAGGGGGACGTACTTCTCCGCCAGCTCGTCGTCCCAGAAGCCGGCGGTCCATCCGCCGTACGCGAAGCCACCCGAGGTATCTTCGTCCGGTCCACCGGGTGCCTGAAGCACCCCGTCGAGGCTGATCATGGAGATGACGATGATCTTGCGCATGAGTCTGTGTCCTTTGGTTCGTGGCTGCCCGGTTGGCCGCCTCACTCAGGCAACGAACGAGACCGGCCGGATCGGACATCCGCCGGCAACCGAGCCTCGACCAGCGCCGTCAGACGGGCGACCTGCTCGGTGAGGGCGGCCACCTCGGACTGCGTCTCGCTCTCGGTCGCCTCGGCCTGCTCGACCTCCTCGGCGACGCGGCTGCCGAGTTGCTCGATCATCCAGGTCGCGAACGACGCGGCGATCACACCGACGATGACCAGCCCGCCGGCCATCAACCCGACCCCCACGAGCCTGCCCACCAGGGTGATGGGCACGAAGTCGCCGTATCCCGTGCTCGTCAACGTCCCCACCGCCCACCACAGCGCGTCGCCGATGTTGGTGATGGATGCGCCCGGCTCGTTCTGCTCCGCGTCGAGCACGGCGAGCGCGCCGACGTAGACCAGCAGGACCGCGATCACGAACGCGTAGGTCAGGATCCGACCTCGCAGCTTGCGCCCGCCCACCCGGTGCGAGAACTGCATGACCGACAGCAGCCGCATGAGTCGGAGCGGACGCAGCATCGGCAGCGCCAGGATCGCCATCGCCGGCAGGTTCTGGATGAACCATCGCCACCTGCGCTCCGCGAGGATCAGGCTGGCCAGGTAGTCGATGACGAACAGGCCCCAGGTGACCCAGATGATGACATCGAAGACCGTGGCGCTGCGATCAGGGACGTTGGCGATCACCTCGATCGAGTAGGCGACCAGGAAGACGACGGCGGCGATGGCGAGCGGCCACTCACTGTACTTGCGCCAGAGCTCGGGTGTCATGCACCGAATCTAGAGGCGTTGCGCACCGCCGGCACGTGGCTATTTCGGTGGTGCGTAGAGGTAGTACGCATCGCTCGCGTTGATCACGCGCTGGTCGTACTCATGGTTCGTGCCGTAGTTGTACTCCTCGAGCAGCACCTGGCCGTTCTGGAGGATGCCATTCACGTATGCCACGTGGTTGGCGCTGAACCAGGCCACCGCTCCGGGCACCGGGGTCGTGCCCGTCGCCCAGCCGTGTGCGAGCCAGGCGGACTTCCACTGGCGGGCGTCGCCGCCGTTCGGAGTCAACTGGCTCCAGGTCCAGCGGAAGGGGGCCGAGGTCGTGCCCGCGTCGCGGTTGAGGCGCCAGGCCACGAAGTCGACGCACTCGCGGTAGTAGTAGCCGAGCGGGGAGAGGCCGCCGCCCTGGTTGCGCGACAACTCGGCGAACCACGGGTAGTCGTCGCCCTTGGCCTTCGCGCCCGACTGGAGGTAGATGGCGATGTTCTGCGCGCGGATGGCGGCCGCGTACAGCGACCGGAGGTCGGCGGCGCTGGTGGCGGTGTAGCCGTCACGGGTGGCGGCCGTCACCGTGGATGCTGCCGCATCCGCCACCGCCACCTTCTGCCCCTGCACAGCGGCTGCCGAGTGCAGCGCCGCCGCATCGTTATCGGCGTAGGCCGGGAGGCCGAGCACTGCGAACAGGCCGCCGACCGCCACCATGACACCGACACCGAACAGGCGCTGGCGCAGGGGCTTCGCGTCGGAACGGCCCGGAGTGGGGCGGCCGGCTGAAGGTCGGCTGGCTGAGGTTCGGTCGGCTGCGATTCGGCCGGCTTGACCCCGCCGTCTCGAGGAGGCAGCGCGAGCCCGGTCGCGATCGTGAGCGCGCCCGCGCGACGATTGCCGCGAGCGTTTGGCCGGGGCGGCCGGGGCGGCGTGCTGACGACGCGATGCGACGAACGGGTCGACGCCGACCGTGGCGGCGGGGTCCGAGCTGGCGACGGGGAACGCGGCGGCCGACGCGGCGGGGAAGGCTGCGGCCGACGTCACGGGCGACGCGGCGGGCGACGCAGCATCCGGCGAGTGCCAACTCCGAACGACCGGAACCGGTGCGCTCTGCGGGACGACGTACGGGGCAACGGGTGTCGACAGCTCGAGGGCGATCTCGGCCGCTGGGATGGCCTGGGTCGCACCGAGATCCGCCGGCGCCGGGGCGATGATCGCCTCGAAGGCCGAGGGCGGCTCCGCCTCCGTGGTGAGTGGGGCGCTGGTCACGTCTCCGAGGAGCGGGAAGAGCGAAGCGATGCCGTCGTATGCAGGCGCGACGGGCGCGACGGGCACGGCGGGCACGCCGGCGGGAGCCGCACCATTCGTCGCCGACCCGGCGGCGGCGCGCGCCTCGCGGCGCGAGGAGTAGACGGGCGCACCCGTCGAAGCCGGCGCGGGCGCCGGCCGGTTTTCGGGTTCACCGAGCGCAGGCGGTGCGGACTGGGCAAGCGAGTCGTCCGTCATCCCGCCGAAGAGAAATCCCAATGCGTCTGGGATCTCGCGTTCCGTCATGAAGCCTCCGGGTTTGCGACCCGATCGAGCCTAGGCGACTTGACGCCGAATGTCACGTTGACATAACGACCCGTAACAAGGGGACAGCTCCCCGCGGTGGAATGCGCACCTCACGCCGCGGGCGCGAGGAATTCCTCCCACTGCGGCAGGGCCCGTTCCACTCCCCGCACCAGCCACGCGGTGCCATGCGGCGGGCGCGGCACGTGGCGCAGCGACCATCCCATCTCCTGCGGCGTGCGGTCGCCCTTGATGTTGTTGCAGCGCAGGCAGCAGGCCACGAGGTTCTCCCAGCTGTCCGCCCCGCCACGCGACCGCGGGATGACGTGGTCGATCGTCGACGCGGAACCCCCGCAGTAGCCGCAGCGCTGCGAATCGCGGCGGAGCACCCCGCGTCGCGACACCGGCACGGCTCGCCCGTTGGGGATCCGCACGTAGCGGCGCAGCAGGATCACCGACGGGCGCTCCCACTCCCCCGATGCGCTCACGACAGGATGCTCGTCATCGCTCGCGATGATCGAGGCCTTGCCGTCGAGCACGAGCACGATGGCCCGCTTGAACGACACGACGGCGAGCGGCTCGTAACCGGCGTTGAGTACCAGGGTTCGCACTTCAGCTGTTCCTCTCGAAGGCGCCCGCACGGCTTGCGGGCATTCGACTCCCCCGGCGTCAGGCCGGATCTCGTGAGGTGCAGACGAAAAAAGCGCTGTCGAGAACGACAGCGCTAGTTGCTCCGAGCGTGACAGTGCACGACCGGCCGAGTGCTGCGCCGTATGAAGAAGACCGCACGCGCATCCATGGTGAGGATGCTGCCCGACTTCCGCATGATGGCTCTCCCGAAATCAGTGATACCGAGAGCTTCAGAGTACCCCGACACCGCCGCGAGGCTGGTCACCGTCGGGTTACGACACGGCGAACAGGTTGGGCGCCTCAGATCCCGTACCGCACGAAATAGTGGTTGCTGCTGTAGATCGCGTTGATCGAGACGGTCCGGCCAGGGTAGGGAGCATCGATCATCATGTTGCCGCCGAGGTAGATCCCGACGTGGCTGCCGCCGTCCAAGATGACCAGATCGCCCGGCAGTGCTGCCGATGCGGCGATCGCCGTACCGCCCGATCCCTGCCGCGACGAGGAGTGCGGCAGGGCGACGCCGAATTGGGCGTAGACGTACTGGGTGAATCCCGAGCAGTCGAAGCCCGCGGGCGATGCGCCGCCATAGACGTACGGAACGCCGATGTACTGCTTGGCGACCGCCACCACCTGGTCGAGGCTGAAGTTCGGGTACGGCGGGTTCGCGAGCAGGGCGCGAACGCTCGGACCGCGGTAGGCCAGCATCGCCGCGCGCAGCTGTGCGCGCTTCAGCTCGGCCTCGCTCGTCGCCGAGAACGTCTCTCGGGCGGCCGCAACGGCGGGTGCGTCGGCCGAGACCGCCACCTTCTGGGCGTCGGCGTTCTTCAACTGCTCGAGCTGCGCCGTGGCGTCTGCCCCCGCAACGGTCGAGGCATCAGCCGCGGCGTTGTGGGCGGCGTACGCCGGAAGGGCGACGGTGCAGAAGATGGCCGGAACCGCGAGTGCCATGACGGTGAGGCTCAGGGCCATACGGGGCGAAGCGGTGGGACGGGTTGTACCTGAAAACAAGAGATGAGCTCCTGCGCCTCGGCCGGCTAGGTGTGCCGCCCCATCCCTGTCGTATGTCACGTCGTGCCGCAGAGGATGGGTGAACGAGACGCCCTGCGGTACGGCCTCCGACCGGCTTGCGTGGTCGAGAGGACCCAACGACCATACGTGACGATCTGACGTTGCGCCAATCGATCACGCCGGTCGGGGCAGAATCGGCCCCGGACTGGGGGCGAGCGCCCCTCAGGCCGCGACGTACACGTGTACGGCGACCTCGCTGGGCAGTTCGAGCCCCCCGCCGTGACCATCGACCTGTACGAGCACGTACGAGCCGACCGCCGAGATGGTGGCTTTCGCGCCGGGTACGACGCCCGCCGTGAGCAACTGCGAGAGCAGTTCGGGCTCGAACTGCACGGGCTCTCCGAGGCGGCGGATGGTGGCCTCGACCGGGCCGCTCTCGTCGGCCACTCGGGCGACGAGATTGATGACGCCCTGCAGGAACGGGGCGGCCAGGGGGTCGCCGAGTTCGTCCAGAGCCGGGATCGGATTGCCGTACGGCGACTCGGTCGGGTGGTCGAGCAGCACGAGCAGGCGCCGCTCCACCTCTTCGCTCATCACGTGCTCCCAGCGGCATGCCTCGTCGTGCACATATGCCCAGTCGAGTCCGATCACGTCGGCGAGCAGCCGTTCGGCGAGCCGGTGCTTGCGCATCACGTGGACCGCGCGGCTGCGGCCCTCTGCGCTCAGCGACAGGTGGCGGTCGCCCTCGACGTGCACGAGTCCGTCGCGCTCCATGCGGCCGATGGTCTGGCTGACCGTCGGGCCGGAGTGCCCGAGGCGCTCCGAGATGCGCGCGCGCAACGGGACGATCCCCTCTTCTTCAAGGTCCAGGATCGTCCGCAGGTACATCTCGGTCGTGTCGACGAGATCGGTCATCGTTGCTCCCAGGGTGGCCACCGGACCCGGTCAGCCTACCGGTGGCGCTTTCGTGTCGCTGCGAGTCAAACGGGGCGAGGGGCTGCTCCGGCTCTCGATACGATTGCCCGGTGACGCTCCAGATCCCCGCTGACCTTCTTCCCGTCGACGGCCGATTCGGATGCGGCCCCTCCAAGGTGCGGCCCGAGCAGCTCGCCCACCTGAACGCACACTCCGCGCTGCTCGGCACCTCGCACCGGCAGGCACCGGTGAAGGATCTGGTCGGGCGCGTGCGGTCGGGGCTCGCCGAGCTGTTCCGGCTGCCCGACGGCTACGAGGTGCTGCTGGGCAACGGCGGATCGACCGCCTTCTGGGATGCCGCTGCCGCCTCCCTCATCGAGAAGCGCGCCGAGATGCTCACCTTCGGTGAGTTCGGCGCCAAGTTCGGCCAGGCCGCTGCCGCGCCCTTCCTGGAGGCGCCGCACATCGTCTCGGCTCCCGGCGGATCGCGCAGCGAGGTCGAGGTGCTGCCCGGCATCGACGTCTACGCCTGGCCGCACAACGAGACCTCGACCGGAGTCATGGCCCCGGTGAAGCGGGTGCAGGGCGGTGACGCGGGCGCGCTCACCGTGATCGACGCAACCAGCGCCGCGGGAGGCGTCGACTTCGACGTGGCCGAGACCGACCTCTACTACTTCGCTCCGCAGAAGAACTTCGCCAGCGATGGCGGGCTGTGGTTCGCGCTCGCGTCGCCGGCCGCGATCGAGCGGATCGAGCGCGTGGCGGCATCCGGTCGCTGGATCCCCGAGTTCCTCAGCCTGAAGAACGCGGTCGACAACTCGCGCCTCGAGCAGACGCTCAACACCCCCGCGATCTCGACGCTGCTCCTCATGGAGAACCAGATCGACTGGATCAACGGCAACGGCAGCCTCGCCTGGGCCGACGCGCGCACGCGCGAGAGCAGCGGCATCCTGTACGACTGGGCGTCGGCCAGCGGCGTTGCGACCCCGTTCGTCGAGAACCCGGAGCACCGCTCGCAGGTCGTCGTGACGATCGACTTCGATGAGAGCGTGGATGCCGCCGCGGTCGCCAAGACCCTGCGCGCCAACGGCATCGTCGACACCGAGCCGTACCGCAAGCTCGGCCGCAACCAGTTGCGCGTGGCGACGTTCGTCGCGATCGAGCCGAACGACGTTCGCACCCTGACCCGCGCGATCGACTTCGTGCTGGCGGAGTCAGCTCGCGGCTGACTCCTCGTAGCGGTCGAAGCTGAAACTCTTGCGGCCGACCGTGATCTGGACCCCGGTCGCGGTGCGTGAGTACGTACGTGTGGCGAGTTTGGCGATCAGCACCGGCAACGTCCCCCCGCCGATGCGGCGGCTGCGTCCCAGCGCGAGCACCAACTCCCCGTCGTTCGTCCGCGAGCTGATCCAATAGCCGAGCCGCTGTTCATGGACTCGGACCGCCTCGTCGGATGAGATCCTGGCGAGCTCGCAGAAGTTCATCTCTGCTCCGTATGCGCGTTCGCGCCCGGTCGTGATCTCCCACTCCTCGGGGCGGTACATGCGCAACCGCGCCTCGCGCAGCACG
>Ga0105238_10008835_pt1 | contig 10078 bp, 9 predicted proteins | sample KBSC34metaG_FD_81526 | JGI IMG/M metagenome (GOLD analysis project Ga0105238, IMG submission 81526) | Corn rhizosphere microbial communities from Kellogg Biological Station, Michigan, USA - KBS C3-4 metaG | ecosystem: Host-associated > Plants > Roots > Rhizosphere > Soil | place: Michigan, USA...
ATAAGGCTGCGCTGGAAACAGCTTTTGGTGCAGCCATTCCAATGTCTATAGGCAAAGCTCCAAGAGCGCCTATATCCAACTATGAAAAACTTGAGCAGTTGTTTAAAGCTGGTTATCAACAATCATTTGTAGGGGACTATTGGCTGCTAAGTAAATCAAATATCTCAAATGGTATATTCCGGAAAGAAATCTGGGGATTAGCCTGGTCAGGTAACGGAAAGGCAGGAAACTCGATATTGCGTGTTTTGAAATCTGTGGAAACAGAGGCTCAAGGAGCAGGCGCCAGGAGTTTAATTATTAGTGGAAAACAGGTTGTGGAAACAAAGTTCTTCGAAATCCCACCTGAAGTTTTACAGAAGCTGGGATATCAATTGAATAAGACGAGCGACGATACATTTACATTAACAAAAAGTTTTTAGCGTATGGTATCTGCATCCATTATTGAGGCAAAGTATAAAAGAGCAGGATTGAATGTTAAAAATACTTTTCTATGGTCTCAATTAAGCGATAATCAGAAAAAAGCAATCCAGGATAAAGTTGTATTTAGTGTGGAAGAACAATGCGTTATTGTCTATTACAGATCACTTTCTTATTCATGGACAATTACGAATCTCCGGTTGATAATTTTCACTGATAACAATGTTACAGATTATACATTCGATAAAATAAAAGGCGCAAAGTTCCCTGATGCCGAGGAAATAAAGAATAATAAGAAGGAGATAGATCAACTTACGCTTCATTTGGTAAATGGAAATGATATTGTGCTCTATGTTGAGAATACCACTTGGCATTTTATTTATGGACTGCTGAAATTTTTACTTCCATAGGCAATGTATCCCAATGTATTTTTTTAAGACTAAAAGTAATGTCTCAAACTTGGTTTTAACAAAAGAAGGAAAGCTGGCCGCATTTTTTTTCAGCTACCCGTCAAAGTATGTAGCTTTAACGGATAAAAGCTATTGACAAGTGAATACATCCTTATCCCATTTACCGGAGTACAAGCAGGCGCAGTTGAAGGAGATCACGGGGATCATTGTAAAGGCAGTAGGCCCGGAGAAGGTGATCCTGTTCGGGAGCCACGCGACAGGGCGTTGGGTGGAGCACCGGTATACGGAGGGTGGTATTACCTACGAGTATATCAGTGACTACGATATCCTGGTCATCACCAAATCAGGCGAGACCCGAAAGGACTACGAGGTGCAGGACCTGATCGAGAACCGCTGCGTGTACAAGACGCCGGTGACGGTGATCACGCACGACATTGATTTTGTCAACAAGATGCTAAGCGAGGGGCAGTACTTCTTTACGGACATACAGCAGGAAGGTATCCTGCTGTATGATGCCGGCACGACACCACTGGCGGAACGTAAGCCGTTAAGCTCTCAGGACGCAAAAGCCATTGCGCAGCAATATTATGATCAATGGTTCATCAGCGCGAAAGAGTTTGTAGAAGTGGCCCGGTTCTGTTTGCAACGCGGGCAGCTGAAGATAGGCTCGTTCAATCTGCATCAGGCTACGGAGCGGACGTATAATGCACTCATTCTGGTGTATACCGGCTACAAGCCGAAGACGCACAACCTGGATAAGCTGAAACGTTATGCTAAACGGTTCTCTGAGGAACTGGAAGGGGTATTCCCGGATAACACACCGCAGGAAAAGCACCTGTTCGATCTGCTGAAACGGGGTTATGTGGATGCCAGGTACAAAGAGCAGTACGCGATCACGGCGGAGGAACTGGGGGTATTGATCGAGCGGGTAAGCAAACTACAGGATATAGCTGAAACCCTTTGCCTGCGAAAGATCGCCTCTTTTGGCGATAAAGCGCTATAAGACCATGCCAGGTGGTCAAGGGGGCTATAAGTTTTTCAATCTGGCCAGGAGTGCTTTGTCGGTAATGTTCTCCGCTTCGGATTTATCATAGATGGAGAGTAGGAAGATATCTTCTTTGGTCACTTGCACATGGGTGATCACCCTGGCGCCGCCGGACTTGCCTTTGCCCTTCGCAGAAATAGCCATACGTATTTTAAAGCAATCATGCCCGAGCGGTGTACCCATCTGAGGTTGTTGCAGGAGTTGCTGGGCTAAAGCCGCGATATCCTTTTTAATGGAAGGGTATTTTTTTGCCAGTTGTTTGAGTTCCCGTTCAAAGGGCGGAGTAGGGACGATTTTAAAGCTCATCCAGGAGTTGGTTAAAAGATTTAGCTTTTACTTTACCTTTCTTGTATTTGTTGACAAAATCGACGGCTTCATCCAGGCTATCGAGTATTTTTTTCTCTTTTGCCGAGAGCTTCTTGGGCTCGACTACTTCGACGAACTCCAACCGTTTAAGCAGTTCCTTCAGGAAAGGGATTTTGCTTTTGTTCTTGATATTTAAGATCAGTTGTTCCATATACCAGGGTGTAATAAGTGGATGATTATTTTACGGCCAGCTTTTGCTGAAGTTCATTGGTGATCAAAAACGATTCCAGAAACTCCTTGACCAGGCGCTTCTTCTCCTGTGGCAGGTGTTCGGCCCGCTTAAACTGGGAGAGCAGCTCCTTATCGTTGATCTCCGTATCGGCCTGATCATGCAGGGAGCCACTCATTAAAAAGTCCACGGTAGTGTCCAGTGCACCCGCCAGTTTGGAAAGCACATCGGAAGTGGGCCTGTTCTCCCCGCGTTCATACCTGGAAATATTAGTCACATGTACATGAATGGTCTTTGCCAGGTCACTCTGCGAAAGGCCTTTTTTTGTTCTGGCCTGCTTAAGCCGGTCTTTGAACTCCATAATTAAAAGCTTTTTTGCTGTAGCGTCCCTGCAAAGTTAGCATTCTTGGCTAGTGAAATCAACAATTTGTAAGCAAGTTTGGGGATAAATAGATAAAAGTGCTTGTTTTTGAATAGGAAAGTTTGCTATTTTTGTAGGCAAGTTTGCTTATAGCTAAATTTTTATCCACATGGAGATAGCAGAAATCAAAGCGCAGCTGACCCTGGCGCGGGTACTACAGCATTACGGGCTAAAACCGGACAAGCACCTGCGGCTGCACTGTCCCTTCCACGACGACAAGACACCGAGCCTGCAGGTGTACTACAAGACGCACACGGCCTATTGCTTCAGCAGCAACTGCCCCACGCATGGGAAATCCCTGGACGTGATCGACTTTGTGATGCACAAGGAAGGCTGCACCAAGCACGAAGCCCTGGAAAAGTGTAAGGAGCTGACCCGTGGTGCGGCCAGCCCTCCACCTGCTGAGCAGCTGACGCGGACGGCGATACTAACGAAGATGTTCACCTATTTTAAGAATGCGGTATACAACAGCAAGCCGGCGCAGGAATACATCCGGAGCCGGGCGCTGGACGGCACCAAGTTGGAAATTGGTTATAACACGGGGCAGTTCCACCACGGGACACGTAAAGATGAGCTGCTGATCAAATCCTGTCTGGAAGTAGGGCTGCTATCGCCGTATGACCGGGCGGGCCGGACGGGCGAGGAAACCTACAAGCCCTTTGCAAAATACTGCCTGGTCTTTGCGTTGCGTAACAAAGTGAACCAGGTAGCGGGGCTGTACTTCCGCAGTACGGTGAACGATCAGGAGCAGCGGCACTTTTACCTGAAAGACCGGCAGGGGCTGTACCCACGCTATCCGCATACGGACACGAAAAAGCTGATCCTGACCGAATCTGTCATTGATGCCGCCACGTTATTACAGCTTCCCGCTATCACTGATTTCTACAGTATTGTAGCGTTGTATGGCACCAACGGGTTAACCGACGAGCACCTGGCCGCGATCCAGGAGCTGCCCCAGTTGGAAGAGATCATCTTTTGGCTGAATGCCGACGCACCGGGCGACGAGGCGACAAAAAAGCACGCCACTACCCTACAGGGACTGTATCCGCAGCTGCGCATTACCCAGGTATACATGCCGGCCGGCGAAGATATTAACAGCCTGGTACAAACGCACAGTGATACAGGAATTTTTACGAAGCTGCTGGAAGGGCGCCAGGCGCCGGGCAAGGAAGGGGCTAAACTTTTTCTTTCAGTTGAAAGATCAGTTGAAAAAAATAAGGGTCAGGAAACACCTGTTCAACCCGCAAAGCCCATTGTATCTACTGACGGCCTGGACAGCACGAATCCCTACAAGCTCCACTACACCACAGACACCGCGCATTACTCCATACAAGGCAGTCTGCCTAAAGCCCTGGATACGCTAAAAGTGATGCTGGTGATCGAGCATCCGGGCAATGGACTGAAAGCCCGCAACCGGATCGACCTGTACGAGGACAAGCCGGTGGAAAGGTTGTGCCAGGAAGTAGCGGAGAAATTACAGCTGCGCAAAGACCTGCTGGAAGCCGACCTGTATAAGCTGACCGACCTGCTGGATCAGCACCGGGAGCAAACCCTGCGGAGCAATACAGCCGGTACGGAAAAGCCGTTGCCGGTGTTGACGGTGAAGGAGCGGCAGGAGCTGGAAGGCTTTGCGAAAAAGCCCCGGCTGATCAAACGGCTGAACGAGCTGTTAGGGCAGGCCGGCATTGTGGGTGAGGAACGCAACCGCATCTTCCTGCTGATCATAGCGATCAGTCATAAAATGCCGGAGACCCTGCACGGGCTCTTGCAAGGTAGTTCGGGCAGCGGTAAGACAAGATTACTCAAACAAATATCAGACTGCATGCCGAGTGAAAGCGTGACCCGGCAGACACGGTTAAGCGATAAGGTGCTGTACAACTTCCCGGAGCATTATTTTGTCAACCGGCTGCTGTGCCTGGAAGATATCGACGGGCTGAGCGAAGAAGCGGAGTTCGCCTTTAGGGAACTGCAAAGCAATGGAGAGCTGAACAGCGCCACGTCGATCAAGCTGGATAACGGGCAGATCACCAGCGGACAGAAGACGGTCAGGGGGCCTATTGCGAGCCTGGCTTGTACGACCCACGGGGAGATATACGAAGACAACATGAGCCGGGTCTTTTTGATCGCGGTGGATGAGAGTGGGGAACAGACGCGGAAGATCATCGACTACCAGAACGGGAAAGCCGCCGGGCTGATCGATGGAAGGAAGGAGCAGCAGACAAGGGTCTTTATCCAAAACTTTGTGCGCATCCTGCAGCCGGGTGAAGTGATCAATCCCTATGCGGCCCGGATACAGCTGCCACCCGAGGCGCACAAGATACGGCGGCTGAACGACCTGTTCCAGAGTTTTGTGAAAATGGTGACGATCATCAACCAATACCAGCGGAGCCGCGACGAGCGTAAGCGGCTGATCACCGAGATCGAGGACGTAGAGACGGCGGTAGCCGTGCTGTTCGATAGTATCGTGCTGAAAGTGGACGAGTTGGACGGTTCCTTAAGGCAGTTCTATGAGCAGCTGAAGGGCTACCTGAAACAGCAGCACAACGGCCATCACCAGACGGCACAGTTCAGCCTGCGGGAGATCCGCCAGGCGCTGAAGCTGAGCAAGACGCAACTGTTTAGATATGCCGGTGATCTTACTCATTTTGAATACATCCGGCCCAGCGGGGGGCATGCCAATAGAGGCTATAGCTACCAGGTAGTGTACTGGGACAACTACCAGGGCTTGCGGGAGCGCATCCGCCGCAACCTGGATGAGCAGGTAAAGGCCCTCAAAGCTGGAACGCTACGGAACGCCAGTGGAACGCTGGAACCCGCATGAACATTGGGAAAATGGCCTGGCGTTCCGTGTTCCGGGAAAATGTGCAAGACCCCTTTTATATTACCGCTACGATGTACTGCCTATGACCTCCCTTCTATCTTCTTTTACCGACTGGCTTTACCAGGTGGGCTATAGCGAAGGCACGCAAAACATGTTGCCGTCCTTGATAGGCGAGTTCCTGGAACAGCAGCAGATTACCGACGTCAGTTATGTAGAACAGCAAACGGTGAAGCGCTTTTACGACTGGCTGCAGTTGAGACCCTTAAAGAAGCGCAGCGGATCGCTCAGCGAGATGATGATCCACCACTACGTCTATGCGTTACGTACTTTTTTTGGCTGGTTGGAGATCACCGGGCAGAGCGATTATAACCCGATCAGCGGCATGCGGTTCAAGCGGCCAGAGACCAACAGCCGGGCGCCATTGAGCCGGCAAGAGATCATGCAGCTTTTTGCGGTGGCTGTTACCCACAAAGACAGGGCCTTATTACATCTGTTCTACAGTTGCGGGCTGCGCAGAAGCGAGGGCGAGGCGCTGAACATACAAGACGTGCGTTATAAAGACCGTCTCTTGTATGTACGTGAAGGCAAAGGAGCTAAACGGCGCGTCGTACCGATGACAGCGGCAGTAGCGAAAGACCTGGAAACCTACTATCTGCAAGAGCGATGCTGCTACACTGTGAGCCGGGTAAAGGAAGAAGCCGCCCTTGTGCTGAACCAGGTGGGTGGCCGGATGAGTGGAGCGGGATACAATGAGTTGTTCAAAGCGCTGGCGCAGCAGGCGGGACTGTCACCGGAGATCACCCTGCATCACCTGCGGCACAGCATCGCCACCCATTTATTACAAAGCGGTATGCGCCTGGAATATGTACGGGACTTCTTAGGACATAGCTACCTGGAATCTACGCAGATCTATGCCAGGCCGGATGCCGCCCAATTAAAATTATTATGAACCTGACGGAGTACCTGTTGCAACACCATACGGCAGCTACTGCAGCCGTGTACGAGCGGGAGATAATGATCTATACCGGCAACTGCCCGGACGCCGAAAAAGCGGTGTACAAAGATGTGGTGAGCTACATCGGCGCCTTACGTAGCAGGTACAGTAATCCCCGTACCCTTAACCGGATCGTTTGCAGCATCAAGGCTTATTACGGGTACTTATGTCATATAGGCGTCCGAACAGACAACCCGGCCCAGGTGATCAGGCTGCGGGACAAAATAAGCCGGGATATACAGTTGCAGGACCTGTTCAGCACCGAAGAGCTGGAAGTACTGCTGAACCGGACAGAGCGCTTTAATAATCTAACCTACCGGAACAAAGTACTGATGAGCCTGCTCGTTTATCAGGCATTGTATCCGCAGGAAATCGCGGCTTTGCAAACAGGGGACATCAACCTGGAAGCCGGCACGGTGCATATTACAGCGACGGCTAAAGCCAGTGGCAGGGAGCTGTCTTTAAAACCCAATCAGATCTTACTGTTTTACCAGTATATACAGGAGATAAGGCCGAGGCTATTAAAGGGCAGGGTTACGGACAAACTGCTGATCGGTCAGCGGGGCGAGCCGATGCCGGCCACGGATATTACCAAGCATGTGATGCGGAGCTTTGCGGGTCTATACCCAGGTAGAACCGTGAACGCCCAAACGATCCGGCAAAGTGTGATCGCTAATTTTTTAAAGCAGGGCCATGATCTAAGCATTGTACAGGCGTTTGCAGGGCATAAGTATCCTTCGACGACAGAGCACTACCGGCAAAATGAGATCGAGACCTTAAAGGCGGCGATTGACAAGCATCACCCGATCCATTAAGCGCAGACGTCTGCCAGGAAGATAGGTGGGCAGTCTTTGCCCCCTGCTATAAAAACACACGCCAGCTGAGCTGCGCTGCACCTGGCATGGTTTTGCCCTGCTTCGCAAATCTGCCCTCCGCTGCTTCTTCTGCCGGCGGAGCCGTCAGCGCAGCTCCTCCATTTTGTCCGCCACCTGCCGGTGGCCGGCCGCTTTTGCTGATCATTTTTGCCTCCGCCTTGCTCCGGCATAACACTAAGGTCGATCCGGCGGGTAGTGGCCCGGCGGCCTACGACCTTCCTCCGTGCCACACGGCCGGCCACATGGCGGTGGTGGCGGGCGCGGCCCCTCGTCCGGTCGTTCCTTCCTCCCGAGCGGACCACTGCCACAAAGACAACAGCTTTTAATAACCATTAAACGATACAGGTATGTACTACATTAAGAAGTATGCAGACTGCTGGGCCATCCATAACGATGACAATGGAAAGAGCCGTCCGCTGACCGAAACAGAAGTCCGGGCCGTCCAGGAAGAATACCCCGACTTGAAAGACCCGAAGACCTGCACTGTCTATGCCGACCAGATCAGCAGTCTCTCCAACAAACCATAGCACAGGCGACCGCCGCCGATCAGCGGGAGAATAAGGCCGGGCGGTAGTAACGGCGTTGGTACATCCATGCGGATAGATAGGGGCGGCAACCAGGATGATGAAGTTACCCCCGAATGCCCCTATCTACCGCCTGGACGATATTTTTTTCTTCACCCGCATGCTTATAAAACGGAAGGGCTACGAGGTTCTTCTCGTCACCTAAAAGCATGTCGTTATGAGCAAAAAAGCAAAGGCGAAAAAGCCACGGGAGAAGCGCGATCCGGAACAGCGCTATAAGTGGGACAAGGGCGATTATCAGCAGGATCAGACCCTCCGGTTTGTGTTACCCTGGCCGTTCCTGTATGTCTGCAAACTGACCGAAGTGACGCCGGACGAGGTACTGGATCGGTTTACGCACGACCTGGGCCAGGGCAGCTGGAAGCGCCGGGAAAATGAAGCCGTCCGGCAGGCGCTGGTCGACTATTTTATCGCGTGCGGGTACGGGCAAAAATGGTACACCGAGCAGGATATCCGGCAAATGTTCAGGGAGCTGGATGCGATCGGGTCATTATGGCCTGACGATGGGGGCTTGAAGCTGATCAGCCGCCACGCGAAGTGGCGGAATAACTACCACGATTATTGGTTCAAAAAGTGGTACCGGAAGACAAGACGGAAAGGCTGAAGGTGCGGCGAGGCTGGACGGTAATAGTCCGGTCTTGCTGCGTTTAATCCCGCGAATCCGCCCCGAGGCGGATGAGGGGGCCAGCGTTTTGGTCATACCAAAACATAGCTGGCTACACCTTCAGGCATTACCCCAATGAGGGTGCCCGGCGCACCCGGCAAGATGTATTATTGTCCACCAAAATGCCGGCCCAGGAGCGGCTATCCTGATCCGGGAAACCGCTTCCCTGCCCTGGCACCACAGCCCCGTAAAACGCCTTAAAAACGATCTTGGAAGGATGTAGCAAGGTGTGTTTTTGCTAACGAAAACTGCCCGCTCCGCTCCCTCTGCTTGTAAGGCAGAGGGCCAGGTAATATCCTAAAAAAACCGCTTCCCCGGAGGGGACGGGAGGGGCGATCACAGTAGTTCACAAGAACTCACAGGAATACACAAAAACGCACAATTTTTAACAGGCGTTCACAATTTTAGCCAACTATTACTATCCTTGTCTATCCCTTTTACACAACCTTCCTTACTGGCGGCTGCTGAATGCAGGATGTACTTTTGTCTATACAAAAGTTCCTGGCCGGCGGCGGCTCAACCGCATGCTGCCCGGAAGTATAAAAGCGTGTTCTATGGTTGAAAAGTGATCCTGCAGCTGCCGTGCTTTTATACGGACGGGCGGCGTTGGCAACGGCGTTGCCGCAGCTGGGATAAGTACTACTGTCCATCGCCGGCGGCCGCCTGCACCCAAGCTCCGATTTTTAGCGTGTATCCAGTTCCTTCGGTTAAGGCTTCCAATGCTTAGTAACACTTGCCCTGCCCGGCGGCAGCTCTGCTGCTTTACATAATGTGATTATCGGACACACCTGTGTGCGAAGCGAACCGATAATATCATGTTATGTAAAAGCCGGGCAGGGCCACTTAAAAGTACCTTTTTTACATGGTCATTTTACAGCCTTGGTTGTCTTATTAGTAATAGCAAAACATTTTTATGACGATCTACATTATCCGTGAACGCAGAAAGATACAGGTCTACGAGGTTACGCCTGACCAGGAGGCGGCGTTCCTGGCGGAGAAAAAGCGTATGATCCTGGCCTCCGGGGCTACCCTCGATGAAGCGGTGTCCAGGCTGGGAAGGCTGACGGATCGGCTGGAAATACTGGATGAACTGTCCAGGGAATAGGATGAATTTTTTCTTTCATCTGAGAAAAATCTTTCAGTTGAAAAAGCTCCGGTGAAAAGAAAAATCGGTTATCTTGGGGAGGTACAAGCAGTTCTTTGAATATAGAAAAAATCCGGTGCGGGGCGATACCGTTATGGGTTCAATGGCAAGGAGAAAGATGAAGAGGTAAAAGGGATGGGGGATCAGATAGACTATGGGATGCGGGTG
>Ga0105238_10008836_pt1 | contig 10077 bp, 10 predicted proteins | sample KBSC34metaG_FD_81526 | JGI IMG/M metagenome (GOLD analysis project Ga0105238, IMG submission 81526) | Corn rhizosphere microbial communities from Kellogg Biological Station, Michigan, USA - KBS C3-4 metaG | ecosystem: Host-associated > Plants > Roots > Rhizosphere > Soil | place: Michigan, USA...
CATCTCCAGGTCGAACTGGCCCTTGGCCAGCTTCCTGGCCATGGCCTCGGCCTTGGCCGCGTCGACCTCCTCGACCGCCTTCTCGACGAGGGCGACGATGTCGCCCTGGCCCAGGATGCGGCCGGCGACGCGGTGGGCGTCGAAGGCGTCCAGGCCGTCGATCTTCTCGGAGACGCCCAGGAACTTGATCGGCAGGCCGGTGACGGCGCGCATGGAGAGCGCAGCTCCGCCGCGGCCGTCGCCGTCGGCCCGCGTCAGCACCAGGCCGGTCAGCGGCAGGCGCTCGTGGAACGCCTTGGCGGTGCGCACCGCGTCCTGGCCGGTCAGCGCGTCGGCGACCAGCAGGGTCTCGGAGGGATTGCCGATGCGGGCGATCTCGGCCGCCTCGCTCATCATCTGCTCGTCGATCGTCGTGCGCCCGGCGGTGTCGAGGATGAGGACGTCGTAGCCCTGCAGCTTGGCGGCGCTGAGCGCCCGCTTGGCGATGTCGGGCGCGGCCTGGCCGGGGACGATCGGCAGGGACTCGACGCCGGCCAGCGTCGCCAGCGTCGCCAGCTGCTCCATGGCGGCCGGGCGACGGGTGTCCAGCGAGGCCAGCAGGACCTTCTTGCGCTCCTTCGCCAGGCGCAGGCCCAGCTTGGCGGCGGTGGTGGTCTTGCCCGAGCCCTGCAGGCCGGCCATCAGGATCACGGTCGGCGGGTTCAGGGAGATGTTCAGCTCGGCCGGCGGGCCCTCGCCGCCCAGCATCTCGACGAGGCCGTCGTAGGTGATCTTGATCACCTGGTCGGCGGGGCGCACCGAGCGGATCACCGCCTCGCCGGTGGCGCGCTCCTTGGCTTTGGCGATGAAGTCGCGCACGACCGGCAGGGCGACGTCGGCCTCGAGCAGGGCGATGCGCACCTCGCGCAGCGCCTCATCGACGTCCTTCTCGCTAAGGACGCCTTTGCCGCCGAGGCGGTCGAAGACGCTGGAAAGCCGCTCTGATAGCGCGTCGAACAACTCAGACTCCTACAGGCCCAAACGCAGTCGGCCCCCGTGCACGATTGCGTGGACGGGGGGCCTCGCCGCCCTCGTCCGATATGGCTATCGGGGTCGTGGCGGTGGAGGGCGCTGACCAGAGATCAGGGCCGGAAGCGGCGGCTTATGCGCTCAAAGGGGGCGGTGGGTCAAGGAACGGCGTGGCGGAGCCCGTGGGGGAGGACCGCGGCAAGGCCAAGGACGACGAGCAGCGCCAAGTCCAGAAGCAGCCAGATGCGCAGCCATCTTCCGCGTTCGGTGAACGCGCCGCTGAAGAGGGAGAATGGGTTGCTGATCATTTGATACGCGGAGGGTGTCGCCCCCAGGCGTTCGCGTCGGATCACCCACACAAGGGCGTAGTACCCGACGAATGCGACGGCGAAGCCTGCCCTGGTCAGGACGGTCAGAATGGACATCGGTGTCCCCCCCCGAGAGCACCGTCAACCTCCCGCAGCCACGATGCAACCTGCGTTGCCCATCCATCGTCATCCCACGGCCGGCCGCAGGTCGGTCCGTGGGACCCAAGCGGCCCGTGGGACGCCATGGACGAAGCTTGGGTCCCACGGATCGCTGCGCGACCGTGGGATGACGAGGAAGGGAGGCAAGCGCGCAACGATCCATGTCCGAAAGCCGCCAGCGGATTTCGGCGTTCGGCGCTACATTCTCCCCATGAGCCAGACGCACTACGCCCTGTTCGAGACCGTGATCGGGACCGCCGGGATCGCCTGGGGCGACCAGGGGCTGATCGGGGTGCATCTGCCGGAGCGGGATCCGGAGAACGATCGCAGGAGCTTCGAGCGGCGGTTTCCCGGCGTGACGGAGGCGGCGATCCCAGAGCACCTCCTGCCGACGGTGGAGGGCATCCGGGCGCTGATGCGTGGGGAGAAAGCGGACCTCACAGACGCGCCGCTGGACATCGGCCGTGTGCCCGACTTCAACGCGAAGGTCTACGCGATCGCGCGCGCCATCCCGCCCGGCGAGACCATGACCTACGGCGAGATCGCGACCCGGCTCGGCGACCGGCTGCTGGCCCGCGACGTCGGCGCGGCGATGGGGGCCAATCCGTGGCCGATCGTGGTGCCCTGCCACCGGGTGACGGCGGCGGGCGGCAAGCCCGGCGGGTTCTCGGCCCGCGGCGGGGTCAACACCAAGCTGAAGCTGCTGGCGATCGAAGGCGCGGCGGTGGTGCAGGCGCCCCAAGACCGCAAGCCTGGGCCGAAGGCCAAGCCGCAGCCGGCGCCGCAGGGCGACCTCTTCGGTTAGCCGCCGAGCGACTGGCCGACGTACTGGACCGAGTAGACGACCCAGAACACCACGAGGCCCGCCGTCTGCCAGGCCCGGCCCTTCAGGACCATCATTGCGGTCGTCAGTGGCACGATCAGCCAGCCGGAGGGCCACGAGGAGACGAGCGCGCCGTTGGGGGTGCGCATGTAGAGGCTGACGCCGGCCCCGACTGCCCAATGGGCGAGGAAGAAGGCCCAATAGCGGGTCTGGACGCGCCGCCAGTGCGCGCGCAGGTCGATCGTCTCACCGACGGGCCTCGGGTCGGGCAAGGCCGCGGCGGTCATCAGGAAGAGCAGGCCCACGCGGGTCAGGACCGCGAGGAACACCTCCCAGGTGAGCGCCTGGACGAAGATCGCGCGGCTGTACCAGACCCACCATTGGGTCACGATCTTCAGGAAGGCGACGAGCGCGCCGAGCGGCGCGAGCCAGTCCCAGATCACCCGCCGGTCGGCGGCGAACAGGCGGTGCAGGCTGCCGACGAGGTCGGTCACCGCCACGCCCAGCAGCAATGCGGCGAACAGCAGCAAGAACTCGAACGGTTCCATTCGGCTCCGCGCTGGCCCGAGGCTGCGGGCGGGCAGCTCACCCCACCGCGCTATGGCACGGGGCGTCGCAGCGGGCGCTCGGCGATGGACCTAGGTGCGGGCGGGACCTGACCCCATGCCCGGTCGGGGAAACCCTATTTCAGGTCTTCCGCGTAGGCGGCGATCAGCGCCGCGACGAGCTCGCCGACCGGGCCCCCGTGCGCCTGCTGGACCTCGGCCTCCCGTTCCAGGGCGGCCAGCATCGCGCGCTGGGCGTCGGCCGAGAGGCGCGAGAGCGCCCGCGTCGTCGCCCGCGACAGCGCCAGCGAAGTGGCGACGTCGATTTCGAGGGCAGCCGCGTTGGCGGCGTCGTTGGCGGCGGGGACGGTCATACGCTGCGGTCCGGGTGGCGCGGCCGGGGGGTCTGGCCCGGCGCTCCCCAGTCGCCGGACTTCCTCGCCCGGTCGCCGGTTGGGAAGAGGGCGCGCATATGGTGAAGGCTGACACCGCTGTCAACGGCTTTCGCAATACCGCGCTACGCGAGGCGCGGGCGGGCGCGCGCTCAGCCCTGCATGCGTCCGAAGAGCGAGGCGAGCGCGTCCACCGCCGTCTTTGCTTCGGTCCGGTCGATAACCTCGTGGTCGTCGCCGTAGCCCATCACGTCGCCGCCCCACAGCGCCTGCACCACGATGCCGTCGCGCCGCGAGAGCATGCTGACGCGGCGGTAGTAGACGCCGTAGTCGACCTCGGGCTGGGGGATCAGCCAGGCGATCTGGCCGCGCACCGGCGTGACGGACTCGTCGCGGCAAAGGGCGCGAGCGCCATAGCCGGGGCAGTTGATCACGACCTTCTGCGGCAGAGCCGCAAGCTCCGACAGCTCACGGAACTCCCGGCGCTCGACCCGGCCGCCGCCGGCCAGGAAGTCCGCCATCAGGGTGTGGGCGTAGTCGGTGACGTTGAACTGCAGTTGCGAGCTGCGCACCACCCGGCGCACCGGGAAGGGTGTGGCGCCTGGCGGCAATTCCTCGTCGCCGGGCGCGATGTCGGCAAGGAGATCCCCGTAGCTCGCGAACTCCAGGCGCTGCGGATTTGGCGCCCGCGGCCCGGCCGGGGGCTGGTCGTCGATCAGCGTGTAGTGGTCGCGCCACTCCACCGGCGTCCCCGGCAGGCCGAGATAGCGGCGGTAGCGCTTGAAGGAGATCCGCGCCATCTCCTCCCAGAGGTCGGCGAAGGCCGGCGCGGCGGCGCTGGTCAGCGCGATGCGGCTGTCGGGCGTCCAGCTTCCGGTGGCGCGCGCGGAGCGGGCGTCGGGCAAGAGGTCCTTGGCGTAGATCGTGACCTTGGCGCCGGCCTCCTGCGCCAGGATGGCGCTGGTCAGGCCGAGCGCGCCGCAGCCGACGACCGCGATTTCCTTCGGACTGCCGACCATGGCCTTGCGCAGCGCGACCGTGCCGGAGCCCCAGCTGAGCGACCAGCCCGAGCCGCCGTGGCCGTAGTTGTGCACGACCAGCGCGTCGCCGATCGTCTCGGCCTCGATGCGCGGGCCCTGGGCGCGGAACGGGCGCAGGCAGACGGTGATGTCGAAGACGCGATCCATGCTGGCGCGGAGCGGCCAGATCGGCGGATGCGGGAGTGGCCGGCCGCCCGGCGCCGCACCTTGGGCGATCGATGACCCAGGCGCCGCCGGCGCGGAGACGGCGACGCAGCCGCCCAGTCCCAGCAGCCCGGCGCTGGCCGAGCCGCGGATCAACGCGCGCCGGTGCAGGCTCGTGAAGCGCGCCATGGGCCCTCCCTCGCTGGCGGCGCCAGACTGGCCCGCGCCGCCCGGCGGCCGCAAGTCCGGTGACAGGCGCCGGCCGGCCCGCTAACTCCTGGCCATGGCGATCGGCGTGTTCGACTCGGGCGTTGGCGGGCTTTCCGTCCATCACAGGCTGGTCGAGCGGTTCCCGCAGGCCGATTTCGTCTATCTCGCCGATCAGGCCAGCACGCCCTACGGCGGCCGGCCCGGCGAAGAGATCGTCGACCTCACCCGCGCTGGCTGCGAGCGGCTGTTCGACGCCGGCTGCGACCTGATCGTGCTGGCCTGCAACACCGCCTCCGGCGTGGCGCTGCGCCGCCTGCAGCAGACCTGGCTGCCGGGCTACCGCAAGGCGCGCGGGCGGCCGGCCAACGTGCTGGGCATCATCGTGCCGACCATCGAGGCGGCCACCGGCCTGCCCTGGGAGCACGAGGCCGAGCGGCGCGGCGACAAGGTCGAGAAGCTGGACGTGCTGGCGGTGTTCGCCACGCCCGCGACCGTCAACTCCCGGGTCTACGAGATCGAGATCGACAAACGCCGCCAGGACGTGGCGGTGTTCTCCGAGCCCTGTCCGGAGATCGCGCGGATGATCGAGGCGGGCGCCGGGCGCGGCGAGCTGGCGCCGATCATCGCCGGCCACGCGGCCGCGGCGGCCAAGCGGATCGGCCGGCCGCCGGACCGGGCGATCCTGGGCTGCACCCACTACGAGATCGTGGCCGACCTGTTCCGCGCCGCCCTGCCGGCCGGGACGCCGCTGATCCACCAGCCAGACGCCACGGCGGACGCGCTCGGGCGCTACCTGGAGCGGCATCCAGAATATGTGACAGGCGACGGCGCGACCCGACGATTTCTGACCACGGGGCGGCCGGGCGCGCAGTCGGCGCTGGTTGAAGCCTTCTGGGGCGCGCCGCTAAGCTTCGAGCGGGCTTAGAGGGGAGACTCCATCGATGCGGCGGATCGTGATCGGGCTGGCGCTGGCCGCGCTGGCGGGCGCCGCGCGCGCCGAGGTGACGGACAAGTCCGCGGCCGGCTTCGAGGTGACGCACAAGGTTTCGATCGCCGCGTCGCCGGACAAGGTCTGGGGCGCGCTGCTGCGGCCGGCCAGGTGGTGGTCGAGTGACCACACCTATTCGGGCGACGCCAAGAACCTCAGCTTCGATCCGTCGGGCTGCTTCTGCGAGGTGCTGCGGCGCGGCGCGGTGCGGCACATGATGATCGTCTACAGCGACGAGGCGAAGGCCCTGCGCCTGGAAGGCGCCCTGGGCCCGCTGCAGATGACCGGCGCCACCGGCCATCTCGGCTTCGCGCTCAAGGCGGCCGGCGGCGGGACCGACCTGGTGGTCACCTACGACGTCGGCGGCTACGCCAAGGGCGGGCTCGCGGAGACCTACGCCGCCCCGGTCGACAAGGTGCTGGGCGATCAGATCGCCCGTCTCAAGCGCGTCGCCGAGACGGGCAAGGCCGAGTAGTTCGGCGGCGCGAGGGTTGCGACCTGCCCGCGGTCAGTAAATCCAGTCGATTGGCCATGGCTTTTCGATAGACGATATCTATGTTGGTGGGATGCTGCCGACGATCCGCCAACTCCAGTACCTGAAGCTGCTCGCCGAGCACGGCAGCTTCGGCCGGGCCGCCGAGGCCGCCCACGTGACGCAGCCGACCCTGTCGTCGGGCATCCAGGAGCTGGAGCGGGCGCTGGACGCCCCGGTGGTCGACCGCGCGCGCTCGGGCGTGATCCTGACGGCGGTGGGCGAGGAGGCGCTGCGGCGCGCCACGGTGATCCTCAACGAGGCCGAAGAGCTGGTGGAGGCGGCCAAGAACGCCGGCCAGCCGCTGACCGGCCGGTTCCGGCTGGGCGTGATCCCGACCGTCGCGCCGTTCCTGCTGCCGCGCGCGCTGCCGCTGCTGCGCCAGCGGTTCCCCAAGCTGCGGCTGTTCCTGCGCGAGGACCTGACCCAGCGGCTGATCGCCCAGCTGAAGGCCGGCCAGCTGGACGCCGCCCTGATCGCCCTGCCGTTCGACATGCACGGGCTGGACTGGGCCCATGTGTCGGACGACGAGCTGCTGGCCGCGGCCCCGGCCAACCACCCGCTGTCGGCAATGGCCTCGGTGACTCCGGAGGCCCTGGAGCACGAGCCGCTGATCCTCCTGGAGGACGGCCACTGCCTGCGCGAGCATGCGCTGGCCGCCTGCGGGCTGAAGCCGCCGCGCGGCGGCGACGGCGAGGACTTCGCCGCCACCTCGCTGCCGACCCTGGTGCAGATGGTGGGCTCGGGCCTGGGCGTGACCTTCCTGCCGGCGATGGCGGTGGAGGCCGGCCTCACCGACGCCGCGCCGGTGGCCGTGCGCCCGATCGACGCCGCCCACGCCAGCCGCGAGATCGTCGTCGCCTGGCGCGCCGGCTCCAACCGCGCCGCCGAGGGCCGCCTGCTGGCGGAAGTGCTGCGGGAGTAGGCGCGCCGGCGAAGCTGGCGCTGAAAAAGAGAGAAGACGACCACCAAGACACCAGAACACCAAGGGCTCCCGCGTCGGCGGCGGGCGCCATGGTGTGCTTTGTGGACCTTGGTGTGCTTGGTGGTTTCCTTGCCCTTCGGGCGGCGCGATTTCGATATGAATTAGATATATCAAAATACGCTTGCGCGCCCGATACGCTTCCGATATATCGACACCTGCCACTCAGATATATCTAGGAAAGGAGGGGCGTTCGATGCACAGGCATCATCATCACTTCCACGACCACCACGAGACGCGCAGCCGGTATGGCTGGGGCGGCGGGATGGGCCATCGGGGCCGGCATCGCGAGGGCCGTATCGGACGGTTCCTGGAGCACGGGGACCTGCGGTTCGTGGTCCTGGCGCTGCTCGCCGATCAGCCCGCGCACGGCTACGAACTGATCAAGGCGCTGGAGGAGCGCACCGGCGGCGCCTACCGGCCCTCGCCCGGCGTAATCTATCCGCTGCTCGCCCTGCTCGAGGACGAGGGCTTCATCCGCGCCGTCGAGAGCGAAGGCGGGCGCAAGGCCTACGAGATCACCGACGACGGCAAGGCGGCGCTGGCGCAGAACCGCGCCGGCGTCGACGAGGTGTTCGACCGAATGGACGAGGCCTCGCGCGGCTCGCGCATGGCCGGTCCGCGGGTCGGCCGGGCGATGGCCAACCTCGGCATGGCGCTGGGTCAGCGCATGCGCCGCGACATCACGCCCGAGCAGATCGACCGCATCATCTCGATGATCGACGACACCGCCGCGGCGATCGAGAAGATCTAGGTCAGTCCATCAGCTTCTGGGCCAGGTAGACGTAGTGCCTGGCCCAGCGGCCGGAGTTGAGCTCGGGGTCGGCGTCGTTGGCGTGACCCCCGAAGGTCTGCTCGTAGTAGAGATAGGGGATCCCCATCGCCTCCAGCCGCGCGGCGAACTTGCGCGGATGGCCCGGGTGCACCCGGTCGTCGCGGGTGTTCGTGGTGATGTAGGGCTCGGGGTACTTCACGCCGGCCTTGAGGTTCTGGTAGGCCGAGTACTTGGCGATGAAAGCGCGGTCGGCCGGGACGTCCGGGTCGCCGTATTCCGCCACCCACGAGGCGCCCGCCGACAGGTGGTTGTAGCGCAGCATGTCGATCAGCGGGCTTTCGATGACGACGGCGTTCCAGAGTTCCGGATGCTGGGTCATCGACACGCTCATCAGCACGCCCCCGTTGGAGCGGCCGTAGATGCCCAGGCGCCGCGGCGAGGTGACCTTGGTCGCTTCCAGGTCGCGGGCGACGGCGGCGAAGTCGTCGAACGCCAGCTGGCGCTTCTCGCGCAGGACGGCGTCGTGCCAGGCGGGGCCGAACTCGCCGCCGCCGCGGATGTTGGCGATCACGTAGGCGCCGCCGCGCTCGAGCCAGATCTTGCCCATCTCGGGCAGGTAGACCGGCGGCTTGGCGACCTCGAACCCGCCGTAGCCGTACATGATCGTGGGGGTCGATCCGTCCGCCTTCATCGCCTTCGGCCGCACCAGGAAGTAGGGGATCTTGGTCCCGTCCGTGGACGTGGCCCAGTGCTGCTCGACCACGTCCTTCGAGGCGTCGAACATCGCCGGCAGCTGCTTGACCTTGGCGACGGCGCCGTCGGCCTCGGCCAGCCACAGCGAGGTGGGATCGAGGAAGCCCTCGACGGTGACGAACATCTGGTTGTCGGCGTCGGCCGCGTCCACGAGGTTGATGTTGGCGTCGGCCGGCAGCTTCAGCCTGCGCGGCAGCCAGACGCCGGCCTTGTGGTCGTAGGTGTCGACCGCGCCCTTCACGTCGCGCAAGAGCACGATGACGAGGCGGTCCTTGGTGGCGTCCACCGTCTGCACCGCGTCGCGAGGCCCCGGCTGAAACACCAGTTGGGGCTTGGCCTCACCCGAGCCGAGCGCCGTGAGATCGTAGGAGATCACGGCGCCGGCCTTGAAGCCGCGCCAGTCGGCCTTCAGCGTGAACACCAGTTGGCCGTCGACGTAGGTGTCGTAGTCCGCCTTGCGCGGCAGCGGCACGCTCACGTGGCCCAGACTGTCGAAGAGAGTGAATTCGCGCTCGTAGAAGGTGACTTCCCTCGCGACCAATATCCCGTCGGCGTGGCCCGCCTCGCCGCGAAGGACATGGGCGCGCGCGGCCACGTCGCTCTTCTGTCCACGGAAGATCTCGAGGGGCTCCGCGCCGCGCTTGGCCGTCTTGACCACGTAGCCGTAGCCCGAGGTCGTCACCTCGCCCGGCTTCCATTCGCGGTCGGCGACGACCGTGTCGTGGTCGATCCAGGTGACGTTCTGCTTGCCGTTGGCGAAGTGGAAGCCGCCGTCGACGAACGCTCGCGACACGGTGTCGTACTCGCGGATCTCGACGGCGTCGGAGCCGCCGTTGGAGAGCCGGACGAGGCAGAGCGTCTGGGCCGGCTTCAGGCAGTCGGCGCCTTTCCAGATCCAGTTCTTGCCCTCGGCCTTGGACAGCGCGTCGAGGTCGAGCAGCGTCTCCCATTGCGGCGCCGCCGTGCGGTAGGACGCCAGGCTCGTGTGACGCCACAGGCCGTGCACATGGGCGGCGTCCTGCCAGAAGTTGTCGACGCCGCCGGCTCGGAAGTGTGGCGTCGGGATGCGGTCCGGCGCGGTCAGGATCGCGTGGGCCTCGGCGTGGAAGGTCGCGTAGCGCCGGTCGCCTTCGAGCCGTTTCGCGGACTTGGCGTTCTGGCCCTCGACCCAGGCCATCGACCGCGGTGCATCGACGTCCTCCAGCCACTGGAAGGGATCGGCGGAGGCGGTCTGGGCGCGGGCGGCCGCGGGGACGAGGGCGAGCGCGCAGAGCGCGGCGGCGAGGACCTTCATGCCTCGCTTCTAGCCGCGGGCGGACGCGGCGGCCTAGAGCGCTTTTTGGGGGATCGTGCCAAGGGGGCGGTCTTCGCCTATATGTCCGCGCCTGATGACCCGTCCATTCCTGAAGATGAACGGG
>Ga0105238_10008837_pt1 | contig 10076 bp, 8 predicted proteins | sample KBSC34metaG_FD_81526 | JGI IMG/M metagenome (GOLD analysis project Ga0105238, IMG submission 81526) | Corn rhizosphere microbial communities from Kellogg Biological Station, Michigan, USA - KBS C3-4 metaG | ecosystem: Host-associated > Plants > Roots > Rhizosphere > Soil | place: Michigan, USA...
ATGTAGGCGCCGGAGCGGACCACCTTGAGGATGGCGTCCTCCAGCGGCTGGCCCAGGCGCTTGCGCTGGGCCTGCAGGTCGATGAACGGGATCATGGCGGCGGCTTCTGCCATGCGTCGCCGCGCCGGGCCAAAACACGCTTGGTGTCAGCGTGTTGCGGCGAGGGATCAGGCCTCGCGCTTGAGGATCGCCGGGCCGCCCATGGCCGGGTCGGTCACCGAGGGGCGGCCGGTCTCGATGCGGCCGGCGAAGCGCTGGGACCAGGCCGGCTTCTCGGCCACGGTGAAGGTCAGGTCGTACCAGCCGTGCGAGGCGGTGGCGTCCCACAGCCGCAGGATCTGGCCACGGTAGGGGACGGTGACGCGCAGCGGCTTCTTGCCGTAGGCGTTGTCGCGGATCCGCAGGTGGACCGGCGTGCGCTCGAAGTTGGAGAGCGTGATCGACAGCGCCTGGCGGTTGCCCAGCCGAGACAGCGCCAGCTTGAGCGTCGCGTCGGCGTCGCCCTTCAGGTGGCGATGGAAGCCGTTCGGCCCCAGGACCCAGAGGTCGTAGCGGCCGGCGCGGTACGGCCATTCGGCGTTCACGCTCTTGCCCGGCCCGATCGTGTAGCGCCGCGGCGGCGGCGCCAGGTCCAGGAGGTCGTAGACGTGAAAGACCGCGGCGGCCTTCCCGCCGTTGAAGAGCCCGATGCGGGCGGCCTTGTCGTCCGACACGTCCGCCGCCTCCAGCACATAAGGCAGGGCGCGGGACGGCCGCACGCCTCGCGGCTGCACGGGCGCCTTGGGCAGCGCCGGCGTCGGCGGGCGGGTGGTCTTGGTGAGGGCCGCCGCGCGCTGGGCCAGGGCGCGGGTGGGCGGCAGCGCCGGCATCGGCTGGCGGTTGGGGGTCTTGAAGTCGAAGGCGCTGGTCAGGTCGCCACAGACCGCGCGCCGCCAAGGCGAGATGTTGGGCTCCATCACCCCGAAGCGCGCCTCCAGGAAGCGGATCACCGAGGTGTGGTCGAACACCTGGGAATCGACCCAGCCGCCGCGGCTCCAGGGCGAGATCACGTACATCGGCGCGCGCGGGCCCAGGCCGTAGGGCCGGCCCACCAGCTCCGGCCGATCCAGCGGCTCGGTCGGGTTGCGGACCAGGTGGTGCTCGCCGGTCATGTCGACGGTGGAGGCGCCCAGGAGGCTGCCGTCGGCGGCCCGCGACGGGGGGGCGGGCGGCGGCATGTGGTCGAAGTAGCCGTCATTCTCGTCGAACATCAGCAGCAGCACGGTCTTGGACCAGACCTGCGGATTGGCGGTGAGCGCGTCGAGGACCCGGGCGGTGTAGTCCGCGCCCTGGGCCGGGCTGGAGGGGCCGGGGTGCTCGGAGTCCTTCGCTGGCGCGATGATGTGGACCACCTGCGGCAGGGTCCCGGCCAGCACGTCGGCCCTCAGCCGGTCGAGGCCGTAGGTGGTGAGGCCGTCGCGCGCCAGGCGCGGGTCGCCGCCGGCCTCGCCGTGCAGCGAGGCGCGATAGGCGGTGAAACCCTCCAGCGGGTTGTCGCTGAAGTTGTCCTTCATGTCCTGGTAGATGCGCCACGAGACGCCCGCGGTGGTCAGCCGTTCCGGGTAGGTGGTCCAGGTGTAGCCGCTGGGCGGACCGCCCTTCTCGGGCAGGCTGTCGTGGGAATTGCTGAGCGAAGGCCCGCCGCCCGTCCCCAGCGGGTCGTTCGTGCCGGTGAACAGGAAGAGGCGGTTGGTGTTGGTGCCCACCTGCATCGAGCAGTGGTAGGCGTCGCAGACGGTGAAGGCGCCGGCCAGGGCGTACTGGAACGGGATGTCCTCCGAGCGGTAGTAGCCCATGGTGTGCTCGCCCTTGGCGGCTGGCCAGTGGCCCATCCGCCCCTCGTCCCAGGCGGCCTGGGCGTCGGTCCAGTTGTGCGGCGTGCCCTCGACCCGCATGTGGGCGAAGGTCTGCACGGTGTTGAGCGGGAAGGGCGCGACGATGGGCGGATGGCCCTCGCCCTCGCGGCCGGCCTGGGCCCAGACCGTGCGGCCGTCCGGCAGTGGCAGCGGGAAGCGGTCGCCGAAGCCGCGGACGCCGGCCATCGCCCCGAAGTAGTGATCGAAGCCGCGGTTCTCCTGCATGAAGATCACGACGTGCTCGACGTCCTTGATCGTGCCGGTGCGCACCGCAGCGTCGATCGCGGCGGCGCGCGCAATGGCGGCCGGCAGGGCGGCGGCCCCGGCGGCGCTCAGCAGGAGTTGGCGGCGGTCGAGCATTGCGAAGAAGCCCCAGCGGTCACGGACCCCAGTCGTCACGGACCTTTGTAGACCGTACCTTCCTTCATCACGAAGGCCACGTGCTGGAGGATGGAGACGTCCTTCAAGGGGTCGCCCTGGACCGCGACGATGTCCGCCGAGTGGCCGGGCGTCAGGGAGCCGGCGACGGCGGAGATCTGCAGGTGGTCGGCGGCGCTGACCGTGGCGGCCTGTATCGCCTCCAGGGGCGAGAGGCCGGCCTTCACCAACAGTACGAACTCATAGGCGTTGTCGCCGTGGTGCGAGACGCCGGTATCGGTCCCGAAGGCGATCTTCACACCGCCCTCGTGGGCGCGGCGCGCCATGTCCAGCATCTTGGGGCCGAGGCCGAGCGCCTTCTCGGTGGTGGCCGGAGTGAAGAAGTTGTTCGGGCCGGAGGCGATCTTGGTGACGTAGTCCCCGGCGATGAGCGTCGGGATCAGGTAGGCGCCCTTGGCCTTCATGAGCTGGATGCCCTCGGCGTCGAGGAAGGTGCCGTGCTCGATGCTATCGCCGCCGGCCCGCAGGAAGGCCTTGATGCCGTCGGCGCCGTGGGCGTGGGCGGTGACGCGGCGGCCCATGCGGTGGGCGGAATCGACGATGGCGGCCAGCTCCTCGTCGCTGAACTGCTGGGCCAGGCCCGTGGCGCCGTTGTCCAGCACCCCGCCGGTGGCGTGCACCTTGACCAGGTCGGCGCCGGCGCGGATCTGCTGGCGCGCGGCGCGGCGGCAGTCGTCGGGGCCGTTGCAGACTGAGTGCGGCTGCAGCACCTCGGTGACGTCCTCGCGGTAGCCGGTGTTGTCGCCATGGCCGCCGGTGACGGAGAGCGCCTCGCCCGCCGCCAGGATGCGCGGGCCGGGCACGTCGCCGAGCGCGGTCGCCTTGCGCAGCGCGAAGATGGCGTCGTCGTCGGCCGACAGGTCGGCGACGGTCGTGAAGCCGGCCATCAGCGTCTTGCGGGCGTTGCGGGCGCCGACCATGGCCTGCTCGGCCGAGGACTGGGTGACGTGCTCCATCCGGCTGTTGGGGTTCTGCTCCTGGGTCAGGTGCACGTGGCTGTCGATCAGGCCCGGCAGGACGAAGGCGCCCTTCAGGTCCACGACCTTGCCGCCCGGTTCGGCGACATAGCCGTCGGCGATGCGGACCACCTTGCCGTTCTGGACAACGATCGTCTTGGCGGTTTCGACCTTGCCGGTGGCCGGATCGATCAGCACGCGGCCGGCCTGGATGAAGGTGGTGGCGACGGGCTCGGCCGCAACGGCGGGCAGGACGAAGGCGGCGGCGCAGAGCGCGCCAAGAATGAAGGCTTTCACAGAGCGTCCCCTGACTGATTTGCGGGGACCTTGGACGAGAGTCGGTGCGGCGTCACCGCCCCCTCCACCACTTCGTGGTCCCCCTCCCCCATGAATGGGGGAGGTTTTCGAGGCTGTGACACAGCAACCTCCCCCGCGTGCGGGGGAGGGGGACCACGAAGTGGTGGAGGGGGCGGTGGTACGCCTCTGTGTCAGAACAGGATCAGCGGGAAGGCGGCGGTGACTTGGCCGGTGATCGCGGCGCCGCAGATGTCGGGGTTGTAGCCGCAGCGGGTCCTGGAGAGGTTGGTGTCCTGGTAGCGGACCTCGAAGGTCAGGAACCGCCAGGTCGCGGCCGCGCCAAGGCTCCAGTAGTCGCGGTCCGAACCGCGGCCGATCCAGCGGCGGCCGGCGAGCGCCTTCAGCGTGAGGCGTGGGCCGAGCACATAGTCCGCCTCGCCCTCCACCCGCCAGGCCTGGCCCGAGCCATAGGAGGCCTGCGGCACGAAGGTGGCGAGGCCGGTCAGGGTGAGCGGCCCGGCCTTGCGGATCAGGCTGGCTCCGCCCTGGATGAAGTCATAGGTGGGTCCAGGCGTGCGGTTGTCCGGAAAGGCCGTGTAGAGCACCTGCAGCTTCAGGTCGGTCTTCCGGTCCAGCTTCAGGGTGCGGCCGCCGTAGTAGTCGATCTCGTAGGAGGTGCTGCCGTCGTTGAAGTCGACGGTGGTGGCGAAGATGCCGGCGTACCAGCCATCGGGCCGGAAATAATGGACGTTGGCCTGGATCGCCTGATGCTGGTCCGAGTTCGAAACCCCCTGGTAGCGGTAGTCCGAGGTGAGGGTGACGGCGGAATAGATCCCGCTCCCGTCGCCGGCGCGGGCGGCGGGAGCGGGCAAGGCGGCCGCGAGCAGGGCGGACGCGGCGAGGGCGAAGGCGGCTTTCATGCCCAGAGGCTAGCGAGCGCACGAATTCAGGCGTACTGAATTTGCTGAATGAGTGATATCGACATGAACAAACTACGCCGTCTCGACGGCGGCCTGCTGCTGGTTTTCCGCGAGCTGCTGCGCACCGGTCGCGCGAGCCAGACGGCCGAGAAGCTCGGCCTGTCGCAGCCGGCGATCAGCCATGCGCTGGGCCGCCTGCGCGAGCTGTTCGACGACCCGCTGTTCGTGCGCCGTTCGCACGGATTCGAACCGACACGCCGGGCGTTGCAGCTTGGACCGCAGATCGAGGCGCTGATCAGCCTGGCCGGCGAGGCGCTCAGTCCCGACGCCGGCTTCGACCCGGGCCGGAGCACGCGGGCGTTCCGCATCGGCGCGCCCGAGTTCGTGACCGCACTGATCGGCGCGGACCTGATCAACCGCCTGCGCGAGATCGCGCCGCGGGTCACCTTCGGCGTCGGGCATGTGGCGGAGGAGGACGCCTTCAAGGCGCTGCGTCGGGGAGAGATCGACTTCGCGGTCGGACGGTTCGGCGCCGCGCGGCCGGGCTATGTGGTGGAGCCGCTCTTCGAGGACAGCTACTGCATCGCCGTCCGCCAAGGCCATCCGCGGGTGAACGGACCCATCGACGTGGCGACCTGGCGCGAGATCGGCCACGTCTTCGCCTGGTCGCGCAGCGAGACGGGCGAGGACCAGGGGGATGACGATAATGGCCAGGTCGTCGGCCTGGCTTCGGTTCCGCAGTGGCTGACGGCCCTGTTGCTGGTCTCCGCCACCGATGCCATCGCCACCGTCCCACGCAAACTGGCCGAGCGACACGCGGACAAGCTGGGACTGCGGGTGCTGGATCTGCCGTTCCCGCCCCACCGGATCGCTGTTTCGGTCATGCGCCGCACGGGCGCCGCCGACCCCGGCGCCGCATGGTTCCTGGAGCAGGTGCGCGCGGCGGCCGCCTAGATCTGGCGCGCGCGGCCTTCCCAGTAGGGCGCGCGGACCTTGTTGCGCTGGATCTTGCCGGCCTCGGAGCGGGGCAGGCTGGTGACGAAGTCCAGGCTGCGCGGGACCTTGAAGCCGGGCAGGCTGTCGCGGGCGAAGCTGAGGATCTCGTCGGCCAGGGTGGACGAGGGCTCATAGCCCGGCTTCAGCAGGATCACCGCCTTCACCTGCTCGCCCCACTCGTCGTGCGGGACGCCGACAGTGGCGCTGTCGGCGACGGCCTCGTGCTTGATGAGCTCGTTGTCGACTTCCTGCGGGTAGATGTTGACCCCGCCGGAGATGATCGTCTCGGCGTTGCGGCCGGTGAGGAACAGGTACCCATCGTCGTCGAAGTAGCCCATGTCGCCCATGGTGAAGTAGTCGCCGACGCGGCTGGCCTGAGTCTTCTTCTCGTCCTTGTAGTACTGGAAGCCGCCGCCGGGCGGCAGCTGGTGGTAGATCGTGCCGGCCACGTTCGGCGGGCACTCGTTCCCTTGCTCGTCCAGGATCTTCGAGCCCAGAAGCGCCGGCCGCTTGCCGACCGAGCCCGGCTTCCGCAGCCACTCGTGGCTGTCGATCATGAAGCCCGCGCCGCCCTCGGAGCCGGCGTAGTACTCGCTGATCACCGGGCCGAACCACTCGATCATCGCGTGCTTGACCTCCGGCGGGCACGGGGCGGCGCCGTGGATGATGTACTTGACGGAGGAGATGTCGTGCCGGGCCTTCGCCTCGGCCGGCAGCGCCAGCAGCCGCTGGAACATGATCGGCACCAGGTGCATGTGCGTCACCCGCCGCTCGGCGATGGTGCGCAGGGTGTGCTCGCTGTCCCACTTGTCCAGAAAGACCAGCGGACAGCCGGCGCCCATGGCCGCGCCCACGTCGAAGGCCAGCGGGGCGGCGTGATAGGCCGGGCCGGCGCAGAGCTGGACGCTGTCGCCGTCGTAGCCGCGCAGCGCGTAGATGCCGGGCGGGGCGATGACCGGGGCCGCGCGCCACACGCCCTTGGGCCGCCCGGTTGTGCCCGAGGTGTAGAGCATCTGGTTGCCCAGCACCGGGTCGTCGATGTCGCTGGGGTCGATGCCGGCCAGCGCCTCGTCGTAGTCCAGGAAGCCTTCGATATCGCCGCCGATGGCGATCTTCAGCAGCAGGCCGGGCGCCTGGGCCGCGGCCGGGCCGGAGCTGGCCACGCGGGCCTCGGCGAAGACCGCCTTGGCCTCGCAGTCGTTGAGGATGTAGGCGACCTCGTCGGTGGTCAGGTGCCAGTTGACCGGGGTCATCCGGAAGCCGCCGCGCCGCGTGGCGGCCTGCACCTCCATGAACTCGGCGCGGTTGGACGTGACCAGCGCCACGGAGTCGCCCGCTTGGAGGCCTGCCTGACGCAGCAGGCGCACGAGGCGGTTCGCGTTGGCGTTGACCTGGGCGAAGGTGCGCATGCGGCCGTCCGGATCGTAGACCGCCGGCTTGTCAGGTTGGGCCGCCGCCCAGACCGCCGTGGTCATGCCCACCATGGCGGCCGCTTCTAGCCGCGCGTCCAGGGTCTGCCGATCCATCACCGCACCCATACCGATCCTCCGCCGCCGGGCGTCATCCCCGACTTTCGAAAGCATCATGGCACGCGCGCGGCGGCGCGGACAATTGGGGGATCCAGGGCCTTCGGCTATTCCACGGGATACCCGGCTTCGCGCCAGGCCTTGACGCCGCCGTCCAGGGCGGTGACGCGGCTGTAGCCCAGGTCGCGCAGCGTCGCCGCCGCCAGGGTCGAGATCTTGCCGAACTCGCAGCACGTGAGGATCCGCACCGTCGGGTCCGGCAGCACCGTGTCGACCCGCAGCTCCAGCTGGCCGCGCGGCAGGTGCAGCGCGCCCGGGACATGGCCGCCCTCGAAGGCGTCCTTCTCGCGCAGGTCCAGCACCACCACGTCGCGGCTGTTGCCGCCGATGCGCTCGGCCAGCTCGTCCAGCGACATGAAGGCCACCCGCGCCGCAGCCTCGGCCAGCAGCTGGGCCACCGTCTTGCCGCCGGTCATGTTGGTGCGCAGCGCCTCGGTCAGGTGGGTGGGGGCCGAGAGGTTCAGGTTCTGCATCATCTCCACGAAGGCGGCCCGCTCGGTCTTCTGCAGGCGCGGGTTCTCGGCGATCTCGGCGCCGATCGTGGAGTGGCTGCGGCCCTTGTAGTCGTGCGCCGGGAAGACCAGCGTCTCGGGCGGCAGCTTCAGCAGCTTGTCGAACAGGCTCTCGAACAGGGCGTGCGGGTCGCCGCTGGGCAGGTCGGTGCGTCCCGTGCCGCCGATCAGCAGGGCGTCGCCGGTGAACACCCGGTCGTCCATCAACAGAGACATGGAGTCCCGCGTGTGGCCGGGCGTGTGCAGCGCCTTCAGCTTCAGCGCGCCGGCCATCAGCATGTCGCCGTCGTCCAGGCGCAGCTCCGGGAACGGCGCGGGGCTCAGCCGGTGCATCACCACCGGGGCGCCGACCGCCTTGCCCAGTTCGCGGCTGGCCGAGAAGTGGTCGGCGTGGGTGTGGGTGTCGACCACATAGCGGATGGTCAGCCCCTGCTGGTTGGCGAAGCCGCGGTAGCGGGCGATCTGCGACAGCTCGGGGTCGATCACCACGGCCGACCGGCTGGCCTCGCAGCCCACCACATAGGACTGGCAACCGCCGGTCGCGATCTGCTCGAAGATCATCGCCCCACCCCCGCTTCGGCCCCGGCACTATCGCACATGGCGCGCGACGGCGGGAACCCTTTCAAGGCATTGATAAATATAACCATCGTTATCCCCCGGCTTGTCCGGGGGACCCATTATCGCCGACGGCGCCGGCGGCCCGCGTCGCAACCTTCCCCACCACGGCGTCAATGGATCCCCCGGACAAGCCGGGGGATGACGACGGAGGGATGGCCTCGCACCCCGCTACTTCGGCTGCGGCACGATCCGCAGGTAGGGCTTGGGCGCCTTCCAGCCGTCCGGATAGATCCCCTTGGCCTCGTCGTCGGAGACCGACCCCGCGATGATCACGTCCTCGCCCTGCTTCCAGTTCACCGGCGTCGCCACCCGGTGCTTGGCCGTCAGCTGCATCGAGTCGATCACCCGCAGCACCTCGTCGAAGTTGCGCCCGGTGGTCATCGGATAGCTGATCATCAGCTTGATCTTCTTGTCCGGCCCGATGACGAAGACCGTGCGGACGGTCTGGTTGTCGGCGGCGGTGCGGCCCTCGGATCCGCCGGGCGTCTCGGCCGGCAGCATGCCGTAGAGCTTGGCCACCTTCAGGTCGGTGTCGCCGATCATCGGATAGTTCGGCCGGGTCCCTTGCGTCTGCTCGATGTCGTCGGCCCAGCGCGCGTGGTTGTCGACCGGATCGACGCTGAGCCCGATGATCTTGACGTTGCGCTTGTCGAACTCGGGCTTCAGCTTGGCCATGTAGCCCAGCTCGGTGGTGCAGACCGGGGTGAAGTCCTTCGGGTGGGAGAAGATCACCGCCCAACTGTCGCCGATCCAGTCGTGGAAGCGGATCTTGCCGTCGGTGGTCTCGGCTTCGAAATCGGGCGCGACGGCCCCGATGCTCAGGCTCATGGGAGGCTCCGTAAAAGGACGCCGTGTTCTAACACCGAACCGTCACCGGTGACGACGAACAAGCGCCACAATACGCCCGGATCGTGCCGCCATGCGCGCCCTGATCCTCGCCGCCAGCCTGCTGCTGCTCGCCGGATGCGCAGGCCGCTACTGCGCCACCGACAACAGCGGCGTGGAACGCTCCCCCTGGAGCGCCGCGCCGGACGCGCGCCACCCCAGCGGGCACTGAGCGGAATAGCAGCGCTAGCCCGCCGGCCCGTCCGCCGGCCCAGCCGCATCGCCCGGGACCAGCCCCAGGCGGCGGAACTGCTGCACCAGGCCCGGCGCGATGGTGCGGGCTTGCGCGATGTCGGCCTCGCCTTCGGCCTTCATCCCCTTCTGCAGCCGGGCCACGCCCCGTCCCAGCAGGCCCTCGGGCGACCGGGGCTGCAGCTTCAGCGCCGCGTCGAACTGGGCCAGCGCCTCGTCCAGCCGGTTCATCCGCAGCAGGACCAGCCCGCGGGTTTCCAGCACCGCCGACACCCGGTTGCGCTTCAGCGCGTAGTCGCAGTCGGCCAGCGCCGCCTCCAGCTGCTGGCCCCACATCCCGCGCGTCCCGCAGCGGGCGGTCAGCACCTCGGCCAGGCGCTCGTCCTTCGGGTGCGCCGCCACCCAGCCGTCCATCTCATGGATCGCCGCCTCGAACAGGCCGGCCCGCGCATAGGCCGCGCCGATGTCGATGGGCAGGCGGCTGTTGTCCGGCGCCAGCTTCATCGCCTGGTCGAAGTCGGCCTTGGCGCGCTCGGGATCGCGGGCCGACAGATAGAGCTCGCCGCGGGTCGTCAAGGCCGGCACGTCGTCCGGCTGGCGCTTTAGGGCCTCGCTCAGGTCCGCCATGGCCAGCACCGGCTGATGGTTGGCGAGCCGGGCCATGGCGCGGGCGTGATAGTGGGCCCCGTTGCTGGGCTCCAGCTCGATGGCCTTGCTGAAATCGTCGATGGCCGCGACGTACTCCCGCCGCGACGCATTGGCCTGGCCGCGCCGCTGGAAC
>Ga0105238_10008838_pt1 | contig 10076 bp, 4 predicted proteins | sample KBSC34metaG_FD_81526 | JGI IMG/M metagenome (GOLD analysis project Ga0105238, IMG submission 81526) | Corn rhizosphere microbial communities from Kellogg Biological Station, Michigan, USA - KBS C3-4 metaG | ecosystem: Host-associated > Plants > Roots > Rhizosphere > Soil | place: Michigan, USA...
CTACATGCGGCTGGTGAACGCGGCCCCGACCGGAAGCGCGACCATGGCGGCGTGCAAGACGATGAAGCTCGTCACGCCGAATAGCCCCAGCACCAGCGTGCTCAGCCAGATCGTCAAGGCGGCTGTCACGGGCTGCTCGCCGGCCCGGATGCCCGACATGTGCTCCACCGCCGGACTCCCGCGCGCGTGCCTGTCGACGACCCAGATCTCCACGATCGACGGCTGGATCACGGCCGGCGCCCGCATGTGACGGTGAGCCCCGGGGTCCGCTCCGGACCATCGAGTCGAGCGATGGATCTGCCGAGATTCCTCTCCGACGCCGCTTGGGCGATCGTGCCGTGGGATACCCTTCGTACTTGACCGAACCGTCTCGTCGGCGAGACCGCGCCCGATCCGTGTGGGTCGCGATCTCGTCGGCGGTGTTCCTGATCGCGGCGATGACGGCGGCCGACCCGGCCTTTGCGAAGAAGAAGGGAAGGAAGCACGGCGCGCGCACGGCGCACGCGGCCGCCGCGACATCGAGGAAGCGCGTTGCGATCATGGGTGCCGACGGGAAGCCGAGCGAGGACAAGCCGGTTCGCGCCCAGCTCGCCAAGGTCCTGAAGAAGCACAAGATGAAGGTCGCGCCCAAGGCCCGCAAGAGCGAAGCCCCGAGCGACGAGCAGGGCTGGATGGCGCTGGGCCTGAAGCTGAAGGTGGACGGGTTCCTGGTGCCCGCCTACGACAGCTCGAAGACCGGGAAGAACGCCAAGAAGAAGAACCGCTCGGTCGAGATCGTGGTGCGCACCGCCAAGGACGGCAGCGTCGTCGCCACCGAGACCTTCAACGCCAAGGGTGGGTCAAAGAAGCTGGCCGCCGCCGTCGGCAAAGGGTTCTGGAAGCAGCTCGGCGCCAGCCTGGAACAGGTCAGCGCGCCCGCGCCCGGCCAGGAGGGCACGGGCATGCCGGCGCGCGATCTGTCGCGCGAGCCGGCGGCGGAAGACGCCAAGGCCTCGGAAAAAGCGGCGCCCGTCGCCGCCGAAGAGAAAGAGGCGGCCTCCTCCCCGACGGAGGCGCCGCCCGCGACCCCGACGGCTGCCAGGGCCAGCACGACCCCGGCCGCGGAGACCTTCGAGGCCGGCGAACCGGAGGGCGCGTCGCCGGCCGACAAAGACGAAGGCGAAAACGAGGCTCGCGCCTCGAGGCCGGCGTCGTCCGCGAGCGCATCGGCCACCCGCGCCACCGAGGCCAGCCCTGTCGCCGCCGGTTCGCCGCTCGGCCCGAAGCTCCCCGCGCTCTCCGTGCGGCTCGTCGGCCGATTCGTGAGCCGCAGCTTCGTGTACACCTCCAGCTCCGGCGTCCCGAGCAGCAGCGCGACGAGCCCGACCCTCGGCGCGGCCGCCAGCTGGTTCCCGATCACCTACGTCGGCCTCGCCGCCAGCGGCGAATTCGCGAGCTGGTCGAAGTTCGCCGGCCGCTACCCGACCGTCACCTCGGACCTGACCGGCGCGGTGGCCGTCCGGATCCCGCTGTCGTTCGGCGAGCTCACCGGGCACGCCGGCGCCTTCCGCCACATCTTCGCCATCCAGGACGACGGCACCGGCACGCGCACCGATCAGGTCGTGCCCGACGTCGTCTACGTGGGCCTCCGCGCCGGCGGCGGCGTCACCTACCACGTCACCGAGTCGTTGACCGCGGCCGCCGAGGCCAGCTACCGCCTGATCACGAACATGAACGGCGGCCCCTACGCCGTCACGAACGACCTCTACTTTCCCAAGGCGGCCCCGGGGCCCGGCCTGGACCTGGCCCTGACGGTCCGCTACCGCATCACCCCTCTCCTAGACGCCCTCGCCGGCTTCGACGTCCGCCGGTACATCCTCACGACGAGCGGCAGCAGCAGCTCCCGCATCGACGCCACCTACCTGACCGATCAATCGCTCGCCGGCTGGATCGGCCTGGGCGCCGTCTTCGGCGGGACGTGACACCGGGAGCCGGCGAAAGCCGTGCTAGTCGGTCGTGTCTCCGCGGCGGCGTCACCCGCGCCGCGAGCCGCGCCATGAGCGCCGCCCGCGTCAGCGAGATCTCCGTCGTCCCACCGACCACGGCCGCTTCAGCTCCAGCCTGACCGAGCCGTCGGCGAATCCGGCTCAGGCTCAATCGATAGCTTCGTAGGCCGCTGGCACCCTTGTGCCACGACGCATGCGCCAAATGCCGAGCGAGTTGCTAGTTCCGTACCCAGCGGCATTCCTCCCCCACAAGAACGTTGTGACTCCCTTGGCTACAAAGCTGGACGTACTTGGTACGCTGCCCGCACCCGATGACTCCCCAAGTGCCGTCATCGAGCTTTTGGTAAGACAGTTGTTCCTTTGGGCAGTTCAGGTCGAAAACGGCCATCCCAACAATGGGGTGATCCTTCTTCTGCGCCGGCGCCGTTGCGCAAGCCCCGGTGAGAAGCGACATCGCGGCGCCCATGACGGACAAGTGCCGGGCCAGGGTTCGTAGGGAGGGCTTGAGATCACACATGGGATTCACATTCTTCGGTCTTGGTCGGCCGGATGGTCTCGCGTCCAGCGGCGGCATGCAAGCCCTTGGTCCAACGCCCTGTGGGCGACGTTTGACGGACGGTCACGGGGGTCTGAAGGATCTCCCGCGGCGAGCTGTGAGGGTCCGACATCGCCCATCCGGACCTTCCGGGCGATGGTCAGCCTTACGCGCTCCTGTCGGTTGGATTCGCCTTCGAGGCGTCGCGCGTCGGGTGGTCATTGCGGACTCCAACGGCGCCCCCACCGGCGGACGCGAAGCCGTCCCGGATGGTCAGCGCGCGAAGGTCCCAGGCCGGGCGCCGATTGTCGTAGAACTCGTGCGCTGAAACCGTAGGCCTCCCTCACGTCACCTGCGTGCGCAGCATGACGTACTCGTCGCCCAGGACGAAGGCGACGACCTCGACCAGGTCGGGGGTGGTGCGAGCGACGTCGACGATGTCGCCGTTGCCGGCGGTGGCGGCCGAGGCCAGGCGGCGGTCGGAGCGGATGACGTGGTCGAGGCAGCCGAGGACGTCGCCGGTGGCCACCAGCGCGGCACGGTGGGCGGTGTGGTTCATGGCCTGGCGCCAGCGGCTGACATCGAGGGGCCCCGCCTCGGCCACGCCCACCACGGCCCGCTCGAACGCGCGCCGGTGGCGCCGGGGCAACAGGCGGGTCACCCGCTGCTCCATGTCGACGAGGGAATCCTCGCTGCCGAGCCCGCGGCCGTAGTCCGAATAACGTGAGCGCAGGGAGCCGGCCAGGATCACGCCCAGCTCGCGCGCCGAAAGGCGCGTGGCCAGGTAGCTCCCCGCCCGCAGCCTCGCCATCGCCCGCGCGATCTGCATGAACGCCTCTCGCCGCGGGACCGCGCCCAGGAGGTTCGCCGGCACCAGCAGGGACGCCGGGTACGTCGCCTCCACCTCCACCTGCGGGACGCCCGTGCGCGCGACGTAGACGTCGAAGGCCTCCTCGATGCCGAACAACGTCGTCAGCCGCTGGACGATAGCCCGGATCGGATCGTCGGCGCGCGGCCCCAGGCGATCGGCGCGCGTCACCCCCCATTCCTCGAGGTTGATGGGATGCAGCCGCGGGATCACCTCGGTCAGGGTCTGCAAGAGCGCGGTCGCCGGGTGCCGCTCGGCCGGGTGGCGCACCAGGTCCTCGAAGTCCGACAGGCCGAGCGATCCGCGCGGCTCGTCGGTCCATCGCAGGCGCGCCTCGCGCGCGCTGTGCTGGTCGTCGGGATCGGCCATGCCCAGCGCCGTCAGGATGGCGATGACGTTCTCCAGGCGCAGGCGGTCGCCGGTGCGGGCGTGCAGCCGCCGCAGCGCGCGCAGCGACTCGAGGCGCAGCGGCTCCGCGCGCAGCAGCACCAGGTGCTCGGCGACCGAGTCGGCGAAGCGCCCCGCCTCCTCGAGGACCGCCGCCAACTCGGCGCGCACGAAGCCGTCGGCCGGCGTCTGCTCGACCACCACCCGCAGCTCCTGAGCGGCGCGATCGGGCGCCGCCAGCGGCCCGCGCAGCAGCCGTCCCAGGCGCAGGCGGCGCGCGACGTTGTCGGGGGCGGCCTCCAGATGGCGCGTCAGCACCTTGACCAGGCGCCGCGGGTCGTCCAGCTCGGTCAGGACGGTGTCGAGGCGATCGACCGTCACCGCGCGCGCCGGATCGAGATCGAGCGCCTTCTCCCAGGCGTCCGCCGCCCCCTCCGAGTCGCGCAGCGGCCCGGCCAGGATCTCGCCGAGGGTGATGAAGTGGCCCACGCGCGCGGCCGGGTCCGGATCGACCGAGGCCAGCTGGCGCAAGGCGCCAGCCGCGCCCTCGTAGTTGCGCTGGCGCAGAAAGGCCTGGGTGAGGCCCGACAGCGCCGCGGCGTCGTCGGGCACGGCCGCCAGAACGCTGCGGTAGGCGGCCACCGACAGCGCGTGATCGCCCAGGACCGACGCCGCGATCTGGCCCACCCGCGACCAGGCCGCTGCCACCGTCCGCGAATCGGGCGCCACCGTCACGACGCGGCGAAAGGTGGTGACCGCCTCGGCCGTGCGCCCCAGCTCGGCGAACAGCTCCCCGAGCGCCAGCAAGGCGGGCACGTGGTGAGGGTCCAGCGCCACCGCGGCCTGCAGCGGCTCGACGGCGTCGGCCGGGCGCCGCTCGCGCAGCAGGGCCGCGCCGTGCAGCAGGCGATCGCGGCGCGCCGCCGGGGAGCCGCGCTCGGCGCGCGCCCGGGCCACCTCGATCAAGCGATCGTGCTCGCCACGCTGCTTGAGGATCACCTCCAGGACCTGGAAGTCGACGTCGGCGTCCGGATCGATCACCAGCAGATCCTCGAGCGACCGCGCCGCGCGCTCGTCGTCGCGCAGGACCTCGGCCGCCAGGCGAGCCGCCTTGCGCAGCGCGGCCGTCGCGCGCTCCTTCGATTGCGTCTGGTGACCGAAGGCCAGGAAGGTCTCGGCCGCGCGGCGCGCGTCACCGCCCGCCTCCAGCAGCAGCCCCAGCGTCCAGCCCAGCACCGTCACGTCGGGGGCCAGCTCGCGCGCGGTGCTCAGCGACTCGACGGCGCGCGCGCGATCCCCGGTCTCGATCTCGGCCATGGCCAGGTCCCACAGACGCACGGCCCGCGCCCGATCGTCCGCGGCGGTCGAGACCAGGGCGCGGCGCGCCGGCAGCGCGCGCGTCCAGTCGCCGCGCCGGGTGGCGAGCCGCTCGTAGGTGGCGACCGCGTCGCTCGCCGGATCGACCTCGGCGCACCGCTGGTAGAGCGCGAAGCACGCCGAGGGCTCGGCCCCCAGCCGCGCGCGCGCCCCGATGGCCGCCCGCCACGCGCACAGGCGCTCGGGCACCTCGCCCCTCAGATCGCCGATCTTCTCGCACGCCGCCGCCACGATGGACTCGTCGCCGGTGCGGTGCCCGAGCCACACCTGCATCTCGAGCGCGAATAGATCGCCGGCGGTCGCGCCCGCCGCCGGGCCCACCATCTGGCTCACGACCCGCAGCCCTTCATCCTGATTCCCGAGCCGGGTGGCCAGGTCGAGGCGTCGCCCGCGCGAGCCGGTCGACGCCTCGGGCCCGCGCCAGGCGGGCGAGCTCAGCCTCTCGAGCTGCGCCACGGCGGCGTCGCCGCTGCGCCCCAGCCGCTCGAAGAGGCGCTCCTGCGCCAGCTCCGCGTTGACGGAGCCCGGCGCGCGGCCCGACGCGAGCGCCCGCTCCACCGCGATCAGGGCTTCGCGCGGGCGGCGCAGCTTCCACTCGAGGATCTCGGCCTGTCGCCGGAACATGGCCGCCCGCGCCGCCGGATCGCCGAGCCGCTCGGCCAGCACGCCCATGGCGTCCGCCGAGGCCTCGGCCTGTCCCAGGCGCTGCAGCAGGCGCCATCTGAAATCCAGCGCCGCCAGGTTGCCGGGCTCGAGCCCGAGGGCCCGATCCAGCGCGCCGAGCGCCGCATCGGGGGCCTGCAGCCGCTCGGCGTGAATCCGCGCGGCCTCGACCTCGAGGCTGGCGGCGCGCGCGACGCTGGCCTCGCAGCCGGCGCGGCGAGACAGCACGTCGGCCAGCGCGGTCCAGTTCCGCATGCGGCGGTGCGCGCGTGCCAGCCCCGCGAAGGCCGGCCGGAAGCGCGGGGCCAGCTCGAGCACCGCCTCGAACGCGACGATGGCCTCGGCATCGGCGGCGGCCCCTTCCTCGAAGAGCGTCGCCGCCCGGAACCGCCACGCCACCCGCTGGGCGTCGGGCAGCTCCGGGACGTCCAGGCCCAGCTTCATGGCCGCCTCTCCCGCCACCAGGGAATCCCCGGCCTTCTCGGCCGCCCGCAAGAGCGCCATCAACGCGGCCGGGCGCCGCACGCCGAGCGCGACCCACTGCCGGTACACCTCGAGGGCCTTGCCCGGATCCGTCAGCCCCGACTCGTACACGGCGCCGAGCTGCTCGAGCCGGCGCGCGGCGGCCGCGGCGTCCTCGCTGACCCCCACCTCACCGCCACCGCCGGTCGCCTCGTTGGCGGAGGACGCCTCGATGACCCGCAACATGTCGTTCCAGCGCCCGAGCCGCCGGTAAAGGCCGTCGAGGGTGTGCAGGGCCGGCCCATAACCGGGGATCGCGTCGAGGGCCCGGCGCGCGAACGCCGCGGCGGCGTCCAGATCGGCCAGACCGAGCTCGTGCAGCGCGGCCACGCGCACCGCCAGCGCGGCCCGCTCCGCCGGATCCTCGGCGCGCCCCACCGACGCGCTCTGCAGCTCGATCTGCAGGGCCGCGTCGCCGCTGCGCGAGGCGATCCGCTCCATGGTCGACAGCGCCACCGGATCGGACGGCCTCACCGCCAGCACGCGGCGCACGCGCCGCGCGGCGCCCTCGTCGTCGCCCAGCTGGTGCTCGGCGACGTGGGCCGCTTGGGACTGCAGCACCGCCGCGTACTCGGGATCAGCCACCAGATCGGCCTGGCGATCGAGCAGCTCGATGCCCCGCCGCCAGCGGCCGGCGCCCAGGTGATCCTCGGCGGCCGCCGACAGCAGCGCCAGATCCGACGGCTCGTCGAGCAGCGCGAGCTCGAGCGTCGTCGTCGCGCGCTCGACGGCGCCCAGGCGCTGGCGGTTGACGACCGCGCCCAGCGCCAGCCACGCCGACCGCACCGGCCCGGCCCCCAGCGCTTCGGCCTCCGCGATCAAGCCGCGCAGGAGCTCCACATCCTGGTCCAGACGCGCCGAGAGCCGGATGAGCGCCGCCCGGGCCACGGCGGCGGTGTCGCCCCCCCCGTCTTCGTCGAGCGCGAGCCCGAGGTAGCTGACGGCGTGGCGGCGCTCGTCGGGGCGCGGGTCGGCCTCGGCCGCCATGGCCAGCCGCACGAGCACGTGGGCCCGCTCGGAAGGCTTCGTGGCGACGGCCAGCCGCTGCTCGAGGAGCAACCGCAGCCAGGCGGCGTCGTGCGCGCGCTCGGCCAGCGCCTGGCCCAGCGCCAGCGCGCCGACATGGCCGAGCGCCAGGCGCAGGGCTTCGTCGACGGCGGCCCGGGCGGGCACCGGAAGCAGCAGGTGATCGGCGTAGAGAGACGCCTTCTCCACCAGCAGATCGGCGCGGCGCGCGTTCGAGCTGCTCGCGGCGATCTCCCGATCGATCGCGTCGATGGCGCCCAGGATGCTGCCCGACTCGAGCGCCAGATCGCGCAGGGCCCGCAAGATCGGCAACATCGGCAACATCGGCGGCGACGGCCCGCCGGCGCGGGCGACGGCCGCCTCCAGGTGCTCGACGGCGGCCAGCGGGTCGCCCAGGCGATCGTCGCTGATGCGCGCCGCCACGTAGAGCGACGCCTGCGCCGCCCCGCTGTCGCGACCCTCCGCGTCGCTCACGGCGGCCTGGACCAGATCGCCCCAGTCGATGCCCCCCGGATCGGGATCGGTGAACAGCGAGGGGGCCGTGTCGTTCGCACGCACCGGGCGTGGGACCGCTTCGTCGCGGCGTGCCGGGATCGGGTTCGGATTCGGCGTCAGCACAAGGCTCCGGGCGGGGTCGATCGAGGTTCGGCGAGGTTCAGCGAGGTCCGGCGAGGTTCAGCGAAGTCCGGCGCCGCCCAGCGGGCGCCCCGACGGGCCCCCCGAGAGACAGGCGGAAAGACGTGCGAAGTCGAAGATATTACCGCAAACCGGGCCTTTGCCATGCGATCTCGGCTGGCCTAAAATGGGCCCCCTCGCACGGCGCAGGCCGTCCCATCCCGCTCGATCACGCATTCATGGCGCGAATCCTCGTCTCCGGAAACGATCAAGAGCGCGAACACGAGCTGCGCGCCATCAACACGATCGGGCGCCATCCCGACAACACGCTGCAGATCCTGGACCGAATCGTCTCGAAAGAGCACGCGCAGATCATCCGCCAGCCTGACGGGAAGTTTCTGTTCCGCGATCTCGGCAGCCTGAACGGCTCCTTCTACAAGGGGGAGCGCCTCAACGATCGCGTCCTCGAGGAGGGGGACGAGATCGTCCTCGGCTCGACGACGTTGAAGTACTCGGAACGGACGAGCACCGATTCGCTCCTCGAGAAGGTGACGATCTCGCCGACGGTCACCGAGACCATGATCCGCCAGCGGCTGCAGCCGCCCTCCCCCTCGCACGAGTTCTTGCCCGAGAAGCAGATCCTCGACACCGAGGTCTTGCGCCAGGACTACGAGAAGCTGCGCCTCGGCCACGAGCTCGGCCGCTCGATGGGCCTCGAGGTCAACCTGGACGTGCTCCTCGAGAAGATCATCATGAAGGCGTTCGACCTGATGCCCGCCGATCGCGGGGTGATCCTGCTGCTCGAGAACGGCGTCCCGCAGCCGCGCATCGCGAAGTCGCGCCAGGGCAAGGACGAGCAGATCGTGCTCTCTAAGTCGATCTTGAACGAGGTGGTGCAGAACAAGGCGGCCGTGCTGTCCTCGGACGCGACCATGGACAGCCGCTTCTCGAGCGCGCAGTCGGTCATCATGCAGGGCATCCGCTCGACCATGACGGTCCCCTTGCTCCACCACGACGAGCTGCTCGGGATCATGCACCTCGACTCGATGATCGCGACGAACGCCTTCATGGAGAAGGACCTGCAGATCTTCGCCAGCATCGCCAGCCAGGCCGCCATCGCCATCCACAACTCGAACCTGGCCCGCCAGATCGAGCAGGAGGCCAAGACCCGGGCGCAATTCCAGCGGCTGCTGTCCCCGAACCTGGTCGATCAGGTGGTGACGGGCAAGCTCCAGCTCGAGAAGGGCGGCGCGCTGTCGGAGGTGACCATGCTGTTCTCCGACATCCGCGGGTTCACGTCGATGAGCGAGTCACGGCCGCCCCAGGAGACGGTCCGCATGCTGAACGAGTACTTCGAGCTGATGGTCGACGTGCTGTTCAAGTACGAGGGCACGCTGGACAAGTTCGTGGGCGACGAGATCGTCGCGCTGTTCGGCGCGCCCGTCCCGATGCCGAAGGCCGAGCTGAAGGCGGTCGAGTGCGCGCTGGACATGATGAAGGCGCTGAAGGACTTCAACCGCCTGCGCGTCGCCGAGGGCCAGGAGGAGATCAAGATCGGCATCGGCATCAACACCGGCCAGGTGGTGACCGGGGCCATCGGCAGCTCGCGCGCCTTGCAGTACACCGCCATCGGCGACCCGGTGAACACGGCCTCACGCCTGTGCAGCGTGGCCAAACCGGGAGAGGTCATCCTCTCCGAGGCGACCTACCAGAAGGTGAAGCACGAGGTCGCCGCCGTCCCGCTGCCCCCCGTCCGCGTGAAGGGCAAGAGCGAGGAGCTCCGCATCTACAACGCCGTCGGTCTGCGCGAGCACGGCTGGCGCGGCGAGGCCACCCGCCCTGGCTGACAAGACAAGTTTCAAAGGCGACCCGAACATCAGAGCGAGCAACGCGAGCGGGTCCGAGCACCCGGGAGGCGCGGCTTCGCCGCGCCGGCGTCGACGGCCTACCTGTCCGAGGGGGGCCGGTGGGGGGCCGTCCGCGGCCCCCCGCCAGCGCCGCCAGGCGCGTTAGACGTTGCAGAAGGCTTGGTAGTCGATGAGCTCGATTGATTCGGGCTTCACGCCTTCGCCGCAGGTGGGGCAGGCGGGGTCGCGGC
>Ga0105238_10008840_pt1 | contig 10075 bp, 9 predicted proteins | sample KBSC34metaG_FD_81526 | JGI IMG/M metagenome (GOLD analysis project Ga0105238, IMG submission 81526) | Corn rhizosphere microbial communities from Kellogg Biological Station, Michigan, USA - KBS C3-4 metaG | ecosystem: Host-associated > Plants > Roots > Rhizosphere > Soil | place: Michigan, USA...
CAGCTTCAACATGATCCGGCTCGCCGCCGACGCGATGGGCAGGAACGAGCCGGAGCCGACCGGTGAGCGCGGCGTCCTGATCTCGACTGCGAGCGTCGCCGCGTACGACGGCCAGATCGGTCAGGCGGCCTACTCGGCGTCGAAGGGCGGAATCGTCGGCATGACGTTGCCGATCGCACGCGACCTGTCGAAGGTCGGCATTCGCAACATGACGATCGCGCCGGGGATCTTCGGCACGCCGATGCTGTTCACGATGCCCGCCGAGGTGCAGCAGGCGCTCGCCGCGAGCGTGCCGTTCCCGAGCCGGCTCGGAACGCCCGAGGACTTCGCCAAGCTCGTGCACCAGATCGTCACCAACGACATGCTGAACGGCGAGGTGATTCGCCTCGATGGTGCGATACGAATGGCGCCTAAGTAGGCGCCATTCGATCGCGCCTTGGCGCTGACAGGGCTGCTCCCTCCCCGCTTCGCTCCCCTCCCTCCGAGAGGGAGGGGCCGGCTCCTTCGGAGCCGCTTGTTCGTCGCGAAAGGTCGGTTCGGTTTACGCGGCGCCGCGGCGGGCGTAGAGGGCCCAGAGCCGCGCGAGGTCGGCGGTGCCGTCGGTGCCTTGCACGGTCTTGAAGGTCGCTTGCGCCTTCGCCTTGTCGCCGGCGGCGAGCTGGGCGATGCCGAGGTGGAGCTTGGCGTCTTCGGGTCGCTTGAGACCGCCCTTGGCGATGCCCTGCTGCATCAGCTGCACGCCTTTCGCGGCTTGGCCGTTGTAGACCGCGTACATGCCGAGCGAGACGAGGGCGTCGCCCGTCTTCGCGGCCATCGCCTGCTTCTCGTCCTCGGCGCGTGACGCGGCGTCTTCGGCGAGCTTCTTGTCGACGAGCGCCTTCAGCCGCTTCGCGCGATCGGCCTGCGCGCCAGTGGCGAGCGCGCCGTTCGCGATGCCCTTGTCGATGACCTGCTTGCCCTCGCTCGCGAGATCGGCCTGCAGCGCGAGCTGCGCCATCTCCATGAAGTCGTTGGCCGCTGTCATGCTTCCGGTCGCGAGCGACAGCCGGTACGCGTCGAGCGAGAGGCGATCGGAAAAGCCCGGTTTGCGCTGCATGCGGCTCAAGAGGTCGACCCAGTACTCCTTCTTCGGGTAGTAGGTGACGAGCCGCTCCATCGCGAACACGTACGCGTTGTTGTCGCCCTGCTTCGACGCCGCGTTGAGGAGCAGCTTCAGCCGGTCCTCGGCTGGTGCCGCGCCGGTGCGCTCGGCCGCCTGGATCTCGGCGATCAACTCCTTCGTCGCGCCGGCGAAGTCGCCGCTCAAATACTGGCTCTGGATGAGCATCGTGCGGATCGCGCCATTGGTGCCGCCTTCGCGCAGGTACCGCTGGCTCCATTGCATCGACTTCTGGTACTGCTGGGCGCGGTAGTAGCTGGTCGCGATCGATTCGATCATGCGGAGCTTCTCGGCCGGCTGGATCCTTCCCGATCCGCTCAGCGCCTCGAACGAGCGCGCGGCGGTCTCGGCATCGCCCGCTCCGGACGCGGCGGCCAGGCGCATGCGCTCGATCAGATACGTCTCGTTGGCGTTGCGCGCGCCTGCCGCCTCGGCTTCGCGCACCTTGCCGAGCGCCTCGCGATAGCGTCCCGCCTTGATCATCTCCTGCGCCGCCTGCAAGGGCTTGCCGATCTCGGGTCGCACCGATTCCTGCGCGGACGACGACCCGCCCGACACGATCCCCGCGACGAGCAGCGCCGCGGCGGCACCGCGGCGCCAGCGGCTACTTGACGAACTGTTCATTGCCCACCATTCCGAGCTTCGTGACGCCGAGCCGCTGCGCCGACGCCAGCACTGCTGCCACCGATTTGTATTCGACGAGCTTGTTCGGCCGGATGTGCACCTCGGGCTGATCGGCCTCGGCAGCAACCCGCGACAGCCGCGACTCGAGGTCGCCGCGGTTCGGCACCGCCTCGCCGTTCCACAGGACGGTTCCGTCGAAGTCGATGTCGATCGTGACGACCACCGGCTCCTTGGTCGGCGGCGGTGGATTGCCGACGGGCATGTTGAGGTTGACGCTGTGCAGCTGGATCGGAATGGTGATGATCAGCATGATGATCAGCACCAGCATGACGTCGATCAGCGGGGTCGTGTTGATGTCGATCATGACGTCGGGCTCGCCGCCGCCGCCGGTTCCCACGTTCATTGCCATCTCGTCAACCCTTCGGCGGCGGTTCGGTCACGAAGCTGACCTTCTGGATCGCCGCTCGCGTGCACTGGAAGAGCACGCGGCCGATCGACTCGTAGCGCGCCTTCTCGTCGCCGCGGATCTGCACCTCGGGCTGCGGCGTCATCGTCGCGATCTTGCTCAGCCGCTGGAACAGCGCGTCGCTGTCGGGAACGAGTTGCATGTTCCAGAAGATGTCGCCGTCCTTGTTGACCGAGATCTCGATGTTCTCGGGCTTCGTCTGCCGGGCGATGTTGGTCTCCTTCGGCAGCGAGACCGGGATCGTGTGCGTCACGACCGGGATCGTGATCAGGAAGATGATGAGCAGCACCAGCATCACGTCGACGAGCGGCGTGGTGTTGATCGCCGAGACGACTTCGTCCTCGTCGCCGTCCGAGGAGCCGACGGTCATGGCCATGGCGAGTTCCTCAGCGCTTGGCGGCGGCGACCGCGGCGGCGACCGGCCGTGCGCCCATCAGCACGCCGTGCAGGTCGGCGCCGAAGCGGCGCACCGCTTCCATCGTGACCTTGTTGCGGCGGACGAGCCAGTTGTAGCCGAGCACCGCAGGAACGGCGACGGCGAGACCGATGGCGGTCATGATGAGCGCCTCGCCGACCGGGCCGGCGACCTTGTCGATCGACGCCTGGCCGGCGATGCCGATCGCGGTCAGCGCGTGGTAGATGCCCCAGACGGTTCCGAACAGGCCGACGAACGGCGCGGTCGAACCGACGGTCGCGAGGAAGGCGAGGCCGTCCTGCAGGCGGCTCTGGATGTCGTCGATTGCGCGCTGCACGCTCATCGACACCCACGAGTTGTGGTCGATGTTCTCGGTCAGCGCGCCTTCGTGGTGCTCGCTCGCGAGGATGCCCGAATCGGCGATGAAGCGGAACGCGCTGCCCGTCTTGAGCCCTTCGGCGCCCTCGCGGAGCGACCGCGACTTGAAGAACGAGCGCTGCGCCGTGCGCGCCTCGCCGCTCAGCTTCAGGCTCTCGTACAGCTTGGTGATGAGGATGTACCAGCTGCCCATGCTCATGAGGACGAGGACGATGAGAGTGCCGCGGGCGACCCAGTCACCCTGGTCCCAGAGCGCGCCGAGGCCGTACGGGTTGTCGACCGTCTCCTTCGAGACGGGGGCGGCGGCCATCGGCGCCGGCACGGCGGCCGAGGCGGTCGCATCGGCGGCGGCCGACGCCGTCGCAGGCGCGGCCGCGGCCGGTGCCGAGGTGGCTTGCGCGTGCGTTGTCACCGGCGACACGACGATCGCACACAGGAACAGCGCGGCGAGCGTCGTCGCGATGCGCGCCGGAATCGGTTTGACTTGCGACATGAACGTTCTTTCTTTCTGAGGATTGCGGAATGCGTCGAATCGAACGCGGACCTCTGTCGTCCGCGGAGTCACTCAAGCTTGTAAACGAACTGAACCTTGGCGGTGACGTCGCGCCCTTGGCCCACGCACTTGAACTCGTTTTCAACGATGCGGATGCTGTTTCGCGCGAAGATCTGATTGCTTGCGCCGACCGCCCTGACATCCTTGACCTCGCCGTTCGGGCCGACGGTGAATTGAACCGTGACCTCTCCGCGTTCCAGCCCTTGCCGGATCGCTTCCTTGGGGAATGCGACTTCACCCATGGCCTTGGCGTAGGTCGGGCAGATGCTCCCCGCGCTTTGCACAGCGGGCGGTGGCGGCGGCGCGGGCGCCACGGCGACCGGGGGCGGCGGCGCCGGCGTGATCGTCACGGGCGCGGGCGGCGGCGTCGGCGTCGTGGCGGTGATCGTCGGCTGCGGCGGCGGCGTCGCGATCTGGATCTCGGGCGGCGGGATGAAGGGCGGCGGCGGAGCCTCGAGCTTGGGCGGCGGCGGAACGAGCACCTCCGGAGGCGGCGGTGGCTTCTTCACCTCCTCGATCACCTTGGTCTCGATCGGCGCGCGCACGACGTCGACGACCTTCTTGGCGAGCCCGGTGACGAGCGCGTAGACGAGCAGCACGTGGAACAGCAGCACGGCTCCGAAGCCGACGAAGCGCCGGCGGTAGTCGGATTGCTGCTGACCGAACTGCATGACTGGGATCTCCAGCGAAATGGGCAAAGCGCGCGAGGTTAACAAAAATGCCCGCCGACTTTTGGCCAGCGGGCACCATTCCTCGCGGAGTGGAGCAGCCCTTGCGGGGCCCCGTAGTTTAGAAGAACTCGGCGACCGGGTCGGCGGCGACGATCGCCCGGGCGAGAATGCCCGGGCGATCCGCCGCGACCTTCGTCAGAACGTGTACTTCGCGCCGACGGTGAAGAAGCGACCCACCGCGCCCGACTGGTGCCACGTCTGGTTGTAGTTGATGCCGTAGGTCAGCACCAAGTACGCGTCGAACGGCGCCTTCTTGTCGAACACGTTCTGGATCGACGCGTTGATCTCCCAGTTCTTGGTCGGGTTCCACTTGCCGAACAGGTCGAACGTCGTGAATGACGGCAGCTTGCAGCCTCCGTACGGATTGCCGGCCGTGTCGAACACCGCGCAGTTCAGGTCGCCGTTGTTCGGGTAGATCAGGCCGTTCGTCGTGTCGGTGACGGTGCCGTCGCCGTTGTCGGCGGCCTGCTCGCCCTTGTGGTCGACGAGCTTCAGGCTGGCGATGTAGTTGACGACGCCGGTGACCGCGAACGGACCGCGGTCCCACGTCAACGAGAACGACGCCCGATCCTTCGGCGTGCCCGCGCCGGCGCTCAGGACGATCGGCCCTGACGTGCCGGCGTAGCTGAGCTTGTTGCCCTGCGCGTCGGTCCGCTCGTACTTGTCGGTGTGGGTCCACATCAGCGTGCCGGTCAGGTTGCCCGCTTCGGCAAGGCGCATCCGGTGGCGCAGCTCGAGATCGACGCCCTGCGTCTTCGTGCTGCTCGCGTTGGTGTAGTTGCCGGACACCGTCGCCAGCTGGCCGGTCGAGTCGTAGTAGATGAACGAGTTTGGAATCGCGCCCGGGATCTTGGTGAACGGCGCGGCGGTCTGCGGCGTTCCGGGCGGGATGATCGAGGCCGGATCGGCCTGGACGATCTCGTTCTTGCGGTCGATCTTCCAGAAGTCGACCGTCGCGCTCGAGCCGACGATCGGCTCGAAGACGAGGCCGAGCGTGTAGCTCTTCGCGGTCTCGGGCTGGATGCCCGGCTGGCCGATCGACAGGATGCCGATGCTCGTGAAGCCGAAGCTCGAGCCGCCGACCTCCGCCGGGCCGGGCGCGCGGAACGCCTCGGCGTACGTGCCCCGAATCGCCAACGTGTCGATGGGCTTGAACTTGATGCCGAACTTCGGCGTCACGGAATCGCCGAAGTCAGAGTAGTGGTCCCAGCGCACCGCGCCGCTGAGCTCGAGCCACTTCTTCACCGGAGCCGTCACCTCGCCGTAGAGCGCGGTCACGCGGCGGCTGGCGTTGAACGCCGAATAGCCGAGGCCGACGATCTCGGAGTCGGTCGTGAACGGCACCGGCGGGTTGTTCGCGTTCTCCCAGCGAATTTCGCCGCCGACCGCGACGCCGAGGCCACCGCCCTCGAGCGGCGCGACTTCACGCGACGCCTTGAAGTCGACCAGCTTGATCGAGCTGGTGGGCGTCGTGCGCAGCGCCGGCGAGATCTCGGCGAGCACCGCCGGGTCGGTCGCGCTCGGGCCGATGCCGGCGAAGCGGTACGTGCCGTTGGTGAGCGCGTCCTGCATCACGCCGTAGCGGATGAAACCGGTGTTGGTGTTCTCGAGCCGGCTCTTGATGTAGGCGGCGCCGACGTCGAAGTCCCAGCCCCACGCCGTGCCCTGCAGGCCCTGGACGGCGCGGAAGACGTGGTTGTTCGTGACCTGGTCGCGGCCACCGAGCTCGTTCGGCCGGACGCCGACCGCGCGGTCGACCGGGAACGGGTTGTCGGGATGACCCGCCGGCAGGTTCATCAGGCCGTGGACGATGACTGGGTTCAGCGGGTCCGCCGGGTTGAAGACGCCGCCGTCGTTGTTGGCGCCGAGCGTTCCGTTCGCGTTCGTCTTGCGGTTGAAGTAGCCGAGCTCGAGGTACGCCGAGAGCGACGGGTTGAAGACGAGCTGGCCGCGGCCGAAGAGGTTGAAGCGCTCGATCTGCGGCTGGATCTCCTGCTCGACGAGCGGGTTGTAGCGGCACAGGCCGGTGTTCGGGCTGATCAGCGACGGATCGCAAGGAACGACGTTCTGGCGCGCATTGGTCGCCGGATCGCGGATGACGCCGTACGGCGAGTTCGCGGTCGGACCGGCGCCGATGTACGGCCGGTTCTCGCCGTTGGTCGTGTCGTAGAAGCCCTTGCCGCGCAGGTCGCTCTCGCCCAAGAAGCCGCGGTCCTTCGACCAGATGTTGTTCTGCTTCGATGCCTCGATGCTGACGAACGCGTTGTACTTGTCGGTGTCGAGGTTGCCGAAGCCGTAGGTGCCGAAGCCGCGGATCGTGCCGCCGTCGTTCCGGCTCGAGATGCCGCCCGTGCCGCCGATCGACGCGCCGTTGTAGTTCTTGCGCAGGATGATGTTGACGACGCCGCCGATCGCGTCCGAGCCGTAGATCGCCGAAGCGCCGTCCTTCAGCACTTCGACGCGGTCGACCGCCTCGAGCGGAATCGAGTTGATGTCGACGAAGGTTCGCGTGCCGTCGTCAGCGAGGCCGTACGTCGTCATGCGGCGGCCGTTGACGAGAACCAGCGTCGAGTTGACGCCCAGGCCGCGCAGCGAGACCGCTGCCGAGCCGGAAGCGAAGCCGTTGGAGAAAGACGACGGGATCGAGCCCTGGCCGTCAGCGGTGACGCTGCGCAGCACTTCCTGGATCGACTGCTTGCCGGTCTTCTCGATGTCCTGCCGCGTCATCACCTGGACGGGCGATGCCGTCTCGGTGTCCGTACGCTTGATGTTCGAGCCCGTGACCGTCACGCGCTCCAGCGTCTGGGTGTTCGTGTTCTGAGCAAACGAACTCTGGCCCGCGCTCAGCAAAACGCCGCCGCAGGCGACCATCAGCCCTGTACAGAGCTTCGTCTTCTTCAACATGCAGTTCCCCCGGTGAAAAGTTCGGTCGACGATCGATAGACCCCGGCCCCACGGTGCGAGACGTGCCAATCTTGTGAACGGCACACGACACACTGAAAAGGCGTGTAAATGAATTGTCATGGCCCCCCCCTCGCGCGCCTCTTCAGGGAATCCCCCTATCGCGTGGTCGAGGACGCTTTCGAGTCGACCAGCGGAGTTCGCGACGACCGCCGTTTGCGCCCATCCACCGAGGGAAATTCGAGGGATGCGCAGGTATCTGCGGCCGCGTCGGGACGGGCCGGGAGGGTCGCCGGTTTACACGCGGGCCGTTGGCGGTTCGCAACATGCGTGCGGCCCGCGGCCCGGCTCAGCGGGCCGGAAGCGGTCCCGCTCGGCCGTGGGCAGACGGTGGCCCGCCGGCCTTTCAGGCCCAGCCGATGTAGGCGTCGCGACCGTCGACGAGCAGGCGGGCGCGGGCGCCGACCGGCAACGTCACCTTCGTCGCGATGTGCCCGAACGGCAGGCCGGTGACGATCGGGGTTCGGGTGACGGCACGGATGTGCGCGATCGCCGACGCGAGCGAATAACCGCGGTCGAGCGGTGAAGGCCGAAAGCCGCTCACCGCGCCGACGACGATCGCCTTCTGCGCGTCGAGCACGCCCGCCTGGTGCAACTGCAGCAAGTTGCGCTCGACGCGATACGGATGCTCGTTGACGTCCTCGAAGAAGAAGATGCCGCCGCGGATGCGCGGCCAGTGCGGCGTCGCGAGCAGCGAGTTGACGATCGTGAGGTTGCCGCCCCAGAGCGTGCCGCCGACAGCGAGGCCGTCGAAGCCCTTCTCGGTGCGAAAGCCGACCGCCTCGAGCTCTCCCGACATCGCCTCGACGAAGCAGTCCTGCGTGACGTCGTCGGCGCCGCCTTCGTTCGCGCTCCTGCCGAAGTCCTCGCACGCGAGCGGCCCTGCCCACGTGACGCCTCCGGCGTGCGCGAGCAGGCCCAGCTGCAGCGACGTCATGTCGCTCATGCCGACCCAGCGCGTCCCCGCATCGACGCTCTTCGCGATCCGCTTCCAGTCGATCCGATCGAGCAGCCGCGTCAAGCCGTAGCCGCCGCGCGTCGCGAGCGCGACGCTCGGCCGCGCCGCGGCGACGCGCGCGAGCGTCGCGAGACGCGCGTCGTCGTCGCCGGCGAAGCGCTGCACGCGCGCGGTTGCCGCGTCGTCGATCTCGACCGCGAAGCCGAGCGCAGCGAGCCGCGCGGCGGCGCGGCGAAGCGGCACCGCCGAGCGCAGCGCACCCGCCGGCGAGAAGATCCGCAACGTCGAGCTGCCGGCGCTCATCGCGCGCTGCTGTCCTTCGCCGGATCGACTTCCAACGACTCGCCTGCGGGGATCGGCTCGTCGGCGACTTCGCCGCCGTCGCCCGCCGCCGGCGCGCTGCGGCGCTGCCGATAGCGCTCGCGACGCTCGGCGAAGAACGAGCGCAGCACCTCGCCGGCGGCATCGTCGAGGACGCCGCCCTCGACGCTCGTGTGGTGGTTCAGCGCCGTGTTGCCGAAGACGTCGATCACCGAGCCGGCGGCGCCGGCCTTGGGATCGCGCGCACCGAAGACGACGCGCTTGACGCGTGCGTGCAGCAGCGCCATCGCGCACATCGCACACGGCTCGAGCGTCACGAAGACCTCGCACTCGGGAAGACGGTAGTTGCCGAGCAGGTGCGCTGCATGGCGCAGGGCGACGATCTCGGCGTGCGCCGTCGGGTCGTGGTCGGTGATCGGCCGGTTGTAGCCGGTCGCGACGACCTGGCGGCCGCCGGGCGCGTCGCGGAAAATGACGGCGCCGACCGGAACTTCGCCGACCAGCCACGCGTTCTGCGCCTGATCGAGCGCCAGGCGCATCGCCGCTTCGTCGCGCTCCATCAGGGCTCGGCGCGGCGGTTGCGCTCGGCGCCCTGCTCGAGCGCGCGCGCGGTCTCGGCGCGCGCACGCTCTTGCAGCGCGCGCGCCTGGTCGGGCACCGTCGCGGCATTCGGGTCGGCGACGGCGCCAGGGGGCAGCGCCGCGGCGGCATTGCGCTGCGCGCTCGCGCCGCCGCCGACCGCATGCAACTGCGTCTTGACGAGCGATGCAACGACCGCGAGCACGACCACCAGGCCGAGGATCCCGAACACTGCCTTCACGTGCGGACTTTCCGAGTGCCCATTCGCTAGCGTAACCAGAGCACGGCCTTCGCGCCGGCGCGCGAGCATCCGAGGCGCCGCAACTTGTGCGAACTGCACGCTGGCGAGCCGCCGGGCGCATGCGACGCAGCGCGTGCCACCGATCGACTCACTCCCACTCGATCGTCGCGGGCGGCTTCGACGAGACGTCGTAGGTGACGCGGTTGATGCCGCGGACCTCGTTGATGATCCGGCTCGAGACCTTCTTCAACAGCGAATACGGCAGCTCGGCCCAGTCGGCGGTCATGAAGTCGCTCGTCTGCACCGCGCGCAGCGCGACGACGTGCTCGTAGGTGCGGCCATCGCCCATGACGCCGACGCTTCGCACCGGCAGGAACACCGCGAACGCCTGGCTCGTCAGCTCGTACCAGCTCTTGCCGCTGACGCCGTCGATCGTCGATCGCAGTTCGTCGATGAAGATCGCGTCGGCGCGACGCAGCAGCTCGGCGTACTCGCGCCTGACCTCGCCGAGGATGCGAACGCCGAGCCCCGGGCCGGGGAACGGATGGCGGTGCACCATGTCGTGCGGCAGCCCGAGCGCGACGCCGAGCTCGCGCACCTCGTCCTTGAAGAGGTCGCGCAGCGGCTCGAGCAGCTTCAGGCCGAGCGTCTGCGGCAAGCCGCCGACGTTGTGGTGGCTCTTGATCGTC
>Ga0105238_10008842_pt1 | contig 10074 bp, 13 predicted proteins | sample KBSC34metaG_FD_81526 | JGI IMG/M metagenome (GOLD analysis project Ga0105238, IMG submission 81526) | Corn rhizosphere microbial communities from Kellogg Biological Station, Michigan, USA - KBS C3-4 metaG | ecosystem: Host-associated > Plants > Roots > Rhizosphere > Soil | place: Michigan, USA...
ACAGACAACGCGCAGTCAGTGTACGAGCTTTCGCTAATCGAGCAGGAGCCGGATGTTGAAGCAGAAGTCAGGAAGGTCTACAACGTCGACCTTAACTTCTCGCGCGCGAAACACCTTCTCGAAGAGAACGACGGCGCGGGCAATACCTTCAAGGCGACAGCCAAACCCGTGCTGATCGGAACCGCGGTTGTGGGAGCGACGACGATGATCTTCTCGATCATCATGACGCTCACGGACGGTCTGCGCACTGACACTGCTGGGTTGTCGCTGCTGCACGCTCCGTTTGTGCTCGGATTGATCACAGGCGGCGCGGTCATCTACTGGTTCACCGGCGCCTCGACACAGGCCGTGACGACGGGCGCGTATCGCGCGGTGGAGTTCATCAAGGCCAACATCCGGCTCGAAGGTGTCGAGAAAGCATCAGTTGAAGATAGTAAGAAAGTCGTTCAGATCTGCACGCAGTACGCGCAGAAGGGCATGTTCAATATCTTCCTGACGGTCTTCTTCTCAACGCTAGCGTTCGCGTTTGTTGAGCCGTTTTTCTTCATCGGCTATCTGATCTCGATCGCCGTGTTTGGTTTGTACCAGGCGATCTTCATGGCGAATGCCGGCGGTGCATGGGACAATGCGAAGAAAGTTGTCGAAGTCGATCTGAAGATGAAAGGCACGCCGCTTCACGATGCGACAGTCGTTGGCGACACGGTTGGCGATCCTTTCAAAGACACTTCGTCAGTGGCAATGAATCCGGTGATCAAGTTCACGACGCTCTTTGGATTGCTGGCGGTCGAACTCGCGGTTAGTTTGACGGCGCGCAACAACGGCAATCCGACGTTGACGCGCATCTTGGCACTCGTGTTTTTCCTCGTGTCGGTGTACTTCGTCTGGCGCTCTTTCCACGGAATGCGGATTGGCACCACGGCGTTGGAGCCACGTGCAACTGAGACTGAAGTCGCCAAGTCTGTCGCTGGAGACTAGCCACAAAAAGGCACAAGAAGCACAAAAGACTGGTTATGAATACTTACGCTAAAGCTGACACATTGATCGAAGCGGCGCTTGCGCCGCTCGATTCAGTCCGTTCCGCCGGCTTGGTGATTGTGTTTAGTTTGTTCGTAGCGGCGGCGGCGCAGTTTTCGATTCAAGTCGGGTCAATTCCGATAACTGGACAGAGTTTCGCCGTCTTGTTAACGGGTGCGTTGCTGGGATCTCGTTTGGGCGCGGCTGCGCTTATCGCCTATTTGATCGAAGGCGCAGTCGGGTTGCCGTTCTTTTCTCCGATTGGAGCTCCAGGCATTTTGCGTTTTCTTGGTCCAAGCGGTGGCTATCTCGTGGCCTTCCCGGCCGCAGCTTACATTACCGGCGCCTTCGCCGAATACGGATGGGACAAGCGATATCACACAGCCGTGGCGGCAATGGCGATTGGTTCAGTAATCATTCTTCTTGGCGGCTGGGCCTGGTTGTCCGTTCTCACCCACTCGTCACCTCTGGTTGTTTTCTACGATGCGGTTGGAAAATTCCTGGTGGGCGACGTGATCAAGGTTGCGCTTGCGGCCGCAGTGCTCCCGACCGGCTGGGCCTTGTTGAAACGCAAAGCATCGGGCAAGCAGTAACACAGGAATGTATGTTCTGAAGGTAAAGTCGCGCAACCGCGAAGAGCTGGTCGAGTTCACCGATCACGTTCGAGAAAAACTCAAAGAGTCAGGACAGCGTGAAGGTGTGATTGTGCTCTACGTGCAACACACCACCGCCGGCCTCACGATCAACGAGAACGCAGACCCGGACGTCCCGCGCGACATGCTTCACGCACTCCGCACACTGATCCCACAACACGGCATGGGCTTTCGTCACGGCGAAGAGAATTCCGACGCGCACATCAAGGCAAGCCTCACCGGCTCCTCAGTCACGATTCCTTTTAACGAAGGACAACTGCTGCTTGGCCGTTGGCAGGGAATTTTTCTTTGCGAGTTCGATGGCGGACGCGAGCGCCAGGTGATCATGACGATCCACTAAAGCCATCCACAGATTACGCAGATTCTATAAAAACATCAGCGTAATCTGTGGATGACTCTACTCTTCGGGTTTTAGCTCTTTCAGTACTGCGGCGAACCTCTCAACATCGGCTTTAGTCTTTTCCAACGCTCTGCGGCTATCGAGGTAAGCCGTCCACGTCGGAGTCTGCGTGAGGGCTTTAGTCGTGTCTTCGTCGAGCACCTGGGCCATCATCGCGATGAGATCGCCCACGACGCGGTTGTGCTCGATCAGGCTTTGAATGATCGAGTAAGCGAGCTGTGCTTGCGCGTAATCGAGATCTTCAGGCATTAGTCCCTACAAACGGCAGCGCCGTGACAGTCGCTTCGATGCCGTCGCTAACTATCACGCGTGTTCCTTCCGTCAACTGTTCATACCGAACATATCCGAGCCCGATACTTCCCAATCGCGGTGAAATGACTGCCGATGTGACGCCCCCGATCTCCTGATTTTCTGTCGAGTTGATAACGGCGCCTGACTCGATCTGCACGTCGGTTTCGAACTTCAAGCCGGTCAGTTTCTTCGCAGGGTGACCGCGGTGCTTGATTCGCACGATGATTTCCTGCCCGACGTAGCAGCCCTTCGTGTAGCTCACCGCATCGTCGAGATTTGTCTCGGGAACAACATTCGTGTCATCCATGTCGACTCCAAAGCGAGCAATGCCGGCTTCGACGCGGAGAATCTCGAGCGTGTCGTCACTGATTGGTTGTGCGCCACCGTCCTCGAGAGCCTGAAGGAGTTCAGCTTTTTGCGCGGAGTCGACGAGGATGTCGAAACCATTTTCACCGGTGTGAGTCGCGCGAACGATCGTCACTTGTCGAACTTCTGAAACACCATTGACTGGAATCTCGGAGGCGGATGTCTCAAACACCTTCTCGATGACTTCACCCGCAAGCTGTCCCTGAACCGTCAACAGAGCAGTTTCCTCGGTGACATCAGCCACTTTGAAGTCGCCCGCCATCGTGAATCGCGAAATAGTTTTCAGCACCGCCTCGTGTGATGCGGTTTCCGTGTCGATTAGAAACGACGGCTCACTCCCGCGTATCACACGCACAGCGCCAATCAAACGTCCCTGCACTGTCGGAAACACTGCCGGCATCCAATGGTTTGCCGCAAGCGACTTCATGTCGTTAGTCATCAGGCCGTTGAGAAACATCACTGCTTCCGACCCGCTCACTCGAATCCGTCCACGCGCCGCCGACAAATCGATCAGCCCTGCGCCACCATCTCTTACTGCTTCATAATCCGTCATGATCTTATCTGTGTAATCTGTGGACGGCTTCTGCCACCACCTGATAATCCTTTAACTGTTCTGCCTCACGTCGATGCGACGCCAGCACCTGCGGGCTCGGGTGATAGATCGGCACGAGCACGCGGTTGTTCCACGAGTGTATTTGAGAAGCGGATGTTTTCAAACTCAGCTCATGAAGTTGAATGCGCTTCAACGACTCGAGTGCAACCGAACCCAAGGTCACAATCACCTGTGGGTCGATGAGATCAATCGTTCGTTGTAGAAAGGTCGAGCAGTTAGTTAATTCCTTTTGCGTCGGTTTACGATTTGCTCCCGACTCTGCGCGTGGGTTACACAACGCAGCGCTCGTGATGAAGATTTCTTTGCGCGTGAGTTTTATCGAACTCAGAAAACGATCGAAATTCGCTCCCGACTGATCTCCTGAAAACGGCACGCGTGTTCGATCGGCGCCTTTTCTCCCAGGGGCTTCGCCTATGAACATTATGCGAGCGTCAGGCGAGCCGTTGAGTTCACTCAATACAGCGCTGCGCCCACACATCGCCGGGCAGCGCGTGCACGCAGATGCTTCCGCCGTTAACTCACGAAACAATACTGTTCGAGAACTCTTCATTGACGGACCTCAAACTCGCGCGTCTCGATGTTGTAGTCGCCGTTACGATAAGGCCAACCGTCTGGACCGATAAGTTCGAGCCGGATCGTGTGCTTGCCTGGGGTCCATCCCGTCACCCGCACTGCTTTCCACTGATCGATCCAGCGCATGTCTTCATCGTCGATGATGTAGCGAACGCGAAACTGCCCGCCGTCGCCTTTCAATTGCGCGTTTGCGAGCGAAAAATCGATGTCAACGGGCAAATATCTCGAAACAGAGGTCCCTTCTTTGGGGAAGTTGAAAGTCATTAACGGTTGATTCGTATCTACACGTCTCTTCGGATCGTCAGCGATCGCTACCCATTGTTTCGTCGGAATTGTTTCGATCTTTAACACCTGTCGCGGCGGCGGTGAGACAAACGTCGTCGCCGTTGTGTGCGCGTTATCGTTGCTTGAACAAGCGATGGAGAGCAGCGCAAGAATCCACAGGAGGCCTTTGAATGTCTTCATAACCAATCCACAGATTACACAATTTACTTTGTTCTGTAATCTGCGTAATCTGTGGCCCAGTCAACCCTATGAACAACCTACACGCACGTCTGTTGCTGCTTATAGCCATCACATTTTTCATCGGTTGTCGCGCTTTTACTCCTGAGATTCAACCGCTTCCGGCTCAGCTCACAACTTACGAACCGATGTCGATTCCGGCTGACAATCCGCTGACACCAGAGAAAGCCGCCCTCGGCCGTCAATTATTTTTCGACGAGCGACTCAGCATCGACGGTTCAAAGTCGTGCTACTCGTGTCACCTCTGCGAGCATGGATTGACTGACGGTTTACCAAAAGCGATCGGGCCGGGAAACAAACAGCTTCCACGCAGCAGTCCGACGCTCTGGAACATCGGCTATCACAAACAGTTTTACTGGGATGGCCGGAGTGGATCGCTCGAGGCACAGGCCATGGCCGCATGGAAGGGCGGCAACATGGGCGTCGGTGAAAAGACGGGCGAGATCGTCGCGAAGATAAACGCGCTTCAGGGTTACAAAGAGCAGTTTCAGAAAGTTTTTCAGAGCGATGCGACGCCGGAGAACATGATGCAGGCGATTGCGGCGTATGAGCGAACGATCATCAGCGGCGACACGGCGTGGGATCGTTGGAAGGCCGGTGACAATACAGCGATCAGCATGAGCGCGTATCGTGGTTGGAATATCTTCCAGGCGATCAGGTGTAACAATTGCCACGACGGAGTGTTGTTTACCGATCAGCAATATCACAACATCGGTATCGGCATGGATCAGAAGGAGCCTGACCCCGGACGCGGAAAGGTAACGAACAAACCGGAGGACACCGGCGCGTTCAAGACGCCGACGTTGCGAGACATCGCCCGATCAGCGCCGTACTTCCACGACGGTAGTGCGAAAACGCTGGAAGAAGCGGTCGACATCATGTTGGGTGGTGGAAAAGAGAATCCGTATCTGGACAAGAAGAATCTTCAGCCGCACAAGCTCCTGCCCGAGCAGCGTGAGGATCTATTGAACTTCCTGCGGTCGTTAACTGTGGACTGCAAACTCACAAAGCCACCATTGCCGCAGAAATAGGAAAGAATAGGTCCTATAGGACATATAGGACCTATTTCTTTACGCGCGGGCGCTGTGTACTCCGGTGAGTTTCTTCAACCGCTCATCCACCGCGTTCCACGCGATGTTGGAGAAGAAAGCCTCAATGTATTTCGGACGCTCGGCTGGTTTGTAGTCGAGCAGGAACGCATGCTCCCAAACGTCCATCACCAGGATCGGTGTGAAGCCGGCTACGTTCCCGGTTTCGTGCAACGAGATCCAGTGGTTTGAGAGTCTGCCGTTTGCCGGGTTCTGATAACAGATGGCCCAACCCACGCCACGCATTTTTCCGATACCGACAAAGTCGGCCTTCCAGATTTCGTAATTGCCAAAACTCGTTTCGGCGGCTTTCGCAAACGCGGACGACTTGGCCGGATCGCCGGTGCCGCCACCACTCTGCAGGTTGTCGAAGTAATACTCGTGCAGGACCATGCCGTTGTATTCAAACCCCAGCCTGCGTGTAAGCTCCGAATAAGCGGGCATCTCGTCCTGGTCCACGTTTCCGTCTTTAATGAATTCAGTGATTCGGTCGGTTAGGTTATTGGTTTCCTTGACGTACCCTTCATACAGCTTGAAGTGCATCTCGAGTGTTTGATCTGAGATCCCTTTGAGACCGCTGAGACTGAACTGGCGTGCGGTATAAGTGCCGGTCGAACTCATACATACCTCCTTTTTAATTGGCGGGGAAGGTGGCAAATATGACGCGGGAGTGTGGCGAATACGTTGTGAGGCTGGTGATTTAGTGTGACGGTCCACAGATTACGCAGATTATGAAATCTGCGTAATCTGCGGATGGATTTCTATTTTCCGAAGATCACCCAGTCGCCGTGCGAAGTGGCCATGAAAAGCAACATCGGCAGCGATAGCCAGGTGTTTGTTCTCGAAGCCAGGAAAGCCTGTCGCGCGAGTTCGGGTGGTGCTGCGGGACCAGTTCCGGCGGTTGCGGCGAGAATGCGTTTGTTGTTTGGCCAGATGATGCCCCAAACATTCAAAAGCATCATGATGCCGTAAGCTCCCCCGATGCCGATCGAGTAAGCCTTGTTGCTCGCAAAACTCTGTCCGCCCACCGTCAATGCGGAGGTAAAGAAGCCTACGAGTCCGTACGTGAAAAGTGCCACCAGTAAGAACACAACAATCGCGAATACGCGACCGTCTTTCGTTAACGCAGGAACCTTCTTGATGATCAGAAACTCGATGGCGAAGAGAACTATCGGATACAACAACCACATCACTAAAACGTACCCGAGACTAACCTTTTTGCCGCTCCCCAACGTGTTTGCATTGTTCACGTCAGCTTTGAGAATGACCATCGCGTAGTACGTTAGACCAGCCAGGACGGTGACCACCGCGCCCCAGCGAAAGTACCAAAGCGCACGTCCGAGCAGGTCGGGATTGACCTTCTTTTTAGTCTCGGCGTCGAGCCCTTTTTGTACCGGAACGTTTACGAGGTTGAAAAAGTAGAGCAACCCGATCCAGGTAACACCGGCGAGAAAGTGAAACCAGCGCAGCACAATGCGCCAGAGTTCGTCGGTGTTCGGAGAATGAAACACATCCTGAAACATAGCCAGACTGATGGGGAGATGAGCAGTTGACTCAATTAACATACGTCCTCCGTATTGAAAGACTGGGATTACTGGCGAAGATACCACGCGAAGATTACACCTAGACCAAGTCGCCGCGCAATCATTCATCAAGCGGGCGCGGCCCAGGATCCATGCCCCGCACACTCGCCTGGTTGACTACACGAACCTTAAGATCGCTGTGCACGTGAATCTGGCATGAGAGACGAGTGTTCGGCGCAAGCTCGGCTTCAACTGCCAGACGGTTCCGTTCGAGTTCGCCCATTTCGCCGGGCTCACCTTCGAGGATTTCAACGCGGCAGGTCGTGCAGCGAGCGTTGCCGCCGCAACGATGGAGAATGTCGATTCCGGAATCTTCGAGGACGAGGACCAGTTTCTTTCCGTCTGGCGCGTCAGTTTCGACGAGACCATTTGCGGTCTCTGCTTGGATCTTTGGCATTTACGGTTACTCCTGATTGTTCGTTAATTTGAATTCCATAAACTTTGCACCTTCAACCGGGTTTTGACAATACGGCTCAATCTCGACAAAACCTATCGACTGGTAGAGCGCGATGGCTTTGTCCATTTTCCCCGGAATGGTGTCGAGGCGCATGTGTGTGTAACCAAGCTTACGCGCTTCGTCAATGAGCGACTCGACCAGGAATCGCCCGAGTCCCGTCGCCCGCTGTGCCGGACGAACAAAGAGGCGTTTCATTTCACAAACACGGGGATCGAGTTTGCGTAAGGCGATGCAACCGGCGAGCTGATCGTTTTCGAGCGCGAGCAGCAGACGCCCGTCAGGGGGCGCGTAATAGCCGGGCAGGCTTTTCAGTTCCTGATCGAAGTTCTGAAAACACAGGCTGAATCCCAGGCTCTCTGCATACTCCTCGAAGAGGGTGCGAGCAGCCTGAATGTGCTCGTCAGTCGTGGCTTGGAACAGTTGTCTCACAGGATTACAGGATTTGCAGAATTAACAAGAACGGAATCTTGTTAATCATGAAAATCTTGTTAGTGCTGTTCAAAAAGAGACAGGAGACCGGAATGGCTCCCGTCTCCTGTCAGAACTTGGTTTGGCAATCTGTTATGCGGTGAACGAAGAACCGCATCCGCAACTGCCGGTAGCATTCGGGTTCTTGAACGTGAAGCCTGAACCCATCACTCCACTCACGTAGTCGATCTCGACACCGTTCAGATACTGCGCGCTGAACATATCGACGAACATCCGGACGCCCTTTTCGTCGAGAATGAAATCGCCTTCGCGCGATTGTTCCTCAATGTTCAAGCTGTACTGAAAACCAGAGCACCCTCCGGGTACAACTCTCACGCGGAGTCCTGAAGTTTCGGGGAGGCCTTCCTCGCTCGACATAAACTTCCTAATCTCGGTTGCGGCCGATTCGGTGACATTGAGTGCCACGGTAGGCGCTGTAGTTGCTGACATCGTATCTAAATCCTCTTCCTTCTTAGTAGGGTTTCCTTATTACTTTCGACCCGCCCTTATCCTAATGCCCTTTGCCTAAAACGACAAGTTCAGGTTTCATCGCCTCGATCGAGACCTGGCGCGCCACCTCTTCCGTCACCTTGCGGAATGCCTGCGCCTGAGGTGAATCCGGCTGGCTGACAACAACGGGAACGCCATTGTCGCCGCCTTCGCGCACCTCGATTCCGAGTGGAACAGCGCCGAGAAACGGAACGCTGTATCGAGCAGCCAATGTTTGCCCGCCGCCCTCGCCGAAGATGTTGTAGCGGTTGCCGGTGTCGGGCGCGATGAAGTAGCTCATGTTTTCGACGATGCCGAGCACTGGTATGGCGACAGTCTCAAACATTCTCAAGGCACGGCGGACGTCGGCGACGGCGACGTTTTGAGGAGTAGTGACTAGGACTGCGCCCTGCACTGGAACCAGTTGGGCCAGCGACAACTGCACGTCGCCTGTTCCCGGCGGCATGTCGACAATCAGGTAATCAAGCTCGCCCCATTTCACGTCTGACAAAAACTGCTTCACGAGACCGTGCAGGATTGGGCCACGCACGATCATCGGTTTGTCACCGGGCTGGAGCAGTGCCATCGACATGAACTTAACGCCGAACGCTTCGATCGGTATCAGTTTGTTAACGTCGACTTCCGGACGTGCGTCACTCGCACCGAGCATCATGGGAACGTTTGGACCATAAACGTCGGCGTCCATCAGGCCGACTCGCGCGCCATCCAGAGCGAGCGAAACGGCGAGATTTACGGCCACGGTCGATTTGCCGACGCCGCCTTTTCCGGACGACACGGCGATAATGTTTTTTACGCCTTCGATGACGAGTTTCTCGCCGAGACCGCGGCCTTTCGGCACTTCGGCGTCCATCGTCACAGCCACACTCGTTACGCCCGGAAGCGCGCTCACGATGTCGTTAGCGGCAGTTTCCATCTCGGCTTTAACGGGGCAGGCGGGGGTTGTCAGCACGATGCGAAAGCTTACGTGGCCGCCGTCAATCTTGAGGTCGCGGATGAAACCGAGTGTCACAATATCTTTGTGCAGGTCGGGATCTTTGATCTGTCGCAGGCTGTCGAGGATGAGTTGTTCGTTCAGTTGTGTCATATGATTAACGGGCAAGCGTAGCTGATTGGATTTCTCTGTGCAACTCTGTGATCATTTCTTCAACCCACGCAATGTCGGCGATGCTGACGAGCCCAGTTTTACGGGACGTTCGGCGTCGTTGAGTTGTGGCGCGCTGATACGCTTCTCGATTCAGGTAGATGAAGGTCATTCCATCTCGCAGGCGAAGTTCAGGGCGGCTGGTTGCGACTTGCTCGTTGCTGCGGCTTCAATGCTGACGGAGCAGATTGAAGGGATGAACACTGCTGAAGCTGCTGCCATTGGACAAGAGCCGGCGGTGTTGAGTGAACAGATGGGGACGGAGAACGCTCGGTGCGTCGAGCTGGCCTGTAATGCACTGCTCGACGCGATCCGCGAAGACAGCAACACAGCGCGTGAAGATTGGGCGGGCGATGAAGCCTTAATCTGTACTTGTTTTTTCGTCTCGGAGCGTA
>Ga0105238_10008844_pt1 | contig 10073 bp, 10 predicted proteins | sample KBSC34metaG_FD_81526 | JGI IMG/M metagenome (GOLD analysis project Ga0105238, IMG submission 81526) | Corn rhizosphere microbial communities from Kellogg Biological Station, Michigan, USA - KBS C3-4 metaG | ecosystem: Host-associated > Plants > Roots > Rhizosphere > Soil | place: Michigan, USA...
GTACGGCTGCGGTCGCCGCACTCGCTTCGGGCCGAGCTTCACCGTCAACCGGTCGATCAACCGCGCCACTTCCCGCTCACCGCTCGGCTCCTCGACCAGGCTTTCCTGCGCCGCCCCGAGCTCTTCGGTCCAATCGGCAATCAGCGCGAAGGCATCGAAGCCAAACTCAGGATCGAGCACCGCCGCCTTGTCGCACAGCAGCCGCTGGAGATGCTTCGGATCGCGGCTTGGAATGGTCGTCGCAACGCTCGCGACCGCAACGCCGCCATCGACGCGGTAACCGTGCAGCGACAACCGACGCGCTCCAAGGTGCCGTTCCTGCAGCTCGCGCACCAGCCCGGGAATGAGCCGTTCGAGCGCCTGGCCCGCCGCTTCCGGATGCGTTGCGGGCTCTTCGAGCCGAAGCAGTGCGCGAGGCGGCGGATCGACGCGCACCGCAGTAAGCGGCTCATCCTTGCGCCCGAGCGCACGGTCGAGCGCGTCGACCACATTCTCCGCGCCCCTGAACCGACGCGCCAATGCGAGCCGCGGCACCTCCATCAGCGCGCCGATAGTCTTCAATCCCAGCCGCTCGAGCGTGCGGACGGTATCCTTCTCGAGACGCAGAGCGGAGACATGCAGCTGGGCTAGCTGCTCAATTAAGCCCCTCTCCCCTTTGCGGGAGAGGGGTTGGGGAGAGGGGGCCAGCAGCGGACCGCCCCCTCTCCCTTCCGCCGCTTTGTGGCTCCTTCCCTCCCCCGCGAGGGGGGAGGGACTGAACCGCGCCAGCGCCCAAGCCGCTGCCGCAGTCGGCGCGATTGCCACTCGCGCGGTGAAACCGATCGCCGCGAACCGCCTCTGGATGTCGCGAACCAGTCGCCCCTCACCCCCGAACAAATGCGCGACTCCGCTAATGTCGAGCCGGAGGCCGTCACCATCAATCTCGACGAGCGGCGACCATCGGCCTGCCCATCGCCCGAGGCGATGCACCAGCGCGGCGTCGCCCTCGGGATCGGCAGGTGACGCGATCAGCGCCGGATCGAGCGCCCGCGCGTCGGTCAGCCGAGCTCCGCTCTTCGCGCCGCGCTTGGCCGCTGGCTTCGTGACGGCATGGATGACGGGGCCATGTGTGCCCTCGACGGTGAGGACGACCGGCGCCTCAGGCGCGAAGTCGGCGGTCTTCGCCCAGCGCTCGATCGCCAGCGCCGGCAACCAGATGGAAGCGATCCGCTTCATGAGCGATGCTCCATCGGCCAGGTGGCATTCCGCGCGCCCGGAACAGCTCGGCATCCCACGCCGGAAGGCCCGGCGCTTTCGGGTCGAGATCGTTCGCCAGCGACGGCGCGCTCGCGATCCGCCAGCGCATCCGCGCACCGCTCAAATTGGCGTGGCCGCCAAGCCGAATCAAAAAGGCGGCCACGCCAGACCGCTCCGAAGCGACGGCGAGCCGCCGCGTCGCGGTGAAATCCAACGCTTTGGGATCTCCCCAGATTTCGCCGATCACGGCGGAGAGGCCCGAGCATCTCAGCCCCTCCTCCATCGCCCACAGCGCGTCCTTGGCATCGCGCGTCTCGACATGGATGAAATTTTGCGAAGGCAGCCCCGGCGGATAGACTCGCCCGCTCTCGAGGATCGCCATCCGCTCCTGGACCCACAGCAAGGGCTTGTCGGTCGCCAGTTGCGCGAGCAGGAACCCCGCCCAGCCGCCGTCGCGCGAATGTGCCGCGAACAGCTCGGAGAGGGTAGGTTGCTGGGGTTGAGGCGGAGTCCACCCTTCGCCCAACTCACTGAAGTTGGAGCGCTTTTCGCCAAGGCGGCCTCCGCCGCCCACGACCAGGGAAAGGTTCGCAGCCACACGACTCACAACGCTTTTGTTCTACTTTTGTTCTTATCCCGTGAGTCGGGACGGAGAGTCAATCCTGCGACTCGGAAGCCTCAATCTCCTCAAGGAACTGGACGATTTCCCGGACCGCGGCGCGCGTGCCTGTCCTCGACACGGCAAAGCCCATGTGGGTCGAGCTGACCTCAACCGCCTTGTCACGGCTTTCCTCGGTGCCGCGCGCCGAGGGCGCTCCGACGATCCCGTCCCGCCGCGACCAGATCGCCAGCGTCGGCACGGGCGGCTTTTCGATGCTGTCGGGGATGGGGGGCTGGTCCACCGGATGGCCGGCGACCCATTCATAGAGTCGCCACACGTTCGTGTAGCGCCGGCGATCGCCCCACACCGGCGAGCCCAGAGTCACGACCGCGCGCACCCGCTCCGGCTGGATCCGGGCAAGCTCGCGCGCAAAAAGCCCGCCAAGGCTCCAGCCGACAAGCAGGATCGGCTCGTCATGTCCGCACAGCTCGACCGCGCGCTTCAGCTGCTCCAGCGTGTCGGCGCGGGCGCCGAGGTTCATTCCGTGCCGCCATGGATGAACACGAAAACCGGCCTCCGCCAGCGCCCGCCGCAATTCGGTTGTGGTCCGATCGTTGGCGATGAATCCCGGAATGACCATCGCTGGAGCGCCGTCTTTCGGCCCGCGTGGTCCCTTATGTCCGAAGCCGCGCCAGAAACGCGCTCCGAGCGCCGCGACCTCCTTCAGCCGCGCAGCGCTGCCGGGTGCACGGTCTTCACTCAGAGAAATTCACTCCCCATCAGCTCCTGAAGCGCCTTCGGCAGCCTCACCCGCCCATCCGCCGTCTGATGGTTTTCGAGCAGCGGGACGAGAATCCGCGGCGACGCCAGCGCCGTATTGTTGAGCGTGTGGGCGAACCGCACCTTTCCGTCGGTGCCGCGGTAACGGATGTTCGCGCGCCGCGCCTGCCAGTCGTGCAATGTCGAGCAGCTATGCGTCTCGCGATACTTGCCGAGCGACGGCACCCAGCTCTCGATATCGTTCATTCGATATTTGCCGAGGCCCATGTCACCGGTCGACGTCTCGATCACCTGATAGGGAATTTCGAGCGCCTGCAGCAACTCTTCGGCGAGCCGGAGCAAGGTCGCATGCCACTCGGCTGACTGAGCGTCGTCGGCCTCGCAGATCACATATTGCTCGACCTTCACGAACTGATGGACCCGCAGCAGCCCACGCACATCCTTGCCCGCGCTCCCCGCCTCGCGCCGGAAGCAGGGCGAGAAGCCGGCATAGAGAACGGGCAGTTTGTCGGTCTCGATGATCTCGCCCGAATGAAGCGACGTCAGAACCACTTCCGCCGTCCCTGCCAGCCACAAATCGTCATTTGGAAGCTCGTAAGTCTCTTCCTTGTGCCCCGGAAACTGGCCCTGGTTGAGGAAGGCCTGCTCGCGCGCGATCGCCGGCACCGTGATCGGCGTGAAGCCGGACGCGGCGATCTTCGAGAGCGCCCAGCCCATCAGCTTGGTTTCGAGTAGCGCGAGACCGCCTTTGAGGCAGTAAGTGCGGCTGCCCGAAACTTGGGTCACCCGCGACAAATCGCCCCACCCGTTCTTTTCGATCAACGCGACGTGATCGAGCGGCTCGAAATCGAACTTCGGCGGGTCGCCGACGGTGCGGATGACGACATTGTAGCTCTCGTCCGGCCCGACCGGCGCGCCGTCATAGGGGATACCCGGAAGTTGCAGCATCAGCGCCCTCAGCGCGGCTTCCTCGCCGGCGAGCTGATCATCGAGCGCCGCGACGCGTGCGCCGGCCTCTTTCGCCCTACGGCCTAGCTCAGCCTTTTCTTCGGGTGCGGCCTTGGGGAACTTGGCGCTGATCGCATTACGCTCGGCCCGAAGCGCATCGGCCTCGGTCTTGAGCGTGCGCACCTGCGTATCGAGCGACAGCAATTCGTCGAGATCGAGCGCCACGCCCTTCTCGCGGATCGCGCGCTCGACCGTCTCGCGGTTCGCCTTGACGAAATCCAGTGCAAGCATCGCGCCGTGACTAGCGCAAGCTAGTCGAAGTGCAACCGGCGGTAGCGGCCGCGGAAATAGAGCAATGGATCGACCGCCCCGTCGAAGCTCGCCTTGTTCACGCGCCCGACGAGGATGTGATGATCCCCGCCATCGTACACCGCGAAACGCTCGCACTCGAACACGCCGAGCGAATCCTTGAGGATCGGCGCTCCAGCTTCGCCGCAATCCCAGGGAGTGATCCCGAACCTGTCCTCGTCGCGCGTCGAAAAGCGGATCGATGCGGGCTGCTGGCCAGTCTGCAAAACGTTGACTGCAAAATGAGAGGCGGCGACGAGCGGCTCGGCGCTAACAGCTTTCTTGTTGAGGCATACGAGCAGCAGCGGCGGATCGAGCGAAACCGAAGTGAAGCTGTTGACCGTCAAGCCTGCGGGAACACCGTCCGGTCCGACGCAGGTCACCACCGTGACTCCCGTTGCGAAACAACCCAAGGCATCGCGCAACGTCCGCGGGTCGTGCCCGCTTTGATATTCTCCGCTGGTCCCCTCGTCGGCCATCGCCCGGCTATAGCGGCTGGAGCGCAATCCTCCACCGGCTTCAACCCGCCGTGTTGGAATCCGCCGTTGGTCGAAAGAATGCTTGCAAAAACTGCTGTTCGCTGCTGGAAGCCGCGGTCCGCAGCGGAGGGATTCTTTCATGTCTAAGTCTTGGTTTGCATTGGCCTTTTTGCCGGCCTTGGCAGCCTGTGCGGCAACGACGCCAGACGCCCAGGTGGCCGAGAGGCAGTGCACGAATGTCCAGCAGGACAGCATCGAAAGCAAGATCAAGGTGAAGACGGAGTGCAGCGCGCCGGCCGAGGGAAGCTCGGTCAACCAGCACCAGTCGGATTCCAAGCCGGCTCCCCAGTGATCGGCTAAACGTTCGTCATTTCTCGGTACGTTGGCCGTCAAGACCTCGACGGACCGCGCCGTGCGCGATAGCGACTGCGCTCATACAGGAGCGAGGGGACTGACGATGGCAGGTTTGGCGCGCGCGGTGATGATGGCCGGGCTTCTCGCGATTGCGGGGCCAGCCGCTTCGGCATCGCCGCCGCCGGACCCCAATCTCTACCTCGAACAGGTCGACGGCGCCCGCGCTCTCGCCAAGGTCAAGTCGTGGAATGCCGCGACGCTTGCGGAGCTCGAGAAACAGCCAGGCTTCGCGAATTACAAAGCGAAAGCGCTTGCTTTGCTCTCGACCGACCAGAAGATCGCCGAGCCCGACCAGATCATCGGCGATAAGGTTCTCAACTTCTGGCAGGACGAGCAGCACCCGCGCGGATTGTGGCGGGTGTCGCCGCTGCCAGCTTTTGCGTCGGGACAACCGCAGTGGCGGACGCTCCTCGACATCGACGCGATGAGCAAGGCCGACAGCAAGAACTGGGTGTTCAAGGGCGCGACCTGCCTTTCGCCCGATTATGTCGACTGCATGGTCAGCCTGTCGAATGGAGGCGGCGACGCGGTCGAGATTCGCGAGTTCAACCTCAACAACGCGGCGTTCGTCCCCGGCGGCTTCGACCTTCCGACCGCGAAGAGCGATGTCGCCTGGGCAGGGCCGGACGCGCTCTATGTTGACACCAACTTCGGACCCGGCACCGTCACCGATTCTGGCTACGGTCGCATTGTGAAGATGTGGCGGCGCGGCACACCACTGTCCGGAGCGAAGACCCTCGCGGAGGGTGTGAAGAGCGACGTCTCGGTTCGCCCGAGCGTTCGCGTGGACGGGGACCGGACCTGGCCGATAATCGATCGCGCGGTCGATTTCTATCATTCGAAGATCAGCCATCTGGCCGATGACGGACGGCTGGTTCCCTGGCCGCTTCCGGACGACGCCCAGATCATCGACGTTCTCGATGGCCGGCTGATCGCATCATTGAAGACGCCGTGGAACGGCCATCCCGCGGGAGCGCTGGTCGCATATTCGATTCCCGACCTGCTCGCCGGCAAGAAAGTCGCGATCGAGACCGTTTTCGTTCCGAACGAGCATCAGGCGGTCGAAGAGGCGTCCGCGAGCCAGTCGAAGCTCTGGGTCAAATATCTCGACGACGTCTCGGGCCGGCTGACGGCGCTCACCCGCGGCTCGGACGGCACCTGGTCGAGCGCGCCGGTCGCGCTTCCCGACAAATCGACCGTACACCTCAATGCAACCGCGTCGACCAACGACATGGCATTCGCGACGGTCGAAGGCATGCTGACCCCGCCAACGCTGTTCCGCGCCCAACCTGCGGCGGCTCCCGTGGCGATCCAGGCGCTGCAGCCGCAGTTCGATGCCTCGAACATGGTCGTCGAGCAGCACTTCGCCACCTCGGCTGACGGGACCAAAATCCCCTACTTCCTCGTACACCGAAAGGACGTCACAGGCCCCGTCTTGGTGCTCCTTCACGCTTATGGTGGGTTCGAGCTCGCGCAGACCCCGAGCTATTTGATCCACGAGCCGTACCGCTCCGGCCCACTCGGCTTGTTCTGGGTGCAGCAAGGCAATGCCTACGTGCTCGCCAACATTCGCGGCGGCGGCGAATATGGGCCCCGCTGGCACAACAGCGTTCTGCGCGAAAACCGGCAGAAGGCCTACGACGATCTCTATGCTGTCGCCGAGGATCTGATCGCGAACGGCGTTACCCAGAAGGGGCGGCTGGTCGTCTCCGGCCGTTCCAATGGCGGCCTGATGGCTTCCGTCGCCATCGAGCAGCGGCCCGACCTGTGGGGAGCTGCGATCATCGGCTCGCCTCTCGTCGACATGAAGCGCTACTCGCATCTTCTCGCGGGCGCTTCGTGGATGAGTGAATATGGCAATCCCGACGTTCCGGCCGACTGGGCCTTCATCAGCAAATATTCGCCCTATCAGAACCTCAAATGCGGCGTGAACTACCCGGTGCCTTTCATCTACACATCGACCAGGGACGACCGGGTCCATCCGGGCCACGCCCGCAAACTGGCGGCAAAGCTTGAGGGGTGCCACGACAAGTTTTTCTACGACGAGGCGATCGAAGGCGGCCACGCCGCCGGCATCGTCCCGGAAGAGGATGCGCAACGCGTCGCGCTCGAAGCGGTCTATCTCAACCTGATGCTCCCTCCGCCCGGTGCTCCGGCTGCGGCGCCGACCGAGCGGGGCTTCTAACTAGAGGGCGAGGAGGGCCTCAGGCGTCAGCGCCATCACTTCGGCCACGGTCTGCTCGAGTGATTGGGAGACGAGATAGCGCGGCTGGAACGCGTCATGCTTGTACGGTGTGTGGACCGCGCGGCCGACCGAGAAGGGCAGTCGCTCAACCGCGTCGCTTTCCAGGCTGAAGTGCGATTCCCCGAAGCTTGATGCGAGCCCCGCGCCGAGAATCTTCAGCTCGCCACGCTCCTTCGCCAGGCCGAATTCAACGCTGTGCCAGTAGAGTCGTGCCGCTCGATCGCCTTCACCAGCCGCAATCGCAGCCACGCCTAGCTCACCGACGTGCCGGGTCATGTCGGCATAATCGTGGTGGGCGAGCATCGGGATGTGCCCGAACATGTCGTGGAAACAGTCGGGCGCCTCGAGATAGTCTAGTTGCTCGCGCGTGCGGATGAAATTGCCGACGGGGAACACCCGATCGGCTAGCATCGCGAAGAAAATCTCGTCCGGCACCAGCCCCGGCACCGCCACCGTCCGCCAGCCCGTCCGCGGCTCGAGGATCGCGTTCAGCCCTTCAACATCGGGAACGCCCGGATGCGACAGCTTCAAGAGGTCGATCCCATCGAGGAACGGCGAGACCACGCGGCCGCCGAGCAGCTCGACCTGACGCGCGAACAGCAAATCCCAGACGGCGTGGTCGTCCTCGGTGAAGGACTCCCAGTTCTGAGGGACGATGTAGTCGTCCCAGTGTCGGGCTCGGTCGTCCCTGGTGATCGTCTCCTGGAGCATTTCGTCTTCCTTTCGAGGGCAATAAAAAACCCGCCGCGGGAGGCCGGGCGGGTCGAGGTTGGTCGTCTGAACTAGGCGAGCGTCAGCCGATCCCAACCTCGTCGGGATAATAAGTAACTGCGCTGATCGCCTTGCGGGTCATTGCGGTGCCGTATCTCAGTTTATGCCTTAACGCACAATGGCTGATTTTGAGCCCGCGAACGGGTTTGCTCCCTCCGGACTAGCTGCAAAGACACGGTGTACCACCCGGCCCAGAAGAGAGCTCCGCCGATGAGATCGACCACATAATGGCCACCGATCGCCAGCGTCGCGCCAAGCATTGGGATCGCCCAAAAGCTGGCCAGTGCCAGCGCAGGCAAACGCGTACGCCACATTGCGAGGACGATCAGGCACATCGCCACGTGGAAAGATGGAAAGGACACCACCCCGTCGACCGCACCGATGCTGAGCACCGGGTCCTTGCCCGAATAGAATGTATCGAACGTGCTCCAGAAATATCGAACCGCGTCGTCCGGAAGGCTTCGAAAATCTGCGTCGGCGAGCCAAAGCCCCGTTCCCTTTGCGGGCGTAAAGATCGAGAGAATGCAGACCGACAACACGCTTCCGACGAAACAGAATGCGGCGCGCCACGCTTCTATCCGGTCGCCGAGCACCGAAAGGAGGATAAGGCCGGCCAGGACCATGGGGATGGTCGAATGATATGCGCCCTCCATCATCAGCATGACCCAGCGAGGCAGGTTTGAAAGCCAGCGGACAACACCGACAGTATCGATGCCAAGGAAATGATCGAGCAAGAGCAATTGCCGATCGACGAGCGGGAAATGCAGGCGAAGTCCCGACAGGCTGATGAGGCCGCAGATCATTCCGCTGGCCCACACCAGTACCATCGTTCCGAGCAGGTCGGCATGTCTAGAAAAGCGGGCCTTTCGAGCGAACAGGATCGAGCCGATCAACTGCAAGGCAGCAATTCCGGCGAATCGCGCGAAACCCGACGAATCCGTCCTGATTCCGGTCGCGATCACGAGCCCGCTCGCGAGCAGAATGCAAAGCGCGGCCAGCTGCAGCGTTCGACGCCGTAGCAGGATCGACGGGCCGGCCGTTTCCATCCGAGGCGTCAATTCGGCCGGCGCTGTTGGAAGTCCGGCCGTCAACCGGTTCACGCGGGCGTTGCCACGCGGTTGATCGCCTCCGCGAGCTTCACGTCTCGCTCCGTGACTCCGCCCGCGTCATGGCTGGTCAGCCGGAAATCGACGCGATTCCAAACGCTGGTGAATTCGGGATGATGGTCCTGCTTCTCGGCGCGCAGCGCGACGCGGGTCAGGAAGCCGAACGCTTCGCTGAAATCCTTGAACTTGAAGGTGCGGGTGAGCGCCTTGCCGCCGTCCTCGAATGTCCAGCCGTCGGGAGCGTCCATGGCAGAATCTCCTGTCCTACAGAGGTCGATTGCGCCTAGGCGGCTGCTCGATGCTCCACAACCGATTCCGACTGAACGGCGGCGATGGACGCGCCTCGCGTGCGCGCACGCGCGCATGTACTGCCAACTTTGGCAACTTCGGCTACCTTGAAATGCCGCTGTTGCGAGCGCAGTTGGGCCGCAAAGGAGACTTTTGATGGCCACCCAGCTTGCCGAGGAAAAGGGCGTCCTCGGTCTCGACAACCCGATGGGCACCGACGGATTCGAGTTCGTCGAATATACCGCGCCCGACACCAAGCTGCTGCGCGACCTCTTCACCAAGATGGGCTTCCCCGCGGTCGCGAAGCACAAGCGCAAGGACGTGACCCTGCACCGCCAGGGCGAGATCAACTTCATCATCAACGCCGAACCCGGCAGCTATGCCGAGCAATACGCGACAGAGCATGGGCCCAGCGCCTGCGCCATGGCGTTCCGGGTCAAGGACGCAAAGGCCGCGTTCGAGCGCGCGGTGCGGCTCGGGGCCACGCCGGTTAACAACGACGTCGCCCACGGTGAAATGGACATTCCGGCGATCGAGGGCATCGGCGGCTCGCGCCTGTTCTTCGTCGACCGCTACGGCGACAAGGGCTCGATCTACGAGGTCGACTTCGATTTCTTCGACGATGCCGAGCAGCGACTAAGGGAGCTCGACAGCCGCCTCACCTACATCGACCATCTGACACACAACGTGCACCGCGGCCGGATGGCGGTTTGGGCGGAATTCTACGAGAAGCTCTTCAACTTCCGCGAGATCCGATACTTCGACATCGAAGGCAAGCAGACCGGGCTCTTCTCGAAGGCCATGACCAGCCCCTGCGGGAAGATCCGAATTCCGCTCAACGAGAGCCAGGATGACAA
>Ga0105238_10008848_pt1 | contig 10071 bp, 7 predicted proteins | sample KBSC34metaG_FD_81526 | JGI IMG/M metagenome (GOLD analysis project Ga0105238, IMG submission 81526) | Corn rhizosphere microbial communities from Kellogg Biological Station, Michigan, USA - KBS C3-4 metaG | ecosystem: Host-associated > Plants > Roots > Rhizosphere > Soil | place: Michigan, USA...
CGGTAACAATACGGCGAATGCGCGCGCGCCACCGGAAACAGCAGCGGCGTAAAGGCGCGCGTGAACAGCGAATCTTCGCTGGCCGACATCGCGCCTACCGTGTCGCCGTGATACGCGTGATGCAGCGTGATCAACCCGGTGCGCTGCGGTTCGCCGCAATTCCGCCAATACTGCACCGCCATCTTGATCGCGGCCTCTACCGCAGTCGACCCGTTGTCCGAGTAGAAAACGCGATTGAGCCCGGCAGGCATCACCTCCACCAGCCGCTCCGCCAACTCGACAGCAGGCCGATGCGTGCACCCGGCGAAGATCACATGCTCGATCTCGCAAGCCTGCGCCGCCAGCGCCGCATTCAACTTAGGATGCGAGTGCCCGTGTATATTCACCCACCACGAAGAAATACCGTCGAGAATCTTGCGCCCGTCTTCCGTGTATAGATACACGCCCTCGCCGCGCACGATGGGTAGCAGCGGAGGCTGCGTCAACATCTGTGTGTAGGGATGCCACACATGCGCGCGATCGCGATCATTCAGACTCATCGAAGCCACTCCAGCAACCGTCCCTGCGGATCCAGATGCGTCGTGCTCCACGCCCCCAGCAATCCCGGATCGAGCGGAGCCAGCAACGGCATCTCCGCAATCACCGGCACGCGCCCGTACTGTTCGATAGCAGCGCGATTCTCCGCATTCGGTTCGCCGATCATCAACACGCCCGCGACGCGCAGCCAGCGGGTTTGCAGAGCTTCCAGCGTCAGCAGCGTATGGTTGATAGTGCCCAGCCCCGAGCGCGCCACCACCACTACCGGCAGCGAAAGATACGCAATCCAATCCGCCACGGTCTGCCATTCGTTGATCGGAACCAGCAACCCGCCCGCGCCTTCGACGATCCAAACGGTGTCTGGTTCGTCAGGCAGCAGCGCGCGCAATTCCGCCAGGTCGATCCGCGTTCCCGCCCAGCGCGCCGCCAGATGTGGCGATACCGGTTTCTCTAAGCGCACGCCTGGCTCGAAAATCTCCTGCCCGGAAGCAGCGCCCAACCGCCGCACCGTGGCCGTGTCGTCATCGATTTCGATGCCGGTCTGAATCGGCTTCCAATAACGCAGCGGCGCGACGCCACGGTAGCGCTGCAGCAGTGCCGCCGCCGCAACGGTTTTGCCGACGCCGGTATCCGTCCCGGTGACGAAGAGCCCCTTCATGCTTTGGTCGCGGCTTCGAGCGCGATGAGAAACCGGTCGAGCACTTCCTCGCTCAGCCCCTGGTTCACCGCCACGCGCAACCGCGCCGTCCCCGCGGGCACCGTGGGCGGACGGATCGCCCGCACATCGAATCCGGCAGCCTGTAAATCCCGCGCGACTGCGACGGCCCGCTCGTTCTCTCCGATGATCACCGGAATAATCGGCGAATCTCCTGCGAGCCCCAGCCGTCCTCGCAAGTAGCGCGCACGCCCCAGTAAACGTTCGCGCCGTTCAGGCTCGCTCACCATCACTTCCAGACTCGCCGCGAGCGCCGCAGCGATCGCCGGAGGAGCCGCCGTCGAAAAAATAAACGGCCGTGCGCGCTGGATTAACGATTCGATCGCGTCCGCGGACCCCGCGACGAACGCGCCGCTCACGCCCATCGCCTTGCCAGCGGTGTTGACCGACAAGAAAACGTCGGCCGCCAATCCCTGGCCGCGTTGCCCGTAAACCCCGACAGCATGCGCTTCGTCGACGATCAGCGCAGCACTAATGCTCCCGCACAGCTCGGCGTATTCCGCGAGCGGCGCCTGGTCCCCATCCATACTAAACAGCGATTCCACCACCACGAATTTCTGCCCTTCGCCGATGTCCTCGCGCAACATTCGCTCTAGAGCCGCGACATCGTTGTGCGGAAACACCACGCGACGCGCACGCGACAAACGCGCCCCGTCGATCAGGCTGGCGTGATTGCACTCGTCCGAAAAAATCACGTCGCCCGCCTCGGGGAACGTAGTCAGCACCGCCAGGTTCGCCAAGTAGCCGCTAGAAAAATACAGACTCCGATCCGTCCCCTTGAAACGCGCAAATTTTTCTTCCACGCACGCGAAATTGGTGCGCTCCCCGCGCAGCAATCGCGACCCGGTGCTGCCCACTCCCTCCGCGATCACCGCGTCCGCCATGCGCTGCTTCAACAGCGGATGATTTGCCAGACCCAGATAATCGTTGGAGCAAAGATCGATTCCCGACGGCGGCCGCAGCGTGCGCCGCAAGCCAGCTTCGTCAATGGCGGCCAACCGTTCCCGCAGACGCGAGGCCACCACATCAGGCATGAACTTGGTCCGCTGCCTCCGCAGGCATCAGCCGCATGCCGAGCTTGTCGAACAACTGCCGGTCTTCGTTAGCCTCCGGATTCGGCGTCGTCAGCAGCTTATCGCCCATGAAGATCGAGTTCGCGCCGGCCAGGAAACACAGCGCCTGCGCTTCGTCGGAAAGCGACATGCGCCCCGCGCTCAAGCGCACCATCGACGCCGGCATCAGGATGCGCGCCGCCGCGATCATGCGCACCAGTTCCAACGGATCCTCGGCGCGCTGCTTCGCCAGCGGAGTTCCTTCCACGCGCACCAGCATATTCACCGGCACGCTCTCCGGATGTGGGTTCAGCGTCGAAAGCTCGCGCAGCAGCCGGTAGCGTTCCTGCCGGCTCTCGCCCATCCCGATAATGCCGCCGCAGCACACCGTCACGCCGTATCGCCTCACGCGATCGAGGGTCGCCAGCCGATCCTCATAGGTACGCGTGCTGATGATCTCGCCGTAAAATTCCGCCGACGTATCCAGATTGTGATTGTAAGCCGTGAGCCCGGCCTCCGCCAGCGCCGCGGCTTGTTCGTCCGTCAACATGCCCAGCGTGCAGCAGGCTTCCATCCCCAAAGCCCGTACGCCGCGCACCATGTCGAGTACGCGTTCAAATTGCTCGCCCTTGGGAATGTCGCGCCACGCCGCCCCCATGCAGAAGCGAGTCGCGCCCTGTGCCTGGGCATTGCGGGCAGCGTCGAGCGCCGCCTCGACGCTCACCAATCCCTCGCGTTCGACCCCGGTTTTGTAGTGGGCCGATTGCGGGCAGTAAGCGCAATCCTCAGGACATCCCCCCGTCTTAATGCTCAGCAGCGCGCAGCCCTGCACTTCGTCCGTACGATGGTGTGCCCGATGCGCCGTTTGCGCGCGAAAAATCAAGTCCGGCAGGGGAGCCGTGTAGATGGCCTCGATCTCAGCCAGGGTCCAGTTATGGCGGGTAGGGGAATCCAAGTTTCCATTTTAGCGCCGCTCCGGCGCGCGCCGCCCGCTACTCGATGCGCAGCCCGAATTCCCGCCGCAATTGGTCGCCCGCATAGAGGCGCACCCAATACGCTCCCGGTGCGAGACGGGTGGTGACGCGAGCCGAAAGACTCCGCGGCGCGATTTGAGCAGCTCCGCTCCATAGCGGACGTCCCGTCGAGCTAACCACCTCCAGCCGGTAAGCAAGCGCAAGCGGCAGGTCCGTTCGATCGACGGTCAATACAAGAAGGCGCCCGAAAGGTGCGTGCGCCACCCCCTCCCCGTCGCCCCCCCGCAAGGCGCTCAATTTAACGGCCGTCGCTGCCGAAGTAGACGCTAAGGATGGCTGCAGGCGCCAGCCTATCGTGACGCCGACCAGCACTAGCATCACGGCCGCCCCGACTACTACCGGGAAGCCCGGCATCCTGGGAAATACGAAACGGGTTGATGGGGGACTGGTGGCCGCGCGTTCCCGCTCAATGGCCGCGATCCCGGCCTTCATCAACGCCGTGTATTCATCCACTGCCAGGAGTCTGGCTTGGCAAAGGGTGCAATCGAGCAAATGCTCCTCGAGCGGCGCGAGCGCAGGTTCCAAGACACGTCCAAACGAATACTCCTCCAAGAGATCCTCCGTCGGATGAACGGGGACCGAGGGTAAAGTGTCCAACGACATCGCTTTCCTCCACGTACCAAAGCAGTACCGCGGTTGACCCCCAGGCCGAACCGAGAAGGTGCCAAACCGGCACTCTGTTCCTTAGTGGGACGCGCCCGCCGAAGTTCTCATGCAAATTGCATTTAAAGCGCCCTGAGCCAGCCTTTTTTTGCCCAGTTCCCCAAAACGGGACTTGGCGCGCGATTTCAGCAGTCGAAACTGGGTCTCGGTGAGCGTCATTTCGGTACAAATTTCTTCCTGGGTTTCTTCCTCCAGGTAGAAGCGGGTTAGGATCTCCCGATCCCGGCTGGTCAATTCGGAGAGCACTTTGCGGATAAGATCCCCCTTCTGATGGAAGATCGCGGCCTCTTCCGGGTTTCCGTGCGGATCCGCGACGCGGGAACTGGCGTCCAGGTCCAGTTGCTCGCGCCGCGTCTGGACCGCCTTGTCGATGTGCGAGGCCACCTGGCGTCGTACGATCGTCCGCACAAATCCCATCAGCCGCTCCGGTTCCCGCAGCTCGCCGCGGCGGATCGCCTGCACCACCACTACGAAGGTGTCATGAACCCGGTCGTCCAGATCCTGCACCCCCAACTGGCGGCACAAGTAAAAGCGCACGCCTCTGGAAAACAGGTGATATAACTCCGCCATGCCGTCCGTCTGGCTGCTGCGGATTCGCCCCACCAGCGTCGCCCAGCCCGCGTAGACCTCAGAGTTTTCAGTGAGCCGTCTAACCAGCTCGGGGTTTGCGTTTCGAGCTCCGGGGCTGGCCGCGGCAACCAGCGAGAGTTCGGTTTCGGTCGGCGATTCGTCCGGCGGCGGGCGATTGCTTGCAACGGGGTCTGGAGAGAGCATGTTAGTGGGTTCCTCCGGTCACTTGATAGGAAGCCCAGGAGGCTGGCGCGTCGCGCCCAGTTCTGGAGTGGGCCACTTCCCTCTGGCTGAGCCGCAGCGCTTCGGCTGCCGAATGATTCTGCAAATGGAAATAGAACCGCGCGAACATCCCGCCCGAATTGTCTTCGACGGGCCATGCGGTAGAGATCACGGTGCTGGCTCCCGCTAGGAGCCAAGCCCGGGTTAATCCAAGTAATCCGGCCCCGGCGCGCACTTCTCCAGCATTGGAAGCGCAGCCGGTCATCACTACCAAGGCGCCCGGCGCCCGCAAGCGGGCCACTTCGGACGTGGTGAGGAATTCGGGCTCGGCCGGCGAGGCGCCCATGCCAAAAGCGATCAAAGCCCGTTCCCGGTTCGCAGTGGGGAACAGAACATGCGTCGCCAGATGAATTACTGCGGGACGCGCCGCCAATCCCCGTAAAAAACGGTCGCGGCGGGCCTCCGTGCCTTCGAGGAGAAGCGAAGTTCCCCCGCTGTCGCTCCAAATCGCGGCGCTGGATTCAATTTCGTCACCACTCCCTACCAGGCGCTGCAACTGCCCCGCAGCCTGGCGCTGGGAGACCAGTCCGTGCCAGCGCGGGTCAGCCTGGTTATAGATGGGATCTCCCACGCCCAGAAATTCGCCGTGCTGTTTACGACCGCCCTGTAATCCATTTTGGTTTTCAGGGTCCGCGGACGCGCTCAGCAGCAGCGCCCCCGGAACGGTTTGCAAAGAATGCCGCTCCACTAGATACTCCGTGTTGCCGCCCCGCTGCTCGGTCACCAGCGCAGCGAAAGGGATGTCAAAGAGCGCACCGTCCAGCGAGAGAAGCCACGCTGGTTTTCGCGTTTCCTGCGGACTCAATTGTCCAAACAATTGCCGGTACAACTCAAGTCCGCGCCGGGCTGCTTCCAGGCCCCCGGCGGGAAACGCGTCGCGAAAAAGCTGCACAGCTTTCGCGATATCCTGTTCGGCCGCCAACCGGTACAACCGCAGCGAACTCCGGCTGACGGCCCACAGGTAAGACTCCTTTTTCCCTAACTCAAAGCTAAGGAGTAATTCGGAGTCTCTTAATCCCTCCTGAAAATGAATAAGTGAATTCCGGCTGAGAATATTCTCCACTTTCTTCGGTTGCAGGCCGATTCCAGCTTGCGCTTCCATTTCGGTAAGTCTCGAAAGGAGACGATTTTCGGCTGCCGCGGAAGGCCGCCGCGCGCCCAACTTGGCGAGCGTCTCCCAGTATTCCAAGGGCAGCCTTTCTCGCCAAACGCCCGCCAATGCCAGGCTCTCGCGCAGGCTGGACGCGCGATTTAGCTCGACAGCCTCAAAGGCTTTAGTGGCCCAAACGGGATTCCCATGTTGGAACGCCCGTTCTGCCGCGAGTTGGATGAACGAATGAAAGATCTGTTGTTCGAGCGCAATATTCGTGCTGGTGAGCGCGGATTGTGCCGGAAGCACCTCCAAACGCCACCGTGCCGTGGCATCCAAGGCTAAGGAAAAGTCGCGAAGCGCGGCATCACCTTGTCCGCGGGCTAGCCGTACCCGCCCCCTTTGGTGCAGCAGGACATACTCGGCTTCTGTCGGCGCGCCACGCTGGGACGCGTCCAGAGCCAATTGAGTCAAACGCTCAGCCAGCGGAAAATCGCTGCGCGCCAAAGCCAGCGCTCCCAGACGGCCGTAGGACAAACCGATTTCGCCGGCACGGAAAAATCGTCGTAAACGGAAAGCCTCGAGGAATGCTCCTTCGGCTTCCTGCAGACGTTCCGAGCCCAAGTGTTCTTCGCCCAGCAGATCCCACGACAGAGCTTCGATAGCCGAGTCGTCCCGTGCCCGCGCCGCTTCGATTCCCGCCGAGAAGAACCCGCGCGCCTCGCCGTCGCCCAGCAAAGCGTGGATTCGTCCCAGCTGCATCAGCAAAGGCGGTTTGAAGTAGGCCGCGCGTGGGTCAATCAGACCAGCCTCGAGCAGCCCTTCTTCGGCGGCGCGTGTGGCTGCGGGAAGATCCCACATCTGTAGGTACAGACTCGAGAGATCGACATCGATGCCACCCAAGTCCGCGTGGTCTTGCAGCCGGGAAGCCAAATCGCGTGCCTGTAAGAAGGTCGCGAGCGCCGCGCGATACTCCAGAGCAAACATCTGGCTACCGCCCGCACTCATAAGGAAACGCACCGCAGCCAGCCGGTCGTCCCGCCGCACAGCTTCCAGGTAGCCCTGCTGATACAGGGCTTCGGCCGCGCGAAAGTCGCCGGCTTTGCGCAGGCGTAGCGCGTCGTGTTGGATTTGCAGGGAGGCCTGATCCCACCACGGGCTAGAGTCAGGCAATCTAGGCGGGATGACCGTCGGGCTGCGTGATCCCGTCATCCACAGCGTGAGAATCAGGCAAAGGCTTCTCCCGAAGGCAGCCATTTGCTTAGTTCTACAGGCTTACTACCGCTCATACTACCAGAGCGCGCAAGGGAAACCAATGGTACCGGTAAATCGCATGGGACGCCGCCACCCCCGGCGGCGCCCCTTCGCGGCCAGCTTAATTGCCGACTGGAGACGGAGGAAATACAACGATCATAAAGTGCGGTACCCCTTTCTGACCCAACAGTAGGTCGAGAAGCGGGTTTGAGCAGTCGAGTGAAAACGCCAAGTAGCACGAGCCGGGCGACTTGGTCGAGGCGCGCAACACGTCACCGCGTGGTGCGAAATCAGCATACGATGCCTGATATACCAGACCATCGGAACTGCTTTAAAACATTTCACTTCGCGATGCGCAGCCCTGCCAAAAGGGCCATTTACACCCATGCCAGACTCTGATAACGTCAATGTGACTTGTGGAGGTGAGATGGGGCGGTTGTCTCCTTTCGTGGCGATAGGTCTGACGATTTTATGCGCTGGCTCCGGGAGCCTGGGCGCGCGTCCGCAACAGGCCGCGGTTTCTTCTCCCGCATCCGCAACGCAGCGCGCTTTGGTCGACAGGTATTGCGTCACCTGCCACAACCAGAAAATTAAGACCGCGGGCCTGACGCTCGACAACAAAGATTTGGACCATGTTGCCGAGGGCGCCGAGGTCTGGGAAAAAGTAATCCGCAAAGTGCGCGGCGGAATGATGCCTCCGCAGGGAATGCCGCGCCCGGATCAAGCGACGCTCGACGGCTTCGCGACCTGGCTGGAAACTTCGATCGACCGCGCCTCCGCCGTCAACGCCAATCCCGGACGCGTCGGCCTGCACCGCCTCAATCGCACCGAATACGGCAACGCCGTTCGCGATCTTCTTGATCTGGATGTCCCCGACGTAGCGGCGCTGCTGCCCACCGACGACGACAGCGACGGCTTCGACAACATCGCCAGCGTCCTGAAAGAATCGCCCTCGTTTTTGGAGTCTTATATCAACGCCGCGCGCGAAGCCAGCCGCCTGGCCGTCGGCGATCCCGCATCGCCAGTAGCCGTAAGCATTTACCGCGTTCCCGCCGCGCAAGCGCAACATCACTACGTGGAAGGAATGCCGCTGGGCACGCGCGGTGGAGTTCGCGTCAAATACTATTTCCCAGTGGACGGTGAATACCAGTTCAGCATCACGCTGCGGCAGAGCGCGATGTATGTGAAGGGTCTGGAATTCGCGCATCAGCTCGAATTGACCATCGATGGCCAGCGCGTGTTCCTCGGCAAGGTAGGCGGCCCCGAAGATCTGAAAGCGCAAGACCAAAAATTAGCGGCCGCTGCGCAAGCCATTCAAGCCCGCTTCCAAAAAATGCGTTTCCCTGTGAAGGCGGGTCAGCATACGGTCATCGCCACCTTCCTCGATCGCGACTTCGCCGTCAGCGACGATGTTCTGGAACCCTACGAGCGCGACATCTCCCCCAGCGGCGGCATGAACGGCACGCCCGGCGTAGACCGCCTGGAAATCATGGGTCCGTTCAAGACCACAGGTTCGGGCGACACCGCCAGCCGCCGCCGCGTGTTCGTGTGCCACCCCGCCACGCAACAGGAAGAGCTACCCTGCGCGAAAAAGATTCTCACCACGCTCGAGCGCCGCGCCTTCCGCCAACAAGTCACCGACGCCGATCTCGAAACGCCCCTCAGCTTCTATCAAAAGGGCCGCAACAACGGAACTTTTGAGAAGGGAATCCAGACCGCTCTGCAATATATTCTGGCCAGCCCCCGCTTCCTCTACCGCGCGGAACACGATGCTCCCAACGTAGCCGCCGGCGCTTCTTATCGCATCAACGATCTGGAACTCGCATCGCGCCTCTCGTTCTTCCTGTGGAGCAGCGTACCCGACGAACAGCTCCTGACGCTAGCCGGCCAAGGCAAGCTCAAAGATCCCACAGTTCTCGAGAAACAGGTACGCCGCATGCTAGCCGATTCGAGATCGCAGTCGCTGGTAACCAGCTTCGGCGGCCAATGGTTGGGTATGCGCGGCTTGGCCGGCTTCGAGCCGGATAACGATGAGTTCCCCAACTTTGAAGAGAATCTCAAAGCCGCGCTCAGTCAGGAAATGGAGCTGTTCCTAGGCAGCATCATCCGCGAAGACCGCAATGTGCTCGACCTGATGCAAGCGAATTACACCTTCGTCAACGAGCGCCTCGCGCTGCACTACGGAATTCAAGGCGTCCGCGGCGATCAGTTCCGTCGCGTCATCCTGACCGACGAGAATCGTTGGGGCCTGCTCGGCAAGGGCAGCATTCTGGCCGTGACGTCTTACCCGAACCGCACTTCGCCGGTCCTGCGCGGCCGCTGGATTCTCGAAAACATCATGGGGACTCCGCCCGCCGATCCACCGCCGAACGTGCCACCGCTCAAGGAAAATACCGCGGGTACCGTGGCGCTATCCGTGCGCCAGCTAATGGAACAGCATCGCGCCAATCCGACGTGCGCGAGTTGCCACCGCATTATGGACCCGCTCGGCTTCTCACTGGAAAACTTCGACGCCGTAGGTGGCTGGCGAACTCGCGATCATGGAAATATAGTGGACGCGTCAGGACAACTGGCGGACGGTACCGCGGTCGACGGGCCCGCCGCGCTGCGCAAAGCCCTGATGAAGCACCCCGAGCAATTCGTCCGCACCATGACGGAAAAGATTCTGACCTACGCGCTAGGCCGCAGCCTCCAGTATTACGACATGCCAACCGTGCGCGCCATCGTGCGCGATGCTGCCCGCAACGATTATCGTTTTTCATCTTTAGTAGTCGGCGTAGTGAAGAGCACGCCCTTTGAAATGCGCAAGGCTCCGGAAGCCAGTCCCACCGTAGCGGAAAACAGGAGATAGCGAACCATGTACATCACCAAGAA
>Ga0105238_10008849_pt1 | contig 10071 bp, 6 predicted proteins | sample KBSC34metaG_FD_81526 | JGI IMG/M metagenome (GOLD analysis project Ga0105238, IMG submission 81526) | Corn rhizosphere microbial communities from Kellogg Biological Station, Michigan, USA - KBS C3-4 metaG | ecosystem: Host-associated > Plants > Roots > Rhizosphere > Soil | place: Michigan, USA...
CGATCCGCATCAGGTAGTGAACAAGCGCATCGTCGACCGCAACGGTCGCGACAGCCTGGCAGTTCGACGACTTCGGGCGCCGTCATTACCGGCACGAGCTCGTCGAGCGGATCCGTATACTCGCGATCGCGAAGAATCTTTTGTTCATCGATCGGCGCCGGATACCCGATCCGCAATCGCAACATGAAACGATCGAGTTGCGACTCGGGCAACGGATAAGTGCCGTGATGCTCAATGGGATTCTGCGTTGCGAGCACGATAAACGGAGCTGGCAGATGGTGCGTTACGCCTTCAGCCGTTACATGCCGCTCGGCCATGGCTTCCAGCAACGCTGACTGAGTTTTGGGAGTCGTGCGATTGATCTCGTCGGCCAATACCACGTTGGCAAAAACGGGCCCTGGCTTCCATTCAAAGAGGCCGCTGTGCTGGTTGTAGACGGAAAGTCCGATGACGTCGGACGGCAGCAGATCGGAAGTGAACTGGATGCGCTGGAAATTACAATCGAGCGCGCGTGCGAGCGCGTGGGCCAGCGTCGTTTTGCCCACGCCCGGAACGTCCTCGACCAGCAAGTGACCACCGGCGATCAAGGTCACAATGGCCAGCCGAATCGCCTCCGGCTTGCCCTTGATGACCGTTTCGACAGCATTCTGCAGCCGTTCGATCTGCTCGATCGCGCTGGCGCTCGTTATCTGTCCACTGCTGACTGGTTCGAGGTTCCGCATGAATTGGCCTGCATTCTACATGCTAAGAGCATGCCCCGCACAAAAAAGTTGGCCGCGCACCAGGGTTGGCAATGTGGCCGATATGACCCCGGTGCACTCCTGTAGTAGACTAAGGCCCGTACGGAGGATGGGCAAGCGAAGCAGAAATTGGGAACTGAAATTTAATCGCTTCGTGTAAGTGCCCGAGGAGAGTGAATATGAAACCCCTTAATAATACCAGGAAGAACCAGCGCGGTTTTTCGCTCATCGAGTTGATGATCGTTATCGCCATCATAGGCATATTGATCGGCGTCGGAATCGCGGGCTGGAAGGCTGCGATGAGGGCCGCAAACGAAGCCGCCGCGGTTAAGACCCTGCGCTCGATTGCCGAGCAACAGATGCTCTACTTCAACGCCCATCAGCGCAGCTCATTTGGGACCTTTGAAGAGATGCGGAAAGAGAACCTGCTCGACAGCCGGTTCGACGGTACCACACCAGTCGTGGACGGTTACGTCTACACGATGAAGATCATTCCGAAGTCAACCTCCACGCAGGCCGCTTACACAATCAACGCCGACCCGCAGGTGCCGACAGGCGTTTCCGCCACGGGCAAGAATTTCTACTACGTCGATTCTGACTCAAACACGATTCACGTAAACGATACTCAGCCGGCGACCGTCAGCGACAAGCCAATCGGCCAGTAGCCACAAAGGCACAAAGTTTTAGCCACAAAAAGGCACATAAAGCACAAGAAGAGGAAACAGAGTTTAGCGATCCTCTTCTTGTGTTTTTTTGTGTCTTTTTTCAGTGGAGGTGTTGGCGTATGAAAGCGTTCCCGATTTTGGTCCTGTTGGTAGTTCTTGGTCAGCCACTTGTGGCGCGCAGTCAGGTAAATCCGCGGCTGGTTCGAGAGGTGAGGCATGAACTCAGAATGCTGCCTTACTACGGGGTGTTTGATTGGCTTGAATTCTCGGTGCAGCCTGATAACACCGTGGTCCTGCGCGGGCAGGTGGTGAGAGATACGACAAAGTCAGACGCGGAAGGTCGAATCAAAGATATCGAAGGTGTGTCGAGGGTGACTAACCAGATCGAAGTCTTGCCACTTTCGCCGAATGACGATCGGTTACGCCGCTCGCTGTACAGGGCGATTTACAACTTCAACTCTCCGCTGTTTCGGTATGCAACGCAGTCGGTGCCGCCGATTCATTTGATCGTCGATCGCGGACACGCAACGCTGAAAGGTGTCGTCGCGAATAAGGGCGACGCGCAGCTCGCTTACATTCGCGCGCGCGGCGTCCCGGGGCTTTTCAGTGTGAAGAACGAACTCGTCGTCGAAGGAGAAGAGCCGAGGTAGTCTTTGACAGGATTACAGGATGTACAAGATTTATCCTGCACATCCTGAAATCCTGTAATCCTGTCTAAAAAGTCTTTCGACCTTCAACGCGCTCGATTCGTTGGTCCTGCAATGGCCAGCTCTGTTGAATACTGAAATTCGAGACGTTCTTCATCACAAACACAGGCACATCAGCTTCACGCTGCGCTTTGACGTGAATAAACTCCACGCCTTGCACATCGTTCAACCAGAACGCCGGCCTGAGATCGGGCGTCAGATAGCTCACCTCGACGTCGCGCATCTGTAGCCCTTTTACATGCCTCACGAAAAATCCATACGACGGCAACTCACCAAACATCGTGGGCTCAGGATAGATGTTTTCTCTTTCCGCCGGCTCCAGCGCGGCCTGCTCCTTCGTTCCGCCGCCTTTCGCATAAATGCGAATGTTACTGAGCTGCACGTCTTCAATCAGATAACCCGGTATGCCACTGATGATCGACGAGTACTTCGGATCGGCGTTGTAAACCACGACGTTGCTGATGATCACGCGACGCATCGCGCCGACTTTCGTCGTTTCCTTTGGACCACGATTGCGCGATCCGAGTCGCAGGAAGATGGGCGAGTTGCTGATGTCGCGCATCGTGATGTTCGAGATCGTGACGTCTTCCAGCAGCGCCCCATCAACCGCTTCAAGCGCGAGACCACGTGAGTAGTCGAAGACACAGTTCGACACGGTGATGTTCTTGAAGCCGCCGTTTGATTCGGTGCCAAACTTGATGCGCCCGGTCGGGCTGAAGGTTCCATTCGGGTTTCGGAAGTCACGTTTGTACGTCCCATCGAAAAGAGTTCCCTCGTCGTATCCGCTCACCTGGCAGTTGGTGATCGTCACGTTCTCGGTTGCACGCGCGTAGCCGAGCGCAAAAGAGCTCTTCGGACAAATACCGTCGTCGAACGGCGAGTTGACGGTGCAGTTCGAGATACGAACGTTCTTGCAGGCGTCAACATCGATGCCGTCACGATTGGTGTCGATCTTTACGTTGTCGACTGTGAGATTGTCGACGCCGGTAGCGAGTATGGCGAAGTGTCCGCCGTGGAGGATGCTGATGTCGCGAATGATCACGTTACGGCTGAGCTTCAGACTGATCGCTTTGTTTCCCCAGCCGGGCTCGACCGCATCGCGCGCATTTGGATAACCAAATGGTCCAGCCTTTGGATCCGGACCTTGTTTCTCAAGCGCATCGTTCTGTTCTTTCGTGCGCGACTGGCCGCCGGTTCGAACGAGTCCCTTCCCCCAAATCCGTCCTGGTCCAAGGATGGAGACGTTTTCCAGGTTCTCGCCCCAGATCAAACTGTTGTGCCAGTGGCTGTGACCGAAGTCCTGGTACTGATCCCACTGGTTTGGTTCGGGTGGATCGTATTTGCCATCGCCGTCACGCGGGTCGGCGGCGAGAATTGTCGCGCCCTGATCGAGATAAAGAGCGACATTGCTCTTCAAACGGATCGAGAAAGAACGATAAGTGCCCGCGGTAAATAGGACCGTGCCGCCGCCCGCAGCGGCTGCCGCATCGATGGCTTTGTTGATGGCGGGGCTGTCGAGGGCCTTTCCATCGCCCTTCGCCCCAAACTTTCGCACGTCAAACGAGCCGGTAAATGGGGAACTCTTTTGCGCAACGATGGTTGTGGCACCTGAAGAAGGTGCATGACTGAGAGTGAACGCACAGCAGAGCAGCGCTAAAATCGCGGTTGGGAGTCGAAGTTGTTTGGTCATTGGTGACAGGATTTACATGATTTAGCGAAGATGAACAAGACAATCCTGAAAAATCTTGTAAATCCTGTAAAAGCTTACTTCGAGCGGTCGACGCTGCTGAGTCTTCTTGACGACTGTATAGCGCATGGTGACCAGACTGCGGTGGCCCACTTTCGTGGGCTGCGAACCGCAAAATGGTCCTACTTACGCTTAGCTTCTGTCGCATTTCAATTTGCTCGCGAACTCGAAGCGCGTGGGATCGGACACGGCGACAGCGTGCTCTTCTGGGGCGAGAATAGCCCCGAGTGGATAGCGGCCTTCTACGGGTGTCTGCTGCGCGGCGCTGTTGTAGTGCCACTCGATTTGAAGTCAGCGTCAGATTTTGTCGAGCGAGTGCAGCAACAAGTCTCAGCGAAACTCCTGCTTTCCGATAATCAACAGCTTCAAATCCCTCGTCTGGAATTCAGCACACTCGAAGATCACATCGCGAAGCATTCAAATCAGCGCTATTCGTCCATAGCGGTTAAGCCCGATGATCTCATCGAGATCGTCTTCACTTCAGGAACGACCGCCGAACCAAAAGGCGTCTGTCTCACGCATCGAAATCTCCTCGCCAACATCACGCCCATAGAAAAAGACTTCAAGCGCGGCTATGCACGTTGGGAACGTCTCGTACATCCGGTGCGCTTTCTCTGCCTGTTACCGCTGAGCCACGTCTTTGGACAGTTGATGGGAATCTTCATCCCGCAGTTCCTCGCGGCTGAAGTCTATTTTCGCGAGTCGTACAAGCCCTCGGAAATCGTGGCGGCAGTTAAGAAAGATCGCATCAACGTTGTAGTCACCGTGCCACGCGTTTTGGAGACACTGCGTGACAAGGTCAGGACTGACGCTAAGATTTCAGACGAACAGATCACGCTCGCCGAACATCGGCACTTTTTGCGAAACTGGTGGACTTTCCGAAAAGTTCATCATCAATTCGGCTGGCGTCTTTGGGCTTTCATTTCCGGCGGCGCCACTCTCGAAAGCGAGGCGGAAACGTTCTGGCGAAGTATTGGGTACTCGGTTATTCAAGGCTATGGCATGACCGAGACCGCATCGCTCACGAGTCTTTCTCATCCGTTTCGCGTGAGGCAGGGCTCGATCGGAAAACCAGTCGCGGGGCAGGAAGTAAAGTTGAGCGAAGACGGCGAGATTCTCGTGCGCGGCGACAACGTGTCACCCGGTTATTGGAACCGCAACGGCTACTCGCTCGCCGACGCACGCGGTTGGATTCACACGGGTGACATCGGCGAGATCGGACCAGACGGTCACATCTATTTCCGCGGCAGAAGCAAAGAGACGATCGTCACTGCGGCAGGTCTGAAAATTTATCCTTCAGATCTCGAAGCCGCGCTCGATCGCCAGCCCGAGATCAAAGCGAGTGCCGTACTTCCCTTCGGAGCAACGGAGGCACTTGCCGTCCTCATTCCCCACGACGAACGTTCAGACTTGAATGCCGCAGTGCAACACGCTAACGACTCACTCGCGGACTTTCAGCGAATTCGTCACTGGGTCGTCTGGCCGAAGAACGACTTTCCGCGAACCACCGGCACCAGGAAAGTTATTAAGGGGCAAGTTGCAGAAGCAGTAAAACCACTGCTCGTGCAATCCGGCAAAGCCGCGACTGAGGAAACGATGGCGCCGTTGAGTCTTCCGGTGATCAGTCGAATTGCGAAGGTCCAACCGGGCGGTCTGAGTCTCTCGGCAAATCTTTCTGACGATCTGAAACTCGATTCGCTCGGCCGAGTTGAGCTTTTGAGTGCCCTCGAGGATCAGTATCAAATCGAGCTTGATGAAGCAGCGATCACGGAAGCCACGACCCTGGGCGATATCGAACAGATCGTCAGCCGCGGAAAGTCTGAATCAGTTCCATATCCGTATCCGCGCTGGGCCATGCGGTTTCCGATGACGTGGATCCGCCCGGTGGTCTATCACCTTTTTCTTTTGCCGTTAACGCTGATTATGTGTCGCGTCCGCGTGATTGGTAGTGAGCGATTGCCCAAAGCGACAAAACCCGTGCTGTTCATTGCGAATCATGTTACCGACGTCGATGCCGGGCTGATCTTGTCGGCGTTGCCTTGGCGTTTACGGCGACGTTTGGCGATTGCGATGTCAGGTGAGTACCTGCGCGACTGGCGGTATGGAAATATAAAAGCGAAACTGACCTACGTGCTTGCTGCGAGTCTCTTCAACGTCTTCTCACTTCCGCGACAGAGCGGCTTTCGACAAAGCTTTACCTACGCAGGTGAAGCAGTCGATCGCGGCTGGAATGTTTTGATCTTTCCGGAAGGAGAGGAAACGAAAGACGGCCAAATGCAACCATTCAAAGCCGGCATCGGCCTGCTCACCTCAGAACTCAACGTGCCCGTAGTTCCGATAAAACTGGACGGCCTGTTCGAGTTGAAACAGCGAAAGCAATACTTCGTTCGCCCTAACACGGTTTCGGTTACCTTCGGAGCCCCAATCAAATTCCCTCGCAACGCCACGCCCACTGAGATCACACGCACCCTCGAACGCACGCTAAAATCGCTCTGAACAATCCGCGCAAATCCGCGTTCACGCGACCTGATAAATCTGGATCGCCTGCTCCCGTCCACGCACCTCAACCTGGCCCATCGGCACCGCCTTACCACCATCAGAACTAACAGCCTGCCAAACAATCTCGGAGATCAAGAGCCGCGAATCAAACTGCTTATTCAGCTTCTCAATCCGTGCCGCAAGATTAACCACATCGCCAATCACCGTGTACTCGCGTCTTAGCGCCGACCCGATGCTGCCGGTCACAGCTTCACCCGCATGCAGACCAATACCGACGGTCGTCGGCAGGATGGTGCCCACCTCAACCTCCTGCGCCACACGCGCAAGAATCTCCTGCGCGGCCTTCAACGCATTCGCACAATCTTTGCCGTCAGACAGCGGCGCCCCAAAGACAGCCATAAATCCGTCACCCAGAAACTTGTTGATGATCCCGTGATGGCGATTGACGATCTCGATCATGAACTCAAACAACGATTCCAAATATTGAACCACCTCTTCCGGAGTTCTCTTCTCCGCAAAGCCCGTGAAGTTTCGGATGTCGAGAAACATCACGCACACATTCTTGTTTTCGCTTCGGAGATCCGGCTTCAACTCCATCAACTTCCCCATCACCTCCGGCGAAACATACTCACCGAAAGTTCTGGAAATGCGATTTCGCTCTTCGACCAGGGAAAACGTGCTAAGGATGCGCTTCCTGATCTGGGCCGTCACCAATCCCGTCACGACTCCTGTTAAGAACAACAGAAATCCTTTGAACAAGTGGTGTGGCACACCGACGAGAATCGGTTCGAGTGGCATTCCTGCAGTTTTATAAATGAAGTAGACCGCAAGCAGCGCGTACTCAACACCCGCGACGGCACCGGTGAAAATGCAAAGCCGGACGTTCAAACGCAGCGCCGAGAGTGAGATAAATAAAGCATAGAGGAACGCCGCGGGCGTAAAGAGCGTGTAGATTGGACCAAGAAAGAAAGAACCAATGATCATTCCGGCGGTCGGAATACTCGTCTCAACAAAAGCGCTGACGTACTTCAGCGCCGCAGATGGCCGTTCCTGTTTTCTGATTAAACGGTCAATTACGATTCGTTCACCGATCAAATAAGAGACATTCACGCCAAAAACCACGCAAACAGCCAACAGGAAGCGACGAAAATTACCGTGAAATGTGATCTCAAACTCTTGCGAAAAGACGAAGGCCAACAGGAAGAGAATCACAACCAGGCTGACAATGGATCCAATCAGGATCGTGACGCGCAGTCGATCGCTCTTCAGGCTCTCGATGGCAAATTCCTTCTCAAAGACATCATGGGCGAGGCCCGTGATCTTCCTGCGACGCAGGGTCATTCGTCTGGCAACTGACATGGGGGTACCTCATCAGCTTTCGACTCGTTTTGCGGCGCCGCTTTGCAGCCGTTCATTCGAGACAATCGCCCGCTTGTGCCATCCTCGACCAACTTCCCCGCCGCGATCCGCGGCGCTGACCTCAAATAAAAAGAGTTTTCCTTCGCGACCGGCGTAACGCGCAGTAGCAGTGACTTCGGCGCCCAGCGGCGTCGGTGCGGTGTGAGTTATATCGACAGTTACGCCTACCGACAACTCTCCTGGAGCAAGCAAAGGCAGGAGCACTCTCGATGCAGCAATCTCCATCAGCGCCACCATACGTGCAGTCGCGAGCACGGGCGGAAACTCATCTGCTATCTCACTTGAAATCGAGCTTGCGAGGTCTTGTGGGCCAACTATGAGCGTAGCGGTGCCTAGAGCATCCTGTTTGGGTTCGTTTGACATGAGCCCATTTAACCACGGATGACACTGATAAAAAATCCGATTTCTATCCGTGTTAATCCGTGGCTAAATTAATCTCCGGCTTCAACGAGCGTAGGCTTCTGCGAACGGCGGGAACGGAAAAATGAGGTCCGATCCAAAACTTTCTCCTGGAATTCCTCCAGGTAGAGATAAATCACCGGGGTGATGTAGAGTGTGATGAACTGCGAGACGATCAAACCGCCCACGACGACCAGACCGAGCGGCCGGCGTGAAGAGCCATCGGCGCCGTACCCGAGCGCGATCGGAATGGCGCCAAACACCGCCGCGAGCGTCGTCATCAGAATCGGACGGAACCGATCCATACTCGCATCGTGTATCGCCTTGTCCGCAGCTTCACCGTTTTCGACGCGATGGCGCGCGAAGTCGACGATCATGATGCCGTTCTTCTTCACAATGCCCATCAACATGAACATACCGACGAACGCATACAGCGACGCTTCCTGCCCAAACAGAATCAAGGTCAACAGCCCACCCACGAGTGCGGTGGGCAAAGTTGAGAGCACTGTCAACGGATGGACGTAACTCTCGTAAAGGATCGCGAGGATCACGTACATCACAAACACCGCCAGCGCCATCAGAATCGTCAAACTCGTCACCGTGCGACTAAACGTCAGCGCTTCACCCTGCAACTCCGCGCGCACTCCCGAAGGAACGATCTGAGACGCCGCATTCGTGATGTAGTTAGTCGCATCACCAAGCGCGACGCCCGGCTTCAGGTTGAAGAAGAGCGTCATGGCCGTGAACTGGTTCAAGTGATTGACGGTTTGTGGTCCAAGCGTCGACTTCCACGTAATCAATTCACTGAGCGGCACGAGTCTGCTGCCGTCATCGGATTTGATGTAGAGCAGCGACAAATCTTCCGGCTTCTCACGCACGGAGTCGTCCATCTCGAGAATGACCTGATACTGATCCTCTGGCTTCTTGATCAGGTACGTATAGTTTTGCGAGTAGGCGTTGCGCAGGAGATTAAGAATGCGCGCTTCTGAAACGCCGTATGTCTTCGCCTCGTCGCGTCGAATTTCGATATTCAGGTTGGGTGTGTTGTGGTAGTAATCAGACGAAACACTCAGGAAGCCCGGATACTCCATCATCTTGCCCATCAACTTCTGGCCCGTTTCATAAACTTGCCCGGGATTCACGCCCGAAACGGTGAATGCGTACTGACCCTGTTGCTGGCTCGTAACGCCCGTGCTGATCTCGAGCACGGGAAACGGTCGCAGAAACGTCATAAGACCGGGAATGGTGTTGAGCTTGCCCATCATCTCCGCAGTCACGTGCGGGATCGGCGCTCGTTTCTCAGGCGGATTGATGAACGTAAACGTGATTCCCTGATTGGAAGCGAGAAATCCGGTCGCACCCGTCATCGTGAATTCAGTGATAACGTTTGGATCTTCCTGCAACATCTTATCGACACGACTCTGATATTCCTTCATCTGCTTTGGTGACGATCCTTCCTGAGCGATGAACGCGCCGAAGATCACGCTACTGTCGCCCGGCGGCAGGAACGTCTTTGGCACGAGCATGAACAGCCAAATCGTACCGGCCAGACAGATGACCCAGATCACGGGTGAGATCCAACGATGACGAAGGAACCACCAAAGCGAGCCGCCATACAAGTACAAGATTCGTTTCTCGATGCCGCCGATAACGCGCTCCATCCAAGTCTTGCGCGACCCCTCGCCACGATCTTTCAACAAGCGCGCGCACATCAGCGGCGTGAGCGTTAACGAAACGAGTCCCGAAGCAAGAATGGCGATAACGATCGTGATGGCAAACTCGCGGAAGATTCGTCCGACGAGTCCCGTCATGAACACGAGCGGAATGAACACAGCGGCGAGTGAAATCGTCATCGACATGATCGTGAAGCTGATTTCCTTCGCACTGCTGATCGC
>Ga0105238_10008854_pt1 | contig 10068 bp, 9 predicted proteins | sample KBSC34metaG_FD_81526 | JGI IMG/M metagenome (GOLD analysis project Ga0105238, IMG submission 81526) | Corn rhizosphere microbial communities from Kellogg Biological Station, Michigan, USA - KBS C3-4 metaG | ecosystem: Host-associated > Plants > Roots > Rhizosphere > Soil | place: Michigan, USA...
CAGCGAGCTGCGTCTCGACCTCCTGCTCGCGCGCGAGCTCGGCACCTCGCGCACGCACGCCGCCACGCTGATCGCCAACGGGAACGTGACCGTCGGCAACAAGCGCGAGAAGGCGAGCTATCGGCCCGAGAGCGGCGATCGCATCGTCGTGGTGATGCCGGCGCCGCCGTCGCACGAGGTGCTCGCCGAGGACATCCCGCTCGACGTGGTGTTCGAGGACGAGCACGTCATGGTGGTCGACAAGCCGGCGGGGATGGTCGTGCATCCGGCCCCGGGACACTGGAGCGGCACGCTCGTGAACGCGCTCAAGGGACGGGGCGGGGCACTCGCGGCGAGCGAGCAGGGTGAGGACCGCGCCGGCATCGTCCACCGCCTCGACAAGGAAACATCCGGACTCCTCCTGGTCGCCAAGACGGATCTCGCGCTGCGCAAGCTCGGCGCGGAGCTGGCGGCGCGCCGGGTGATCCGCCGCTACGCCGCGCTGTCGTGGGGGCACCTGACCGGCGACCGCCTCACCGTCGACAAACCCGTCGCACGCGATCCGCGAGACCGAAAGCGCATGGCAATCGTCACTACAGGACGAGCGGCGAAGACGGATTTCGTGCGACTGGCCCGGTTCGAGTCGGTCGACTTGCTGCGTGCGCACCTCCACACCGGTCGCACGCATCAGATCCGCATACATCTCGCATCGGTGGGACACCCTGTGGTGGGGGATGACATGTACGGTGGAGGCGGTGGTCGGCGGCTCGTCGAGCTGCCGCAGCACCGGCATTTCCTCCATGCGGCATGGTTGATCTTCCCGCACCCGGTCACCGGCGAATCCGTCGAGCTTCGCTCGCCTCTTCCGGCCGATCTGCGGCGATCGCTCGCCGCCGTTGCGGAGTCGGAGGCGTTGCTGGTGCACCCGGATCCGCTGGACGATCTTGGCTTCTACCGCCTCACTACCTGACGCAAGCTCCGACATAGCGCCCCGCCAGCTGCTCCTCTTTCGGCTGGCGGATCGTATCGGTGGGATCGAGCTCGAGATCGTGCGGGAAATCCTTCCGCCGCCTCCGGCGACGCGTCTCCCCGGGGCGCCCGCGTACGTTCGCGGACTGATCAACGTGCGCGGCACGGTCATCACCGTGATCGATCTCGTTGCGCGCGTCTACGGGCACCCGGCGCGCCCGGACGGCCCCGTCATGCTCATCGAGCACCAGAATCGGCTGATCGGCGTGGCCGTGGATGAAGTGGTCGAGGTTCGGCCCCTCCCGCCCCAGGGCTGGACGACCCCAATTGGCGACCTTCTCCCCGGCGGAATCGTCTACGCCATGGGAGAGATCGACTCCCAGCCCGTGCTGATGCTCGACGTTCCCGGATTACTCACGAAGGTGCTCGTCTAGTGCTCGTTTAACGGAGGCTCAGGGTGAGTCACACTGTACTGATCTGCGACGACGCTGTGTTCATGCGCACGATGATCTCGGACATTCTCGAGGAGTCCGGCTACGAGATCGTCGGACAGGCCGAGTCGGGCGTGCAGGCGATCGAGCGCTACAAGGCGCTTCGCCCCGATCTGGTGACGATGGACATCGTGATGCCCGACATGGGCGGGATCGACGCGGTCCGCGAGATCACGAGCTTCGATGCGAACGCCAAGATCCTCATGTGCAGCGCGATGGGGCAGCAGGCGCTCGTGGTCGAGGCGATTCAGGCGGGAGCCAAGGACTTCGTCGTGAAGCCCTTCCAGCCGAGCCGCGTGCTCGAAGCGGTGCAGCGGGTCCTCGGTTGAAGCCCGGTCGCGAGCGGTAGCGAGCGACGACGATGGATCTCGCCAAGTACGCGGCGCTCTTTCAGTCCGAGAGTCGCGAGCAGCTCTCGACGATGAACGAGGAGCTGCTCGCGCTCGAGCGCGCGCCCACCGCTTCCGAGCCGGTGAGCGCCGTGTTTCGGGCCGTGCACACGATGAAGGGGATGAGCGCGACGATGGGCTACGCGACGGTCACCGCGCTCGCGCACGAGCTCGAGTCGCTGCTCGATCGCGTGCGCCACGCGGAGATCGCGGTCGACCGCGCCGTCACGGACACGCTCTTCGCCGCGGTGGACGCGCTCGAGCGAGCGGTCGAGATCGAGGTGGCCGGCGGATCCGCGGAGGAGGCGGCGGCGCCGGCGCTCGCGCGTCTGCGTGACCTCTCGGCGTCGCGCGCGCGCGCGGAGCAGCCGATGTCTCTGTCGACGCAGGAGTTCCCGATCCCCACGGCGACGCAGGAATTCGCGATTCCCACGAGCACGCAGGAATTCGCGATTCCGAGCTCGACGCAGGAATTCCGGATTCCGACGTCGACGCAGGAGTTCGCGATCCCGAGCGCGCCACGCCCGGCCGCCCCGCGCGGGCCGCGCACGATCCGCGTCGAGCTGCGCCGCCTGGATGGGCTCACGAATCTCGCCGGCGAGCTGCTCGTTGCGCGCGGGCGTCTCACCGACGTCGCGCACGAGATCGCAAATCCCGCCCTGGACGAGGCGCTCGCACAGACCTCGCGCCTGATCTCGGATCTGCACGATCAGATCATGGCCAGCCGGATGGTGCCGGTCGGGCAGGTGTTCGACCGCTTCCCGCGACTCGTGCGCGACGCCGCGAAGTCGCTCGGCAAGGAGATCGAGCTCGCGCTCGAGGGACGCGACATCGAGCTCGATCGCTCGATGCTCGACGAGATCGGCGAGCCGATCGTGCACCTGCTGCGCAACGCGGCGGATCACGGCATCGAGCAGCCCGACGTGCGCGAGCGGGCGGGGAAGCCGCGCGCCGGCCAGCTCACGCTCACGGTCACCCGCGAGCGGCAGATGGTGACGATGCGCGTCCAGGACGATGGACGCGGCATCAACCGCGACCGGGTGCTCGAGCGCGCGCGCGCCGAGGGGTTGGTCGCCGCGACCGTGGAATCGCTGAGCGATGAGGATCTCGTTCGGATCATCGCGCGTCCCGGCTTCAGCACGGCGGCATCGGTCACCGACCTCTCCGGACGCGGCGTCGGGATCGATGTCGTGCTCACGCGCGTGCGCGCGCTCGGCGGCTCGGTCGAGATCTCGTCCGAGGAGGGCGTCGGAACGAGAGTCACGCTGCGGCTGCCGGTCACGCTGGCGATCGTGCGCGCGCTGTTCGCGCGGGTGGAGGGCGAGATGTACGCAGTGCCGATGACGCACGTGCGCGAGACGGTGGAGCTGCGCCAGACCGCGCGCCGCCGCGTGCAGGGGCGAGAGGTCATGATGCTGCGCGACGAGGTCGTGCCGCTGCTGCAGTTCCGCGAGATCGTTGGACTTCCCGAGGCGGCGCTCGTGAGCGTGGATGGCTCGACTCAGGTGATCGTGATCGAGTGCGATGGACGGCGAACGGGACTCGTGGTGGATGAGTTCGCGGGAGAGCAGGACATCGTGGTGAAGGGATTCGACGGCGTGCGTGATGGGCTCGCCCTGTTCAGTGGCGCAACGATCCTGGCCGACGGCGCACCCGCGCTGATCGTCGATGTCAGCAGTCTCAATTAGGGAGCACGCGATGGCGGACCTGCTGCAACTCAACACCCTGGAGCTCGATGCGCTCCGCGAGACCGCGAACATCGGCGCCGGCCATGCCGCGACCGCGCTCTCGCAGATGACCAGCAACACGATCATGATCACCGTGCCGACGATCACGATCGCCGCGCTCGAGGATGTCCCTCAGCGCATCATGCCCGACGAGGAGCCGATCGTCGCCGTGCTGATGCAGATGATGGGCGATCTCACGGGACGCACGCTGCTCGTGTTCCCGCATCCCACCGCCATCCGCCTCGCCCAGCTGATGCTGCGGCGGCCGAACAATCCAGCCGCGGAATTCGGTGACCTCGAACAATCCGCGATCAAGGAGGCGGGGAACATCCTGAGCGGTGCCTACATGAACGCGCTCAGCGAGTTCATGGGGCTCATGCTGCTTCCGTCGCCGCCGAGCCTCGCCATCGACATGTCGACGGCGGTGCTGAACACGGCGTATCTGCAGTTCGGCACGGAGCGCGACATGGTCGTCGCGGTCGAGACGCAGTTCTTCCTGCAGGGTGACGGGGAAGAGCTGCGCGGATTCTTCCTGCTGCTTCCCGATGCAGCGTCGCTCCAGGTGATTCTCCGCGCGGTCCGAGCGCTGTGACCGCGAACGGAACGTCGGCAACGCCCATCTCGCAGCGCGACCGCGACATTCTGCGGTCGTTCGCGCGGCGCATCGATGGCTCCGACGCCGGCGCGCACAACAATCTCGGCGTGCTCTACTACAACAAGGGGATGTACGAGGACTCGGTGGCCGCGTTCGCGCGCGCGCTCGAGCTCGACCCCAAGATGCAGGTGGCGCAGCGCAACCTCGAGGTCGCGTACTTCCACACCGGCTACTACGATCGTCGCGTTGCGGAGCTCAGGGACCGGCTGCGCGCGCATCCGGATGATCGTGAGGCGCGCTGGGAGCTGGGCCGCGCGTACGCGGCGATCGGCGATGCGAAGGAGGCCGTGATCGAGTTCGCTGCGATCCTGCAATACGCGCCGAACGACATCGGAGCCATCGTGCAGCTGGGACTCGCCGAGAAGGCGAACGGCGATCTCGAGAAGGCACAGTGCTGGCTCGAGCGCGCGCTCGAGCTCGACGAGAAGAGCCCGCTGGTGCATCAGTACATCGGCGAGGTGCTCTACAATCGCGGGCTCAACGATCAGGCGCTCGCCGCACTGCATCGCTCGATCGAGCTTTCGCCGGACAACGCGGACGCGCTCTACCTCATCGGCTTCGTGCTCGGGGACATCGGCCGCCACGAAGAGGCGAGGGCCGCGACGAAGCGCGCGATCCAGCTCAACCCCTCGCTCTCGCGCGCGCAGGCGAATCTCTCGCTCGATCGCTACAACACGGCGCGGTACAACGAGCTCGTGCCAGCGAGACAGGAGCGCCGCTCTTCCGCGCTCGAGCTGTCGACGGACGGACATCTCGCGCACTACAATCTCGGTCTCGCCTTCCGCCAGAAGGGCTACTTCGCCGAGGCGCTCAAGGAGTACAACCTCGCGCTCGAGCGCAACGAGGATGAGAATCTCGTGCGGCAGGCGATGGCCGAGGTGCACCTGCTCAAGAAGGACGCGAGCGCCGCCATCGAGCTCTACGACCAGATCGTGCTCGCGCAGCAGGACTCGCCCAAGATCTGGTGCGAGCGCGGCGTCGCGCTGCACCAGCAGGGACAGCACGCGGCCGCGGCCGAGAGCTACCGCCGCGCGCTCGCGCTCGACCCCGCGTACGCCATCGCGCACAACAATCTCGGAGTCGCGCAGTATCATGCGGGTGAGACCGAAGCGGCGGTCGATTCCTTCCGGGCCGCATTGTCATCGCAGCCCAGCTTCGTGAAGGCGTGGCTCAACCTCGCTCTCCTGCTGTTCCGCGGGAAGCGGATGCAGCTCGGCCTCGAGTCGTACCGGCAGGTGCTCGCGGCGGAGCCGGAGCAGCCCGTGGCCTGGAACGGAATCGGGCTCGTGCTCGCGGAGCTCAAGAAGTTCGAGGATGCGCGCAACGCGTTCGGACGAGCGATCCACGCGCGCCCGAGCTACGCCGAGGCGCACTACAACCTGGGCTTCACGCTCTCCAACCTGGGCGACTTCGAGGGTGCGCTGCGCGCGACCAAGCGGGCGCTCGAGCTCGACCCGTACTACACGCCGCAGAAGTTCGAGCTCGCGATCGATGTCGAATACGAGGATCCCGAGCTTTCGATCGCGCCGGAGCTCGCGGGCAGCGAGCGCGCCGCCGCCAACATCGAGAGCTTCGCCTTCGACGTGGAGGTGCTCGACTCGCTGTTCACGGAGCTCGCGCCCGCCGCTCCCGCACCGGAGCCCGAGCCGCCGAGCGCTCCGGCAGTGGAACCGGTGGTCGAGCACCACTTCGTGCTCGCGCACGACTATCTCGCGAAGGGAATGCTCGACCGCGCGGTGGCGGAGGCGAATCGCGCCCTCGCGCGAGGAGCGCCAACGGCCGAGGGCTTCGGGATTCTCGGCGACATCTTCATGCGCCAGGGGCTGTTCGGCGAGGCGCTCGAGCGGTTCCGCAGTGCACGCGCGGCCGCTCCGGCCGATCCGAAGCTCCTCGCGGGCGAGGCGCGCGCGCTGCTCGCGCTCGACCGGGTGATCGAGGCGCGAGTCACGGCCGAAGCGCTGCTCAACGTGGATGGCGGCTCGGTGGAGGCGCTGCTGCTCACCGCTGCGGCGCGCGCGCGCGCCGGGGATCCGGGCGCGGCGCGAGAGCTGCTGCGCAGCGCGCGCCGGCTCGCCCCTGCGCGCGCCGACGTGCTCAAGGAGTTCGGCGACGTCGCGCGCGCCGCGGGGGACATCGACGGCGCGATTACGGCGTACCGGAACGCCCTCGATCTCGACCGCGACTTCGCGGTGGTGCACTACGAGCTCGCGCAGCTGCTCGTCGGTCGTGGCGAGCATGCCAAGGCGGAGGAGTCGCTGCTCGCGGCACTGGAAGCCGTTCCCACGTACGTCGAGGCCATGCTCGCGCTCGCGAGCGTGCGGCGCCGCTTCGGCCGCGTCGACACCGCGCTGCCGCCGCTGGTCGAGCTCCTCCGCCGCGATCCCTACAACATCGAGGCGCTGCTCTCGCTGAGCGAGGTCCTGCTCGAGCTCGATCGCCAGAAGGATGCCGCGATCTCGATCGATCGCGTGCTGCGCTTCGATCCGCGCCACGTGCTCGCCCTCTTTCTGAAAGGGCAGCTGCTCGCCGCCCGTCACCGCTATCGCGATGCGATCGCCACGTGGCAGCGCGTGATCGAGCTCGAGCCGGACAGTGCGCACGCCAGGCGCGCCCGCCGCGAATCGCGGACGGCGGCGGACCTGCTGCGCATCTTCAGCCGCCGCAAGGAGGTCGCGTAATGGCGATCGAGGGACCACTTCGCGAGCTGGGCATTCACGACGTATTCCAGCTCCTCGATCTGAGCCGGAAGACGGGTGCGCTCACCGTCACCTCCGTGCTGCGCGACAATCAGGGCACCGTCTACTTCGATCGCGGCTCCGTGGTCTTCGCGGCCATCCGCAGCAATCCCCATCCGCTCGGCGAGCTGCTGCTGCGAAGCGGCAAGATCACGGAGGCGGACCTCGCACGCTCGCGCGATGCGCAGCGCGCCACGCAGCCGCACCGGAAGCTCGGTGAGATCCTGGTGGAGAGCGGCTCGCTGACGAGCCGCGAGCTCGAGCGGCAGGTGCGCTTTCAGGTGGAGGAGGTCGTCTTCGAGCTGATGTCGTGGCGCGAGGGGTTCTTCTCGTTCGAGGAGCAGGATGTGAACGACGCGACGGCGGAGGCGAACATCCGCATCTCCACCGAGTCGCTGCTCATGGAGGCCGCGCGCCGCATCGACGAGTGGTCGCGCATCGAAGGGAAGGTCGCGCATCTGGGCGTGGTGCCCGTGCTCGCGGAGGTCGCCGAGGATCATCCCGGCTTCCTCGATCTTCGCCCGCGCGAATGGGAGGTGCTCGCGGAGATCGACGGCACGCGGGACCTGCGCGCCATCGCGACGACGCTCGCCCAGAGCGAGTTCGACGTCGCACGTGTCGCGTACGGGCTGCTCTCCACCGGCATCGTGGAGCTGCGCGACGACGGCCATCCGCCGGTCGTGGCCGATGACGGCGCGACGCCCGCGTCGCCGACCACCATCACTCCACTCGAAGCTGCGGCTTCCGCGCTGCATTCGGGGGAGGTGCAGGTGGCGCTCGCCATCTGTGAGCGAATCACGACCGAGTCTCCGGAGATTGCCGAAGGACACCTGCTGCTCGCGCGCGTGCTCAACCGGCTCGGCCGCCAGGGGGACGCGGCGCTCGCGGTTGCGCGCGGGCTGGAAGCGGATCCGCTCAACGCCGAGCTGCACGCGGAGAGCGGCTACTGCGCTGCACGCTGCGGCGACTTTCTGGATGCGCTCGCGTCGTGGGAGCGTTCGCTGCGCCTGAACCCGGGCAGCCCGGATGCCCGGCGCATTCGTGCTGCTCGCGACGCGGCGAGCCGCTTGCGCTCTCTCCTGCAGGAGCACACCGATGTCTGAGGAGATCCGGCGACTGAGCGAGGAGCTCGCGCGCGATCCGTCGAGCCTCGTCTTCCTGCAGCTCGGCGAGGCGCTGCGGCGCGCGGGACAGCTCGATCTCGGGCTCAAGGTGGCGCACCGCGGTCTCGAGCGGCACGCCCACAACGCGGACGCGCACGATCTGCTCGCGCGCATCCGCGTGGACCGCGGCGAGCTGCAGGACGCGTTCGATGAGTGGGACATGGTGCTGCGGCTCGCACCGAATCACGTGGGCGCGTGCAAGGGAATGGGATACGTCCTCTTCAAGCAGGGGAAGCTTCCCGAGGCCGAATCGCATCTGAGCACCGCGGCGACGCACGACCGCGACGACGCCTCCATCGCGACGGCGTTGCGGATGGTGCGACGGCTGCTCCGCTATGCGCACGTGGCCTCGAACGGCAACGGCACACCGGGGCACGCCGAGCTGCTCGCGGCGCAGCGGCGGGTCGAGGAAGAGGCGCGCTTGCTCTTCGCGGACATTCTGGGCGACGGTGAGCACACCGCGCTGCTGCTCAACTCCGACGGGCTCGTGGCAGCGGGGCTGTACGTCACTGCGGATGGCGAGGACGTGTCGCAGGAGGTCGGCGCCGCGCTCACCGGAGTGCGCGACGAGGCGGTGCGCGCCGTTCGGCATCTCGATCTCGGCGCCTGGAAGGCTGTGATGTACGAGACGGACCTGGCGATCGTCGCCCTCGCGCCCGCCATCGACGAGTCGATGGTGCTCGTCGCGGCGGGGCGCTCGGTGCCGCTCGGATTCGTGCGGCGCGTGCTCGAGCGATGCGTGCAGCGCGCCACGGCGTGGCTCGAGGAGGTCGCATGAGTGCATCGCAGTTCGAGGGCGTGCTCTCGCTGCTGATCCGCCAGCGCGGCGTGCTCGGCTGCCTCGTAGTGGGCGAGGCGGACGGGATCGTCGTCGACTCCAACGTGCAGGTGGGCGTCCAGTCGAACGTGGTGGCCGCGCTCGCGGCCGCGCTCTATCGCAAGGCGCGACTGTGCTCGGCGGCCGCGGGGCTGAGCACCGTCGGCTTCCTGCAGCTCGAGGCGGAGCGCGGGCACATCTGCGCGATCGGCCGGGACGGGCTCGTGCTCGTGACGCTGGCGGAGCCGCGAGCGCACATCGGACGCATTCGCGGCGCGATGCTGGAGTCGCTGGGTGCGCTCGCGTGAGAACGCACGTCGCCGAGCCGTGGGTGGAGGCGCCGCTCCAGAAGTTCGTGGACGACGCGAACGCGCTGTTCGCGCTGCTGCTGCATCCGAGCGGGCAGGTGATGGGGCAGTTCGGTTTCACGCGCGCGGTGGACGTGATGGCCGCGTGCGCGCTCGCCGCCGCGATCCATGCGTCTGCCGGCGAGCTCGGACGGGAGCTCGAGGGCAAGCCCTTCCGGGAGCTGTATCACGCGGGGCGCGATCGCCAGATCTTCATCGGCGACGTGCGCACGACGCAGCACCGATTCGTCTTTCTCACCGTCTTCGATGCGGAGAGCTCGCTCGGGCTGGTCCGCATCTACTTCGAGGAGCTGTGTGCGGACCTCCAGCACGCGCAGCCGCCGTTGCTCGATCGCGTTCCGATCTCCGGTGCGACACTGGAGCAGGATCTGAATCGCAATCTCGCCGCTCTGTTCAGCCGCGCGCCGCGCGGCGGAGACGGCGGCGAGTCGTCCATCTCTCTCGCCTGACGCGCCGTGTCCCTGGTCAACTACGCCACTCGTGAGATCACCTGCAAGATCGTGTACTACGGTCCCGGGCGATCCGGAAAAACGACCAACCTGCATTACATTTACGAGCAGGTTCCGGGCGATCGCAAAGGGCAGATGGTCTCGCTCGCGACCCAGACCGATCGCACGCTCTTCTTCGATTTCCTGCCGCTCGACCTCGGCACCATCTCCGGGTTCTCGACGCGCTTCCAGCTCTATACCGTGCCCGGTCAGGTCTATTATCAGGCGACGCGGAAGCTCGTGCTGCACGGCGCAGACGGCGTGGTGTTCGTCGCCGACAGCCAGGC
>Ga0105238_10008855_pt1 | contig 10067 bp, 5 predicted proteins | sample KBSC34metaG_FD_81526 | JGI IMG/M metagenome (GOLD analysis project Ga0105238, IMG submission 81526) | Corn rhizosphere microbial communities from Kellogg Biological Station, Michigan, USA - KBS C3-4 metaG | ecosystem: Host-associated > Plants > Roots > Rhizosphere > Soil | place: Michigan, USA...
GCCGCCTGGAAGCGTCCCGCCTTGTTCGCCACCGCGCCGGTGAACGCGCCGCGCACGTGCCCGAACAGCTCGGACTCCAGCAGGTTCTCGGGGATGGCGCCGCCGTTGATGGTGATGAAGGGGCCCTTCGAGCGCACCGAGCGGTTGTGGATCTCGCGCGCTATCCGCTCCTTGCCGGTGCCTGTCTCGCCGGTGATCAGCACCGAGATGTCGGTCACCGCCACCTTCTGCACCTTGCGGAAGACGTCCTGCATGGGGGGCGACGACCCCAGGATCTCGCCGAAGCGCATGCGCTCGATCCGCTGCAGCAGCGTCTTGTTGTCGAGCTGCAGCTCGTTCACCAGGAGCGCGTTGCGGATCAGCAGGGCCGCCTGGGCCGCGAAGATGGTCAACACCTCGAGGTGGGTCTCGTCGAACAGCTGGGCCACGTTGTCGTTGCCGACGTAGATGATGCCCAGCGTGTTCCCGCGCTCGAGCATGGGCACGCACAGCACCGAGGTCAGCTTCAGGTTCACCACCGACAGCGAGTTCTTGAACTCGGCGTCGCTGAGCGCGTCCGAGATGATGAGGGGCGTGCGGCTCTTCATCACCCGGGCCAGGATCGAGTCCGACAGGTGGCTGACGGCGTCGCTGATGGTCTCGCGGCGCAGGTTGCGCGCCACCTTCACCACCGGCTCGCCCGACTCGACCAGGACGATGAACCCCTTGTCGGCGTTCGTGACCTGCACCACCACGTCCAGCAGCGTGTCCAGCAGCGCCGGCAGCTCGTACTTCTCCATCAGCTTCTGGGAGAACTCGAACAGCTTCTTGTACGAGTTCAGCTCGGCCAGCGTCTTGGCCGCCGTCTCGTCGGTGACGGGTTGGTCGTAGAGCGAGAACTCCAGCTCGATGATCCCCAGCCGGATGCGATCCTCGTGCGCCAGGCGGTGCTTGTTGCGCTTGCGCCCGTTGACCCACAGCTCGGCGTCCCGCTCCGTGGTGGCGATGTTGAAGTCGCGGCCGTCGAAGTGGATGTAGGCGTGGCTCTCGGCCAGGCCCGGATCCGGCAGCATGATGTCCGATTCCTCGCTGCGGCCGAGGGACGTGATCTTCTTGAAGATGTGATACACCTTCACGCCTCGTCCGGGCAGCTGCATTCGCAAGGTGGCCATCTGGGGGCAATTCCTCCGCTTGGTGGGGCCTGACTAGAAGGATGTGGCCAGCGAGGCGCCGCCGGCCTGCGGGGACAGGGTTGGGATCAGGTGCCAGGAGGCCGTCGGGTGGGCGGGTTCGTAGGTGTCGCCGATGGGCACCTCTCCTTGAAAGTTTCGCAGGGCGTCCACCACGCCCCAGATGGCCACGCCCAGGAACACCACGCCGCTGGCGATCTGGACGTCCATGAACTTGCGCGAATCATTCTCCCGCGAGTGGTCGATCTCCGACTTCGGGCAGTCCACCGGGGCGTTGGAGGTCTGACTGGGGTCGACCACGACCAGGCACCTGCGCTGGGGGTGCCAGCCGTAGATCGCCACGTTGGTCACGAACGCTGCCATCGAGATCGCCGCCAGACCCGACTCGATGCCGAAAAAGGCCCACCCCTTGGTCCGCTGGTTGTTCTGGAACTGCCCGGCCCCGAAGGGGACGTAGTTGATCAGGTACGAGTGGCGCTCGGTCCGCCGCACCAGCACCTGCCCCACGTGCCGGTTCATCTCCTCTTCGCGCTTCTTCAGGCGGATGTCGATGTCGCCCAGTTGCGCCTCCTGCTCGCGGACGATGTTGTTGAAGAACTCCACCACCTTCGGGGGATCCAGCAACGGGTCGAAGCGATAGTCGGGGGACAGCTCGAGCAGCTTGCGGAACTCGTCGCGCGCCTCGGCCTGCTTGTTCTCGAACAGGTAGGACACGCCCAGCATGCGGTGCGCCTGCAGCACGTCCGCCTCGGATTCGAGGCGCAGGTCCGGGTACACCAGGGGATAGATGATGCCCACGGCGCGCTCGTACTCGCCCCGCAGGAAGGCCGTGCGGCCGCGCTCGAACTCCTGACTGGGCGTGCCTGCGAGGTTCAGCGTGGCCAGCACCACCGCCGCGGAGAGGAACGTCATGGGTTGTGGGGACCGCCTGCGCCTGTCAACGAGATCCCCGCGGTCTTGCGTTCACCTGCTCGTACCATGACCCGCTGCACATTCACCCCCGAGTTGGTGGCCACCGACAGCTCGACCTCTTTCTGGGCCTGATCGTCGTCCGTGAAAGGGATGTTCGCCTCCTCGCCCGGGCGCAGCACGGTGCCGCGCTCGGGGTGCGCCGGATCGCGCACCATGATTCGCACGTTGGCGTCGGCGGGGCTGGTCGTCACCGTCAGCCGCGCCGGCTTCCACTTCAGCTTGCGGGCGATGATGTTCTCGGAAGGGACACGCTTGTCGGGACCGATCTCGATGCGCTCGACGAAGCAGCAGCCCGAGGGGCTGCGGAACTCGACCAGGTGGGAAGCGTTCCAGGACACGGTCAGGGTGCGGTGATCCGTGTCGTAGGCGAACTGGCGCTCGCCGTCCAGATAAACGTCGACGTTCTGAGGCGTGGGTCCCAGCGTGAAGGTCCGGGTCTCCACGGGTGGCGGCGCCGACGGTGGTGGCGCAGGGGGCGCCTCGCCCGGCACGGCGCCCGCGCCGGGGTCGGCGGGACGGCGGCCTGGCAGGGGCACCCGCTCGCCAGGGGGACGCAGGTGGATCAGGCGCGGCGCGCGCGCGTCTTCTTCCAGCACGGCCCGTGAGCCCTGCGGCCCGGCGGCGTTGGTGTTCATCCCCACGGTCGCTCCTGCCGGCGAACTGTTCCCCGGCGGGACCGGGGGAGCGGCGTTCGGCTTCGCTCCGCTCCCCATCGTGGCATTCGCGCCCGGTCCCGGCGTCTTCGGGTCCACGTGCGACTGGTGCGCGACCAGCTCGGCCGCCGCGACCGCCATCCCCGCCAGCGCCGCCGCGCCGATGCCCATCCGGGCCAGGCGGCGCCGCCGGCCGCGATCCTCCCAGCGCTTCAGCGCCGCGGTGACGACGGGATCGTCGGGCGCGTACGCGAGCACGCGGTTCCAGCACTCCATCGCGTGAGCGGCGTTGTGCTCGGACATGTGCTTCTCGGCGGTCGCGGTCAGCGCCGGCGTCATGCGAGCAGGCAGCGCCTTCTCGTACGCCGCCGGGTCGGCGAAGTAATCGGCCAGCTCCTCGCGAGGCTGGCCGAGGCCCGCCTCCGTCAGCTCGGCCGTCAGCTCGACCACCATGGCCGCCATCGTGTCGTAGCGGCCGCTCGGCTGCCGGGCCAGCGCCCGCGTCATGATGCGGGCCAGGCCGGCGCTGATCAGCGGATTCAGGCCCCGCGGATCGGGAAAGCGCCCCTCGGTGATGCGCCGCAGGACCTCGTGCGGATTCTTGCCCGAGAAGGGCAGGGCGCCCGTCGCCATCTGATACAGCAGGATCCCCACCGAGAAGACGTCGGTGCGGACGTCGAGCGGCTTGCCCTCCACCAGCTCGGGCGCCATGTACGCCGGCGAGCCGAGGAGCTGCCCCGTCACCGTCATGCGCTCGAGGTCGAGGACCTGAGCGATGCCGAAGTCCATCAACTTCAGCATCCCGTCCTTCCGGATCATGACGTTCTCGGGCTTGATGTCGCGGTGGATGACGCCGACGCCATGGGCGTGCGCCAGCGCGCCCCCCAGCTCGGCCGCGATCAGCGCCGCGATCTCCGGGTGGCGGATGCTCCGGTCGGCGAGGAACTGCTTCAGCGTCTGGCCGTCGATGAACTCGGTGACGATATACGCGCTGTCGGCGTCGCCTCCCGAGTAATCGTAGATCTCCAGGATGTTGTCGTGGCGCAGCTTGGCCACCGCCTGCGCCTCTCGCTCGAGCCTCAGCTTCGACTCGCGCTCGTCGGAGAGATGGCGGTGCAGAACCTTGATAGCGACATCGCGCTTCAGCGTGTCGTCCTTCGCCCGATAGACGACCGCCATACCACCCTGGCCGACCTCTTCGATCAGCCGGTAGCGCGACGGAACCGGGGCTGTGGGTTCTGATATCACCATGACGCCAGCGTCATAGGGCGGTTGAAACGGCTGTGATATTACGCGGGGTTCCGTCGCCGGTTCAAGTTGCGTCCCTCACTGGCCCCCGGAAAGAAAAGTCGCGTAGGATTTTCCGTCGACGCGCTTGGGTTTTAGGCTGTCTGGCTTCGGACTAGGTAGGGACTAGGTAACGATTAGCTCCCTTGGGCTTCGGACATGATGGGGTGTGACAGGAAATAGGGAAGGGCCTCGGCCATCAAGTCCAGGGTCGGGTCCAGCTGCTTGCCGATGCCCTCGGTGACCGCGATGGCGATGTTGACGGTGGTGAAGCTGGCGTTGGCCCGGATGCGGTGCCGGCGCAGGATGCCGCACAGGTCGAACAGCACCTTGCCCAGCTGGACGTCGCCCAGCCGCTGCCCCCAGTAGCGTCCCACGAAGTCGATGATGGCGGCCCGGTAGCGCTCGAACGCCTCCGGATCCGGCGTCTCGCCGGCGTTCGCGGACATGGCGTACATCAGATGCGCCATCTCGTCGCCGTCCCGCTTCGCCCAGGCGGCGAAGAAGCGGGCGAAGGTCTTGCGGTGCGGGTCGTCCAGGATGCCCACCAGCCCCAGATCCAGCAGGGCCAGGCGCTCCTCCGGGGTGATAAAGATGTTGCCCGGGTGCAGGTCCGCGTGCACGAAGCCGTCCTCGAACACCATCTTCAGCAGCATCTGCAGGCCCAGGCGGGCGATCCGCTTGGCGTCCAGGCGCGTACCGCGGATGGACAGGATCTTGGCCCCCTCGATGAAGCCCATGGTCAGCACGCGGGCGCTGCACAGCTCCTCGATCAGCGTGGGGAACACCACGTCGGTGTGGCCGGCGAAGTTCGCCCGGAAGCGGCGGTTGTTGCGCGCCTCGATGGTGAAGTCCAGCTGGGCGGCGATGGCGCCCCCGAACTCGTCGACCGCCTCGACGGGAGAGAAGTTCCGCAGCGGCGGGAAGATCTCCAGGAAGCGGGCCACCGCCCGCATGACGGCCAGATCGAACTTGCACAGCTCGATCACCTTGGGACGGCGGACCTTGATGGCGACCAGCCGCCCGTCGTGCAGCCGCGCCTTGTGGACCTGCGCGACGGAGGCCGACGCGATCGGCACCGGGCCCAGCTCGGAGAAGATCTCGCGGATGGGCCGGCCGAAGTCCTGCTCGATGGTGCGGGCCGCCGCCTCGAAGGGAAACGGTCCCACGTCGTCCTGCAGGTGTTCCAGCGCCTTGGTGATGTGCTCGGGCAGCAGATCGGGACGCGTGCTCATGATCTGGCCGACCTTCACGAACGTGGCGCCCAGCTCGCGGAAGGAATCGAGCACCACCTCGCCGAACCAGGCCTTGCGCCGCGCCCGCCCCGCGAAGCCGACCAGCAAGCCCAGCCAGCCCACCCACCAGCGCACGCCATGCTTCAGGACCACGCCAGCGATCACGGCCGAGCGACGCCACAGATCGCGTCGCGAAATGGGGCCCGCGGGCGCGCGTCGAGTACCGGCCTCCATCGACGTCAGTCTAACACCTGGTGCCGATGTTGACGGGCACGCCGACGCCCCTGACTATGGAAAGATGAGCACCGAGACGGACCGGACCCCGACCACCGCCGTCGATGAGTGGTCACGCAGGGTCGCCGCGTCTTCGGGCGCCTGCGCCTTCAAGTTCAAGGAGAACGGCGTCTGGAAGTCCATGACCTGGGGCGAGGCCGACGCGCTGGCGCGCGAGATCGCCTCGGGCCTGGCGGCGGCCGGTGTCGCGGTCGGTGACCGGGTGTGCGTGCTCTCGCAGAGCCGGGTCGAGTGGATGCTGTGCGACGTCGCCATCCTGCTGCTGGGGGCGATCACGGTGCCCATCTACGCGTCGAACACGCCCGACCAGTGCGCGTTCATCGTGAAGGACTGCGGTGCGCGGATGGTCATCGTCGAGGACGCCGCCCAGCTGGAGAAGATGCTGGGAATCCGGGGCGAGCTGCCGCCTGGGTTGGGGATCGTCTACATGTCGGGTGACGCCACCCTGGAGCGCCCGGACGCCAGGGGGCGCACCGAAGTCCGCCTCGCCGACGTTCGGCCCGCGGAGGACGGAACCGTCCGGTCCCTCGACGAGCTTCGTGAGTTCGGGCGGTCGCGCCCGCTCGGTGCGCAGGAGCTGGCGAAGCTGGCCGAGGCGACCCGGGTCGACGCGCTGTTCACCATCATCTACACGTCGGGCACGACCGGAACGCCGAAAGGCGTGGTGCTGTCGCACGGCAACATGACCTCGGGGATCGCCAGCTCGTGCCGGGCCGTGAAGCTGACCGCTCACGACGAGCAGCTGATGTTCCTGCCCATGGCGCACGTCCTGGGGCGGCAGCTGGTGTGGGTGTGCGTCCACGCCGGCATCGTCACCTGGTTCGCCGAGTCGATCGCCAAGCTGAAGGACAACCTGCTGGAGTCCCGGCCCACCTACATGGCGGGCGTGCCCCGGGTGTTCGAGAAGTTCTACGCCGGCGTGCAGCGGGTCATGGGCGAGGCCCACGGGGTGAAGGGCGCCATCATGAAGTGGGCGCTGGGGGTCGGCAGGCGCGTCACGCGCACCGTGGCGGCCGGAAACTCGCTGGGCCTGGGGCTGTCGCTGTCGCGGTGGCTGGCCGATCGATTGGTGTTCGCGAAGCTGCGCCACCTGCTGGGCCTCGATCGTTGCCGCTTCCTGGTGTCGGGCGCGGCGCCGCTGACCGCCGAGATCGCCGAGTTCTTCTACGGCGCCGGGATTCACATCATCGAGGGCTACGGACTGACCGAGACGTCGTCGGCGGTGTTCCTGAACCGCCTGGAGCGGTTTCGTTTTGGCACGGTGGGTCCGGCGCTGGACGTGGTCGAGATCAAGATCGCCGACGACGGCGAGATCCTGCTGAACGGTCCCACCATCTTCAAGGCGTACTACAACAACGCCGAGGCCACGGCCGAGGCGCTGGGCCCGGGGGGGTGGTTCCACACCGGCGACATCGGTCAGCTGGAGGACGGGTTCCTGCGCATCACCGATCGCAAGAAGGACCTGATCGTCACCGCCGGCGGCAAGAAGGTGGCGCCGCAGCCGATCGAGAACGCCATCAAGGCGCGCTCGCCCTGGGTGGGCCAGGCGGTGGTGTTCGGCGACAAGCGGCCCTACTGCGTGGCGCTGCTGACGCCGTCGGAGGACGCCCTTCGCAAGTACGGCGCAAATGGGAAGCTGGGTGACCAGGGTCCCCTGCGCGAGGAGATCGCGAAGGCGATCCAGGCCCTGAACGCGGGTCTGGCCCCTTACGAGACCATCAAGGCCTTCACCGTGCTGCCGGCGGACTTCACCGAGGCGAACGGCGAGCTGACGCCCAGCATGAAGGTCAAGCGCAAGGCGGTCATCGAGAAGTACGGCAGCGTGATCGAGGAGCTGTACAAGAACGGGCGCGGCTCCGACTGACGAGCCGCGCCGCCGGTCAGCGGGGCGGCAGCTTCAGCAGCTCTTGCAGCGTCTGCGGGTGATCGACGCCGGCGTCCTCGACCGGGCGGCGCTGGGGGCGGGACGGCGTCCTGGCGCGGTCGCCCGGCTTGGCGGCGGCCTTCGGCGCGGCGTCCTCGTCGCCCGTCTCGGCCGGCAGCGGGGGCTCGGGGACCTTGGCCGGCAGCTTCGGCCTCTCGCCGGCGGGCTGCTTCGGGGTGGGGACCCTGGCGTCGTCGGCCGGCTTCGGCGCGGACGGGGCTTCGCCGTCGCTCCTGGCGGGGCTGGCCGCCCTGGGCGCTGCTTCCTTCGCCGGCGGCTTCGGCGCCGGGGGCTTCGCCGCTCCGTCCTTGGGCGGTAGGGCCGGCGCATCGCCGGGCGCCGCGGGCGGCTTGGTCGAAGGTTTCGCCTCTCCGGCGGGCGCCTTCTTCTCCTTCGCCTTCTCGGGCGCCGCCTTCTCGGCCGCGGCTGCCTCCGCGTCCGCTTGCGCCGCCTCGCGCTTGCGACGGATGCGGCGGCGACGCTCCTCCCGATCGTGCGACTTCTGCTCGTCGGTGGCGTTGACCCCCTCGATGTGGAAGACGACGCGACGGTTGCGCGCGCGGCCCCACGGCGTCTCGTTCGAGGCCCAGGGCAGCTCCTCGCCGTGCCCGATGGGGACCAGGCGACCGGGATCGACGCCCTTGTTGACCAGGAACTCGATCACCGACTTGGCCCGCATCATCGACAGCTTCTGGTTCCACTCGGTCGGGCCGGTGGCGTCGGTGTGTCCCTCGACGGCGCAGCGACCGATCTCGGGGTGCGCCTTCAGCACCAGCGCCACCTGCGCCAGGATGCTGTGGAAGGCGTGCTTCACGCGCGAGCGATCGGTGTCGAAGAAGATCGGCTGCAGGGTCTCGATCTCCGTCTTGCCCAGGTGTACCTGAGCCGGGCCGCTGTCGGGACAGCCGTCGTCGTCGTCGATGCCGTTGATGGTCTCGGGCTCGAGCGGGCACTTGTCCTGGGCATCGGGGATGCCGTCCTTGTCGTTGTCGAGATCGGGGCAGCCGTCGTCGTCCTCGAAGCCGTCCTTGTCCTCGGCCTCTTCGGGGCACTCGTCCTCGTCGTCGGGGATGCCGTCGCCGTCCTTGTCGGCCACCGGCGGGACCTCGTCGGGGCAGCCGTCGTCGTCCTCGAAGCCGTTCTTGGTCTCGGGCTTGTCGGGGCACTTGTCCTGGGCGTCCGCGATGCCGTCGTTGTCGTTGTCCGGATCGGGGCAGCCGTCGCTGTCCTCGAAGCCGTCCTTGTCCTCTGCCTCGTTCGGGCACTTGTCCTGGGCGTCGGGGATGCCGTCCTTGTCGTTGTCGAGCTCGGGGCACCCGTCGCCATCCTCGAACCCGTCTCGATCCTCCGGGACGTCGGGGCACAGGTCGTTGTCGTCGTCGACCCCGTCACCGTCCGCATCGGGGACCCGGTTCGCCCAGGCCAGGCCCGCCACCGCCCGGAAGATCGGCGAGCCGTAGCCGTGGGTCAGGCCGGGGCCGGCCGCCAGGGTCAGGTACAGCTTGCCGATGCGCTGGCGCAGGCCGCCCAGCGCCTCGAGCGGAGACTGGTTGGTCGACTTGAACGGCGTCTTCGCGGCGGTCAGACCTGCGGCCTCGGCCATCAGCGTGGTGCGCAGGCCCAGGCGCAGGCTGACGCCCCCCGCGTAGTCGAGCTGGTCGCCGACGGCGACGTTGTAGAACGTCCGCTCCTCGTGCAGCCGGAAGCCGCCCCGCAGCCCGAAGGTCAGTGGTCCGCGGCGGTAGTCGGCGAACAGGCGCGCGGTGCCGCCGAACCCGGTGTCGTGCGTGAAGTCGCCGCTTCCCACCGGCAAGGAGGCCGTCACGGTCGCGCCGGCGCCCAGCCCCCGCCAGGACCCGAGGTGGACCTTCACCCCCACCAGCGGATTCGAGAGCCCGAACGTCGTCGCCTTGGGGACGCCCGGCACCTCGTCCCCGCGCTGGTAGAGCACCAGCGGGATGGCGGCACCCAGCTCCAGCCGGTGGCCCAGGCCGAAGCTGGCCAGCACGGTCCCCCCGACAGCGTGCTCGATCAGGTTGTGGTCGGGCCCCGGCGCCCCCGCCTGGAAGATGCCCGGAGTCTGGTCCACCAGCACCAGCGGGCGAAACGCGTAGTCGACGTCCAGCCCGATGCGCAGCTCGCCGAACGAGGACACGCCGCTGCCGTCCAGGCGCAACATCCGGTCCGAGAAGGGCGTCGGCTGGTACTGCTGCAGGGCCAGCTTGTTGGTCGTGATCGCCGTCTGCGCGGCCGCGACAGCCGGGATGCACCAGGCAATCAACAGGACGGCGGGGATGCGGATCGAGCGACGCACAGAAAGGCTCGCGTCGAAGGTAACAGGTTTGGCCCGGCACGAAAACAAACCACCTGAAGTTGGGGGGGCCGAGCCAGGTGGTCCGAGATTTCGCCGGCCAGCGAAACCGACTCTTGACAGCGGCCACGCCGAAAGTAGTCTACGCGCCCTGCGGATTCAGGCGCGTAGCTCAGTGGTAGAGCACTACCTTGACACGGTAGGAGTCGGCGGTTCAATCCC
>Ga0105238_10008856_pt1 | contig 10067 bp, 8 predicted proteins | sample KBSC34metaG_FD_81526 | JGI IMG/M metagenome (GOLD analysis project Ga0105238, IMG submission 81526) | Corn rhizosphere microbial communities from Kellogg Biological Station, Michigan, USA - KBS C3-4 metaG | ecosystem: Host-associated > Plants > Roots > Rhizosphere > Soil | place: Michigan, USA...
CACGAAGAGGAGCGGCCGGATGATGTGGGGCGCCAGGCGCAGGAGCACCTCGCGCTCCTGGAGGGCCTCCCGCACCAGGCGGAACTCGTATTGCTCGAGGTAGCGCAGCCCGCCGTGGATGAGCTTGGAGCTCTGGGAGCTCGTGGCCGAGCCCAGGTCCGCGCGCTCGACGAGCGTCACGGAAAGGCCCCGCCCGGCGGCATCGCGCGCGATGCCCGCCCCGTTGATGCCACCCCCGACGATCAGGAGGTCGGAAACCGGCCCCATTGCGCCCACCAGAGCAGCCCCAGCGTGGTCTTGGTGTCCGTGATGATGCCATCCCGGACCCATTCGAGGGCGTCCGGCAGCTTCGCCTCGAACGTCTCGAGGTGCTCGCCCTCGTCCAGCCGCGCCCCGACGTGGGTGAGCCCGCGCGCGCCGTAGAGCTCGATCGTCTCCGTGGAGTAGCCGATGCAGGGGTCCAGGACCGCGATCCGCCACCAGTCGCGCGCCTCGAAGCCGCACTCCTCGGCGAGCTCCCGCCGGGCGGTGGAAAGGGGCGGCTCGTCCTTCTCGAGCTTTCCCGCGGGAAGCTCGATGAAGTGGCGGTGCTTGGGATAGCGGAACTGGCGCTCCAGGAGGATCGTGTCGTCCGAGGCGAAGGCGAGGATCACCACGGCGCCGGGATGGACCACGTATTCGCGCCAGGCGGTCCCGCCGCCCGGGAGCCGGACCTCGTCCCGCCGCACCTTGAGGAGACCGCCGTCGTAGGCAAGCTTCGTCGCGACCGTGGTCTCGGTGAAGTCCGCCGAGGCCGGGGGCTTTTCCGCCATCACATCGACGCGGAGATCGCCCGCACGCAGAGGTTGAAGAGCGGCGCGGGGAGGATTCCCAGCACCAGCGTCGCGACGCCCGCGACCGAGAGGATCCACCGCGGGCCCGGCGCGGGATCGACGGTGATCTCGCCCTGCGGAGCCTCCATGTACATGAGCCGCACGATCCGCAGGTAGTAGAACGCGCCCACCACGGAGAGGAGCACGGCGAAGACCACGAGCCAGGTGTAGCCGGCGTTCAAGACCGCCTGGAGCACCGCGAGCTTCGCGAAGAAGCCCACCGTGGGCGGGATGCCGGCCAGCGAGAACATCGTGACCAGCATCATGAACGCGTACCACTTCGATTTCTGGTTCAGGCCCCGGAAGTCGTCGATGTTCTCCGCCTCGAACCCGGCGCGCGAGAGGAGCAGGATCATGCCGAACGAGACGAGCGTCATCAACGCGTAAGCGATCGCGTAGAAGAGCGACGCGCCGTACCCGGTGTCGTCGCCCGCGATGATGCCGAGGACGAGGAACCCCATGTGCGAGATGGTCGAGTACGCGAGCATGCGCTTGAGATTCGCCTGCGCGATCGCGATCACGTTCCCCACGAGGAGGGAGGCCACGGCGAGGACCACGAGCATCTGCTGCCAGTCCGAGGTCATCCCCTGCAGGCCGTTCGCGAGGAGCCGGATCACGAAGGCGAACGCCGCGAGCTTGGGCGCCGCGCCGATGTAGAGCGTGGTGGGCGTGGCGGCGCCGTGGTAGACGTCCGGGATCCACATGTGGAAGGGTGCGGCGCCCAGCTTGAAGGCGATGCCCGACACGACGAAGACGAGGCCGAAGACGCCGAGGAGCCCGTGCGACTCGCCGTGCTCGAGCGAGAAGGCCACGCGCGCGAGGTCGAGCGAGCCCGTGGCGCCGTAGATCATCGAGAAGCCGTAGAGGAGGAGCCCCGAGGCGAGCGCGCCCAGCACGAAGTACTTCATCGCGGCTTCCGTCGCCCGGCCCGAGTCGCGCTCGAGCGCCACCATCGCGTACTGGGAGAGGGCCATCAGCTCCAGGCCCAGGTAGAGCGTGAGGAAGTGGTGCGCCGAGATCATCACCATCATCCCGAGCGTGCCGAAGAGCGCGAGCGTGAGGAACTCGCCGGTGAGGAGCCCGCGCAGGCGCAGGTACGTCCGGCTCATGCCGAGCGTGGCCATCACCGTGAGGAGGGTCGCCACCTTGAGCACCTGTCCCAGCATGTCCGAGACGTACATGCCGTGGAGCGTCACCTCCGACGGAAGCCCGACCTGGAGCGCCGTGACGACCGCGGTCACGCCGAGGGAGGCCTGGGTGAGCCCGAAGACGGCCCGGCGGTCCGGGTCGTCGAGGTAGAGGTCCACCACGAGGAGGACCGCCGCGAGCGCCAGCAGGACGATCTCGGGCAGCGCGGGGGCGAGGGTCGCGTACGTGAAGGTGGCCGTGGTCATCGGCGGCTCAATCCGTCTTCTTCTGCTCGACGTGCTGGAGCAGCTGGTGGATGGTCGGGTTCGCGACGTCCGCGAGCGGCTTCGGATAGAGGCCGAGCGCCAGGACCGCGGCCGCGAGGATCGCGAGGAACGTGAGCTCGCGCGCGTTCAGGTCCTTCAGGGCGGCCACCTTCGGGCTCGCGACCTCGCCGTAGACGACCCGCTTCACCATCCAGAGCGTGTAGGAGGCGCCGGTGATGAGCGTCGTCGCCGCGAGGAACGTGTACCAGAAGCTCACCTTCATGGTCCCCAGGATCACCAGGAACTCCCCGATAAACCCGCTCGTCCCGGGAAGCCCCGAGTTCGCCATGGCGAAGAAGACGAAGAACGCCGCGAAGACCGGCATGGTGTTCGCGACCCCGCCGTAGTCCGCGATCTGGCGGGAATGGATCCGGTCGTAGAGCACGCCCACGCAGAGGAAGAGCGCGGCGGAGATGAAGCCGTGAGAGATCATCTGCACGATGCCGCCGAGCATGCCGTCCGCGGTGAAGATGAAGAGCCCGAGCGTCACGAACCCCATGTGGGCGATGGACGAGTAGGCGATCAGCTTCTTCATGTCCGCCTGCACGAGCGCCACGAGGCCGATGTAGACGATCGCGATCAACGAGAGCGTGATCATGAAGCCGGCGAGGACGTGCGAGGCGTCCGGCGCGATCGGGAGGTTGAAGCGGAGGAACCCGTATCCCCCGATCTTCAACGTGATCGCCGCGAGGATCACCGAGCCGCCCGTGGGCGCCTCCACGTGCGCGTCCGGAAGCCACGTGTGGACCGGCCACATCGGCACCTTCACCGCGAACGACATGAACATCGCGAGGAAGATGAGGATCTGCGGGCCCATCGGGAGCGCCAGGCGGTGGAAGTCCAGGATCTCGAAGCTCCCGTTCGTCTGGTAGTAGAGGTAGATGAACGAGGCCAGCATGAGGAGCGAGCCCAGCAGCGTGTAGAGGAAGAACTTCACCGCCGCGTACACCCGGTTGGGCCCTCCCCACACCCCGATGATGAGGAACATCGGGATCAGCATCGCCTCGAAGAACACGTAGAAGAGGATCGCGTCCAGCGCGGCGAACGTGCCGTTGATGAGGCCGGACATGATGAGGAAGGCGGCGAGGTACTGCGCGACCTTGTCCGTCACCACCTCCCAGTGGGCGATCACGACCAGCACGGTCATGAGGCTGTTCAGGAGGATCAGCGGCATCGAGATGCCGTCCACGCCCAGGTGGTAGCTCACGCTGAAGCGCGGGATCCAGCGCCCGAGCTCCGTGAACTGCATGTCCGCGGTGGGCTGGAAGCCGCTCCAGAGCGGCAGGCACACGAGGAACCCGAGGACGGAGCCCACGAGCGCGGTCCAGCGCGCCGCGGCGGGCGCCCGGTCGTTGCCGATCGCGAGCACGGCGATCCCGAAGGCGATCGGCACCCAGATCGTGAGCGTGAGGAGGTATCCCTGGAACATTGTTGTTTTCGCCCGGCTGTTCTAGTGGAGCAGGTACACCCAGAAGAAGGAGAGGAGCGCGAACACGCCGAAGATCATCGTGAACGCGTAGTGGTAGATGAAGCCCGTCTGCATGCGGCGCGCGGCGCGGGCGACCCAGCCGATGAGGCGGGCCGTGCCGTTCACCATGATGCCGTCGATCAGGGTCTTGTCGCCCCAGAGCCAGAGGCCGGAGCCCAGCTTCCGCGCGCCGCCCGCGAAGAACCAGTCGTTGAAGTCGTCGAGGTAGTACTTGCGCTCGAGGATCGTCGCGAGGAACCCGGCCCTCGCCTTCACGACCGCCGGCAGGTCCGGGCGGACGATGTAGAGGAAGTACGCCGTCGCGACCCCGGCCAACGCGAACCAGAGCGGCAGCCCAGCGAAGGCGTGGAGCACCATCGGCGCCCAGCCGTGGAACTCCTTCGCCATCTCCTCCATCGTGGGCGTCGCCGCGATCGAGGACCCGAACCAGTCTCCGTAGAGCATCGGGCCGATCGCCATGGCGCCGATGAAGATCGACGGGATAGCGAGGAGGATCAACGGCACCGTGACCACCCACGGGGTCTCGTGGGGCTTCCCGTGCATGGGCTCGTGGTGCGGCTCCTCGGCGGTGTGCGCCGCCTCATGGTGGCCGTGCACCTCGAAGCGCTCCTTGCCGTGGAAGGCGAAGAACACCAGCCGGAAGGAGTAGAGCGCGCTCACGAAGACGCCGGCCACGGCCAGCACGTAGGCGAAGGTGTGGCCCGGCACCCGCGAGATCGCGAGCGCCTCGACGATGGAGTCCTTCGAGAAGAATCCCGCGAAGGGCGGGATGCCGGCGTTGGCGAGCGCGCCGATCAGCACCGTCGCGTAGGTGATGGGCATGTACTTCGCGAGGCCGCCCATCTTCCGCATGTCCTGCTCGTGGTGGAGCGCGATGATGACCGAGCCCGCGCCCAGGAAGAGCACGGCCTTGAAGAAGGCGTGCGTCATGAGGTGGAAGATCGCGACGGGATAGGCCGAGGCCCCGAGCGCCACCGTCATGTATCCCAGCTGCGAGAGCGTGGAGTACGCCACCACGCGCTTGATGTCGTACTGGACGATCGCCACGAGCGCCATGAAGAACATGGTGATGGCGCCCACGATCGTCACGACGGAGAGCGCCGCGGGCGAGAGCTCGAAGAGGGGCGACATCCGCGCCACCATGAAGATGCCCGCCGTCACCATCGTCGCCGCGTGGATCAAGGCGGAGATCGGCGTGGGGCCTTCCATCGAGTCCGGGAGCCACACGTGGAGCGGGAACTGCGCGCTCTTCCCCATGGCGCCCACGAAGAGGCAGATGCAGATCACCGAAAGGAGCGACCAGGCGAGGCCCGGAACCAGCTCCACCGTCGCGCCCTGGAAGAGGTGGGCGCCCGCGAAGACGGGGCCGTAGTCGAGCGTCCCGAACACCGTGAAGACGATCGCGATCCCCAGGAGGAAGCCGAAGTCCCCCACGCGGTTCACGAGGAAGGCCTTCAAGTTCGCGTAGATCGCCGTGGGGCGCGTGTACCAGAAGCCGATGAGGAGGTAGGAGACGAGGCCCACCGCTTCCCAGCCGAAGAAGAGCTGCAGGAAGTTGTTCGCCATCACCAGCATCATCATCGAGAAGGTGAAGAGCGAGATGTAGCAGAAGAACCGCTGGTAGCCCGGGTCGTCCGCCATGTACCCGATGGTGTAGATGTGCACCATGAGCGAGACGAACGTGACCACGGCCATCATCGTGACCGTGAGGCGGTCCACGAGGAAGCCCACGTGCATCTGGAAGCCGTCGCCCACGATCCAGGTGTAGACGGCGCTGTCCAGGTGCGCTCCGCCGCGGACCTGCAGGAGCGCCGCCACCGAGGCCGCGAACGAGATCGCGACCGAGAGGATCGTCACCGAGTGCGCGAACGTGCGGCCGAGCTTCCAGCCGAGGAAGCCCGCGAGGATGGAGCCCGCGAGCGGCGCGAAGGCGGCGATGCAGGCAAGCGTCATCAGGTCCATGTTTTTTCTCTTGTCCCGGCTCTCGCGCTATCCCTTGAGCGATCCCAGGTCGTCCACGTGGATCGAGCGCAGGTTCCGGAAGAGCGCCACCAGGATCGCGAGGCCGATGGCGGACTCGGCCGCGGCGACGGTGAGGATGAAGAAGACGAACACCTGGCCCGAGAGGTCGCCCCGCGCGTGCGAGAACGCGATGAAGTTCATGTTGACGGCGAGGAGCATCAGCTCGATCGCCATCAGCAGCACGATCAGGTTCTTCCGGTTCATGAAGATGCCGATCACGCTGATCGCGAAGAGGAGCGCGCCCAGCACCAGGAAATGCCCGAGGGGGATCATTCCGCTCCCTCCCCGGCCCGGCGGACGGTCGTCTCCGGCGCCATCTTCACGATCTTCAGGCGGTCGCCCGCGTGCACGGCGAGCTGGCGGCCCGGGTCCTGGTACTTGGTCTCCTTCCGCTGCCGGAGCGTCAACGCGATCGCGGCCACGATCGCCACGAGCAGGATCACCGCCGCGATCTCGAACGGGAAGACATAGTCGGTGTAGATCACCGAGCCCAGCGCGCGGGTGTTGGAGCCGGAGGGAGCGGGCGGCATCGCGCCCGCGAGCCCGCCGCGCGTGACGAGCGCCGCCACCATCTCCGCCGCCATGAGCACCCCCACGAGGAGCGCCAGCGGGAGGCTCCTCCAGAAGCCCTCGCGCAGGCGCTCGAGGTTGATGTCGAGCATCATCACGACGAAGAGGAAGAGGACCATCACCGCGCCCACGTAGACCAGCACGAGCGTCAACGCCAGGAACTCCGCGTAGAGGAGGATCCAGAGCGCGGCCGCGGAGAAGAACGAGAGCACGAGGAAGAGCGCGGCGTGCACGGGATTCCGCACCAGCACCACGGCGAGCGCCGAGGCGAGGAGGACCGAGCCGTAGAACCAGAAGAGGATGAGCGGGAGGTCCATGGTCAGCGGTAGCGCGCGTCGGCGGCGCGGTCGGCGGCGATCTGCGGCTCGTACTTGTCGCCGATCGCGAGCAGCATCGGCTTCGTGTAGAGGAGGTCGCCGCGGGATTCGCCGTGGTACTCGATGAAGCGCGTCTCGACGATCGAGTCCACCGGGCAGCTCTCCTCGCACATGCCGCAGAAGATGCACTTCACGAGGTCGATGTCGTAGCGCGTGGTGCGCCGGGTCCCGTCGTCGCGCTGCTCGCTCTCGATGGTGATCGCGAGCGCCGGGCACACCGCCTCGCAGAGCTTGCACGCGATGCAGCGCTCCTCGCCGTTCGGGTAGCGGCGCAGGGCGTGCAGGCCGCGCATGCGGGGGCTCGCGGGCGTCTTCTCCTCCGGGTACATCACGGTGATCTTCCGGGAGAACATGAAGCGTCCCGTGAGCCTGAGGCCCTTCAGGAGCTCCACGAGCATGAATCCGGAGGCGATGTCCTTCACGCGTGCGAGCATGGTCAGTGTCCGAACCAGATGGAGAGGATCGGCCAGTGGGCGATGGGCTCCATCATCGCCACGCCGACCACTGCGATCCACACCAGCGTCACGGGGATGAAGACCTTCCAGCCCAGCCGCATGATCTGGTCGTAGCGGTAGCGCGGGAAGGAGGCGCGGACCCACAGGAAGACGAACATCAGGAAAGCCACCTTCGCGAGGAGCCAGAGCACGCTCGGCGCGGCGAGCCACGAGATCGCCGGGCCCGCGTCCCGGATCGCCGGAAAGTCGAGCGGCGAGAGCCACCCGCCCATGAAGAGGAGCGGCGAGATGGTCGAGATGAGGATCATGTTCGCGTACTCGGCCAGGAAGAACACGGCGAACGCCATGCCCGAGTACTCGACGTGGAAGCCGGCCACGATCTCGCTCTCGCCCTCGGCCACGTCGAATGGGTGGCGGTTGGTCTCGGCCAGGCCCGCGATGTAGTGCACGAGGAAGAGCGGGAAGAGCGGGATCCAGAACCAGCCGACGAAGCCCAGGTCCGTCTGCTGGCGGGCCACGATCTCGGTCAAGTTCATGCTGCCGCCGGCCATGAGCGCGCCCACGATGGCGAAGCCCATGGCGAGCTCGTAGGCCACCATCTGCGCCGCGGCGCGCATGGAGCCCAGGAACGCGTACTTCGAGTTCGACGCCCAGCCCGCGATGATGATCCCGTAGATGCCGAGCGAGGTCATCGCGAGGAGGACCAGGATCGAGGCGTCGGCGTTCGAGATCACCCAGCCGGGGGCGAAGGGCACGATCGACCATGCGGCGAGCGCGGGCGCCACGGAGAGGATCGGCGCCAGGAGGAAGAGCCCCTTGTTCGCGCCGGCCGGGATGATCTGCTCCTTCATGAGGAGCTTGATCGCGTCCGCGATGGGCTGGAGGATGCCCTTGTAGCCCACCCGGTTGGGGCCCTTGCGGACCTGCATCCAGCCGATCACCCAGCGCTCGACCAGCTGGTAGTAGAGCACCGTGAGGAGGAGCGGCACCAGCACCATCACGATCATCGCGAGCGCGCGGCCCAGCGAGAACGCCTGCGGGCCCCACACGGGGCCCAGCCATTCGTTGGCGTAGCCCTGGATCTGGGTCACGTATTCGTTCATGCCACCGCTTCCATGCGGACGACATCCACCGCGACGTCGCCTTCGCCCAGGGCCGCGGTCTCCGCCACGCCGCGCGCGACCCGCACCGCGCCCTCCGGCACGCCCGCATCCGCGACCGCCGCGAGGAGCGCCTCGCCCCCGCCCTGGCGCACGCGCACCTGGCCGCCGGCGGCGAGCCCCATCGCCGCGAAGGTCGCGGGATGGAAGCGGGCCGTGCGGGAGGCCTTGCCGTCCGCGGTCTTCTGGAGCGGCGGCGAGCGGCGCACGATCGGATCGGTCGCGTAGAGCGGGAACTCGGCGATGCGCTCGAGGGCCGCCGGGCGCGCGCGCACTTCCCATTCCACGGCCGCGCCCTCGTTCGAGAGGCGGCTTCCCACCCACGCCTGCAGGTCCGCCGCGCCCTGGGACTTGCAGACCTCCCGGCGCACGTCGTCCAGCGTCTCGGCGTCGAAGCCGGGGAGCCCGAGGAGCGAGCCCAGCACGCGGAGCACCTTCCACGCCGGCCGCGCCTCGCCCTGCGGCTTCACGCACGCGTTGAACGCCTGCGCGCGGCCTTCCATGTTCACGAACGTGCCGGAGCTCTCGGCGTAGGGCGCGATGGGAAGCATCACGTGCGCGCGCTCGGCGGCGGCGTCCCGGTACGCGGTGAGGACCACGCTGAATTCGGAGGCTGCCAGCGCCTGGACCGCCCTCGCGCCCATGTCCACCGCCATCTCGACGCCGGCCACGAGGTACGCGCGGCGCGGGGAATCGACCATCGCCCGGGCGTCGAGCCCGGTGCGGGGAACCGCGCCGGCCAGGTGCGCGCCCACGGCGTTTCCGCCGTCCGGCAGGATGCCCACTGTGGCCCCCGTCATGCGGCCGATCTCGCGGGCGATGTCGAGGAGCACCGCGTAATCCGGATGCTGCTGCGCGTAGTGGCCCAGCAGGATCGCGCTCCGCGCCTTGCCGGCGAGGCTCGCCGCGATGGCGCGCTCCGCGCCGCCGATCGCGCGCTTCAAGTCGCCCTTCACGCGCTCGCCCTTCGCCTGCGCGGCGGCGCCCGCCACCGCCGCGAGCGCGGCCGCGAGCTCCGCGGCGAGGGCTGCGGGCGACACGATGCGCCGCGCCATGGTGGGCATCAGCAGGTCGTCGTCGGCCACGTGCACGACGGAAACGGCCGTGCCCTTCTTCGCCGCCTGGCGCAGGCGCGTGGCGAGCAGAGGCTGTTCCTTGCGCAGCGTGGAGCCCACGAGGAGGACCGCCTGCAGCTGCGCGATCTGCTCGATCGGCATGCCAAGCCACGGTGCCCCATGGGTCTTCAGCCGGAAATCCGACTGCCGCACGCGGTAGTCGATGTTGTCGGTGCCCAGGCCCCGGCCCAGGCGGACGGCCAGGTGCGCTTCCTCGAGCGTGGATTGCGGCGAGACCAGCATGCCCAGCGCGTCGGCGCCGTGGCGCGCGACGACTTCCTTCAGTCCCTGCGCGGCGGCATCGAGCGCATCGGGCCACTCGGCCTCCTGCCACACGCCCGCGCGCTTGACCATCGGATGGAGCAGGCGCTCCTCGGAGTCCAGCCCCAGGTACGCGAAGCGGTCGCGGTCCGACAGCCACCCTTCGTTGATCGATTCGTTCTCGAGCGGCAGCACGCGCATCACGCGGTCCTGCTTCGCCTGCACGATGAGGTTGGAGCCGAGCGAGTCGTGCGCCGAGACGCTCCTGCGCCGGGAAAGCTCCCAGGCGCGC